>FWPV01000868.1_pt1 | contig 89664 bp, 74 predicted proteins | sample 2228371 | NCBI WGS metagenome assembly FWPV01 (sample SAMEA103939776, study PRJEB20133) | metagenome
AGAGGGGGTCGGGGTCGGGGTGGGGGTGGGCGTCCAGGTGGCGGTCGAGGTTGCCGTCGGGGTGGATGTGGCCGTAGGGGATAGGGTCCAGGTTGCCGTTGGGGTAGGGGTACTCGACGCGCCGAATAATCTCGCCTCAGCCGGACCAGAGCCCCCGGCCCTTCCCAGCAGAGATACCCCGCTGCGCCAATAGGCGGCGCTGAGCAACAACACCGCCACCGGCAGGGCCAGAGCTTTTAGCGATGCTGACCACCGAGACCCAGATGGTTGATGCAATCTCTCTCCAATTTGATTGATTTCCAATTAAAGATACCGCCAAATGGGCCAGGTGTCAAGTGCCAGATGGCCCATGACACTTGACACCAGGCCCTTGATACTTTATAATCTTGATGGGCCGATGGGTGAGCCGTCGCCGGGCAGCAGGGAGCTGTCTGGAGGAACTTCCCGACTCCCAGTCCAGATCCCGGCCGGATCGGGACAAGGTTGCCCCACGAAACAGCAAGTGGGGGCAGGCCGGCGAGAGCCGCGTCCTGACTACAACCGCAACAGAAAGCATTCCCGCCGGCGGGCTCCCTCCTTTCCTCTTGTTTGAGGAAAGGCCGGGGGAAGTAGCCGGTAAGGGGCGAACCGGTGGGGTAAGAGCCCACCAGCGGCCATGGCGACATGGTCGGCTGGGCGAGCGTGCAACCGGGAGCAAGGCGAGTGGGCCGGGCGGCCAGGGTGCATCCTGTTCGTTCGGTCTCGTCGCAGCGGCGACGATGAGGTCGGGTCACACCCGGCAGGTCAGGAGCCGCCACCCTCTCTGGAGGGTGAGACAGATGACGGCAGGGTTCGCCCCCTGAGTGGGGAGGAATCCACAGAATCGGGAGTACGATCCCATCTGGCCCGCCTGATAGACGCCGACGTGGCGGAAATGGCAGACGCGACAGACTTAGGATCTGTTACCCTGCGGGGTGTGGAGGTTCAAATCCTCTCGTCGGCACTCGGGCCCGTGGCCTAGCGGGAAGGCGTCTGCTTTGCACGCAGAAGATCGCCGGTTCGAATCCGGCCGGGTCCACCAATAAATAGGTTCTCAGTCAAAGGGGCAGCGGACGCTTTTCTCGCTGCCCCTCCTGCGCTCAGGAGAGAAAAGATTGATGGCTCAGGCACTATTCGCCGGGTTGATCCAGGACGAAGAGGGCAAGCCGGTGGACACCGTCTTGGTGTGCGGTGTGCCCAACTATGTCGTTGACGATGCCGGCTTTCGGCGCCATGTCGAGGCAGAGGCTGTGGACCGCCAGGTCATCGAGATGCTGCGCGAGCAGTTCATGGCCCACCGGGAGATCGCCACTGAAGCCATGCTCCAGATGCTCGGCAAAGATGACCTGTTCACCAAGGCGATGATTGACGCTTCCATCAAGAATATGGACCAGGTGATCGAGCATGGCCTACCCGATGGCGCTCGCGCCTGGCTGGGGATGCTTGGCTTCCGGGTGATCATTAACATTCACGGCCAGGTGGTGCGGCTGGACATGCCGGAGCAGGAGATGTTTGGCGAGTAGAGGGGCAACGATGCAAACCTGGGAATATTGCCTGCTGACCTGTACCCCCATGTCGGGCCTGGATGAGGATGGAGTTCGCCTGGCGTACCAGGTGATCAGGCCGGAGGGAGCGAAAGATCTGGAGATCCGCAGCGGCGAACGGTCTCCGCTGGTTGCCATCGGGCGGCTGCTCAATGAGCTGGGGCAGGAGGGCTGGGAGTTGGTGACCTACGACACCAGCACGAATCGCGGGGTGTTCAAGCGACCGGTGCTTACCCCGGGAGGAAGCGGATGATCCGAGAGATCCCCTCTCGCGGTAATGAAGAGATTGACCTGTACATGCGCACCTACTACTCGCTGCTGCGTTCCAGCAGCGACATCCGCATCCGTTCGCTAGAAGAGACGCACTCGGCGATGAACTCCAGCCTGCACATCGGGGCCGATGATCCCCGGCCCGACCTCTCGGCTTTTGTCTACAGCGTGATGCGCCTGCCCCAGTGTCTGCCAAGGGTACGCCTGGTGCTGATGGGCCAGTCGGACGAGGTGTTCGACCGGCGGGGCTTCCCCGATGTGGAGAAATGGGAACCGGTGACGGCCCACTCTCGCCGCCGCAAGATGTTCTTTGACGGGCAGAGTATCCTGGCGGCCTTTATCGCCAGTGTGTCGGATATTGACGACCTGATCCCGATGCTGACCGCCTATCAGATCGAATGGAACAAGCTCCATGACCGGCTGGCAAACACACCTACACTGGCCCGCATCGAGGCCCACGTTTCCGGCCAGAAACCGTTGCTGCCCGACGAGGTGGGCCATGTGGCCGACGTCCTGGGCGTTTCGGCTGATGACTTTGCCAAACTCCAGGCGGCCTGGGGGCCGATGCTGTGGCCCAACCTGCTTCAGGCCGGCCAGCGGCGGCTGGATATGTCCATCCGGCTGCTGGCCGGTTCACTGACCGATTACCGCCGTGCCACCGGTGGCTGGTGGGCGGCCATCTCGCAGGAGGTGGACCGCTATCTGGAAAGCGATCTTTTTTACCGGCCTGTATATTTTGTGTCGTCCAACACCCACAGCCTGGCAAACTTGCTGTGTGGGTACGCCCAGACCATCGAGCCGGAGCTGGCCACTTATCTGGAAGAGGTCAACCCGGAAAACCTGTGGCATCACTATCGGCGGTGCAAGGCCGAGGGGCGAAAAGATGGCGAGATGGAGAACCTGCTCTATTATGCCCTGAGCAAGTATTTGCGCCATGGCAGTGCTCAGGAGCAGGCCGAAAAGCAGGCCGCTATGCACAGCTACTATCGCCGGCATGGCCTGTTGCATGTGGAAAACCCTCTTTATCTGGACGTTGCTGCGCAGGTTATCGAACTAAACTCTATCTGCCCGGAGAACCTGGACCCCCGCGTGTGTGTGGACGGCCTGGAACTGCTCCACAAGAGCGAGGCGGTCATTTTCAATGTGGACTATCCGTTGGGTATGGCCGCCTATCAGATCTTTAGCCAGGTGGCTGCCAATTTGGGGGAATTGCGCGGGGTTTATTTCATGGGCAAGGCGGCGACCCTCAACGGCCAGGTTGGCGATGTCATGCTCCCCAACGTGATCTATGATGAGCACTCGCAGAACACCTTTCTGTTCAAGAACTGCTTTGTCGCCGCAGACATCGCGCCTTACCTGTTGCAGGGCAGCGTGTTCGACAACCAGAAGGCAGTGACGGTGCGCGGCACCTTTTTGCAGAACAGGGACTTTGTCAGCGTCTTTTACAAAGAAGGCTATACCGACATCGAGATGGAGGCTGGGCCATACCTGAGTGGGGTGTATGAGAATATCTACCCCACGCGCTACCCGGTCAACGAGATTGTCAATCTGTTCATCAACGCCCCTTACGACATTGGCGTAATCCACTATGCGTCGGACACGCCCTACAGCCGGCGGCAAACTTTGCTTTCCAAGAGTCTGTCCTACTTTGGCATGGATGCCACGTATGCCTCGGCCATTGCCATCCTGCGCCGTATTCTAAGCCGGGAGATAGCACTGCTGCGCCGTTAGGCGGCTAGCTTTGCCAGGCGCTCTGGCAGCTCCTCCAACCCGCCGATCTCCGCATCAGGCACGATGTGGTCTGGCCGACCGGTGTCGTCGTAGCCGCCGCCCTCCTGCCGGGCTTGCTTTTGCGAGCGAATCCACACCCCCCACATGCCAGCCTGCTGAGCACCCAGGATGTCGGCGTCCAGCGTGTCGCCCACGACAGCTATTGACCTTGGCGGCAGGTTCCAGGCCGGCAAAAAGGGGGCAAAGGCGGCCGGATCGGGCTTGCGGATGCCGGTTGCTGCCGAGTTGAGCGCCGGGTCCAGCCAGGTACGGAAGCCGAAGCGGTTCACCAGGCGTTGGATGAGCGGATCGTGAGTAGAGTTGGAAAACATCCCCAGCCGCAGCCCTCGTCCTGCCAGATCCTGCAAGATGGGCACGGCCACGGGATCGGCAAACCAGCAGCTCTCCTCATAGGCGAAAAAGGCGTCAATCGCTGCGTCCACCAGGGTCGGGTCGGGATCGGGCAGGCCAAAGTGAGCAAAGGTCCAGCGCATCGAGTCCCTGGCCGTCACTTCGCGCAACGTCTCTTTGGCGCGGGTGAACCCTTCCCGGCGGCGGTCGAGCAGGGTGCGGGCGAACGCCTCGCCGTCCAGCCCCAGGTTCTGGCTGTTGATAAAGGCGGCCAGGTCGGCCATGCCCTGCTCAAAGATCTCCGGCCAGGGGCTGGACAGGTGCATCAGCGTGTGGCCCAGGTCAAAGATAACTCCGTGGATGATCATCAGTATCCCTTTGTCTTGTCCACCAGGTTTAGCAGCGGCTCGCCGGCAAGATAGCGCCGCAGGTTCTGGGCAAAGAGCTCTGCCGCTCGCTTGTCATAATGGGGGGTGAACCCGGCGACGTGGGGCGAGATCAAGGCGTTTTCCAGCTTCCATAGCGGGCTGTCGGCTGGCAGTGGCTCTTGCTCGAACACATCCAGCCCGGCTCCGCCGATCCACCCTTCGCGCAGGGCGCGGACCAGTGCTGCCTCGTCCACGATGGCCCCACGGGCGATGTTAACCAGGTATGCCGACGGTTTCATGGCTTTGAGCTCAGCTTCGCCGATCAGGTGGTGTGTGTCGGGGGTCAGCGGCAGGGCTATTACCACATAGTCGCACTCGGCCAGCATCTCGTGCAGCGCTTCAGGGGGGTAGAAACGCTCCGGGATAGCCCCATCGGGGTCGCCGATCTGCTCCACGGTGTAGCCCCGCTCGGTCCGCCCTGCCGAGCGGCGCAGGGCCAGCACCCGCATTCCAAACGCTCGTCCCAGCCGGCCTACCTCCCGGCCGATGCTGCCGTACCCGATGATGCCCAAGGTGCTGCCCCGCAGTTCAGGCCGGGCGTAGAGATCCCACCGCCCCGACGGCCACCTGGCTTCGCGTTGGCAGGCCGTCCAGTGCGGTACCCGCCAACGATAGGCCAGAATGGAGGCCATCACATACTCGGCAATGGGCGTGGCATGGATGCCGCTGCTGGTGGTGATGGTCACGTCGCTATGCATGATAGGCCGTCCCAGGAGGTGATCGGCGCCGGCGCTGTGGAGCTGGACCCAGCGCAGCCGGGGAGCCAGCTCCAGGATGTTGTCGGGCACATGGAAGGTGTAGAGTACCTCGACCCCTGGGTAATGGGCCACGGCGGCAGCAACTTCTTGGGGGGTGTGGCAGGTTTGCTGGGTAATGCGCAACCGGGGCGACACGGCGCGCAGCCGGTCCAGCAGCTCAGCGGTGAAGCGAAGGGTGCATAGAATTTCCACGTTTTCCATCTTTCCCCTCAAACAAGCGGACAGAGTGTGGCGGGCTACACTTCCTGGACCAGGCGGGGTCTGCCGCGCCGGGCCGATTCATAGAGAGCCGTCAGGGCGGCTACGTTTGCCCGGCTGCTGGCCAGGGGCACCGGCAGGGCGATGCCGTCGAGAGCGGCTGCCACTATCGCCTCGACCTCGCATTGGTAGGGGTCATCCGCCGGCTCGGTGATCACCTCTTCGCCCGAGCTCCGTCGCAGCACGATCCGGCTTTCTGGGCCGATGATATAGGGTTGCTCGACGATCAGCCGCCCTTCGGTGCCGACCACTTCGGCCTCGGTGCGGAATGGCTGGCGAAAGCCGCAATCAAATGCGCCCAGCATCTCGTCTCGGCAATGCAACAGGCCGGTAAAGGTAACGTCCACTCCGCTGCTGCTCAGCGTTTGCCAGCCAAAGACCTGTTCCGGCTCACCGGCAATCCAGCGGATAAAGCTGACCGGATAGCTGCCCACGTCCCACAGCGAACCGCCTCCCAGCTCTGGCCGCCAGCGCACATCGTTCAGCCGGTCCAGGAAGAAGGAAAAGGCCCCGCGCACCAGCGTCACCCGCCCCACAGCGCCTTCTCGGACCAGTTGGCGTGCCCGATGGATCAGGGGGTGATACAGGTACATCACCGCCTCGGCTGCCACCACCCCGGCCGACCGGGCAGCCGCCTCAATTTGATCTACCTCGGCGACGGAGAGAGCCAACGGCTTTTCACACAGCACATGTTTGCCGGCCTGAGCAGCCTTGACCGCCCACTCGGCGTGCAGGCTATTGGGCAGCGAGATATATACGGCATCCACGTCGGGATCGGCCAGCAATGCCTCGTAGCTGCCGTGAGCGCGCGGGATTTCCCACTCGGCAGCGTAGGCCTCGGCCCGGGCCTGTTCCCGGCTGGCGACGGCAATCAGTTCGGCTCGCCTGGTTGCCCGGATGGCGGGGATCAGCCGGCGGTTGATGTTGGCAGTGGAGAGCAGTCCCCAACGCAATTGTTTTTTGTTCATTTCCCAACCTCTCCTGTGATCTACAGCTTGCGGCGAATGACGGTCCGCCGCTCTACCGTCCTAGCCGTGCCATCATCTGTCCCAGCCACGGTTGACGCAGGACGATGGCCTGCTCGGGGCACAGCTCGTGGCAGCAATAGCAGCGGATGCACTTTGCCAGAGCGATGCGGGCCCGGCCTTCTACCAGGGAGATGGTCTGCGCCGGGCAGTTGACAACACATGCTCCGCAGCCGATGCACCGCTCGGTGACAAACGGGCTGGCGACCAGTTGCTTTACGCCCCACTGTCGCAGGAAATCGGGGGCCCACTCCATGCCGGTGTGGCTACCGCCTGGCGGCAGGCGAAAGCCTTCCACCCGCAACGCAGCAAGGTCGTCGCCGAGCAGTTCCAGGTCGGTGGTCCAACCACGCCCTATCGCTGCTGCTACTGTCGGCACTGAGGTTGGATCGTGGCCCACCAAAGTCAGGGCGGCCACGTCCACCGCTACCGGATTGGTTCCGGCCAGCACCGCCCCGATGGGAAAGGGCCGGCCGGCCGACGGCCCATCGCCGTCCATGCCTACCACAGCATCCATGACCGTCAGCGCCGGCCGGACAAAGCTCGCCAGATCGAGGAGCATCTCGGCAAAGCGGTCAACGGTTTGCAGCTTGACGTGGTAGCCGAACTTGAGAGGCCCTGGCACCACGCCGAACAGATTTTTGACCGCGCCGGTGAAGCGCATCAGGCCGTGGGTCTTGAGTTTGGGTAGGGAGAGGACCACATCGGCCTCGGTCAAAAAGCTGCTCACATCTACGCGCTTGAGCAGCCGGCCTTCAGGATGAGGATGCTGTTGGGGAATGATGTGGGTGTTCAGCTCGGCGTCGGTCTCGGCGGCCACCGCTGCCCATCCGGCTTTGTCGTAGGCTGCCGACCAGGCCGAGTGAGGCAGGGGAGTGGCGGGGTTGTCGGCGATGATCACCCGTCCACCGGCCTCGTGGGCCAGCTTTACTACAGCCCGCACGACCGTTGGGTGGGTGACGATAGCTCTGGCCGGGTCGCTGGGCAGCAGCAGATTGGGTTTGACCAGCACCCGCTGCCCGGGCCGGACAAAGGACTCTATGCCGCCTAGCAGGTTCACCGCCTGCCGAACAGCCGCTTCGACCTGCCCAGCCTCGTACTCTCTACAACGTACCAGCGCAACACGGTTGTCCATGATTTATCTCCCCGGCGGCGAAGGAGCTATTTTTCTTGTTTCTTCTTCGCCTTTTTGGCTCTGGCTTTGGCCACCTCTTCGGCGCGAATCTCGTTCCACACACGGCCCAGGCCCGACTTGAAGCGGCGATCGGCTTTGGGCTTTTCCGACGGCGGGATGGGCCAATAGCGAATTAGATGGGATAGGCTGCGGGCGGTTTCGGCCTTGGGCATGCCCGCCAGATAGGCGCTGCGCACCTTGCGCCGAACCAGGCGCAAATAGTTAGACATGTTCTCGGTCGCCTCTTTGCCCGTCGGTTCGCCGTGGCCGGGGATGAGGAGGTCGTAGTTGAGTTTACGCAGGTAGGTGAGCGCCTGGAGCCACTGCTTGGTGTTACCCTGCGATAAAAAGGGTGGCCGGTCGGTGATGACTACGTCGCCGGTGAAGATGAGTTTTTCATTGGGAAGATAGACCACACTGGTGGCCGGTGTGTGGCCGCCTACCGGGATGAGGTGGATCTCTTTGTCCCCTTTGTATAGGATCGTGTGGCCCACGAAGGTGATCTCGGGCTTGACAATCCGGAGGTGTTTTTTCCACTCTTCCACGGCTTCAGGGATGCGATCGCGGTACATATTCAGGAGCCGCGTGCGAAAGCTATCGCCATAGCTTTTCATTTCTTTCCAGGCGTGCTCGTGGGCAATCACTGTTGCCATGGGGAACCACTGATTGCCGATGATGTGGGCGCGGTGGTGGTCGGTGTTGATGATATACAGGATCTCCTGATCGGTTCGATTCCTGATCTCGTTAAGCCAGTGGCGGGCGTCGCGGGGCAGCATCGGTGTATCAATCAGGATCACTCCTTCACCGGTGACGATAAAGGCCACGTTAGCTCCGTGGTATTTGGTTTCGATAAAGATGTTGGGCGCAATTTCTCGAATCATCTTGCCTCCGGCATGTCAAGCGTCAAGCGTCAAGCGTCAAGCGTCAAGCGTCAAGCGTCATGCGTCATGCGTCATGCGTCATTTGTAAAGAGTCGGCCAGGGAATGAAGGGCGGTGTCCAGAGCCTGAGCCAGCCGTTCGCCCTGTGGCCCACCCCCCTGGGCGAATTCAGGGCGGCCACCGCCCCGCCCGCCGATGGTCTCACACGCCTGGCGCAGCAGGGTGCCCATGTGCAGGTTGGGCAGGTCAGGAGATCGAGCAAAGGCAAAAATCCCCTTTCCTTCTGTCGGTTCATTCGCTGCCAGCAGGGCTACGGTCTGGGGGCGTTCGGTGAGGCGTTGGGCCAGGTGCTTCAGATCGTCAGGGGAGCGGCCGGCCAGGTGGGCCTGCACCACCCGGACCCCTGCCACGAGGGTGGCCTGGTGCCACAGGCTGGCCGCCTCGGCCTCCAGCCGGGCATCACGGCTGCGGCGTAGCTCGTGACGGGTGGCTTTCAGGTCGTCGGCCAGACGGTGGACGGCGTCGGCCAGCTCCCAGTATCCCACACTGAGCTCCTGGGCCAGGTCCATCACCAGTGTGTTTTTGGTCTGATAATCGCGCCGGGCGCGGCCACCACACAGGAACTCGATGCGGGTTTCTGCGCCACGGCGCTCGCTGCGGGTGATTTTGATCAGCCCTATCTCCCCCGTAGCCTGGACATGGGTGCCGCCGCAGGCCGAGCAGTCAAAGCCGGCTACCTCGACGACGCGCACCGGGCCGGCGTGGGCCAACGGCTTGCGCAACGGCAAGGTGGGCACCTCCTCGTCGGGCACCCAGCGGGCGACGACCGGTCGGTTTTGGAAGACGATTTCGTTAGCCAGCGCCTCGACGGCGTCCAGCTCGCCGGCAGATAGGGGGGCGCGGTCCAGGTCAATCGTCGCATAGCAGTCCGAAAGGTGAAAGCCGACGGTATTGGCTCCCAACTGGCGGACAAAAGCTGCCGACAGGAGGTGCTGGCCGGTATGTTGCTGCATCAGGTCGAAGCGGCGGTCCCAATCTATTTGCCCTTCCACGTCGTCGGCTTCCAGCGGCCCGGCCAGGAGGTGGATCACTGCCCCATCGGCCTCCCGTTCCAACACACTGACCACAGCCACGTTATTCAGCCGGCCGATATCGCACGGCTGGCCGCCGCCGGTGGGATAGAAAGCGGTTCGGTCCAGCACGGCTGCCGGGTGGCCTTCCCATTCCAGCCGCTCTACTACGTGGGCCGAAAAGCGGGTCAGGTAGGGGGCATCGTAGTACAGTCGCTCGGTCATGCCTTTCTCCTGCGCCGTTGTGCCATTTGCTTCTTGCCCGGCTTCTTGGGGGCCGGTTTTCCAAAGGCAAGGAGCAACGCCGCTGCTGCGACCACCACCATCAGGACCACGGCCAGGAGCAGCCAGGTCCAGGGGGTATGGATGCCAAACAGCGGGGCCAGCGTCCAGGTCATCCACAGGGCCAGGCCGACGAACAGCAGCCCGGTGAGCAACTTGATGGTGGCTGTATGCCGGTTGACAAACTGCGCCAACTGCTCCGAAGTGGTGCCCAGGTAGCTCAGTACAAACACCATGGCCAGGGGTACGATGAACATCAGGCAGTAGAGCACCAGGTAGAGGAAGGCGCGGGCGGCCATTTCGGGCACGCTCAGCACGTAGACGATGGTGGGCAGGTAGACCTGGCCGGTGCAGGCCAGCTCGATGAGCGACACGACAAAGCCGGTGATAAAGGCCATAGCCACAAAAGCCCGCACCTGGGCGCTCTCGCGGATGACCTGGTGGATGCGGCGGCGCAGGCTCATCGGCAGCCGGAGGGCCATTTCGCTCACCTGGCCTTTTCGGGCCTTGAAATAGTCGCGGAAGGTGAGGGCAGCCAGTACCACGCACAGCAGCGCCGTGAGCAGATACACCCAGCGGCCCAGTGCTGTGAAAAAGCTGAGCGATTGGATCACGCGTAGCAGGCCAACGCCGACCAACAGATAGGTCAGGAACACACCCAGGGTAAAGGCGATGCCCACGAACAGAATATCACGCCCCCGCCGTCCGGTGAAGGCCATATAGGAGATGAAAAAGACCAGGGTGGCAAAGGCGCAGGGGTTGAGGCCGTCAATCAGGCCCGCGCCCAGCACGGTGAACACGCTCCAGCCCTTTATGCGTTCCAGGAGCGTCTGTTTGGCTTCCTCCGCCTGGCAGTCTTGCCAGGTGCGCTCGGTGCCCGTTGTCGCATATTTGCCCACCACGGCCAGCAGATTGCCGGCATTGGCCTCGGTGCCGATGAGCACATCCTGGCCGACAAAGATCATCGGCGTGGAAAGGCGTTTCCCCTCTGGCACGCCATATTTTTCGCCAAGGCATTCGTTGAGCAGGACGTTGTCCTGTTCCTCAATGGGAAAGCTTTCGACCACCACCTGGGGATACTGCGCCTTGACCACCTGGAGATCGTAGGTGGTGCGGGCACACTCCTGGCAGCCGGCCTTTTCGAAATAGGCCAGGTAGATCGGTTTTTGCGGTGGCTGGGTGGCGGTTGGGGACGGTGTAGCGACAGTGCCGATTAGCTCCTCTAGCGATGGTAAGGAAACACCGCCCTGGGCCAGGTACTGCTCGACAAGGCCGGGGAGTCGCTCCTTGATCTCTTGCCGGCCCACAAGCATCTGCCGTCCGATCAACACCTGGGGGGTGCCGCGCGACGGCGTCCTGACCCCCAACGCCGCGTTGATCTGGTCCAAAATAGCAGCTTGTGCCTGCTGTGATGTGTCCAGGGCAAACGCCTGTAGGCGGTTGTCATACTTTTGGCTCAGCGAGACGATCAGCTCATTCACCGGCTGAAAGTCGGCATGGCTTTGGTCGAAAGCGATCAGGATTTGGACGGTAGGCGCCGGGGTGGGAGGCACCACCGTTGGCAGGTTTTCCAGCGAGGGAAACTCTACACCGCCCTGGGCCAGGTACTGCTCAATGTAACCCTCTAGCCCGGTCTCGATCTCGTCGCTGCCGATCAGTGCCTTTTCTCCGATGAACAGGGCCGGTACATATCCCTGCCTGTCTTCAGGCACGCCCAGCTTTTTTTCCAGGCCCAACATGATGAGATAGTTCTGGGGATTGTTATAGATATCAAAGTATTGATACTCGACCTGGTCGCCATACTTGGCATAGACTTTGGGCAGGTAGTTGTCCATTACCTCGTGGCAGTGGGGGCAGGTCTCGCTATAGAAGAGATAGAAACGAGCTACCGGCTTGCCCAACTCGGCTGTAGCGGCTGGGGCAACCGCGTCCTGCGCGGTGGAGATCATTGTCCCGATCAATCCCCAGGCCAGGACACCCACCAGGGTGATGATCAGGTATAGACGCGCACGAAGGCCTTTGTTCATTGGGAGATGTCTCTCTTTTCAAGTCTATTCAGCCTGTGGGATGGTCACCCTTCAAGCGTACTTGATTATAGCACAACCCGGCGGTTTTGCCAATGGAATAGTGGGGGAGCGTCACAAGTCAGTAGGACAACTCCTGTGGAGTTGTCCTACTTCCCGAGGGCACTGCCCCGGTGACCACGCAGGCGGTCGGCCGGCGCGGTTTTAACCGCCCGGCTGAGCAGTTGCGGCGGATCTCAGATTGACGAATTACCTCTGTTGGAGTATAATGGGATTAAGCTTGAGGTGGAGGTGCCGGGATGAATGGGAAAGAACTGGGGCGCGTTGTGCTCACTCTGCTGGCCGTGTTAACCATCTTGCTGGTCTGGCCGTCGCCGGTCCAGGCGCAGGGGACGGTTCACATCGTTCAACGAGGCGAGAATCTGACCCAGATCGCACGGCGCTATGGCACGTCGGTTTCGGCCATCGCCCAGGCCAACGGTTTGCGCAACCCCAACCTGATCTATGTCGGGCAGCGGCTGCGCATTCCTACCGGCGGCGGATCCTCTGGCGGCGGCGGGGGCACCGTGCACGTGGTGAGACGCGGTGAGACGTTGCAAGCCATTGCTCTCCGCTATCGAACCTCGGTCGCTGCTATTGCTGCGGCGAACGGCTTGCGCAACCCCAACCTGATCTACGTCGGGCAACGGCTGCGTATCCCTGGTGGCGGCGGTGGGTCTTCTGGTGGCGGTGGAGGCAAATGGATTGACGTAGACCTGAGTAGCCAGACGGTGCGCGCTTACCAGGGCAACACCGTTGTGCGGAGCATGATCGTCTCCACAGGCATTGCCCGCTACCCGACACCCACCGGCCAATTTCGCATCTATGCCAAGTACCCCAGCGTGACCATGTCGGGGCCGGGCTATTACCTGCCTGGTGTGCCGCACACGATCTATTTCTACCGGGGCTATGCCCTGCATGGCACCTATTGGCATCACAACTTTGGACGTCCCATGAGTCATGGTTGTATCAACCTGACCCGGGCTGATGCTGCCTGGCTCTATAGCTGGGCACCTGTGGGCACGCCGGTGGTGATCCACCGATAAGATCACCCCGCCCTCCAGTAGCCCAATTTATACCTTTCTCGCCATACCCTCTCAGGCGCGGTTTTCGACCGCCCGGCTGAGCAGTCACCCTTTCTTGCCTTTCGCCCCCCTGTTTTTCGCGTCCCCCTGTTTTGTCATCCCATGCATTCTGTGCTACACTTGTATGTTGTCTTTGTGCAGAGGGTGATAACTGATGAAGAGAGCCAAGATTCTCCTTGTCCTGGGGTTGGTTTTGGTGTTGGTGCCACTCCTGCCGGTCTGGGCCCAGCCCTCCAGCCAGATCACCTCGCCGCGTGACCGGGCGGCAGTGCGGGGGCTGGTGCCCATCGAGGGCAGTGCCACCCATCCCCAGTTTCAGAAGTACGAGCTGCATTTTGGCCCGGAGCCTAACCCTGGCGACCAGTGGACCCCGGTCGGCAATTCGCCCTTTTTCGTGCCGGTGGTGCAGGGCCGGCTGGCGCTGTGGGACACAACCGTGATCCCCGATGGCCTCTATAGCCTGCGCCTGCGCGTTGTGCGCCTGGATGGCAACTATGAAGAGTATTTTGTGCGGGGCATCCAGGTGGTCAATACCCGGCCCACCGAGGTGCCGACCCGAGCCGCCACGCCCACCCCTGTGCCACCGACAGAAATTCCCTCTCCAACGCCGACCATCGTCATCGGCGTGCCGACCGTTCCTACTTTTACGCCTCCACCGACCGATACCCCTTCACCGACGGCGCCGCCCACCGCCACGCCAGAACCGCCGATCAATCTGCCGTTCCAAAATATCGGCGATGCAGCTTGCTGGGGAACCGGCGCTACCCTGGCCATTTTCGTCGGGATTGGGCTGATCTTTGCCCTGAAGGGAGGAATGGTTTCCTTGCTCCGCTGGCTCGCCCGGCGGGGACGGGAATGGTTGGGAATGTACGATGACTAGCACCCCACCGGTATAGACAACTCTTGTGGAGTTGTCCTGCTAATACGGAAGGGAAAAGGCTGTGCAGGACACACAGACTTTACCGGCGCTAATTGTGGGGTTGGGCAATCCGGGGAAGGAATATGCTGCTCATCGCCACAATGTTGGCTTTCGGGTAGTGGATGCCCTGGCCCGTGCTCACGGTCTGCGCTTCTCGCGGTGCAAGGCCGCCAGGGCCTACCTGGCGGAGGGGCAGATCGGCGGACGTCCGGTGCTCTTGGCCAAGCCACAAACCTTCATGAACTTGAGCGGCCGGGCCGTCGGTCGCCTGAGCCAGGCGCATGATATTCCGCCGGAGCGCATCCTGGTTGTGTACGACGACCTGGACCTGCCGCTGGGCCGCCTCCGCCTGCGCCCAGAAGGGAGATCGGGCGGGCACAAAGGGGTGCAATCTATCATCGAGGTGCTAGGCACCCAGGCCTTTCCTCGCTTGCGGGTGGGCATAGACCGTCCGCCGGCCGGGGTGGACCCTGTCGAGTATGTCTTGCAGCCCTTTGCCGAAGATCAAAAGCCGATCCTGGCTGAAGCCACGGGCTTGGCGGTGGCCGCGATCGAGTGTTGGCTGGCGGAAGGGATCGAGGCGGCGATGGATCGGTTTAATCGCAGAGGGTCAAGGGTGCTAGAGGCTGTAGATTAGAGATTGGATTTGGGGGAAACGTAGTGAATCTTTCAGGGCTGTTGCCTCTCCTTCAAGAAGTGCCGGCCTACCGGCAATTGGTGGAAGCTATCGAAAGCGGCGCGTTGTACGGGGCGACCGGCGGCGAGAAGGTGCAGGGGCTGGGCATTATCACTGCGGCGCGGCCCTATCTGGTAGCGGCCCTCTACCGGCAACTGAAGCGGCCCATCATCTTGCTCACTACCCGCGCCGAGCGAGTGAGCCAGTGGGTTGACCAGTTGCGCGTCTGGACCGGCTCAGAGGCGATCTACCCCTTTGCCGAACCGGACGCCCTGCCTTACGAGCGTGTGCCCTGGGCGCGGGAGACGGTCTGCGACCGGCTGACAGCCCTGACGGCGTTGCTCGAAAGGCCAGAGCAAGAGGCAGATGCTGCCTGGCATCCTCCTTTGGTCATTGCCTCGGCGCGGGCGCTGATGCACAAGACGTTGCCGGTCCGCGAGTTCCGGGTGGGGTTGCGTGAGTATCATCAGGGAAAAGAGATTGACTTGCAGCGCACTCTGGATCACTGGGTGGCCCACGGCTACCGGCCCGAAAGTGTGGTTGAGGAACCGGGCACCTTTAGCCGGCGCGGCGGATTGATTGACCTCTTTCCGCCGAACCTGCCCCAGCCGGTGCGTATTGAGCTGTTCGGCAACGAAATTGACAGCCTGCGCCTCTTTGACCCTACCACTCAGCGTTCTCACCGGCGTATCGAGCGGTTCACGCTTGCCCCGGCTACCGAGGCCCTGCCCCGGCTGGCTCCGGCTGCTGCCCGGCGGGCGCACGGGCCGAGCGGCCTGGATTTTGGCCTGTGTCATCCCCCGGCCCGGGCCGAGTATCAGGACGATCTGGCCCGCCTGGAGCAGGGGACATTCTTCCGGGGCATCGAGTTTTACCTGCCCTTCTTCTATTCTCAGCCAGCCACCCTGCTTGATTACCTGCCGCCAGGCGGGTTGTGTGTGGTGGATGATTGGGATGGGCTGATGGCTACCGTGGTGGACCTGGATAACCAGGCTCAGGCGCTCCAGGCCGACCTGGTCAAGGCCGGTGAGCTGCCAACCGGTTTTCCGGCGCCCTATTTCCCCTGGGAGCTGTTGCAGGAGGCGATTAGGGCCCGAAGGCCGCTGGTGTTGGGCGGTGCCGGCGCTCAGACTAAAGATGTCGGCGCCATTGCACAGATTTTCACCTATGGCGAACGCTACGGCGGCCAGCTCAAGCGGGTGCTGGATGGCTGCCAGGAGATGCGCCAGGCTGGACAACGGGTGGTGCTGGTCAGCCGCCAGGCGCAACGCATTGCCGAATTGTTGGCCGAACGGGGGACTGGCATCACGCCGCAGGATGACCTCCTTGCCCTACCTCCCCCTCGCAGCCTGACTTTGGTTCAGGGGACACTGGTCGAGGGGTGGACGATGCAGGATGCAGGGAGCGGGGCGCACGAGGCCGCTCTTGCCTCTTGCACTTTGCTCACCGACGCTGAAGTGTTCGGCTGGGCACGGCCTGCTCCCCGGCGGGCACGGCGACCCCGCCCTGTTACCCCAGAGGCCTTTTTTGCCGACGTGGAACCGGGCTCCTATGTTGTTCACGTGGAGCACGGCATTGGCCTGTTTCGGGGGTTGGTCAAGATGACCCTTGCCGGCGCCGAACGGGAATATCTGTTGGTGGAATATGCCGCCGGCGACAGGTTGTATGTCCCCGTCTACCAGGCCGACCGGCTGAGCCGCTACGTTGGCGTAGGCGACCATCCGCCCATCATCAACCGCCTGGGTACCGCCGACTGGGAACAGGTCAAAGCCAGGGCGCAGAAAGCGGTGGCCGAAATCGCCGACGAACTGCTGGCGCTGTATGCTGCCCGCGAGGTGGTAGAAGGACACGCGTTCAGCGCCGACACCCTGTGGCAGGCCGAGCTAGAGGCTTCCTTCCCCTACATCGAGACCGAGGCCCAGCTCCGTGCCCTGGACGAGATCAAGGCCGACATGGAGCGCCCTCGCCCGATGGACCGCCTGATATGCGGCGACGTGGGCTATGGCAAGACCGAAGTGGCCCTGCGGGCGGCGTTCAAGGCGGTGATGGATGGCAAGCAGGTGGCGGTGTTGGTGCCGACCACCGTGCTGGCCCAGCAACACTACCAAACCTTTACCGAACGCCTCAAGCCTTTTCCTGTCGAGGTGGAGATGCTTTCCCGCTTTCTTACCCGCCGAAAGCAGGAGCAGGTGGTGAAGCGTCTGGCCGAGGGGGGAGTGGACATTGTCATCGGCACCCATCGCTTGCTTTCAAGTGATGTGACCTTCAAGGACCTGGGTCTGTTGATCATTGATGAAGAGCAACGTTTTGGCGTGGTCCACAAGGAAAGGCTGAAACAACTGCGTCAGGAGGTGGACGTTCTCACCCTGACCGCTACCCCCATCCCTCGCACCCTGCATATGTCGCTGACCGGCGTGCGTGACATGAGCACCATTGATACCCCGCCCGAGGAGCGGTTGCCGGTGCGCACCCACGTGGGCGAGTACGACGAGACGCTTGTCCGCCAGGCGATTTTGCGCGAGCTGGACCGGGGTGGGCAGGTTTACTTTGTCCACAACCGGGTGATGGGCATCTACCAGATGGCCCAGCGGCTGCGCAAGTTGGTGCCCGGTGCCCGCATCGAGGTCGGGCATGGGCAGATGGCCGAGCGTGAGCTGGAACAGGTTATGCTCGACTTTGCCGCCGGCAAGGTGGATGTGTTGGTCTGCACCAGTATCATCGAAAGTGGCCTGGATATTCCCAATGCCAACACCCTGATTGTCAATCGGGCGGACCAGTTCGGGCTGGCACAGCTCTACCAGTTGCGGGGCCGGGTGGGGCGTGGGGCGCGCCGGGCTTATGCCTACTTTCTCCACCCCAAGCTCACCTCCCTCACCGAGACGGCCCGCCAACGCCTGCAGACGATTGCCGAGGCCACGGAGCTGGGAGCCGGCTTTCGCATTGCCATGCGCGACCTGGAGATCCGGGGGGCCGGCGAGCTGCTTGGAGCACGACAGCACGGCCACATCGCCGCTGTGGGTTTTGACCTTTATACCCGGCTGCTGGCCCGGGCGGTGCAGGAGGCACGGGTGCAGCGGCAAACCGCCACACACAGCCTGTCCAGGAGTGAAGAGGAGGATCTAACGGCGGCCTATGTCCAACCGCTGGAAGAAGCGGTGCAGATCAATTTGCCCCTGGCCGCCTACCTGCCGGAAACCTATGTGCCGGATAGCACCTTGCGGCTGCAGCTTTACCGGCGGCTGGCCAGCCTGACGAGCGAGATGGAGCTTGACGATCTGCGCGCCGAGCTAAAAGACCGTTTCGGCCCCCTGCCGGAAGAGGGGAAGAATCTGTTCTATCAGCTTCAGCTCAAGATCTATGCCCTGGCGGCTGGGGTCAAGGCTATCACGACGGAAGAGGGACAGGTGGTGATCCGGGCCGATAGCCTGGAGCAGGTGGACCGGGGACGGCTGCAGCGGCGGCTGGGCGACCGGGGGCGAGTGACGCGGCGGGCCGTGTGGCTGCCCCTGGATGAGGCCTCGTCGCCGGCAGAGGTGGGGAATGAGCGATGGCGTACAACGCTCCTTGCCGTGTTGCAGGCTATGGCCGAGGAGTTGGGACAGGCATGACGGAGGGCCGCAAGTTGGCGCTGCTGCTCTTGCTGGCGGCCCTGGGGCTGGTCGCCTTGGGCCAGTTCTACTTCTTTTATCGTCGTGAATATCTGTGGGATGGGGTGGTGTTCCACGGGCTGGCGGTGATATGTTTTGTGCTGGCTTGGTGGCAAACCCGCCCCAAGTCGGCAGTCACGGGCCGGCATCGGGCTTTTCAGCCGGGCGCTTGGCTGCAGGTACACCCCTTTGCGGCGACGCTCCTGGGGGCAGGTTTGTTCTTTTCCGCCATCGCCATGCTGCTGTCGAAGGATCGCGCCCTGAATCAGTCCACCGGCGATGCAGTGATCTGCTGGGCGCTGAGCATTGCTGCAGTAACATTGGCGGCCCTGTGGCCTCTGCGCCTCCGCTTGGGGGCGGTGCGCCGCGAGGCCTGGTTGGAGGTGGCCGTTGTTGCCGGACTGACAATTTTGGCCCTGCTTTTGCGGGCCACGGCACTGGACAGTGTGCCCTATACTCTGGGGGGCGATGAGGCCTGGCATGGATTGCTGGCCCGGCAGGTGCTCCACGGCCAACTGCGTAACCCGTTCTCTATGGGGTACATGTCTATGCCTACCACCTTTTACTGGCCGCTGAGCTGGTCCCTGTGGCTGGTGGGCGACAATTTGGTTGGCCTGCGCTGGCCAGCAGCCCTGATCGGCACAGCCACAGTGCCGGCGCTGTACCTCTTTGCCCGGCGCCTTTGGGGAAGACGAACGGCCTTCCTGGGGGCGGCGTTCCTGGCGACCTACGATTACCATATCCACTATAGTCGGTTGGGAGCTAACAACGTCTGGGACCCGCTGTTCGTCTTGTTGGCCCTGTGGGCCTTGGACCGGGGTTTGACGGAGGAACGGGGGAGCAACGGAGCAAGGGGGCGGGCTTTTCTTTGGGCCGGGCTGGCAACAGGCTTGAGCTTTTATTTTTACACGGGTGCCCGATTATTGCCCTTGCTCCTGATTGCTTATATGGCCTTTGCCTGGTTGCAAAAAGGCCGAACAGAGCTGCAAAGGCCTGTCAGGTCCGATCTGGTGCTGTTGGCGGTGGCCTTTTTGGTGGCTGCCGGGCCGATGCTGGCCTTTGCCCTCTCGCATCCTAGCGAATGGAACGCCCGCATCAATCAGGTGGGCATCTTTCAGTCGGGATGGCTGGCGCGGGAGATGGAATTGACCGGTAAAAGCACAGCCCGCATCCTGGCCGAGCAGTTTCTGCGGGCGGCAGGGGCTTTCCATGTCTTTCCCGACCGGACGGTGTGGTACGGCGCGGATCGCCCCCTGCTCGGTTTCTGGGCGGGAGGGGTGGCCTTGTTGGGCATGGTCTGGGCCACTCTCCACTGGCGGGAGAGGCGCTATTTCCTGCTGTTGTTGTGGTTCTGGGCGGTGATCATCAGCGGTGGAATGCTGACCGAAAGCCCCCCCTCCAGCCAGCGGCTGGTGATCGCCATCCCGGCCGTATGTCTGCTGGTAGCGGTGGGCCTGGAGCAGACCGTAGACCTGGCCGGCCGGTGGCTTGCGGCCAGATGGAGGCGATGGATCAACCTGGTTCTGGGTCTGTCGCTCCTGTTCCTGGCGGTGGCCAACGTGCGTTTCTATTTTGTCGAGTTCACCCCAGAGCGGCGTTATGGCAGCGAAAACGGTGAGACGGCAACCATGATGGGCTTTTACCTGCGTGGTCTGGACGATAGCTATCGCGCTTACCTGTTCGGCGCGCCGCGCCTCTACTGGAACTTTGGGACAATGCCCTTCCTGGCACCGGATATAACCGGTCAGGATGTGGCAGAACCACTCACTGCCCCGCCCGATTTTGTGGATCGCAGCCATAACGCCGTATTTCTTTTTTTGCCGGAGCGACTTGGGGAGCTGCAATGGGTGCAGCAAGCTTTCCCTGCTGGTCGCCTGCGGGAATTCCGCGACGTGGGGGGACGGCTGCGGTTCGCGGCCTATGAAGTGCGGCCTTGAGCCGGATCATGCCGTTGTGGCCATCGGAAGGTTAAATTTTTCTGCCGGTTGGGAAAATAGACCGAAACATCTTGACAATTTGCTGCCGATGAGTATAATAATTTGTTAGTGCTGGAGTGGCTGTCTCGCCTGCATCATTACTGGTGATGGGGCAGTAGACAGATGGTTGGTTCACGCCAGAGGAGAGGTCGCTGCTGAGAGATTCTAGCAGATGCGCTTCTGGCCTGAACCGGGAAAATGGTCGTAGGCTGTCTTGGGGTGTGGTACTTGCTCATGTGAGCAGTTCTGAGCGAGTATAGAGCCTAGAGGAAAGGGGCCCCGGTATCAATGATGAATGACGCCCAAAGACCGTACGACACGCAGACATCCTCTTGCGTCTTCATTGGCACCTCGCCAGATCAATGTAAACCCTTGCAAAAACCAAACATGGCTTGTGGCCGGAACGTCCGGGTTCCTTCGAGCATGCCCGGTGACGTTGCCCTGACTCGTTGCTTGTCAAGTCAGGCAAGCACCGGTTGTGGTTGGGAGATCGCTGTGGAATGGAGGTGAGCTCGTCCGAGGTCCCCTGAGGTAAGGAGACGACGGGTGTAGAGGAGAAAGGAGGTGAGTGCCGGAGACCAAATGTGCAAAAGGTGTCAGCGACAGCCGCGTAGTTTTTGGCAGATGCCAATTTGACGGAGGATCACTGGCCTGGGGCGAATAGCCCCCAACTATCATTCAAAGGAGAGACTTGCCATGAAATCGAAGGGATTGATGGGAGAGTTGATAGGAGAGGTCTTTGGGACCTTTATCCTGATTCTCCTCGGCGATGGTGTGGTTGCTAACGTTGGGTTAGCTCCGCGCTTGGCCGCGCCAGCCTACAACTGGAACACAATCGTCTTTGGCTGGTGCTTTGCGGTGATGGTCGCTGTGTATGTGACCGGTGGCGTCTCTGGCGCCCATATTAACCCTGCGGTCACCCTGGCGATGGCCGTGAGGCGTGGCTTCCCCTGGTCCAAAGTCGTTCCCTACTGGATTGCTCAGATCTTGGGGGCTTTCCTCGGTGCGCTGGGGGTATTTTTGTGCTACATGGACGGCCTGATGAAGGCAGGCATGCCCAACGTCTGGTGCACCGGGCCGGGCTCTGTGTTCGGGCAGGCTTTCTGGGGTGGCGCCGGAGGCACTGCGGCCGGCTCATACTCGCTGGGCATTGCCTTCGTGTGCGAGATCTTTGGCACGGCCGTGCTGCTGTGGGGCGTCTTGGCCTCGGGTGATGCGAAGAACCTGGGCGTTGGTGCCAACCTCGGCCCGCTGATCGTCGCGTTCGTCGTCCTGGCGGTTGGCCTCAGCCTGGGCGGCCCTAGCGGCTATGCCATCAACCCGGCCCGTGATTTCGGCCCGCGCCTTTTCGGTGCGATTGCGGGTACAAAGGGCCTCTTTGACGGTGTGTACTGGTTCCTGCCACCTATTGTCGGGACGTTGATCGGCGCTGTTCTGGGTGCTTATACCTACGACCTGTTCGTCACGGCCAACCTGCCCAAGAAAGGGTAACGCTCGGGTTGAGAGGGGACTTGCGGACCGTCAAAGGGAGGGAAGTGAGCGGTTGTCCCCTACATCCTTCCCTCCCTTTACAATAATGGCTCTATGGAGGTGGGGCTATGAAAAAGCTGATTAACAAACCAGAAGATGTGGTGGTTGAGGAATTGCAGGGCATCGCTCTGGCCTATCCAGATATGGTCAAGGTGCATTTTGATCCGAACTTTATCTACCGCGCCGATGCTCCGGTGAAAGGCAAGGTGGTGGTCATCTCCGGTGGAGGCAGCGGTCACGAACCAATGCACGGCGGTTTTGTGGGCGTGGGCATGTTGGACGCTGCTTGCCCTGGGCAGGTGTTCACTTCACCTACTCCGGATCAGATGCTGGAAGCGGCCAAGATGGTGCATGGTGGCGCTGGCGTGTTGTACATCGTCAAGAACTATACCGGCGACGTGATGAACTTTGAGATGGCTGCCGATATGGCTCGCTCCGAGGGCATCCGAGTGCTGAATATCCTCATTGATGACGATACGGCGGTGAAGGATAGCCTCTATACAGCCGGCCGGCGTGGTGTGGGTACTACAGTCCTGGCAGAAAAGATTTGCGGCGCAGCAGCAGAAAGAGGCTACGATCTGAAGCGGGTGGCCGACCTGTGTCGCCGGGTCAACATCAACGGGCGCAGCATGGGCATGGCCCTTACATCTTGTACTGTGCCCATGGCCGGCAAGCCCACCTTTGACCTGCCTGAGGACGAGATGGAGATCGGGATCGGCATCCACGGCGAGCCCGGCCGCGAGCGCATGAAGCTCAAGACCGCCGATGAGATCACCGAAATGCTGGCCCTGGGCATCATCGAGGACCCAACCTATACCAGGACCGTGCGGGAGTGGGACGAGGAGAAAGAGGAATGGGTAGAGATCGAGCTGGTGGATCCTCCCTTCCAGAAGGGTGATCGGGTGTTGGCCTTTGTGAACAGCATGGGCGGCACGCCGGCCATTGAGCTTCCTATCATCTACCGCAAACTGCACGAAATCTGCCAGAAGAAGGGTCTCCAGATCGTCCGCAACCTCATGGGCCCCTATATCACTTCGCTCGAGATGCAGGGCTGCTCCATTACCCTGCTCAGGATGGACGACGAAATGATCGAGTTGTGGGATGCCCCGGTCAAAACCCCCGGCTTGCGGTGGGGGCTGTAGGCCAGGTATCCTTGCTTTGCGTGGAGTTCTGACAAAACACGACCGTTGGAGGAGGAAGCTCATATGCCCATTACAACTGCTGACGTCATACGCTGTTTGCACAAGATGGCAGAGGTTCTTGGTGAGAACAAGGAATACTTGACCGAGCTGGATGCGGCGATTGGCGATGCCGATCACGGCATTAACATGGATCGCGGCTTCCAGACGGTGCTCAAGAAGCTGCCCGGCGTGGAGGACAAAGACGTCGGCACTATTTTAAAGACGGCAGGAATGGCGTTGGTGTCCAGTGTCGGTGGAGCAGGAGGACCTCTATACGGCACAGCTTTCATGCAAGCCGGCACTGCGGTAAGCGGCAAGAACGAGTTGCAGGCCGAGGATGTGTGGGCTATCCTTGATGCGGCTCTCAAGGGTGTGATCATGCGGGGCAAGGCCAATCTGGGCGACAAGACAATGGTGGATGCCATTTCCCCGGCTGTGGCTGCCATGCGAGAGGCGCTAGACAGCGGTGCTAACACAGCAGAAGCCTTGGCCAGGGCAGCGGCTGCTGCGGAGAAAGGGATGCACGACACCATTCCCCTGCAGGCCAAGAAAGGGCGGGCCAGCTATCTGGGCGAACGGAGTATCGGCCACCAGGATCCAGGAGCTACCTCCTCGTACCTCCTTATTCGCACAATGGCTGAAATGGCCCAAGCGAAAATGTGATGTTGATGATCAAAAAAAACAGAAAAGGAGAGTCTAAAAATGGCCAAGTATGCAGCAGCAGTGGATCAGGGTACGACCGGCACCCGCTTTATGGTTTTTGACCATGAAGGGCAGGTGGTGGACTGGAAGTACTTGGAACACGAGCAGATCTACCCCCAGGCCGGGTGGGTCGAGCACAACCCCATGGAGATCTGGGCCCGCACTCAAGACGTGATCAGCATGGTCTTGAAGAACGGCAAAGTCAATGCCAGCGACATTGCAGCCATCGGCGTGACCAACCAGCGCGAGACCACCATCGTCTGGGACAAGAAAACCGGCAAGCCGTATTACAACGCTATCGTCTGGCAGTGCACCCGCACCAAAGACATCTGCGATGAGCTGGCTCGGGATGGAGGCCAGGACCGCTTCCGCCCCAAGGTTGGCTTGCCCCTGGCGACCTATTTCTCCGGCCCCAAGCTCAAGTGGATCTTGGACAATGTGGAAGGAGTCCGGGCTGCAGCCGAGAAGGGGGATGCCCTCTTTGGCAACATTGACACCTGGGAGATCTGGTGGCTGACCGGTGGCCCTGATGGGGGCGCACACGTGACCGATGTCAGTAACGCCAGCCGCACAATGATGATGAACCTGGAGACGCTGGACTGGGATCAGGAGATCCTGGACATCTTGGGCGTCCCGCGCCAGATGCTGCCGGAGATCCGCCCCTCCAGCGACCCCAAGATCTACGGATACACGCCCAAGAGCGGGCCGTTTGGCGTCTCTATCCCGGTCTGCGGTGACCTTGGTGACCAGCAAGCAGCCCTGGTCGGCCAGACCTGCTTCAGCCCCGGCGAGGCCAAGAATACCTACGGCACCGGTTGCTTCATGCTGCTCAACACCGGGACCAAGCCTGTGCCCAGCCAGAGCGGGCTGCTGACCACCTTGGGCTACAAAGTCGGTGATGAGCCGGCTGTGTACTGCCTGGAAGGCTCCATCGCCATCACCGGCGCGCTGGTGCAATGGCTGCGCGACAACCTCGACTTTTTTGATTTCTCGAAGCATATCGAGGATTACGCCAGGCAGGTGGAAGACAGTGGTGGCATCTACTTCGTGCCCGCTTTCTCCGGCCTCTTTGCGCCCTATTGGAAGAGCGATGCCCGCGGTGTGATCGTCGGCCTGACCCGCTTTATCAACAAGTATCACATCTGCCGGGCCGCCCTGGAGGCTACTGCCTACCAGACCCGCGAGGTGTTGGATGCGATGGAGAAGGACTCGGGGGTCAGGCTGGCTGCCCTCAAGGTGGACGGCGGCATGGTCTACAACGAGCTGCTCATGCAGTTCCAGGCTGACATCCTGGGCGTGCCCGTCGTTCGCCCGACCGTGTCCGAGACGACCTCGCTGGGCGCCGCCTATGCTGCCGGCCTGGCCGTGGGCTTCTGGGACAACCTGGAAGACCTGCGCAAGAACTGGGGCGTTGACAAGACCTGGGAGCCCAAGATGGACCCAGAGACCCGCCAGAAGCTATACAAAGGCTGGCTCAAGGCCGTCGAGCGAACCTTTGGCTGGGTGGAATAAGGACACCTTGCAGCGCCTTGCATACGCTTAAGATGGAAACAGGGGCAGACTGAAAGAGCGAGTAAGCTCTTTCAGTCTCCCTGTTCCTATTCTGCCGTCCTTCGTTGCGGACGGCTTGTCTTTTTGAACAGTTTATTCGCGCAGAGGAAAGATGCACGCTATCGTTTGCCTGAAGCAGATTATCGATCCAGAGATACCTCCTCACCTGTTTCAGATCGATCCTGTCGAACGGAAGCAGATACGAGGGCGGAACGCGTTGTTTATCAGCACCTTTGACGAAATCGCGCTTGAGGTCGCCATACAACTGAAGGAGAAAACCGATGGCCGGGTGACTGCCCTCACCATCGGCGGCCCAGAAGCCAAGGAAGCCCTCCACACGGCCCTGGCTATGGGCGCTGATGAGGCGGTTCTCCTCTCCGATCCGGCTTTCGAAAGCGCCGATTCCTTCGGCAAAGCTCGCATTCTGGCGGCTGCAGCGCGCCGGGTCGGTGAGTTTGATGTGGTGCTGTGCGGCCGCCAGGCGGGGGATGTGGAATTGGGGCTCGTGGGGCCTTTTCTGGCAGAAGAGTTGAGCCTCCCTTGTATCACCATAATCGCCAACATGGATCCCTCCAGCGGCAAGATGCGGCTCCGACGCCCCATAGAGGGGGGCTACGAGGTCTTGGAGGCTCCTTTGCCTCTCCTGGCCACTGTTACCAACGACGAGAGCAACGTACCCCGCTACCCCTCGGTCCGGCGTATCAGGGCGGCCCTGCGGCAAGAGATCCCGGTCTGGTCTGTTGCCGACCTGAACCTCGATCCGGCCAGGTTTGGAGCGGATGCGGCGCGGATCGAGATGACCGACCTGTTCATCCCCGAGCGGGAAGTACGGTGCGAGTTTATCGAAGGTGAGTCGGGGCCGGAAAAAGGTGAGCGGCTGGCTTTCTACCTCCGGGAGCTGAAGCTCATCTGATGAAAGGGGAGCATACGATGACCAAGATTTTAACATTCTGTACAGCTTTTGCCGGGGCGCTCCCCCGTTCCTCGCTGGAGGTTCTGGCTGCGGGCCGACAGTTGGCAGGCAAGGTAGGAACCGGGCATGTTCAGGCCATCCTGTTGGGGCCGGAGGTTGAGGCCCACGGCGAGACGCTGCTGCATCGTGGCGCCGATGAGGTTTTCACGGTCAGCCACCCCCGCTTGCAGTATCACGAAGCTGATGTTATACTGGGGGTGTTGGAGGAGGCTGTTCGCCTGCTCTCTCCTGACGTGATTTTGTTCCCTCACGACACCCTTGCCGGAGGAAACCTGGGGCCCCGCCTGGCCCATCGCCTGGGGGCCGGCATTGTTACCGACTGCACAGGCTTCGAGGTCGAGGGTGACATAATTCGCTGGCTTCGCCCTGTCTATGGCGGGAAAGCCATGGCCTACATGGTCTGTAACGGCCCGGTGCAGATGGCGACGACACGCGCTCGCGCCTTTGAACCCCTTCCGGCCGATCCTGCGTGTCAGGGACAGGTGCAACGCCTGGAGATTGACGTGGACTCTATGCCCTCCGTGGTATCGCTCGTCGAAAGAACACAAGAGGAAGCGGAAGGGATCAGCCTGGACCAGGCTCAAATTATCGTGAGCGGCGGCCGGGGGATGGGCGATAAAGAAGGATTCGCCGTATTGGAAGGGCTGGCCGAGATCTTGGGAGCCGGCGTCGGTGGGACACGAGCGGCGGCAGACTTGGGCTGGATTCCGCACTCCCAGCTCATTGGGCAGACGGGCAAGATCGTTGCCCCCAACCTCTATATCGCGGTGGCCATCTCTGGTGCTCCTCAGCACATGGCCGGAGCCGGCTCATCCAAGACGATTGTGGCCATCAATAAGGATGAAGATGCCCCTATCTTCAAGGTGGCACGCATTGGGGTGGTGGGCAGGTGGCAGGATGTCATCCCGGCCTTTACACAAAAGTGCAAAGAGCTGTTGAACGGCTAGAAAGAATGACGGGAGGCAGATAAATGGAGAGACTGAGCACACAAGTCGTTATTATCGGTGGAGGTGCGACCGGCACGGCTGTGTTGCGCGATCTGGCTATGCGCGGCGTGCAGGCTATGTTGTTTGAACGGGGCAACCTCTGCGAAGGCACGAGCGGCAACTTTCATGGTCTGCTGCATAGCGGGGGGCGTTATGCGGTGAAGGATCAGCCTGCAGCCCTAGAGTGCATCGAGGAGAATCGGATTCTGCGTCGGATCGCCCCTCAGGCCATCGAAGATACAGGCGGCTTTTTTGTCGTTATTGACGACAAAGATGAAGAGTTCTTGCCCCTCTTTCTGAAAGGCTGTGCCGATGTGGGCATCCCGACCGAGGTGCTGTCTGGTGCACAGGCGCTGCGTGAAGAGCCGGAGCTGTCGCCTCGGGTTCGCCAGGCAGTGGCCGTGCCCGATGGGAGCCTGGATAGCTGGACTTTGTGCATGGGCAGCGTCGCAGCTGCCAAGGAATATGGCTCGCGCGTCTTTCTTTACACTCCCGTAACCGAGATCCTGCGCGAGGGCGACCGGGTCGTCGGCATCAAAGCAGTGGATCAGACCTGCGGCGATGAGTACCTTGTCCGCGCCGACTATGTGATCAACGCGACCGGCCCGTGGACGCAAAAGGTGGCAGCCCTGGCCGGAATCCAGGTGCCGATGGTCCTCGATAAAGGGACCATGGTCGTTTTGGACAGCCGCCCTGTAAAGCGGGCCATTAATCGTTGCCGTCGCCCAACGGATGGAGACATTATTGTCCCTGTGGGAACCACCATCGTGCTGGGCACTACCTCTGTTGCCGTCCAGGACCCCGATCATTTCGGCATCGAAGAATGGGAAGTGGACAAGATGCTGGATGAATGCATCACAATGGTTCCCATGATTGAAAACATGCATCTGCAGCGTTGCTTTGCCGCAGTCCGACCTTTGTATGAACCCCCTGCCGATGAGGAAACGGCAGAAGGACGGGAGGTCAGCCGGGCTTTCTACGTTCTGGATCACGAGGTGCTGGATGGGGTGGGGGGCTTTGTCACCATCACCGGGGGCAAGTTGACCACCTGCCGCCTCATGGCCGAAAAGATCGTTGATCTGGTTTGTGCCAAGATGGGGGTGGATGCCCCTTGCCGTACTCATTTGGAGCCGTTGCCCATAGAGGTCTAGGTATGGCCAGAAGCAGGAAACGGACGAAAACGAGGCAGCAGGCTCCATTGCAGGGGCAAGCTCAAGAAGAGCAGCCCCGCAAGTTCGGCTGGATTCCGCTGTGGGGCTGGGTCCTGATCTTCCTCGTGCCCCTGATCTTTAGCGAATACATGTTCTATGTTGTAGATCGTGTGGCCAGCATGATCATCTTTCCCATTGTCTGGATCGGATTTTGGTTGGCTATGATGCAGCGATCGGGCTGGCCTATCCTGAAGAAGAACAAAAAAGATTGACTGCGATTCGAGTGACATCAGGAGGAACTGCAAACCTAAAAAAGGAACAGATTGCTAGCCTGGATTCGGTCATCAGGCGTTTGGAGTTGGATACGGAACGGAAACGGGTTCAGTTTCGACCGGGCTTTGAAGCTTTTGCTGCTTGCCACCAACTGGCCGACTGGGAGGGTTGGTACAGTCCCCACGACGAGGCAACCTATCTCCAGGTCCTGCAAAAGATCAGAAAAGAGGATATTGTCCTGGACATCGGGGCCGGCGACCTGCGCCTGGCGCTGCGGATGGCAGAACAGGCACAGCGGGTCTATGCTGTGGAGGTCAATCCACTGGTCGTCGGGGCGGCCCTGCAGACGATCGGCTTCCATCTGCCCCGTAACGTGCAGGTGGTGTGTGCCAACGCTCTCGACTTTTCTCTTCCTGCTGGGATCACCGTTGGCGTGCTCCTCATGCGTCACTGCTGGCATTTTGGGCGCTACTTTGACCGGTTGTGTGCAGCAGGTTGCCGCCGCCTGCTGACCAACGTGCGCTGGAAAGATGGGGTGGAGGAGATAGACTTGACTGCGCCCCGCCTCCCTTTTGAGCAGGTGCTCGATGGGTGGTATGCCTGTCGTTGCGGCACGGTAGGCTACGTGGGCTCTGGGGCGTGCGTGGATGCTTTACCTGTCGAGGTGGCTCTGTGCCCCGCCTGCTTGCCCAAGCCGGAGGAGGGTGCGATCGGCCTTTGAATCTGGAGGAAAGAGATTGGTAGGTATCGTTGTCGTTTGTCACAGCGAACAACTGGCTATTGGCGTCTGTGAACTGGCCCTCCAGATGGCGGGAGGGCAGTCGGTGCTTGCCGTCCCGGCGGGAGGGATGGACGACGGCGGCCTGGGAACGAGCCTGGACAAGGTGACTGGGGCGCTCGAACAGGTGCTGGCCCAGGGAGATGCCCTGGTGTTGGCTGACCTGGGCAGTGCCGTGCTGGTGACCCAGATGGCGATTGAGGCGCTTTCGCCGGAACAGCAAGGGCGGGTCTGTCTGACCAACGCTCCGCTGGTAGAAGGGGCCATTGCGGCAGTGGTCGCTGCTGCCGGGGGGGGAGACCTGCCGACGGTGCGGAATGCGGCGGAGCGGGCACTGGAGGTACCCAAGATCCCATCCGAGGCTCCTGTGGCTTTGCCAGAAACCCCGATCCCTCCGGCACAGGTGGGGCCGGTGGAAAGCGTCGAGCTGCCGGTGCTCAATCCCACCGGTCTGCACGCTCGTCCGGCTGCCCTCTTTGTCCGGACGGCGATGAAGTTTCGAGCGGACATAACGGTACAGAATGTGACTCACGGCCGACCTGCTGCTAACGCCAAAAGCATGATGGATGTCGCCTCGCGGGGGACGGCGTGGCAGGGGGAACGCATTCGCATTGTGGCTCAGGGGGAAGACGCGGTTGAGGCTATTGCCGCTTTGCGCCAGTTGGTGGAGAGCGGTTTTGGAGAGATGGGCGAGCCGGCAGCGGTGATACCTGCCCCTGCTCCCGTCATTGCTCCGGTTGAGGTGCAGGTGCCAGGCCATCTGCGAGGCATCCCCGCCTCTGAGGGAATTGCTGTAGCTCCGGCGTTCCTCTATCGCCCGCGTGCCCTCGAGATCGAACGGCGCACGGTCTCTGATGTCGCCGCTGAGGTGGGGCGACTACACAGAGCACTGCAACGGGCGAGGGATGAACTGACTGCATTGGAACAAAAAGTAGCAGAGCGAGATGCGGATGTGGCGCGCATCTTTGAGTTCCAGCGGATGATGCTGGAGGATCAGGTTCTGGTTGGGGCCATTGAAACAGAAATCGGTCGCACGGCCTGCAATGCTGAAGCCGCTGTCAATCAGGTCATAGGGGAGTGGGTGGCCCATTTTGAGCAGATGGACAACAACCTGATGCGCCTGCGGTCGGTTGATGTGCGGGATGCAGGCGACCGGGTGTTGTCTGTACTTGGGGGCGTGGAGGAGCCTCATCCCCTGAGTACCCTCTCTGAGCCGGTGATTGTGGTTGCCCGAGATCTGACCCCCTCGGACACTGCGCGCCTGGACCGCAGCAAGGTGCGGGGCTTGTGTACAGCTGTAGGCGGGGCTACCTCTCATGTCGCCATTCTGGCGCGGATGTGGAACCTGCCGGCAGTGGTGGGGCTGGGCGATGCACTTTTGCAGGTGCCTGAGGGTGTGCTTTTGGCTATGGATGGGGAGACGGGAGTGGTAGAAGTCGCTCCGGCACCTGCGACAGTGGCAGCCTACCGGGAACGGGAGATGCGGTGGGCTGCCAGGCAGGCGGAAGCCTTGCAGCAGATCGATCAGCTGGCCATTACTCAAGATGGCCGCCGAGTTGAGGTGGTGGCCAATGTTGGCGACATACAATCCGCCAGAGAGGCGTTGGAATATGGGGCGGAGGGCATTGGCTTGCTGCGCAGCGAGTTCCTCTACCTGGACCGGAACACTTTGCCCGATGAAGAAGAGCAGGTGAGGGTCTATCGTGCCATTGCTGAGGTCATGGGCCAGCGGCCTGTTATCGTGCGCACGCTGGATGTGGGTGGGGACAAACCCCTTCCATCTATTCCCCGCCCGCCAGAGGCCAACCCGGCGATGGGCGTGCGGGCTATCCGCCTCTCGCGCATGCATCCGAATCTATTGCGTACCCAGTTGCGGGCCATTCTGCGGGCCGGAGCCGGGTATAACCTCAAGGTGATGTTTCCTCTGGTCGCCACCTTGGAGGAGGTTCGTTGGGCTAAGGCCCTTCTGCGTCAGGTGCGGCAAGAGCTGGCAACGGAAGGGACAGAGCACTCGCCCAACATTGAGGTGGGGGTGATGGTAGAGACGCCGGCTGCCGCGCTGATGGCCGGCACACTGGCGGCAGAAGTGGACTTTTTCAGCATCGGTAGCAACGATCTGACCCAGTACACCCTGGCCTGTGACCGGGGCAACGAACAACTTGGCGATCTGTGCCACCCCTTCGATCCGGCTGTGTTGCGCCTCATTGCCCTAACGATCGAGGGCGCACATGCCGCCGGTAAATGGGTGGGGCTGTGTGGGGAGATGGCGGGGCAGAAAGCGGCAATTCCACTCCTGCTAGGGCTGGGGCTGGATGAGTTTAGCATGACCCCGCGTGCTGTTCCGGAGGCCAAGCAGCTGATCCGCTCTCTGAACATGAGCAAGGCCCGGCAGATCGCACAGCACGCGCTATCTCTCTCGACTGCTGCCGATGTTAGCGCCTATCTCGCTTCGGCGCTTGAGCCTGCCTATTCGCCGCCGAGCTTGGGCATAGAGTCAGGGTGAAAAGCCGGCAGCTACTCTGTCTCCTCTGAATCTTGGCCTTCTTGTTCCTCTTCCCCTTTCCTCCACTGCCACCACAGCACCATCAGCCCCACAGCCGCCAGCAGGGCCAGGGCCAGGTCCAATGCCTGGGCCAGTCGCCACGGCCCAACATAGATCGCCTCGTCGCCCCGCGTGAACTCTAGAAAGAATTGCCCAGTGAAGTAGAGCAGGTTGCCCATCAAAAAGGCTGCGCCTGGAAACGGCCACCGCTTGCGCAGCAGCCATACAGCAATAAGCAGTATCAGGGAAAAGCCCAGCCCTACCACCTGAGTGGCAAAGCGCGGCGCTTCGATTCCATACAGGTCGGGCAGAATAGCGTAGCCAAAGCCCTGCCCGACTTTGCCGTAAGCACACCCTCCCATCAGGCAGGCTGCCCAGCCAAAGGTCAGGCCTAACATCAAGCCGGGGGTCAATGCGTCTCCGTAAGACAAGGTGCTCTGTTGTCCTGCACGGCGCTGAAGCAGGGCAAAGATGGCCAGCACTCCCAGGCCGCCCAGGAACGCCCCGTGGAAGGCCAGGCCGCCTTCCCAGATGCGCAGCGCCCGGCCCCAATTCTCGCTAAAAGCGCCCCAGTTGGCCAGCACGTAGCCGATCCGCCCGCCGAGGATGCCGCCAATGACGGCCCACAGCCCTAGGTCCAGCGCCTCTTCGCCATTGCCCAACAGCCGTTTGCCTTCAAAGTAGGTTAGCGCCAGAGCCAGGATCAACCCCAGGTCCAGCAGGACGGTGTAGGTGGGAATGGTAAACTTGCCGATGGTGAACAGTATTGGATACATTGTTGCTCCTGTCTACCCTCACCCCTACCCCCTGGCTTTCTTCCCGTTGGGGCTGGGGGTGAAGTGAATGTCTACTCTTGCAGTCCCTCGACAATGCGCACGTAGCGGTCGGCCAGGTCGTGGACCTCGGTATCACTCCGAGCTTCGGCATAGATGTGGAACTTGGGGAAATCGGGATCGGGCAGCACCAGCACCCACTCTCTTTCGCCCAGCAAGATCTTGATGCCATCAATCAGGTCGGCGCGGCGCTCTTTGTACTGCTGATTGAGCAAGCGCATCACTGTGCCCTTGGTCTCCCACGGGCATGACACCTCCCGGTGCTCGATGTGAAAGGTCGGCAGCCCGGCTACTACGTCGGCCAAGGTCGTTTCCTGAGTTGCCAGGAACTCTAACAGTTTGACTGTGGCCATCAGCCCGTCAACTACCGGCTGGAACTGGGGTAAAACATAATTCCCGGCGCCGTCGGTGCCCATGATTACCCCCTCGTGGGCGGACATTTCCATCAGGTCGTGGAGGTCGATCTTGCACCGCAGAACCTGGCCGCCATATTGGGCCGCGATCTGTTCAAAGACGCTGGGCAGGTGGACCGGCACGACGAGGGTGCCGCCTGGATTGGCGCGGAGGGCCAGGGTAGCCATGGCGATGCTGGCTGTCAGCTCCGGCACATAGCGGCCCTGGTGGTCCACCAAAAAGATCTTTTCTCCCCCTACGTCGAGGCGCACGCCCAATTGCGCATCCAATACGCCGGTGATCAGCGTCAGCTCCTTGAGCTCCCGTTCAAAGTCCTCCGGCGTCACCGACATCTTTTCCCCATCCACATGAGAGGCGAGGGGCACTACCCAAACCCCCAGTTGGGACAGGATGGAGGGCAATATTTCGGAGGCGGGGGCGTAGGCATAGTCCACGACGATGCGAAATTTGGCCTGACGGATGGCTTCGGTGTTAACCGCCGCCATGAACCCCTGGCAATAGGTATCAAGTACGTGGGGGGCGTAGTCAATAGTGCCGATCTCGTTGAGGTACACCCGCCGAAAATCTTCCCGGAAAAAGATGCGCTCGACATTCCGCTCGGCGCTTTTGCTCAGGTTGCGGCCCTGGCCGTCAAAGAAGCGGATGTCTACCACGCGCTGATCGAACGGCGACAGGCGCACATGCACGCCACCGGCAGCACCGCTGACACGGGTGTAGTAGCGGGCCACAGGGATCGGTACAGAGCGCAGGTCCTGGGCGTGGATACCGGTCGAGGGCAAGCCGGAAATGATCGCCCGTTTGATCATGCGCGGGCTGCGGTGCGGGTCACGGTTGATGGTCACGGTGCTACCTTTGGGCAGGGTTGCTCCAAAGGCGGCGCCCAGCCGGGCGGCAAATTCGGGGGTCATGTCCACATTCACCACGCCCGTCACACCGAACCGCCCGAACAGGACCCGGCGGCCGCGCGCCCCCCAGATGATGCTCGTCTTGACCGTTGCCCCCGGTTCGATCTCTTTGTCGGGCCAGATTTTGACGTTGGAGTGGATGACCGCCCCTTCGCCCACAACGGAATTGTCGCCCAGCACGGCTCCTTCGAAAATCACCGCCTTGCTCTTGATGGTGCATTGCCGGCTGATGATCGCTCCCCGGATTTCGGCGCTTTCCCCGATGTAGCAGTTGCGCCAGATGATGCTGCGATCAATGTGGGCCCGGTTGTCCACAATGGTGTAATCGCGCACGACCGTTGGCCCGTGGATGATGACTCCCCCTTTGATCTTGACTTCGTCACCCAGGTAGATCGGGCCGTAAAGCTGGGCGTCGGGGGCGATCTCGACCCCTTCGCCTACCCACACATCGCCGCCGATATGCTGCCCCAATGGCTCGGTTTGGACGCGATGGTAGAGCACATCGGCACTGGCGCGCATATATTCGCCAATGTCGCCTACGTCGGTCCAGTTGCCGCCAGCAATGTAGCCGTAGAGGGGCCGCCCGGCTTTCAGCAGATGAGGAAACACATCTTTGCTCCAGTCGGTGGGCACCCCCGGTTTGATGAGGTCCAATACCGAGGGATCGATCACGTAAATGCCGGTGTTTACCGTGTCGGAAATCACCTCGCCCCACGATGGTTTTTCCAGGAACTGAACGATCCGGCCATCGGGATTGGTAATGATGACACCATATTCTAGCGGGTTGGGCACATGATAGAGGGTGATTGTGGCTTCTGCTCCTTTTTCTTGATGAAAGTCAATCACTTGCTGCAAGTTGATGTCGGTCACGGCATCGCCGCTGATGATAAGGAATGGCTCATCCAGGTATTCCTCTGCGTTTTTGACGCTGCCTGCCGTGCCGAGGGGGGTTTCCTCGATGGCATAGTGGATTTTCATGCCCAGGCTGCTGCCGTCGCCGAAATAGCTCTGGATGACTTCGGGCATAAAGTGGAGGGTGACTACCACTTCGGTGATACCATGACGCTTGAGGAGGTCCAGGATGTGGCTCATCACCGGTTTGGACACTATGGGCACCATCGGCTTGGGCCGGCCAATCGTCAGTGGGCGCAGCCTTGAGCCCTCGCCGCCAGCCATCACTACCGCTTTCATAGACCCCTCCTTCTTAACCCGGCCTAGCCGGAACCAAAAGGTGAAACCATCAAGTCACCAAGACACCAACGGATTGCCTATATGATACCACAGATGGTCGGGGAAGCCAAACATTGCATTTCACGGTGTGTGGGGCAGGGAGTCGGTTAACTTTTTGCGTGAGAGCAGCGTAACTCCGCAGGTGTTGCGCTGCTTGCACCGCGCACAGTGGGGTGTGTGGGGCAGGCACAGTTGACAAATCAAGCTGGGCGTGTTATAGTGAGCATTGCCAAAGGGAGCAGCCTTTGATATCCTGGTTGGTTGATGGAGGTTAAGCCGATGTGGATTTTGTGCCCGCTCCTCGAATCTGGTCTCTGAGTTTGCTTCGCCCGTTGCGGCAAGTAGTTTCCGTCCCCTGTTGCTGTTCGTTTCAGTTCAAATCTGCAAATATGAAAATGAGCAAATTTGTATTTGCCCATTTGCTCTTTTGTTCACTGGAGGAAAGATGATTCGACCGAAATTGGAATTTCTGTCGCCTGAGACTGTCAACCGGGCTATTGATGAGGCCTATGAGCTGTTGTGGAACCCCGGCGTGCGCGTCCACTATGACGAAGGGCTGAGACTTCTGGCCGACGCCGGGGCCGATGTGGATATGAACTCGCGCGTGGCCCGCATTCCCCGCTCTCTGGCGGAAAAGGCCGTGGAAACGGCACCCGGCGAGTTTTATCTCTATAACCTGGATGGCGAACCGGTGGTGCACTATGGCGGGGATGACGTGCATTTTGACCCCGGTTCGGCGGCGATCGAGATCGCCGACTATGGCGCGAACCGGTCGCGCACGCCGGTGACGGCTGACTGTGAGAATTTTGTGCGTGTGGCCGAGATGCTGCCGCAGATTGACGCTCTGGCGACTTCTATCGTCTGTGGTGATGTGCCCCAGAGCATGGCCGACTGGTACCGGCTCTATCTGCTGCTGCTCTATGGCCGCAAGCCGATTGTCACCGGCACCTTTGCCATCGAGACCTATGCCATCATGCACGAGCTGTTGGTGGCCGTGGCCGGCAGCGCCGAGGCCCTGGCCGCTAAACCGCGTGCCGTATTCGACGTGTGCCCTTCGCCGCCACTGTTGTGGAGCGACATCACCTGCGCCAACCTGATAGACTGTGCCCGCACCGGTGTGCCGGCTGAGCTGGTGTCTATGCCGCTCATGGGGGCTACCGGCCCGCAGACGATCATCGGTTCGGCGGTGCAGCACGCTGCCGAGTGTTTGAGCGGTATCACCATCCACCAGCTGGCAAAGCCGGGCAGCCCCATCGTCTGGGGCGGATCGCCGGCGTCGTTTGATATGCGCACCGGCACCACGCCGATGGGCTCCATCGCCACCATGATGCTTGATTGCACCTATAGCCAGGTCGGCAAGGCGATCAAGCCGGGCGGCTTGCCTACCCATGCCTATCTGGGCATGGCCGATACCAAGATCGTGGATGCCCAGACCGGCCTGGAGTCGGCTGCGGGGGCCATCTTGGGGGCGCTAACCGGTGTCAACATGATGTCCGGGCCGGGCATGATGGACTTTGAGAGCTGCTTCAGCCTGGAAAAGCTGGTCATTGACGCTGAGATCGTGGGCATGGCTAAACGGCTGGTGGCCGGCGTGGATGACTCGGAGGAGCCGTTGGCCCTGACGGTAATGCGTGAGGTGGGCCACGCCGGCAATTTCCTCAAGAGCAAGCACACCCGCCGCTACTTCCGCCGCGAAGACTATATCCCCACCGAGGTCATTGACCGCGACTTTCGCCAGACCTGGTTTGACAAGGGCGCGCTGGACATCAACGCCCGCGCCTACCGCAGGGTGCAGGAACTGATCGCTGCCTATCAGCCGCCATCCCTGCCTGCCGATGTGAGGCGCGAACTGGTAGCCATCGCTACCCGTCATGCCAGGGCTGCCGGCCTGGATAGGCTGCCCGAACGAACGATTCACTTGACGCTTGACGCATGACGCATGACGCTTGACGCTTGACGCATGACGCTTGACGCTTGACGCTTGACGAAGGAGATACTCACATGACCGAAGAACTGTTCAAACGCATGGCCCAGGCCGTGATTGATGGTGATAGTGAAGAAGCAGCAGCCCTGGCGCAGCAGGCGCTCGATCAGGGAGTGAATCCGCTGGAGGCGATCAACAAGGGGTTCAGTGCTGGGATGGATGTGGTGGGCGAACTTTATTCCAGCGGTGAATACTTTTTGCCAGACCTGATTCTGGGTGGTGAGGCAATGAAAGCGGCCCTGGCCGTCCTGGAACCGGCGCTGAGGGCCTCGGGGCAGGCGCGCCAGGTGCTGGGCAAGGTGGTGCTGGGCACTGTCAAGGGTGACATCCATGAGATCGGCAAGTCGCTGGTCGGCTCGATGCTTTCGGCTAACGGCTTTGAGGTCTATGATCTGGGCATAGACGTACCGACCGAGACCTTTGTGGCCAAATCCCGCGAGTACAATGCCGACATCCTCGCCCTGTCGGCGCTGCTGACCACGACCATGCTCCATCAGCGTGAGGTCATCGAACATTTGACCGAAGCGGGCCTGCGCGATCAGATAAAGGTTATGGTCGGTGGATCGCCGGTCACCCAGGATTGGGCTGACCAGATCGGCGCCGATGGCTTTGCTGAGGATGCTGCCGGAGCGGTCGTCGTCGCCAGGCAGCTGATGGGCAGGTAGGGCAGGTTGCCGATTTGCTCTACAACGAGGTGAGAGATGGGCTACAAATATGCCGTGTTGGGGGCTGGGCGGCAGGGAACCGCTTGCGCCTACGACCTGATCAAGTTTGGTGGGGCTGAAAGTGTCTCGCTGGCCGACTATAGGCTGGAGGCAGCCCAAGCTGCCGCCGAACGAGTCAACAGCTTGCTGTCCACCGATAAAGCCCATGCCGTTCAGCTTGACGTAACCGATCGCGCTGCTCTGGTAGCTGCTCTGAGCGGCATAGATGCTTTTCTCAGCGCCGTGCCTTACTACTGGAACCTGGAGATCGCCGGGGCAGCCGTGGAGGCCAGGGCCAGCATGTGCGATCTGGGGGGCAACACCGACATTGTCCGTCAGCAGTTGGCCCTCGACCCGCAGGCCAGGGCTGCGGGCATTAGCATCGTGCCCGACTGCGGCCAGGTGCCGGGCATGGGCACCACGCTGATAGTCTATGCCATGAGCCTGCTCGACGAACCGGAAGAGGTGTTCATGTGGGATGGCGGCTTGCCGCAGAACCCGCGTCCGCCGTTCAACTACCTGCTGACCTTCAACATTGCCGGTCTGACCAACGAGTATGCCGAATCCCCCATCTTTTTGCGCAACGGTCGGCGGACTGTGGTGCCGACGATGACCGAGCTGGAGGAGGTAGAGTTTCCGCCGCCCCTGGGCCGACTGGAGGCGTTCATCACCGGCGGCGGTGTCTCAACTATGCCCTGGACCTTTGAGGGCCGGCTCAAGACGTTGCAGAACAAGACGCTGCGCTATCCCGGCCACTATGCCCAACTGCGGGCTTTTTATGATCTGGGGCTGTGGCGCACCGATCCGGTGCAGGTCAAAGGCCAGACGGTGGTGCCCCGCGACCTGTTTCACGCCCTCTTTGAGCCGCTGGTCACCTTTCCTGGGGATCGAGATGTGTGCGTGATCCGCATCCGGGTGACGGGGCGCAAAGATGGCCGGCCAACCGAGGTGCTCCTGGACATGGTGGACTATTACGATGAGGCTACCGGCTTTACTGCGATGGAACGCACCACCGGCTGGGATGGGGCCATCGTCGCCGCGATGATGGCCCAGGGGCAGATCCCCAAGGGGGCAATCCCCGTGGAATTGGCCGTGCCACCCGACCTATTCGTGCGAGAGCTGGCCCGGCGCGGCATCGAGGTCAGGACCTCGATCGTGCCCCTGAACTGAACGGCATCAATCGGGAGCCCGGTTTCTTGGAGAAACCGGGCTCTTTTTCCGGGAGAGACGAAATGGTTTGGGTCATTGACCGGGTTCGAGAGGCTATCCGGCGACATCACCTGCTATCGCCGGGGGAAATGGTCGTGGTTGGGGTTTCCGGTGGGCCGGATTCCCTTTGCCTGCTCCACCTCCTGTGCCGCCTGCGGCAGGAATACGACCTGGGCTTGCACGTTGCCCACCTGCACCACGGCTTGCGCGATGCCGACGCCGATGCTGATGCCGCATTCGTCCACGCTCTGGCTGCCGATTGGGGACTGCCTTGCACCGTGGAGCAGGCCGACGTGCTGGGCCTGGCCGACAAACATCGCCTGGCCGTCGAGGAGGCTGCCCGTCGTGCCCGTTACGACTTTTTAGGGCGGGTGGCAGAGGAGGTCGGGGCGCTGACCATTGCTGTGGGCCACAACGCCGACGATCAGGCCGAGACGGTGCTGATGCACTTTCTGCGTGGCTCGGGATTGGCCGGCCTGCGCGGCATGTTACCTCTCACCCCCTTGAACGAGTATCGCCTTATCAATGGACAGTCCCGCCCCCTGAGATTGATCCGCCCCCTGCTCGAAATCTCCCGGTCCGAGATCGAAGCCTATTGTTCTTTCTATGGCCTTCAGCCCCGCTTTGACCTTTCCAACCTTGACACCACCTACTTTCGCAACTGGTTGCGCCATCAGGTCATCCCCCTGTTGGAGCGGCACAACCCCAATGTGCGGGAGGTGCTACGCCGCTCGGCGCGGGTATTGACCGACGACTATGCTCTGCTTCGTGGGCTGCTGGAAGAAACCTGGCCTCGGGTGGTGCGGAATGAAACAAGCCAGAGCATCGTTTTTGACCTGGCCGCCTGGCGGGCTTTGCATCCCAGCCTGCAGCGCTCGACATTGCGGGAAGCGATCCACCGCCTGCGGTGCTCGCTGCGCAATATCAACTTTCTCCACGTGGAAAATGCACTTTTTGTGGCCCGTGACGGCACAACCGGCAACCGGGCGACGTTGCCCCAGGGGTTACTGCTCACTGTGGGCTATGATCATTTCACCGTGGCCGATGCCGATGCTGTTGAACCCTTGCCTGACTGGCCGCTCCTGTTACCGGACAGCGCCCCCCTGCCGGTGAGCCTGCCGGGCCTCACCCTGCTGCCCGAAACCGATTGGGCGATCCAGGCGGACCTGTTGGATTCTGCCGACCTGCCCGAGGGGTGGCGGGACAATGCCGACCCGTGGCGTGCTTTTCTCGATGCCGATCTGGTGGGGGAGATGCTCTGGCTGCGGACCCGCCGCCCCGGCGACCGCTTCCAGCCCCAGGGGTTGGGCGGGCACACAGTCAAACTAGGCGATTTTCTGACCAATCAAAAGGTGCCGCGCGCTATCCGCGACCGGCTGCCGCTGCTGGTGGGGCGAGTGGGCATCGCCTGGGTATGTGGCCTGCGGGTGGACGAGCGCGCCTGTGTGCAGCGGCAAACGCAACGGGTGCTGACCTTGCGCTTTGTACATCTGTAACGGTTATACTTCTGCCCCAGCCCCGCCAGTTGGTTCATCCTGAGCACCAAGGTCCAGGCCCTCGATTTCTCCCAGACGTGTGCCAGAACGGCGTTGGGAGCCGGGCTTGGGTTTCTTGACGTCCTTGCCCTTGGCGGTGGAGCTGGGCTTGGGTTTCTTGGCGTCCTTGTCTTTGGCGGTGGAGCTGGGCTTGGGTTTCTTGGCGTCCTTGTCTTTGGCGGTGGAGCTGGGCTTGGGTTTCTTGGCGTCCTTGTCCTTGGCGGTGGAGCTAGGCTTGGGCTTTGCGGTGGAGCTAGGCTTGGGCTTTGCGGTAGAGCTGGGCTTGGGCTTTGCGGTGGAGCTGGGCTTGGGCTTTGCGGTGGAGCTGGGCTTGGGCTTGGCGGTTGAGCTGGGCTTGGGTTTCTTGGCCTCACGGCGTTTACGTTTAGCAGGGCGGGCGGACTCGGCTGTAGTTGTGCCATGCTGTTGCGCCAACATCTTGCTCAGTATGAAAGCGACCACTTTCCTGGCCGTGGCAGGAGGCAGGCCTAGCCGCTTGACCAGTTTGAGTACGACGGGCTCTAATTGCTTATCGAGTTCGGCGCTGGGCTTGCCACCTCGCGCGACGGCGTTTAGCATTTCAGCCAGCTCGGCCCGGTCTGGCGGAAGGCTAACGGGCAGGCTGCCTGCTCGCGTCTCTATCATCTCACCGCTTGCCGGTTCCGTTGGCATATCCACTTCACCGAGAAGTGTGGCCAACAGGTTACCCAGGTCGCTACTCTCTTCGCCGGCGGCAGGTTCTGTCGGTGCGCCTGTTTCGTCAAGCAGATTGGCTATCAAGCTTGACACAAGATCGGCTTCGGTTTCTTCTTGTTCTGGTGGCTCTGGACCTCCAACTTTGAGCTGGCCCAGCAAAGCGTCCACAAGTTCATCGCTCCTCATTTTCAGTCGTCTCCTTCTATCACTTCGATAGTATCGCCAACTTTCACTATGCCACCTTGCAGCACTTTGACAAAGATGCCCTCGCGGGGCATGACGCAATCACCGGCTTGGTAATAGACGGCGCAGCGATCATGGCACACTTTGCCGATTTGCGTTACCTCTGTTACCGCTTCGCCCAGCCGCAGGCGGGTGCCGACCGGCAGCTCGACCAGGTTGAGACCTTGGGTGGTGATGTTTTCGGCAAAGCTGCCGGCGCCAACGTTTAGCCCCAGGGCGCGCATTTTTTCGATGCTCTCCCAGGCCAGCAGGCTGACCTGGCGGTGCCAGTCGGCAGCGTGAGCATCACCGACGATCCCCCAGTCGGGGCGCAGTTCTGCCCGGCCCACATCCCGTTTGCGGGTGCCCTTTTTTTGGCTAATGCAGACAGCAACAACCGTTCCTGTTTGTTTCATTCATCCTCCAGGTTCCACTCCCCGCTTTTGCCGCCGCTCTTGTGAACCAGCCGCACGTCAGTGATGCGCATGGCCCGGTCGGCGGCTTTGCACATATCATACACCGTCAGCGCAGCGACGCTCACGGCGGTTAGCGCCTCCATCTCGACACCGGTTTTGCCGGTGGTGCGCACTGTGGCCTCGATGTCAATCCATGCCTTTCCCTGTTCTTCTGCCGGTTTCAGATCGACAGCGATGTGGGTCAACAGCAGCGGATGGCACATCGGGATCAGGTCGTGGGTGTGCTTGGCCGCCTGGATGCCGGCGACCTGGGCCACGGTAAGCACGTCGCCTTTTTTGACCGCGCCGGCCTGGATAAGGGCCAACGTTTCTGGCTGCATGAGGATACGCCCTCGTGCCACCGCTATCCGTTCGCTATCCGGCTTGGCGCCCACATCCACCATCCGCGCCCGGCCTTGATCGTCAACGTGTGTCAGCTTCATGCTTTTTTCTGACAATAGGATCTATCCCCCGATTTCGGCCATCGTCCGGTCCTGTGGCGAGAGGGCCTCATCCAGGCGATGGCGCTCCGGTTTGCAGCGGATGGCCTGGGCCAGAAGGCCCTTGACCGTTTCCAGGTCGGCGCCGGCCCGCAGAGGGGGGCGCAGATCGATCTCCTGGGCGCTCATCAGGCAAGGGCGCAGCCGGCCGTCGGCGGTGAGGCGCAGGCGGTTGCAGGCGGGGCAAAAGTGGTCGCTCAGAGCGCCGATAAAGCCGACCGTCCCTGTTGCGCCGGGCAGGCGATAGTAGCGTGCCGGGCCGTTGCCTGCCGGGCCGTGGATTGCTTCCAGGGGGCCGACCTTGGCCTCGATCTGTGCCCGGATCTCAGGAATGGGCACGGTGCCATTCCCGGCCCAGGTGACGTTGGTACCGATGGGCATCAGCTCGATGAACCGCACATGCCAGCCGTCGGTGATTGTCCGCCGGGCAAAGTCGGCTATCTCGTCGTCATTGAGGCCACGGACGACGACCATGTTGAACTTGATAGGGGTCAGGCCGGCGGTTTGGGCTGCGGCTATGCCTGCCCATACGTCATCCAGACAACCCTGGCGTGTGATCTGGGCAAAGCGGTCGGGCCGGAGGGTGTCGAGGCTGATGTTCACTCGCTGCAACCCGGCGGCAGCCAGGTCGGCGGCATAGCGGGCCAGAAGGGTGCCGTTGGTGGTCATGGACAGGTCGTCGAGGCCGGGGATGGCAGCCACCATCCGCACAAAGTCGGGCAGGCCCAGCCGGACCAGAGGTTCACCGCCGGTGATCCGGACCTTGCTGATGCCCAGTTCGGCTGCCGCGCGGATGACAAGGGCCAGCTCCTCATAGCGCAGGATGTCGGTGTGGGTGCGCGTGACGATCCCTGTGGCGGGCATACAATACAGGCACCGCAGGTTGCAGCGGTCGGTGACCGACACCCGCAGATAATTGATGGCGCGGCCAAAATCGTCCTGGTACGGCAAGGCAGATCATTCTTTCCAGGGGCGAGGAAAGCAACCCAACTGGCAGCGCGATACCCGCAGGCCCATTGCCTCTACCGCGCTACTGGCTTCCAGGCGCGAATAGCCCAACTCATCGGCTACCTGCCAGATGGCAGCGCAGGAGATGCCCTCATCTTTGGCCCTGGCGCGAAGAAGGGCTGCCAGGCGCTCCGGCACCTGGTCCATTGGATGCACGATCTTGTGCTTGCCTTCCGCCTTGGGGCCGTAGCCAAAGAGCCCCAACTGGCAGCGGGAGATGTGAATTCCTGCCTCGTTGGCGGCCATCCCAACCTTCAGGGGAGCTATCCCCAGGCTGTGGGCGATGGCAAAAGCCTGGCTGCAGGGCAGCTTTCCTTCTTCCAAATGCTCCAGCATGGCCTGGCGTAAACGGTCGTCCAATTTTCATCTCCTGATTAATGTTGCCTGTATTCTACCCAATTTGAGGGGAAAAGGCAAAAAGCCCGCTGGCAAGGGCATGAGATGGTGCCCCGGTGCAGCAAAGAGGTTACTGGAAGGCTTCTTGGATCTGAACGAGCAGATCGCGCACAAGAAAAGGTTTGACCAGATAGCCTTCAAAGAATGCGGCATGGGCTGCGGTTTGGCGTATATCTTCGAGTTGGTGCCGGGCGCTGACGATGATGACCGGCACCTTTCGCAGCCGTTCGTCGGCCTTAAGGGTTTCAAGCACATCCCAGCCGCTGATGTCATCCATCATAAGGTCCAAGAGGATGAGGTCTGCTCCAGATTCCCGCATCAGGCGCAGGCCTTCTCTGCCGCCAAGAGCCGGGATCGGTTCATAGCCGCCATGCTTGAGGATCAGGCTCAGAAGCTCGATCATGTCGGGGTCATCTTCTATAATCATCACTCGCCGTTTGCCAACCATACTTCGCTCCTTGGGAATAATATGGTGCTATGGGGTTGCTGCAATGTTTTTTGTCAGTATATCACAGTGTGGCAAAAGTCGCAAACGGTCGTTTGGTGGATGAATGGGGAGCGATGACGGATGATGGATGCCCCCTGGCCGGCGGCTGATGGGAAGGGGGTTTTCGCATAGTCAGCCATCCGAAAAATGTCAAAGGTGATTTCACTTTCGCGAAATGCCGAAGGCTATTTCGCGTAGTCAATTCTCTGCGAAATAAAGCGGAATGAAAAATTCCATTAGAAGATTAAGGTTATGCGAAGTTTTTGCTACCATGCCCGGTTTGGCTATCCGCCGTGTGGCGCAATGGTTCCAGAGGCATTTGACACCCTATGGGCTCTGTGATACACTGCCTTTCCAGGTATGCCACTCCAGGCTATGAGACAGAGGAAAGCCAGAAAAATCATACACGAGCCCTCTGTCTTTTCTATGTGGCAAGGTCCAAAGAGGAAGGAACTCATGAAAATTCTTGTCTTGAACTGCGGCAGCTCGTCGGTCAAATACCAGCTTTTTGATCTGAGCAGCCACACCGAGGCTGTACTCGCCAGCGGAATTGTCGAAGAGGTTGGCCTGGGTCACCCCCGCCTGACTCACAGGCGGCCTGGGCAGCCCAAGATAGAACGGACCGATCTGCTGGTCCGCGACCACCAGGACGCCATCCAGGTGGTGCTCAATGTGCTCACCGATCCGGAGACAGGGGTGATCGGGGATGTCCGGGAGCTGGATGCAGTGGGTCATCGCGTCGTCCACGGCGGAGAACGCTTTGCCGCTTCGGTGCAGATCACCCCCGAAGTGATGCGCGCCCTATACGAGAATATCCCGCTGGCGCCGCTGCACAACCCACCCAACATCCAGGGCATCGAAGCCGTGACTGCCCTCCTGCCCCATGTACCGCAGGTGGGCGTCTTTGATACCGCATTCCACCAGACGATGGAGCCTTGCGCTTACCTCTATGCCATCCCCTACCGTTTCTACAAAAAATATGGCATCCGTCGCTACGGATTCCACGGCACATCGCACAGATATGTCGCCCAACGGGCTGCCGAATATCTGGGTCGCCCTCTCCAACAGCTCAAAATCGTTACCTGCCACCTGGGCAACGGGGCCAGTGTCACCGCCGTGCGCCACGGGCAATCGGTGCTTACCAGCATGGGATTCACACCGTTAGAAGGCCTGGCCATGGGCACCCGATGCGGAGACCTCGATCCGGCCATCATCCCGTTTCTCATGGAAAAAGAGGCGCTGGATGTAAAGGGCATCAACCACCTGCTGAACAAAGAAAGCGGCGTGCTGGGCCTTTCCGAGCTGTCCAGCGACATGCGCGTCTTTGAAGAGGCGATCCACGCCGGGCCGGATCACCCCCATTACGAGCGGGCCATGCTGGTGCTCAAGCATTATACCCTTCGCGTCAAACGCTATATCGGCTCCTACGCGGCTGTGATGGGGGGCCTGGACTGTGTGGTCTTTACGGGGGGCATTGGCGAAAACTTTGTCGAGATATGCGATTGGTCCTGCCAGGGGCTAGAGTTCCTGGGCATCGAGGGGGTGAAAGCGCGACGAGCCGAAGGCCAGATTGTGGAAGCATCGGCCCCGACATCCAGGACCAAGGTGCTGATCGTGCCCACGAACGAAGAGCTGGCTATTGCCCGCGATACGTACGAGATCGTGAAACGTGAAACGTGAAACGTGAAACGTCAAGCGTCAAGCGTCAAGCGTCAAGCGTCAAGCGTCAAGCGTAAATCGTAAATCGTCGTCGGGGGGCCGGGCCATGGGGTTCTCGCAACTTTGGGCAGAATTGACAAAAGGGCTGTCGGCTTTTACCTGGGGCAATGCTCTCATGATCGCCGTGGGATTGGTCCTGATCACCCTGGCGATTGCCAAAGAGTATGAACCGGTATTGCTGCTGCCCATTGGCTTTGGCTGTATCCTGGCCAATATCCCGCTCACCGGCATGACCGAAGGGTTGGGGTTATTTGCGGTGCTGTACAAAGCCGGCATCAGCACCGAGCTATTCCCGCTGCTGATCTTTGTCGGCGTCGGGGCGATGATTGACTTTAGTCCGCTGCTGGCCCAGCCGAAAATGGTGCTGTTGGGAGCAGCCGGGCAGTTTGGCATCTTTGGCACCCTCATCCTGGCCACCTTGATCGGCTTTCCGCTCAACCAGGCCGCGTCTATCGGCATCATTGGGGCCATTGACGGGCCAACGGCCATCTTTGTTGCCACCAAACTGGCCCCCGAGATGCTGGCCCCCATCGCCGTAGCCGCCTATTCCTACATGAGCCTGATCCCGATTATCCAACCGCCGCTGATGAAGCTCCTGACCACCAGAGAAGAGCGTCGCATCCGCATGGAATATACCCCCAAGCCGGTGTCGCGCCGGGCGCTTGTCGTCTTTCCGATAGCCATTACGGTAATCACCGGCCTGCTGGTGCCCGATGCTGCGCCGCTGATCAGCATGTTGATGCTCGGCAACCTGCTGCGGGAAAGCGGCGTAGTGGACCGCCTGCGCAAGGCTGCCGAGAATGAGATCATCAACATTGCTACCCTGTTTCTGGGGCTGACCATCGGTTCGACGATGAGCGCCTCGACCTTTCTCAGCTGGAGGACCATCGCCGTGCTGGCGCTGGGCTTGCTGGCCTTTGTTCTGGACACTGTTGCCGGGTTGCTGTTCGGTAAGCTGATGTCGGCGCTGAGTGGTCGCAAGATCAACCCCCTCATTGGCGCATCGGGCATCAGTGCCTTCCCGATGGCCGGCCGTTTGGCAGCCAAAATGGCCCAGGAGGAAGATTTCGAGAATTTTATCCTGATGCACGCCATGGGGGCCAACACCGCCGGCCAGTTGGGCAGTGTCCTGGCCGGCGGGGTAGTGTTGGCGCTGGTATCAGGGCTTGTGTAGCGCAATTTACCAGCGGTCAACGCAAAAGTACCCGGCGCAGCGGCTGGTTCAGCAACCTCAAGAGGGGGATGGGGAATTTCTATTCCAGGTCGTACAAGATGTCGGCCAATTCCTCTAGCCGGGTGGCCAGTTCGGCCTCGTCCCCCAGGCGACGAGCCTCGTCCACCATATCCAGGGCCTCGGCCAGGTCCTGAGCGTCTTCAGGGGTCAGATCCCCGCTTTGCAGCAGCTTTCGCGCCCGGTCCATCAGGGCCTGACTCCCCTCATCGAGGACGATAGCCGGGACGGTTTCGGCCAGTCGCCGTTGGGCCTGGCTGATCTGCTCCTGGGTCAGCCGCTCTTTGGAGGCAGCAACGGTGATGCCCGCTTTTTGACCACTGCCCCGGTCGTGGGCCTGGACGTGCAGGATGCCATTGACATCCAGGGTAAAGCGAACCTGGACACGGGCCAGTTGCCCCTTCTGCTCCGGCTTCAGGCCAGAAAAGGTGAATTCGCCCAGCAGGGTATTTTTGCTGGCGATGGGGTTCTCGCCCTGGTACACCCGCAGCTCGACCTTGTCCTGGTCGGGGTAGAGGGTGGAATAGACCTCTTCTTTCGTCACCGGGATGGTCGTGTTGCGGTGGATGAGGACGCTGTAGCGGTCGTAGGCCCAGCCCCGCCAGGTGAGTTCGGCGACCTCGATGCCCAGGGAATGGGGGGTCACATCTACCAGGATGGCCTCAATGGGCTGCCCGGCAATGATCGCCGCCTGAACGCCGGCTCCCAGAGCCACAGCTTCCGAGGGATGGATTTCCTGGCGTGGTTCCAGGCCGGTGGCATCGGCCACCAAGTTCCAAACGGCGGGGATGTAGGTGGAGCCGCCTACCAGCAGCACCTTGTCCAGGTCCTTGATCGTCATTTTGGCGTCGGTGAGGGCCTGCTGGATGGAGGTGCGGGTGGAGCCGATCAGATCGGCGATCAAAGCCTCGAATTCGCTGCGGCTGACTTCTACTTCCAGGTGTAACGGTTTGCCACCCTTTTCGGCCAGGTATTCTTCGCGCACCCAGGCAAAGGGGTGGCTGGAAAGTTCAATCTTGGCCTTTTCGGCAGCGCGGGTCAGACGGGCAAGGGCCTTGCGGTTGTCGCGGAGGTCCACCTTGTGCTGCCTTTCGAACTCCTGGCGCAGATGTTCGGCCAGCAGGGCGTCAAAATCGTCGCCGCCCAGGCGGGTGTTGCCGTGGCTGGCCCGCACCTCGACCACACCGCTCACCAATTCGACCAGCGAGACATCGAAGGTACCGCCCCCCAGGTCATACACCAGCACCACCTGGTCCCCTTCCCGGTCCAGGCCATAGGCCAGGGCCGCTGCCGTTGGCTCGTTGATGATGCGCATCACCTCCAGCCCGGCGATCTGCCCTGCGTCTTTGGTCGCCTGGCGAGCGGCGTCGGAAAAGTAGGCGGGGACGGTGATGACCGCCCGTTTGACCGGTTGTTTGAGATGGGCCTGAGCCACACGCGCCAGTTCCCGCAGGATAAAGGCCGAGATCTCCTGGGGGGTGAAGGTGTGCTTTCCCAGGGTGACGGTGCGGTCGGTGCCCATATCGCGCTTGATGGAGCGCACGGTGGATTCGGGGGCCAAGACCCACTGGTTGAGGGCCGGCGTGCCCACCAGCCACTCCCCCTGGGGCGAGAGGCCCACTACGGAGGGCATGATCCGCTCGTTTTTGTTGGGCAAAATCCTGGGGCGGCCCTCCTGCACAACGCTGACGGCGGAAAAGGTGGTGCCCAGGTCAATGCCGATAATGGTGTCGTTGCCCATACTATGCTTTGAACTCCTCTACTTCTGCTGCGTGTTGCGAGTAATGATGCCTACAACCTGTCACTTGCAACCTGTTCGTTTTTGACAACGATGACATGAGCATAGCGCAGTACCTCGTCGCCGACGGCATAGCCCCGCTGCTCCTCGGCCACGATCTGGCCTTCCGGCAGAGAGCCATCCCGGACCGTGCCCACGGCCACATGGCGGTAGGGGTCGAACCTCTGGCCGATGGTGGGGATCGGTTCGATGCCCTCTTTTTTCAGGATGGACAGCAGGCGGTCGCGCAACAGGCGCTGTCCGTCGAGCCAGGCCATCAGCGTCGCCGCTTCTGGCGAGCCTTGCAGGTGCAAGCGATAGGCGTGGCGTCCGCCACTTTTGAGACCGGCCTCCAACCCGTCGAGGACCGGCAGGAGGCTTTTCAGGATTTGCAGGCGGGCCTGGCGGGCAGCTTCTTGCCGGGCTGCTTCCTGGCCTTCCAGGGTTGCTTGCAGGGCTGCCAGCGCGGCTTCCAGGCGTTCAGCCTGGGCCTGGGCCAGGGTGTTGGCTTTGTACTGCTCCCGCCCCAGTTTGCTCACCTGCTTTTCGAGCTTTTCCAGGTCGTTGCTCGATGGTTGTTTGGATAAAAAGTCGGAAACGGTTTCCCAGACTTGGCGTTTGTGGCTCATGGTGTGTCCAACGGCGAATAGTAACGCTATAGATGGACCGGTTTGTAGTCATCGCGAAAGTCGTCGCGGACCAGGTCGGTGAAGGCTTTGGCGGCGGCCAGGATGTCCTGGGGATGGAGGTGCAGGTCGAACCGGTCCTGGCGGTGTTTGGGTGGCTGCCAGGGCGGCGGCTCCTGAAGGAGGTAGAGGTCGGTGGCAGCCCGCTGCTCGGCGCTGCGCAGCTGTTCATAGGCAGCGCGGATGGCCTTGAACTGTTCCGGATCGGTTTCGGGCGGGTGTTCGCGCACCTGGCGAAAGTAGGCGCGGCGGATCTCTTCGTGGCTGGCACCCCGTTTCAGGCCCAGGACGCGGTAGGGATCACCAAAGTTCGTCGTCATCCATCGCTCCCAAAATCAGTCCTATAATTTCCTCCGGCGACATGTCTTCAGGCGAGGGGAGATCAAGGGACCATCCCGGCCCGGAGGGGTCAAAAGGACTCTCCAGACGACGACGCGTATGTTCGATGGTTTTCAACAGTTCCTGATCGCCGGTCCTGCGGGCGATGCGACGCGCCTGCCGCCAGTAGCGGTTAGCTTCTTTCATTTCGCCGGCAAGGGCATAACTGGCTCCCACATGGTAGTTGGCCCAGCCGTTGTCGGGGTCCAGACGCAGCGCCCGTTCGAAAAAGGAAATCGCCTTGCCCACATTGTCGTGGTCCAAGTAAAAGGCACCGACATCCACCAGGGCATCGGCATCGTCCCTGGCTTGCTCCTCGGCATGTTGCAGGTATTTTGCACCCTGCTCTTGCTCACGGCGACGTAAGCAGCAATGGGCCAAGTCCAGATAGAAAGAGACCGGCAGCGGCCCGGCCTGCGCTTCTGCCTGGGCGATGACCCATTTGGCATCGTCGGGCCGTTGGGCGATGTGGCACAGGTCTACAGCGGAGTGATAAACGCCCAGATCGGTCGGGTCCAGGGCAAAGGCCTGTTCCATTGCCCGGCGGGCTTCTTCCGGTTTTTTCATGTGAAACAGACAATCGGCCACTGAAAGATGGAGGATGGCCTGGTCGGGTGTGTATTCCAGCGCCTGGCGGTAGAGTTTGAGGGCCTGATTGAATTTTCCGGCGAGGCGGGCCTGCTCCCCTTCCTGGTACATGAGTTCGCTCAGACGCTCCCGCGCCTCCAGGTGGTTGGGATCGAGCTGCAGGATCCGCTTCCAGGTGCGTTGTGCAGTGCTGAGAGAAGAGATGAACCACCAGGGAGAGATCTCCTCATCAAGGCGGGCGGCACGGACCAGGGCCTCGATATGATTCGGTTCCCGCTTGAGGATACGGCCCACCTCGTTGCGGGCAGCCTCCAGCCGCCCCTGGGCGATCATGGCGTCCACCAGCTCCAGGTGCAGGTCGGTATTGCCTGGATCGTTCTTGACGGCGTTGTGCAGGGTGGTGATAGCTTCCTCCACCTGACCGGCCCGGCGGTAGCATTCGGACACGTGCCTCCACAACTGGGCGACCTGCTGCGGGGTGAGAGCATCGGGGGCGTCCGTTCTGCGCGGGCGGCGACGGACAACCTGACGCCATAGTTCTGCTGCTTCCAGGTACTGCTCGGTTTTTTCATAGGCCAGGGCCAGGTTCTGAAGCAGGGCACGGCTGTTTTCGCCCATCTCTCTGGCCTTTTGCCAGTGGGTGAGGGCTTGAGCCCAACGCCCGACCTGAGCCTCGGCATAGCCCAGGTGCTGGCAGGCAGTGCTGAGCAGACCTTTCAGGCTGAGGTCATCGGGGGCCAGCGCGACGGCAGCCTCGGCCAGGGAAGCCGCCTCATGCCAGCGTTCCTCGCCGGCGGCCTGCTCGGCCAGATGCCGATAGAGAAGGCCCAGGTTGTGACGAAAGGCAGGGGAGTCCAGTCCCAACTGCCGGGCAGCCTGCCAGTGGGCCAGGGCCTCTTCGGCCTGCTCGCGGCGCATGGCATCCAGGCCCAGGGCATAGGCAGCGACGGCGCGGACCAGCCGCGGCTGATCCTCTGCCTGAACGACCGTCCAGAGCAGGTCCCTCGCTTGTTCATCCCCGGTCTGGAGAGCGGCCAGGCCGTGCCACAAGCGAGCCGAGCCGTGGCCGTCCACTGGTTGGGGTTGGGGTGGGAGGGCAGCATCAACGCATACCAGGCCGACCAGAGGGCGTAGGGCACGCTGTTGCTTCAGGGGCAAAGCCCGCCAGGCAGCGGTTTTGGTTGGATCCCGGCTCTGTTCCAGGAGGAGCAAGACATACAGCTCGGCAGCGCGGTGAAAGGAAGGGTCGGCTTCCAGGGCCAGGCGGTAGGCAGTGCGAGCCGTATCCAGATCGCCCAGGTGGTGGTGGGCCAGGCCCAGATGGTAGGCGTAGCGGGGGTCGTTGGGGACCAGCTGCGCAGCCCGGTCCAGGTCGCGCAGGCCGGTGTCCGGTTGTTGACGCTGGTAGAAGCGGACCAGCCCCCGCCGGAAATGCACCTCGGCCAGGGCAGCAGCAAGTTCAGGAGAAGGAGCCTTTTGATGAACCTGCTCCCAGACAGCGATGGCTTGGTCATAGTCCCCCCGGTGAAAGGCTTGTTGCCCCCGGCTGGTGGGACTGATCGCCGTTTCGCCTTTCCCGCTCTTTCTAGATTGTCGCCTTTTTCTGGACACAACAGATCCTTCGCCCGGCTGTTTCCTTAGAATCGCAACTCAGCAGTCTCCCTACAGAGCGTTGGTCACGCGGGAAACTACTAACAGTCCATTCTACACCAGATATGCCAGGAAAGCAACTCGAAGGAAAGGCAAAGCTATACGCCCGATTAGCTCAGCAGCGCTGCCAGGTTGCCCGCCGGCAGGTCGCGCAGATAGGCGCGGAAAGCGGCGGTTTCGGCCAGCAGAGCGTCGAGGCGGGCGCGGGCAGCTTCTATCGCCGGCGCATCCCGTTGACCTGAGCCGGGAGCCAGCCGCCAGGCATTGTTCGCCTGTTCTACGACGACAACTTGCCCCACCGCGGCCAACCATTCTAACCCGGCGCGCACCGTCCCAACCCGGTGGGCCAGATGAGCCGCCACAGCTTCCAGATCCACTTGTCCCCCTTTGGCCTGCAGCGCATACTTGACCAGCCCGGCCAGCCGTTGCAAAAACGCTTCCGCTTCGTCCAGGCCAGGGTCATGGGCAAAGAGGATCACCACGGCGGGCTGAACCCGGTCCAACACCGCCCGCAGCTCCCGCGGGCCGGGCGGTAAGGTCCAGATGGCAAGCCGGCGACCTGGCGTTAGCTGCTGCCGCATGCGAGTTTCCACCCCTCGCGGGCCATCCCCCTCGGCCCACACCTGGATATCCCCCTGGGCAATGAGCTTGTGGAGCTCAGCCTCGGCATTGTCGGCGAAGCGGTAATCGTGTACCGCGATGGTGGGGGGGGAGATGGCAACCTGCCCCGCGTCCGGCTGCCGCTCGCGGGCAGTCAGCCACTCGACCTGGACCTCGGGCAGGCCGCGGTAGTCGCTGGCTCGCAAGGTCAGAGCCAGGTCAAAGCGTCCCTGCGGCAGCGGCCAGTCGGCCCCTTGCCACCAAAAGACGGTTTGGGTGCGGCCATCAGCGTCTTCTACCGTCACGCGACGGTGCTCGCCGGTGCGGCCGATGGTTGCTTCGCTGAGCAGCCGCAGATCGCGCACGGCCAGGATCAGGGGGGGATTGCCCCGGCCAAAAGGCGCCAGACGGTTGATCTGAGCCACCAGGTCGAGTGTCAGGTCTGGAAGCTCGACATAAGCGTCCACAATCAGGGTGGGTGGCGGTGCGGCCTCCATCGGGGCGGCCACCGCCCGTGACAGGGCAGCGCGCAGCTCTGGGATATGCTCTGCCTCCAGGCTAAATCCGGCTGCACCGGCATGGCCGCCAAAGCTTTTCAACAAATAGGCGCACTCGCCCAACGCAGCAATCAGGTCCACCCCTGGCACCGAACGGGCCGATCCCCAGGCCACTTGCCCCGGCCGGGCAGCAATGAGCGCCACCGGTTTGCCAAAGCGCTCCGCCAGCCGCCCGGCGACGATGCCAATGACCCCGGTGGGCCATGTCGGGGAGCTGAGCACCAGGGCCTGATAGTCGTTCAGCAATGCCGGGTCGCGATCGATCTGGGCCAGGGCAGCGTCGGTCACCTGCTTGGTGAGCCATTGTCGTTGGGCGTTGAGTCCCTCCACCTCGGTGGCCAGGGTTCGGGCGCGGACCAGGTCAGCGGTGGTCAACAGCTCCACGCCATCGGCAGCATCGGCCAAGCGGCCAAGGGCATTGAGCCGTGGTCCCAGCACGTAGCCGATATGCTCTTCGGTCAGGCCCTCGGGACGAAGGCCGGCGGCTTCGTAGACGGCCAACAGGCCGGGCCGCCCGGTGTGGCGCAGGGCCTCCAACCCACGCTGCACCAGGTAGCGGTTGTCGCCGGTCAGCTCGCCCACGTCGGCCACGGTACCCAGGGCCACCAGGTCCAGGGTGCGGTCGGCAACGGTTGGGCTGAGGGCGCGGGCCAGCATATAGGCCACTCCCACCCCCGTCAGGGTGCCCAGTGGATGGCCTGGCGGCAGGCGGTGGGGGTTGATCACGGCCAGGGCAGCCGGCAGGCGGTCGGCAGGCGTGTGGTGGTCGGTGACGATCACCTCGGCGCCCAGGCGATGGACGCGATCTATGGCAGCGTGAGCGGTGACGCCGGTATCGCAGGTGAGGATCAGGCGCGCCCCGGCAGCGATGAGGCGCTCCAGGCCCGCCTGGTGCAGGCCGTGGCCCTCGTCGCGGCCTGGGACGTAAAAGGTCACATTGGCGCCCAGGGCGCGCAGTGTTTCCAACAGCAGGGCGGTGGCCGTCTGGCCGTCGGCGTCGAAATCGCCCCAGATGGCGATCCTCTCCCGCCGGTAGATAGCCTGGCGCAGGCGCTCAACGGCACGGTCCACATCGGGCAGGTCGGCAGGCAGGGCAGGGGCGTAGGCTGCCGGGTCGAGGAAAGCGTGGGCAGCTTCAGGCGTAAGAATGCCCCGCCGGACCAACGCCTCGGCGAGGATCGGATGTCCGCCGACAGCTTGAGCCAGGTCGGAGGGGACGTTTACGGGTTGGGGATCGAGCCAGCAGGCCGGCGAAGGGCAGAGCGTCATCCCGATTCCACGCGCTGCGGCCTGGGCAGAGATACAACCACCTCGTTGCCCTCCAGCCTGATCTCCGGCTCACGGCCCGTCGCCTCGCGCACCCACTGGATGGTCCGATAGACGCCGCTGCCGATGCCGGTGACCAACCCCAGCCGGCTGAACAGGGTGTAGACTGTCGGGTTGCGCAGCACGTGGGCCGCGCCCAGTTTCATCGCTTCGATGGTCACCGTGTTGGGCAGGCCACCGGGCGTGCGGACCTCGACGCGGTCGTCAAAGACCAAGATCCGCACTGACGCGGCGACGGTGTAATCCCGGTGGGCCAGGGCATTGACCACCGTCTCGCGCAGGGCAGCTTCAGGCAGCTCTGGGTGGGATTCGGGGGCAAAGCCCTCGATGCGGTGTGAAACGGGCAGGTGCAACCGCAAAAAGCGCACTGCATCCTCCAGGATAGCAGGCAGGGGACCGTCCAGTTGTTTGGCGTCCGAAGGCGCGGCGGCCAGGTCTCGCCCTGGAATGCGCGCCGCCGCCACGTGGCTCTGGGGCAGAAACCGCTGGGGATCGCGTCCGAAAAAGAGAAGACCGGCCACGGTGGGGTGGAGTTGTCCCTCTCGCCGGCGGATCAGTCGCCAGTTGAGCAATAGCTGCTCGTAGCTCACATCAAACTCGTCCAAGGAGCGGTGGTAGGCTGCTTGCAAGAATACCTCGAAAGCCCGGCTATCCAGGTCGCGTAGGGCGGCGGGCAGCACGACCGTCTCGTCGTAGAACAGGCTCTCGGCAGCCTGGAACAGCCGCAAAAGCTCCTGGCGCGATGCCTGCCGCCGGCCCGAAGTGGTGCGGATATAGAACAGGTCCTTGTTCGTCTGGTAGGGCCGCTGGTCGCCTTTGGGCACGTTAACGACGATGAGGGTAACGCCATCCGTTCGGACCGTTTCCTGGATAACCGTCAGCGGCGGGCGGCAGTTGTTGTAGGCCACCTGGTCGATCTGCCGCATCGCACCTGCCAAATCGTCTACACCCAGGATGCGGCCATCGTCGGCGATGCCCAGGATCAGCTGACCACCGTCGGTGTTGGCGAAGGCGATCAGCGAGTTAGCCAGGTCGTCGGTGTGGATGGGCCAGGCTTTGAACTCGGTGTGCAGGTCCTCTCCACGCTGGATGCGTTCGTGCAACTCGGCCAAATTCATCGTCTTTCTCTCCAAGGGCTGGCACGAGGTATGATACCACAGATGCTACATTCCTGCAAAGGGTTAAAACTCGATTTCTACCACCTGTTCCAGGTCAATCTCGATCTCGGTCGGTTCCAGGTCCTCCTCCAGATCGGCCAGGAAGCCGGCCTTTACCCCCCGCTCACACAGCGAGCGGTAGTTGCAAAAGCGACACCGGCGCTCGTCGGAGGCCAGGGACCAGATCTCCTCCTGGTGGGCAGCAATCTCGGCGACGAGGCCAGAAAGGTAGGCCTGATCGGCGGCATACTGGTCGGCATCGTAGGGGAACCGCTCGGTCAAGCCGCCAAACTCGGCAAACCAGTAGACCATTTCCACCTGATCCGGGCGGGGGCGCTGACCGTTGTTATAACCGGCCCCGGCCTCGACGGCCAGATAGCGATAGACGCGGGTCTGCAACCGCTGCGCCAGGGTTGTGCGGCGCGGGCGTTGGAGCGATGTTTTCCAGTCCACGATCACCAGGCGCTCGCCCGGATCGGCGGCCAGCAGGTCGAACTTGGCCACCAGGCGCAGGCCGCTCAGCGGCGCGGCGACCATCACTTCGGCACGGCGGATCGCCTGGGGCAGGTCTGGTGGCGGGCAGGCCAGGTAGGTCTGCCACCAGCGGGCCAGCATTTCGTCGTGGATCGTCGCCGCCAGGTGATCCGGGTCCAGGCCCAGGGCGTGCTGGTGGGCCAGCCGGTGAAAGTCGGCACCGCGCTGCTGGTGCTGCTCGGCCTCGACGGGGGTGTCGGTGATCAGCGCCGGCCAGGGCTGCATCAGCAGATGGCGCAATTGGAAACGGCGCGCGCAGTCTACATAATCTTGAAGACTGGCCTGGCTGAACTGAAAGGCGGCTGGTAGCTGCACTTTTTCCTCAGAAACGGATCGGGATCCGAAACCGGCGCAACAGGATGGAGAGCGGCCCGGCTTTGACGGTTCCCGGCTCTGCCCGGTCGCTGGGTTGTTGATTGCCATAAACGTTATAGTAGACCAGGTCGGCCAGCGGCTTACGGGCCGGCGGTGGTGGGTTTTCCGCCGGAAAGCCAACGGTCAACAACCCGACGATCTCGATCTCTTTTGGTATGCGCAGGATCTCGATCAGCGGTTCATGCTCCACTGCGCCGATCCAGCAGGTACCCAACCCCAGAGCGTGGGCCTGAAGCATCAGTTGCATCCCGGCCAGGGTCACGTCTTCGTGCAGCCAACGCCAACCGGCCTGGCCACACAGGACGATGAGCAGTGGCGCTTCCTCCACATGTGCCCACCGGACAAAGTAGGAAGCTGCATATTGGGCCACCTGGTGGCGCACTTGCGGGTCGCGGATGATGATGAAACGCCACGGCTGGCGGTTAGTGGCCGACGGTGCCCAGCGCGCCGCTTCCAGCATCTGCTCGACCAGCTCATCGGGCACGGGGCGGTCCTGATAGCGGCGGATGCTGCGCCGGCTTTTCATCAAGGATAACAATTCTTGCGGGTCAATCATCGTTTCCCTTCCTTTCCGATTGTTGTTGTTGCACATATTCCTGGAGGGCAATAAAGGGCACTGCCGGCTGGAGCTTTTCGCGCCGCCGTCCCGTGTTCCAGGTGATGATCAGATCTCGGCGGGCCCGGGTAATCCCCACATACAGCAGCCGCAGCCGCTCGGCGATGTAGTCCAGGCGCGCCTGTTGGGTCGCTTTCCCTTCGGGAACCGAGGACCAAGGGCCAAGGACCGCTCTCTCGTTTTGGTCATCGGCCATAGCTTCGAGTTGGGCCAGCGCCTCCGCTTCCAGATTGAGGCTGTCGCGCACGAACCACCGCTCGGCGATGTAGGTGTCGTGGGCCAGGCCAGAGGGAAAGTCATAGTTGTTGACCGACAGCAGATAGACGCGGTCCCACTCCAGCCCCTTGGCCTTGTGCATTGTCGCGACGGTAACCACCCCCTTGGGCGGCTCGAAGCCGGTGTCTTCGCCGGAAAAGCCCAAAAAGCGGCGCTCATTGCGGGCGATGACGGCCAGCTCCTCGACCAGCTCGGCCAGGCGGTAGGTGGGATGGGAGTCGGCCACGTCGCGCAACAGCACGGCCAGCTTGTGGGCCAGGGCCAGCTCGGCCGGTTCGCGGAACAGGTCCCCGGCCAGGGTGAGGATAAGCTGGTCAACGGGCAATATGGCCGCCCGGTGCCAACGCTGGGCCACCTGGCGAAAACCGACCAACAAGGCCATCTCTTCGCCGGGCAGATCCGGCGCCAGGCGGGCCAGCCAGTCATGATCGGCCCGGGGCCAGAGGTAGGCTTCCACCGTCGGACAGGCGGCGATCTGCTTGACAATGGTGCTCAACAGGGCATCCACCTCTGGCCGATCGCGGTCTTCCCGCCGCCAGACCTTGAAAGCCACGGCCAGTTTGCGTGCCGAGGCAGGATCGGCCAGGCAGCGCAGCAGGTTGCCCAAGGCCCCGGCCGTCTGGCGCGTAGTGCTGGTGGAGCGCAATAGCTCGACATAAGGAATGCCTCGTTGTTTGAGCAGGTCAATCAGTTCAAAGCCGCGCTGGTTGCGCGGAGCCAGCACGGCCACCGTCTGGTCCTGATGATCGGGCAGCCAGCGGGCTAAAGAGTCGGCTACAGCCAGGAGCTCCTCTTCAGGGGTGAAAGCGCGATCCACCAGGTGCACAGCCGTAGGGTCGGCGGGTGGGTTGGGCTGGGGGTCGTTGGGGCCGGTGGGGGTGATGTATTGGCGCAAAAACGCCCCCCGAACTTCTGGAGTCGGGTGGTTATCACAGGTCCAGTCCACCAAAAAGTTGGCAAGTTCGATGATCGCCGGCTGGGATCGGCCCGATTCGGGCAGGGTGATTGCTGTAACACCCGGCTCTTCCAGGTATTCGCGCAAAAAGCGGGGATTGGCGTTGGTAAAGGTTTCGTAGATGGCCTGGTTGGGGTCGCCGACGCGCACCCAGTTGCCCGTTTCGCCGACCAGCAGGCGCAGAATTTCTTCCTGGAGCTTGCTGGAATCCTGGGCTTCATCTTCGAGGATGTAGGGCCAACGCTGCCGCAGGCGGGCCAGGTAGTCGGCGTCGCGTTTCAGCGCCTGCAGCGCCAGGCGGATCAGGTCATCGAAATCCACCACGCCGCGATAGGCCAGGCTGCGCTGGTAGTCGGCATAGATCTCGGCTCCCATGCGGGCCAGGGGCAACGGCGGCAAGCCGACCGGAGAGGGCAATTGGGCCTCGCGGGCTCTCAAGCGTTCCAGCAGCACCTCCGGCGCAAGTTGCAGGTCCTTGGCCCGTTTGATAAAGGCAGCAGCCATCTCGCGGACCAGCGCCGGCCAGTGGCTGCGCTTGATCCATGCGACACGGTCGCCCTCCAGATCAAGGGAAAGGTACGAGTCGGCAGCCTCGGGGTGGGTATGGAGCCATGCTTCGACGGCATCGTCGCGCACGGCATCGGCTTCCCGCTCGTCTATGATGCCAAAATCCTCTGTCAGGCCCACCAGGCCCGGCCGTTCGCGGACAATGTCGTGGGCCAGGCCGTGCAGCGTCCGCACCCGGTAGCCAAAGCCGGCCAGCAGGCCCCGGCGGGCGATGAGCTGATTGATGCGCCGCTTGAAATTGTCCACCGCCGAGTTGACCAGGGTGACAACCAGAACCTCCTGATTGTCGGCGATGGCGGTGGCGACAAGCTGGGCGGCCAACACGGCCAGGGTGTGGGTTTTGCCGCTGCCCGGCACAGCCGCGATGCCCATCTTGCCGCCAGTATAGGCCAGAGCTTGCTGCTGGCTGGGGCGTGGTTGAAAGTCGGTCATTGGGTAATCCTTTGACGATCAGCCCTGGATCGAGTATAATGGGAGCTGAAATTTGGCGATAGGTTCAGTAGATGGAAAAAGTGGCTCCAGGCAGGTCTGTGACCCGCGTCTCTCGGCGATTGCAAACTTCCAAGGAGCACAAAATTCCAGCTACTGAGGGTTGGAGACTGGGAGGTGCGCGTGGCGTTCAAGGTCAAGGCTGTGTATCGTGATGGAGTCTTCCAGCCACTGGAGCCGGTGGACGAGCTGGTGGACCGCCAGGAGGTCCAGATCGAAGTCTGGCCGCTGCCGCTTGTCGTCGAGGAGGAGGCCGAACCGGGCATCTGGCCCAAGAACCTGACGCCGGAGCAGATCCGGGGCCGGCTTGAGGCGGTGGAGCGGTACCATGGATTGGTGGCCCTGGACGATCCTGGTGTGGCGCTCCAGGTGGCAACGGACGACGAATTGCTTGAGTGGAATCTACCCTTGTGAACCTGGCTCAAATTCCCGATGGCGTAGACATTTTCGTTGACGCCTCTATTCTCAGCTTCTATTTCACCAACCATCCGGATCTGGGACCGATCTGCAAGGCGTTTTTGAACCGGTGCGCTGGTGAGCGTCTGCATGCCTATACTTCGGTCATAGCTGCCGGTGAGACGATTCACCGGGTTATTGTTGCTGAAGCCGTCCGGCGCTTTGCTCTGGAACCTCGGCGGGCTGTGACCTACTTGAAGCAGCACCCGGCTCGGGTTCGCGAGCTGCGCGAGCATTTGGGGATGGCTAGTGCCATCTATCAGCTGGGTGTGGACATCCTGCCCGTGACCTACGTTGACCTGCACGCCAGCAAGGCAGTGCGTAGCAACTATGGCCTGCTGACCAACGACTCGCTCATAGTGGCGGTGATGCGGCGGGAGGGCCTGGTTCACCTGGCAACCCACGATCGCGATTTTGAGCGTGTAGATGGCCTTAAGGTTTGGATGCCGTTTGGCTGATCCTGTGCCCATTATCCCCCTTTCTGTCGCAGCAGACGCTGCACCGCTTGCAACAACGGCCCCTGTTGCTCATAACCTTGCTCGTTCAGCTCGCAAAAGGCCAGGTAGATGCGCTGCCGGCAGCGGCGGGACAGGCCCAGGATCAGCCGCCCCAGCGCGTCCTGGCGGACGCGCACCTCGTCTTCGTCGGCCCAGATTTCGCCTTCCGGCCAGTCACGGCGCAGGACGTAGGGATGGGTGAGTGGCTGATAGATGCGCTCAAACCAGGCCCGGCTGCCAGCATCGAGCCAGAACTGGACCGTCGCCGGTTGGTTCATCATCAAAAAGGTGTAGGCCGGCACCAGGAGCACGGCATCGGCGGGCCGGATCTGCCAGCTAGCGACATACTGGGCAGCGACCACGCCCCGCTCGACCAGGTCTACATATTCGAGATCGAGGTTCGGCCTCTCATCCTCTGAAGAGGAGTAGGGGACGAGAGGAAAGAACGACTGTCGGAACTTTTGGATTGATTCGATGAGGTTGGCAGCAACCGCCCCGGCATCGAAGTCGCGGTGGAAACCAAAGCCCGGCTGCGATAACACCTCGCCGAACAGGCGGCTGAGAAAATGGTCCAGCCCCTCTCCGATCCCACCATCCTCGGTATAGGCCTGAATCCATTGCCGTAGCTCATCATACCGCCTGCCCAGCAAGTAGCTGATCCGCTCCTGGGTTTCGGGCACAATCTGGTGAAAGGGGGTGAGCGTCGGACGGCCATCCTTGACGCGATAGACGATGTCGGTCAACAGCCGCGCCCGCACCGGGTCCAGGTCGGCTATGGCCAGCATCAGGGCATGGGCCACATCGGCAACGGGCGGCGGGCGTCGCCAGGTGGGGTGGGCCAACCTGGCCCAGGTGAGCAGGCAACGAGCGGCCGGCTCTTCGCGCAATTGGCGGGAGGGGCGGTGGGTGCGCACCGCAAGGCCGTGGCGGGTCAGCTTTTCAGAGAGCGAGAAACGCAGCGCATCACTCAGAAAAGGGGCGAGGATGGCAATCTCGCCGGGCGACACCCCTTCCTCCATCACCAGCCGGGAGACCTCAGCCGCCACCCAGTCGAGCATCTGCGGGTGAAAGCGGCAGCTCTCGAAGCGAAGGGCAAGGCGTGGATCGGCCTCAGGCGGTGGGCTGGGAGCGTTCTGGATAAATGGGGCAGCCAATTCGATGCCCAGCGCTGCCACTTCAGAGGTGGTAACGTGCGACCTGCTGAGCAGCACGTGTTCGCGGCAGAGTTCGGCCAGGGCCAACGCACCCTGGGGATCGGCACCGAGAAAGACCCGGTAGCCGCCATCGGTATCATAGATGACCAGTGCCGACTCGCACAACGGCAACCACCTCCGCAGCAGGTCATGGGTGGCGGGGATGTCCTCCTCGGTGTTATCCACGATCAGGTGGCGATAGCCGCCGAGCAGATAACGGCGCAACTGCGGCAGGGGCAGCAGGTGGCGCTGAAACACCTCGATTTGCAGGGACCAATCAAGGAGGTTCTCGGCCAGGCAGGCACGGCGAAAAGCCAGGGCTACGGCCTGCACCTGGTCATAGATGCGCAGCCGGGCCGACTCGCCTCCCCACGCCATTTTGAGCCGGGCAGCGATCTCGTCCACAGAAAAGCCCACGGCCGCAGCTTTGTTCAGGTTGTCAATCACCTGGCTGACCAGCCGGGCACGGGGAATGGTGACGCCGTCGAAGGCGCCGCTGGCGATGAACGGCTCAACGATGCGGTCCATGTAGTATTGGGCCGTCTCCAGGGTTAGAAAGCGGGGATGGCGGTCGGGGTGGGCAAAGCCGGCCGCTGCGGCTACCAGAGGCCAAAAGAGGTCCAGCGTGCGCCGGGCCAGGCCACCGACCGTCGCCACATCCACTGCCCCGCCGGCCGGGAGTTCGGCGCTGTGCAGGGCAGCATAGTAGGGCATTGCCAGGGTGCGCTGCGGGACCAGGATGAGGATCTGTTCGGCAGGGATACCCTGTTCCAACAAGTAGCGCAGGCGCCTGACGGCCAGCGTCGTCTTGCCGGTGCCGGGTGGGCCGGATAAAAAGACCGCATAGTTTCCGGTATAAGGCGCTGAGACAACCTTATCCTGCATTCTGCCCCTTGTCCGACCACCAACGACGGATGATCGCCTTGGCCCCGCCGTACCAGCAGCGTCCATATCTGCGTGAATGGGCCACACCATCCAGGACGACCAGTTCTGCGCCGGGCAGTTCGGTGCTGCGGATCGGCACGATGCCATCGCCCCACAGGTCGCCCTGGCCCCCCAGGAAGCGATAGCTGTAAAATGCCCGGCGTTGCCGGGAGTTGCCGTTTTCGTGGCCCTGCATCAACTTGCCTGCCACGCTGCAGTAGCGGACGGCATCGTTATAGGGAGTGCCCGGCACCAACCGGTTGGCGATGCTGTTCAAGAACCAACCGGTTTCAGCGCCTTTGTCGCTGCAATGAGGACTGCCCAGGGTAAAAACATCCGTGACGTGATCCGCCCCGGCATACACCTGCCCCCACACTGGCCGGTCGCTTAAATAGAGCCGGGCGATCAGCCCGCCGGCACTGTGACCCACCAGGATAAACCGATCGGCCTGGAGCTTGCGCCGTGCCCATCGGATCGTTTCCTGTAGCTTTTTCAAGATGCCGGTGGCATTTTCCTCCCGGCCGGCAATCCACCAGTCCCAGGGCATGAGCGGCACGCCGACCGCCGGCAGGCCGGACAGGTCCTCCAGGATACGGGCCATGTGCAGATAGGTCGGCCAAAAGGAGTTGTAGCCACCGATGAGGATGATCGCTTGCTTCATCTGCCTTCGGGCGGCCGCTGCTTTTGCCCAGCCCCGCTCCGCAACCCGTCTATCTGCTGCCGGGCAGGCAACAAGGGCGTGTTGCGATGGCACAGGAGAATGATCGGCAGGTCGGCAGTGGGGGCGTCGTAGGAGCGGCAGATCTCCGGGACCGGATCGTCCAGTTGGTCGTGGGCCAGGAAGTGAACCTCGTGGGCAGCCCACCAGGTGCGGATGCCGGAACGGGTCCACTCGTCGCGGTCAAAGTGCAGAGCACGGAGACGCCAGCGGGGATGGCGTCCGGGAAGGCGGTCGTAGAGCACGATCATCGCCTGGTCGCTGAGCCGGTCCCGCTCCTGCGGCGGCCGGTCGCCGGGCAGCTCGATGGCCAGATAATCTTCATATTCGATGATGGGCGTGCGCGCTTTTTTGGTCATGTTCGGCCCCTTGAGTATGGATTATAGCATCCCTTGCCGTGCAGTGCAATTCGGATGTATCATAGTTCCAGGCAAGTAGCGCAGCTCCTGCGGAGTTGCGCCACTCTCACGCAAAAAGTTGACAGACACCCCCGCAAACCCTGGAATTTGACTTTCTGGGGCTGATGATGTAAACTATTTTTATAACCTTCTCTGTCATTTTGGGGGTAGAACCACATGACCACCGTTAATGATATGACCTTCAAGATAGCCGGGGCAGCCGGCCAGGGAGTCGAGTCGAGTGGGGCCGGCTTTGCCGAAGCCCTGGCAAAGGGAGGCCTGCACATCTTTGGCCTCCAAGATTACATGTCCCGCATCCGAGGCGGTTTGAACTTTTACCAGATCCGCGTCCATGAACGGCCATTATATGCCCACGAAGATGCAGTGCACCTCCTTTTGCCTCTGAGCGAAGAAGCACTGGACGCACACCGCCTGGAAGTGGTCAAGGGCGGTGGGATCATTTACGACGAAAGCCTAAAAGTGGACAAGAACACCATCGCCGGGGAGGGGCGCAAGGCCATGCCGGTGCCCCTGAGCGAAATTGCCAAGGAGCACGGCGACCGGGTGATGGTCAACACGGCTGCGTTGGGGGCGGCTGCCGGCGTGGTGGAATACTCGTATGAACGCCTGGCCGATGTCATCCGCAAGAACTTTCGGCGCAAGGGCAGGGATGTGGTGGCGGCTAATCTGCGCGTAGCCCGCGCTGCCTACCTGTACGCCCAAGAGCGGTATGCCGGCGATTTCTCGTGGAAGCTGGCCGAAGTGCCGGGGGCACCCCGGCGCATGATCCTGAGCGGCAACCAGGCGTTCGCCCTGGGAGCGGTAGCCGGCGGCTGCCGGTTCATTGCGGCTTACCCCATGACCCCCGCCACGTCAATTATCGAGTGGATGGCCAGGCATGAGCGGCAGTTGGGGCTGGTTACCAAACATGCCGAGGACGAGATCGCGGCGATATGTATGGCCATCGGGGCCAATTTTGCCGGCGTCCGGGCTATGGCGGCTACCTCTGGCGGCGGCTTTTCGTTGATGGTCGAGGCGCTGGGTCTGGCCGGCATGAGCGAGGTGCCGCTGGTGGTGTTTGAAGCGCAGCGCGGCGGCCCGTCTACCGGCCTGCCCACCCGCACCGAACAGAGCGACCTGCTCTTTGTGCTCAACGCCTCGCAGGGCGAGTTTCCCCGCCTGGTGTTGGCGCCCGGCACTATCGAGGAGTGTTTTGAGTGTGGCTGGCGGGCCTTTAACCTGGCCGAACAGTATCAGACGCCGGTCATCGTCCTCTCCGACCAGCTCCTGGCCTCTTCTCTGCGCACTGTCGAGGTAGAAGCCATTGACTTTGACCGCGTGGTGATTGACCGGGGCAAACTGCTCAGCGCAAAAGATCTGGACGCCCTGACCGAACCGTACAAGCGTCACCTCTTTACCGACGATGGCATCTCCCCGCGAGCCATACCCGGCCACCCCAAAGCGGTGTATGCCACGGCCAGCGACGAGCACGACGAGTTCGGCCACATCAGCGAAGGAATGGACGTTCGTCGGCGGATGATGCAGAAACGGATGAAAAAGATTGAAACGGCGCGGCGAGAGATAGACCCCCCGACCTGTTATGGTCCCCGCGAAGCGCCACTTGCTCTGGTGGGCTGGGGTTCGACCTATGGGGTGTTGCGCGAGGCGGTGGACCGCCTGGAGGGCGCGGTGCGGCTGGTCCACTTCCGCGACCTGTGGCCCTTCCCGGCAGAGGCGGCGCGGGAAGCGTTGGCCGGCAGCAAACTGATCGCTGTGGAAAACAACTATACCGGCCAGTTCCAGCGCCTGCTCCAGAGCGAAACCTGTATCCCGGTCGCACACGCCATCAGGCGCTATGATGGGCGACCGTTCTCCATGGATGACATCCTGACCGGCATTCGGGACCTGCCGGGAGCGTGAAGAAGGAGGCAAGGGATATGGCGCTATCGGTCAAAGATTATGCCGGCGGCGTAAAACCAACCTGGTGCCCCGGCTGCGGCGATTACGGCATCCTAAACGCCCTCAAGCAGGCGCTGGTCAAAGTTGGACTGGCCCCGCATCAGGTGTTCATTGTCAGCGGCATCGGCTGTGGCAGCAAGTTGCCCGACTATATTCACGCCTACGGGTTCATGACCCTGCATGGCCGGCCGCTGCCTATTGCCACCGGTGCCCGGCTGGCCAACCACGGCCTCAAGGTCATCACCGTCCACGGCGACGGGGATAGCATGGGCCTGGGCATGGGCCATTTCATCCATGCTGCCCGGCGCAACATCGAGATCGTGGACCTGATCCAGAACAATCAGATTTATGGCCTGACCAAAGGCCAATATTCTCCTACCAGCGATGCCGGCTTTGTCACCAGCACGTCGCCCGATGGAGCCTTTGAAGTGGCTGCCAACCCGGTTGCCCTGGCCCTGGCTGCCGGCGGCACCTTCGTCGCCCGAGGCTTTGCCGGCGAACCCAAACACCTGGCCGACCTGATTGCCGCTGCTATCCAACACAAAGGCTATGCGCTGGTAGAGATTCTCCAGCCGTGCGTGACCTTTAACCGCAGAAACACCTACGACTGGTACCGGGAGAGGGTCTATTTCCTGGAAGAAACAGGCTACGATCCCGGCGATCGGGTGACGGCGTTCCAGAAGGCGCTGGAATGGGGAGAGCGAATCCCCTTGGGCATCTTTTACCAGACCCGCCGGCCGACCTATGAAGAACAGGTGGCCGTGCTTGCCGATGGCCCTATCGCCACCAGGCCGCTGGAAAAGCTCACGCCGGCCCAGGTTGACAGCCTGCGGGAAGAGTTTATCTAGTCCAGGCACTTGGGGGCCTGCCATTTATCGAAAATCCAAGATAGAAAGGGGGTGAAATCTATGGCATACGTGATCACAGCATTGTGCAGCCGCGATGGCGCGTGCGCCGAGGTCTGTCCGGTGGAATGCATTGTCAAGGGACCGGAAGGAGACCCGGAGTGGGGGATGGCTTATTTCATTAACCCCGACGATTGCATCGAATGCGGTGCCTGTGAGGCCGAGTGCCCGTCCAGCGCGATCTTTCGTGAGGACGAAGTGCCTGAGGAGTACAAAGACTGGATCGCCAAGAACCGCGCATTCTACGAAAAGGGGCCAGGCTACAGCGCCCGATAGTTGGCCCGGACCGGTTCAAACCGAGGGGGCTGGCCTTTATAAAGCCAGCCCCCTCAATCTTGCAGCGGCACATATGGCCCCGTCAGGCGCTATCCTGCTAGAGCGGCCAAAACTTCACTGATGTGACCCTCAGGGTTGACCTTGGGGAAAACCTTGACAATGGTGCCCTGTTCGTCAATGATGAACGTGGAGCGAATGATCCCCATATAGGTCTTGCCGTACATCTTTTTTTCGCCCCAAGCGCCGTACATCTCTGCCACCCGGTGGTCGGGATCGCTCAAGAGAGCAAAAGGCAGGTTATACTTTATCTTGAATCGGTCATGGGACTTGACATCGTCCGGGCTGACTCCCAACACGGCTGCACCGGCAGCGAGAATCTGGCCATAGCCGTCGCGAAAGTTGCACGCCTCGGTCGTACAGCCGGGTGTGTCGTCTTTGGGATAAAAGTACAATACGACCTTCTTGCCCCGATAATCCGATAGCGTGACCTCGCCGCCGCCATCGGCCTGGAGGGTAAAGTCGGGTGCGACTGTTCCTTCTTGCAACATGGGTAAAAAACCTCCTTTGCATAACTCATGTCATGCATTCATTCTACCCGAATTGTCATGCCAGGTCGGTAAGACAGAGCACATTTGCCTGGTTCCGGCCAGGCCGGGTTAGTAGGTGAGCGACTGCGGATCGGCTTTGATGCGCTGGCGGAAAACCCAGTAGGACCAGATCTGGTAGGCCAGCACGACAGGGACCAGGATCAGGGCCACGATGCTCATCACCTTGAGTGTATAGGGCGAGGAGGAGGCGTTGTAGATGGTCAGGCTGTAAGCGGGGTTGGTGCTGGAGATCATGACCCGGGGGAACATGGTGACAAAGTAGGTGGCCGGCACAAGGATAACGGCCAACCCACCCATGACAAAGGCCCAGCCTTCCCTCCGGCGCCCAATCAAGGCTCCATCCAACACCAGGGCAACAACCGCTGCGAGCGGGAGGAGGGCCGAGGCGATGCCAAGACGGGCGTACAGATCCGTGGCAAAATAGGTGGCAATCATCAGCAGGGCTACGAGCACCGCCGCCGCCGGCCACAGCTTGCGGGTCAGGTTGTGGGCGCGTTCGTGCAGATCGCCGGCCAACTTGAGGCTGAGAAAGTTGGCGCCGTGCAGCAGGAACACAGCTACAACCGCTACTCCGCCGAGGAGGCCATACGGATTGAGCAGGGTGAGCAGGTTGCCGGTATAGACCTTGTTGGCGTCAATCGGCACCCCCCTGGCCAGGTTGGCAAACGCCACGCCCAGCAACAAAGCGGGCAGCAGGCTGCCGACAAAGATGCACCAGTCCCACAGGCTACGCCACCGGGGATGGGCGTCCTTCGAGCGGAACTCAAAGGCCACGCCGCGCACGATCAGCCCCAACAGCAGCAGGAATAGAGCAGCGTAGAAGCCGCTGAACAGCGTGGCGTACCAGTCTGGAAAGGCGGCAAAGGTCGCGCCGCCGGCCACAATGAGCCAGACCTCATTCCCATCCCAGTGCGGGCCGATGGTGTTGATAATCGCCCGGCGCTCCCGATCCCTTTTGCCCAGGAAGGGCAAGAGCATTCCCACGCCGAAATCAAAGCCCTCCAGAAAATAGAACCCGATCCACAGCACAGCGATCAGGATGAACCACAGGGTTTGCAGAAATTCCGTAGACATGGCGCTTCCTCCCGTCTAGCTTTGCCCGCTGACAAGCGATGGGGCAAGGTCAACGGCCTCGTGCAGGGCAGCAGTGGGACCGGCCTTGGCATACTTGACCAGAAGGTAAAGATCGGCGACCATCAGCGCGGCATAGATCAGCGTAAAGCCGATCAGGCTGAACAGGACCGTCCCTGGGCTCAGGTTCGGGGACATGGCCTCTTCGGTCTTGAGCAGCCCATGCACGATCCACGGCTGGCGGCCGGTTTCGGTCAGGATCCAGCCGGATGTGTTGGCGATATAGGGCAGGGCAATGGCCCACACCAGCCATTTGAGCCACCTGGTCCATTTCTCAGGCCACTTTTTCGCCGATGTGTACAGCGCATAGGCTGCCAGGGCGATCATCAGCAGGCCGGCGCCGACCATGATGCGGAACATCCAAAAGGCGATCGCCACCACCGGAACATAGTCCCCCGGCCCATACCGGGCTACATACTCCTCCTGGATCTGGTTGATGCCGGGGATAACGCCGACATTCTTGGGAAAATAGAGCCAGTTGAGAGCATGGGGAATCCGCAAGCTCCAGATCTCCCGCTTGCCGGTGGAATCAAAGATGGCCACCACCGAAAAGGGGGCCGGGTACACCGTATCCCAATGCGCTTCGGAGGCGGCCGCCGCCATCGGCTGGACCTCCAGCAGGTAAATGCCCTGAAAGTGGCCGGCCACCCCCACCCCCACTGCGCCGATGAGGCCGATCACGGCCGCCATCTGGAACGATTTCCGGAAAAACTCGACGTTCTGCTTGCGGGCCAGGTGGTAGGCGCTGATGCCCAGCACAAAAAAGGCCGCTGTGGCCAGGCCGGCGGTGATGGTGTGGGCAAAGAGTAGCCAGCCCCGTGGATTGGTCACCAGGGCAGCAAAATCTACCAGCTCGGCGCGGCCGGTCGCCTGATTGACCGTATAGCCGACCGGGTGCTGCATAAAGCCGTTTGCCAGCAGAATAAACAGCGCCGACAGGTTCGATCCGATGGCGACCAGCCAAATAGTCGCCGCATGGACCCCCTTCGACAATCGATCCCAGCCAAAGATCCAGATGCCCAGGAAGGTTGACTCCAGGAAAAAGGCTAACAGCCCCTCGATGGCCAGGGGCGCACCGAAAATGTCGCCGACGTAGCGGGAATAGGTTGACCAGTTCATGCCAAACTGGAATTCCTGGACGATCCCCGTCACCACGCCCATGGCAAAGTTGATCAGAAACAGTTTCCCCCAAAACCGGGCCATCTGCTTATAGGTTTCATTGCCCGTCCGCACATAGATCGTCTCCATGATGGCGATGAACCACACCAGCCCCAGGGTCAGGGGGACAAAGAAAAAGTGATAGATTGTGGTGATAGCAAATTGCCACCGCGACAGCGTAACCGGATTCATTGTTCCCTCCTTTGCTAGCGCAACGGCCAGAAACCGCTCGCCAGGATGCGCAGGAGCGTGTCGGCGATCAGGCCCAGGATGAACAGGCCGCCAAACAGGCGGTTGTGATAAAAGGCAAACCCTGAAAACCAGGTCGGCCAGGCCGGGTAGCCTTCGGGAGGAGCGGCCGGGCGCGGTTTGCCCAGCACGCGAAGCGCCGTGATGAGCCTCTTTCCGGCCAGAAAGACGATGAGCATGACCGGGGTGAAATAGCGCGGCAGGAAGACAAGATAGACAATGACGGCGTAGATGAGCACCAGAGCGGCCATGTTCACCACCCGGGCCGCCTTTTCGCCGATCCGGACCGGCAGGGTGCCCACCCCTTTTCGCCTGTCATCCTCCAGTTTGTCAATATGCTTGCCGACATTGATGCTGGCCACACTCAGGCCAAAGGGAACGCCGGCCAGGGCCACGTACCATGCATTGTCGGTCCAGCCCCGGGCCAGGACAATGTACACCCCGGCGATGATAATCGGCCCCCAGATCAAAAAGATGAACATCTCGCCCAGGGCCAGGTATTTCAACGGCCAGGTATACAGCAGCAACACCACCGCACCGAGGGCGAACAGGGCCATGACCACCGGTGAAAAGTTGGTGTAGAACAGAGCGAAAACCCCCGAAAGCACTGCCAACACGCCGCTGATGGCAAACCACTGCAACTGCTGGCGGGTGGTCCAGAACCCCTGCACCAAGGGATGGACTCCATATTGCGTGCGAAAATAGTTATCTTGGTCTATGCCGCGTTTATAGTCGGTATAGTCGTTGAGCAGGTTGTTTGTGCCGTGGGCGATAAACAGGCCCAGCGCGACAATCAGCCATGGCAACCAGGCAAAATAGCCGTCGCGCCAGGCCAGCAGCCCGGCAATCACACACGCATAGAGGGTCACCGTGGTCACCGCCGACCGGGTAGCGATCAGCCATTTGGAGACGACATCTAGCCGGTCCCATTCCTCCTTCTTGTCTATTTTGACCAGGGTCCACAGGGCGGCCTTCCACATCCTCCAGTTGATGTTCATCGGGCCAACCTCCTTTCCTGTCTGTTCTATACCCTCTCCACGAGGGTGGCGCACCCCTGACCAACCCCCACACACATCGTCACCAGGCCGTACCGCATCGGCTCGCCGGCTGCTGCCCGCCGCCTCATCTCGTGCAGCAGCGTGACCATCAGCCGGGCGCCGGTGCAACCCAGCGGGTGCCCCAGGGCTATGGCCCCGCCATTGACATTCGTCCTGGCCATATCCAGCCCCAACTCGCGGATACAGGCAAGGGCCTGGACAGCAAAAGCCTCGTTCAGCTCGACCAGATCGAGGTCGTCAACGGTTAGCCCGGCCCGCTCCAGGACCTTGCGGGTCGCGGGGATAGGACCGTACCCCATCGTCCGCGGATTCACGCCGGCCACAGCCGAAGCCACCCAGCGGGCCATTGGCTTGAGGCCCAGCGCCCGTGCCTTTTCCTCCGACATCAGGAGCAGGGCAGCCGCTCCGTCGTTGATGCCGCTGGAGTTGCCGGCCGTCACCGTGCCGTTGGGGCGAAAGGCAGGGCGCAGTTTGGCCAGCTCGTCGGCTGAGGTGTCCAATTGGACCTTGCCGTCGGCGTCCACCTTGATGCGGGGATGTTCGTCGGTATCCACCAGCAGCGGGGGTCCCTTGCGCTGGGGAACAGGCACCGGGACGATCTCGTCCCTGAAGCGCCCGGCTCCGATGGCGGCTGCCGCCCGCCGCTGGCTTTCCAGTGCAAATTCGTCCTGTTCCTGGCGGCTGATCCCTGTTTCGTCGTAGAGGTTCTCCGCCGTCTGGCCCATGCTTTCCAACGGAAACATCTGCGCCATTCGGGGATTGGGGTAGCGCCAGCCGAGGGTCGTGTCGTACATGGTCACATCGCCCCACGGAAAAGCACGGTCTGCCTTAGGAACCGACCAGGGGGCGCGGCTCATGCTCTCCACCCCGCCGGCCACGAAAACCTCCCCTTCTCCACACCTGATGGCCCGGGCAGCCTGGTTGATGGCCTCCAGCCCCGAGGCGCACAGCCGATTGACGGTGACACCGGCTACGCTGAAGGGCAGGCCGGCTAGCAGAAGCGCCATGCGCGCCACATTGCGGTTGTCCTCACCTGCTTGATTAGTGCACCCCATGTACACATCCTCGACAAGGCCCGGCTCAATGCCTGCCCGGTCCACGACCTTCTTGATGACCAATGCGGCCAGATCATCTGGCCGGACCGCTGCCAGCGCCCCGCCATGCCGTCCAACCGGGGTGCGTACAGCCTCAACAATGACCGCTTCTCGCATCGTGTCTTCCTCTGTGCATTTTTATAGGTGTTGGACGCAGGTTCACCAGTAGTGGTGCACCAGCTCACGGATATGACGGTCATAGATGGCGCGTACCCGGGCCATAACCTCTTCAGAAAGGGGAGGGAGATCCGCCGCCGTAAAGTTTTCCTCAGCTTGCGACGGGCGTTTGGCACCAGGGATGGCGCACGTTACTGCCTCGAACATCAGGATCCAGCGCAGGGCAAATTGGGTCATGCTCATCCCTGCCGGACAGATCGCCTTCAGCTCCTCGACGGCACGCAAGCCGACCTCATAGCTCACACCGGAAAAGGTCTCGCCTCGATCAAACGCCTCGCCCTGGCGGTTGAAGGCCCGATGGTCGTCGGGGGCAAAGGTGCTGTCCGGTTTCAACTTGCCGGTGAGCAACCCAGAGGCCAGCGGCACGCGCGCCAGGATACCCACCCGGCGCTTTTGGGCTTGCTCGAATAAAAGCTCGGCGGGCCGGTGGCGAAACATGTTAAAGATGATCTGCACGCTTTGCACGTTGGGGTACTCTATGGCCTTGAGGGCTTCTTCCACCTTTTCTACACTCACCCCATAGTAGCGGATCTTGCCCGCCTTGACCAGATCGTCGAGGATGCCAAAGACCTCCGGCATATAGTAAACCTCGGTCGGCGGGCAGTGAAGCTGGAGCAGATCGATCGTTTCTGTTTCCAGGTTCTTGAGGCTGCGTTCTACAAAGGCGGTCAGGTTGGCGCGGTTGTAGCCGGCTGCAACGTGGGGGTTGAGCCGCCGTCCGGCCTTGGTGGCGATGTAGAGCGGCTCCCTGCGCTCGCGGCGCAGCCGCGCCAGCAGCCGTTCACTGTGGCCATCGCCATAAACATCGGCAGTATCGAAAAAGTTGACCCCCAGGTCCACCGCTCGATGCAGTGCCGCCAGCGATTCGGCATCGTCAACCGGCCCCCACGTCCCGCCGATGGCCCACGAGCCAAAACTCAGGGCAGAAACTTGCCAGCCTGTGCGCCCCAGTTCTCGGTATTGCATCGGTAGCCCTCCTGATAGCATTAAGGATGTGCGGCGTTGTGCGGCGCCAGATACCAGAGATCTGGCACTGCGATGCACTTTGCCACAAAACGCCCACAAATGCAAATTTTGGCCCGGCCCGTTAGGCTCTCGCCAGCAGGTTCCTCAGCGCTTCCGGGTCGGTGACCGGTGCCTGGCAGGTAAAGTCGTGGCACACATAGGCCGCCGCCTGCCCGCGTACCGGATCTCGATCCTGCAACAACGGGACGGCGGGGGGCCGGGTGCCGGGCGCCCCCAAGGCCACAACCTGAAAGGGGCGGTAGCCATCCCGCACCATGGCCAGCAGCGCCTGGGTATCATCGGCCTCCGGCCAGCCTACAATGGCGATCTCCCTGGGGGGCGAGAGGGCATAGGATAGCGCCTGCAGCCACTGGCCAAAGCCCAGGGGATACCGGGCCAGCAGCGGTTGCATCTGAGCCAGGGCTTCGTGAGCAATATTGACATAATACAATTCGGTGGACAGGGCCGCCAGCTTTAGCAGGGCGGTGGCCGCCATGGCATTCCCGGAGGGGGTGGCGTTGTCCTGCAGATCGCGGGGGCGGATGATAAGCTGCTCGTGGTCGTCGCCGGTGTCGAAAAAACCACCATCTGGCGACCGAAAGTGGGCGATCGTCGCCTCGGCCAGCTCCTGGGCTGCTGTGTACCAGCGAGGCTCGAAGGTGGTCTGGTACAGCTCCAACAAGCCCTCGATCAGCGCGGCATAGTCCTCCAGGTAGCCGTTTAGCCTGGCCTGGCCGGCTTTCCACACGCGCAGCAAGCGGCCGTCCTCCTGCCTCAGCTCACGGAGGAGGAATGCAGCGTTGTGCTCGGCAACCCGGCGGTAATCGAGGCGGTTCAAAATGCGGGCGGCCTCGGCAAAGGCGGCCAACATCAAGCCGTTCCAGGAGGTCAGTACCTTTTCGTCGCGGCCGGGATGGACGCGCTGCTCACGGGCAGCAAAGAGCTTGCGGCGGGCTTGGGCCAGAGCCGGGCGCCGGTCCAGATCGCCCACAAATTCGAGGATGTTCTTGCCCTCAAAGTTGCCCTCGCGGCTGATGCCATAGGCAGCCATAAAGCCGTCTGCCTCGCTGCCCAGGACTTGCCGGATCTCGTCCGGCGTCCAGAGGAAGAACTTGCCCTCCTGGCCTTCGCTGTCGGCATCCTGGGTGGAGTAAAAGCCGCCGGCCGGATCGGTCATCTCGCGCACAACATAGTCCAGAATCTCTTCAGCGATGGTCCGAAAGAATTCGTTGCCCGTCACCTGCCAGGCGTGGAGGTAGACGCGGGCCAGTTGTGAGTTGTCATAACTCATCTTCTCGAAATGGGGTACCAGCCAGCGGTCGTCTACCGAGTAGCGGTGAAAGCCGCCGCCGAGCTGGTCGTACATCCCACCTCGCGCCATTGCCTCCAGGGTTTGGGTGGCCATTCTCAGGGCGTCAGGATCGCCGATGGAGTGGTGGTAACGCAGCAGGAATTCCAGGACCATCGGCTGGGGGAACTTGGGAGCGCCGCCCCAGCCACCGTGGACCCTGTCGAACTCTTGCTGGAGGGTGCGAAAAGCGGCATAGAGGACCTCCCGATCCAGGCCTCTGCGCCGGGGGCCGCCGTTGATCTGCCCCTGTTGCCGGATCGCCTCGACCAGGCGCTGTCCGCTGCTGATCAGCTCTTCGCGGCGGTTCAGCCAGGCGTCTGCAACCGCTTGCAGGACCTGGGGAAAGGAGGGCAGGCCGTAGCGCGGCGTCGGGGGAAAGTAGGTGCCGCCGTAAAAGGGATGCCCCTCCGGGGTGATAAAGACCGACATCGGCCAGCCGCCGCTGCCGGTCATGGCCTGGACGGCAGCCATGTAGATCTGGTCCAGGTCGGGCCGTTCCTCTCGATCCACTTTGATGCTGACAAAGTGTCTGTTCAAGAGCGCGGCGGTTTCCTCGTCTTCAAACGACTCGTGAGCCATGACGTGACACCAGTGGCAGGCCGAATAACCGATGCTGAGAAAGATCGGCTTGTCTTCGTCACGGGCCTTTTGCAACGCTTCCTCGCCCCAGGGGTACCAGTCCACCGGGTTGGTAGCGTGTTGGAGCAGGTACGGGCTTGTTTCTTTTGCCAGGCGGTTGACCATCTGTTCCCCCTTATGTGCTTTTGTCACGACCTTGGTCTTTCGTCAACAGAAAAACTGCAATTCAAAGTATACCATCTGGCCGCCCATGTTGTCTGTAACCGAGGCACCTTCCCCCCAGGGCCACCGAGGTGGACAGGTAGCGGGGTCGCCGATTTTTGACAATCACCGGAAAACAAGATACAGTATGGGCCGATAGAATTCCAACAAGGCCAAAAGGAGACTCGACCATGACAGACATTTTACAGGCTATTGCTTCCAGGTTATACGACGGTGAAGATCAGGCCGTGGCCGACCTGGTCCAGCAGGCACTGAGCCAGGGCCTAAGCCCCCACGAAATTTTGCAGGGTGGGCTCATCGCCGGCATGGATGTGGTGGGCCGCGATTTCAAGGCCGGTGAGCTATTCGTCCCCGAAGTGCTCATCGCAGCCCGCGCCATGCACGCCGGTATGGATGTCCTGCGCCCCTTGCTGGCCGAAAGCGATACCCCCAGTATCGGCAAATACCTCATCGGCACCGTAAAGGGCGACCTGCACGACATCGGCAAGAACCTGGTAAAGATGATGTTGGAGGGGGCCGGTTTCGAGACGGTGGACCTGGGGATTGATGTCGACCCCCAGGCCTTTGTGGCAGCGGTGCGCGAGCACCGGCCCCAAATTGTGGGGATGAGCGCCCTGTTGACGACGACGATGGTCCAGATGAAGGCGACCATCGAGGCGTTGCAGGAGGCTGGGGTGCGCGATTCGGTCAAGATCATGGTTGGCGGCGCGCCGGTGACCGAGGCCTTTGCCCGGCAGATCGGCGCCGACGCCTACGCGCCCGACGCTGCCAGCGCGGTGGATGTGGCCCGCAGCCTGGTGGCCTAGTACCGCATCCGGTAGCGCAATCCTCTTTGCCGAGGCAAGCGTCGGTGCCGTGTTAGACGTGGTGAGATCTATTGGGTCGAATTCGGCTTTTCTTGTATGTCAAAGACCTTCCGGTGCGCCCGGCGGTAATCCTCCCGCTTGGTTTGAGCATAGATGCGCGTCGTGGTCGGTGAGGCGTGGCCCAGGGCATACTGCGTCAGCGCCAGGTCCCCCGTCTCGCTCAGGAACTCGGTGGCGAAAAAGTGCCGCAGCGTGTGGGGCGTCAGGTGGAAGCGCTCCAGGATTTCGGCGCGGGCGGCCAGCTCGAACAGGATGTTCTGCACGCTGCGGGTAGAAAGGGGCAGCACCTGCGAGCCGGCGCGGCGGTCGTGCCGGGCAAAGACCGGCAGCCGGGCCAGGGGCCGGGGCGAGGCGCTGTCCATCCGTGCCTTGAGATAGGTCTGGATGGCGTTCCACGCCCGCTCGGAAAAGAGCACCTCCCGATCCTTCTTGCCTTTGGCATACTTGACCTCTGCGCCGTGCACCTCATACAGCAGGTGACCTCGCTCCAGCCGCACCAGCTCGCCGACGCGCATCCCGGAGCTGACCAGGGCTTCCAGCATGGCGATGTTGCGCAGCCAGGCCAGCTCCTGGCGGCGTACCTCGCCCGGTGGAGTGCCGTCCGGCAGGTTCAGCGGTCGGCGCGCCTCGGCCAGCAGGGCCTCCACGATCTCCCGCGAGGGAAGCTTGTCGCGGGGTAGCTCCTCCCGGCGGCGGGCCTTGGTGGCCCGGGCCAGAGCTTTACGTAACGTGTCGTAGTCGTTGAGCGACATGGGCAGGAGCTGGGCCTCGACGATCAGGTACTCGAAAAAGCGGGAAAGGGCGGCGAAATAGTTGGCCTTGGTCGCCTCGGAAATCTTTTCCGGCTGCCCGCCGGCCACCTGTTCGAGCAGGTAATCGTAGAGCCAGGTGATAAAGCCGGTGGCCACCGGCAGGCTCAGCGCCTGGACCTCGGTCGTGTCGGGCGGGAGCGACCGGGAGGCCAGGTAGCGCCGAAAGTGGCGCAGCCCGGTGGCGTAGGACCGGGCGGTGCCCAGAGACTGGGATGATTTGACATAATCCAAAAAGTCCTCGATCGCTTCAGCGATGGTCATTCTACCCTCCCTTCCCTCTAATGAGGGCGTTGAGTGAGAAAGCCGTATTTCCGTTTCCACCGCAGAGACACAGAGAGTGCCGAGGTTTTTTAAGGTGTGCTATCAGATTCTCTGCCTTCTGTGCCGCGATGGAGTCAGGGCAGTGGGCCGCATTGGTCGGCTTATCCCTGCCTTCGATATTTTACTTCGCATAACTTCTCTTAGACGAAGCATATTGTAGCACACCGTTGCCTGTCTGTCAACCCTCACCCTACCCCCTGGGGGCGGGGTGAGGGCCAAATCAACCGTGGAGTTGCGCTACATGCTGAGCCGTCAGCTTGGCCTTGATGCGGCAACGGGGCATCGGCGAGGCGTTTGCCTTCGATCAGCACTTTGCTATCGCCGGGTTTGTCCTCGTTCCGGCTACACCGTAGCTCAGCAGCGGACAAGCCCTCAGCGCCTCAGCGACAGGAAGGCCAGCACCCGCTGCCGATAGCGGTCGGGATAGGTCCAGGCCGACCAGGCGTGCCCCGAATCGTTGACCCACAGCTCTTTTGGCTCGTTGGCTGCCGTGTAGAGCCGGTAGGCGTGGTCCACGTGGGTCAGGATGTCGGCTGTGCCGTGGATGAGGAGCACCGGGACATGGACGCGAGGCAGCACCTGCTCCGGGCTGGGCACGCCCGGCACCAGCCAGTCGGGCGGCAGGCGGTACCCCTTGGCAAAGTCGGTGTCGCTCCAGTCGGCAAAGAGGCTGTCCAGGACCAGGGCGTCCAGGCGGCCGTCCACGGCGGCGGTGTTTACCAGCGCCGCTGCCCCCAGGCTCATGCCCAGGCCGGCCACCCACTCGCCGGCGCCCTCGGCCTCCAGCCAATCCAGCGCCGCCTGCACGTCCAACACCTCCTCGCGGCCAACGGTCGTGGGCCGGTGGTCGCTGCCGCCGTGGCCGCGAAAGTCAAAGAGCAGAACGTTGTAGCCGGCCTGGTGCAGCCAGGGCACCAGAGGCAGCATGGTCCACTTGGAATCGAGCAGGCCGTGGCACAGCAGGACGGTTGGCGCATTCGGCTCCATCACCGGCACGTACCAGGCGGCCAGGTGGACGCCGTCGGCGGTGGTCAGCGTAGCCTCGCGGAAAAAGAGATAGGCGTCGGCCGGGTCGCGCCAGTAGGGGAACTCGGGAGGGGCGCCTCCGCCGGAAGGGTTGTAGGTCAGCCGCAGGCGGTCCAGGGTGCGGTGGATCAGCGGCCAGAGGGGCGAATAGGGCTGGCGGAACAGGTCGCTGGCGGCGATGGGCACGGCGGCCAGCGCCAGGCTCACCGCTACGGCCACCACAAAGAGGCAATAAACCCGCCGGCCTGGCTGTTTGCCGCGTTCTTTTACCATCAAGGCCCCCCTTCACCCTTGCGGTAAAGAAAACCTTTGATAGTCAACCGCAGAGAACGCTGAGAACGCAGAGTACTTTTGACGGTCAACCGCAGAGAAGGCGGGCGGCGGCGGGGGCAACGGCGTCGCCGTCGGGCCGGATGCCGGGCTGGTATAGGTGGCAACGATGACCAGGTCAGCAGCCTCGACCTGGATCGCGGCCAGGTCGATCAGCTCGGCGGCGGTGAGGTATTGCAGCCGATAGTGCCCGGCGGCCGGCGCCTCGACCTTGCGCAGGCGAGTCTGGGCATAGTCCACCGGCAGCGCCCCGCCCTGGCCGGCCGGCAGGATAACATCGCCGGAGATAAAGATGTGCTGCAGCCCCGGTTCACGCTGCATCTGGTAGAGGACCGGCAGCGCCCCGGCCAGTGGCTCGTCCCGCAGGCGGATCTCCACCGGCCTGATCTGCACCGGCGACCCGGCCAGCAGGGTGATCCGATCCAGGTGGAAATTGTCCGCAGCGGCGCGGCCGGCGCTGAATACCGTGCCGCTGTAGCGGTCAAAGAGGATGAACGACTGCCCGACGGCGTTGAGGACCTCAAAGCGCGCTGCCACCCGCCGCCCGGTGGCCTGCCAGGTGCCCTCCACGTCGGCGAGGACCAGGTTCCGACCCCGCAGCGCGTAAAAGCGCTCCAGGCTTTGCTCGTAAGAGAGGGCCGGGGCTGGTGGCCGGGGCGGCGGGCCGAAATCCACGGCCAGGATCAGGATCAGGGCCACGGCGGCCAGGGCGGCGACAAACCACCGCTCGGCAACGCAGCCCGGCGACTCGAGGAAAGCGGCCAGGCGGTAACGGGTCTGCTTCCACGGCCACAGAAGCATGATCCCCTGCGGGCTCAGCAGGTCCACCGCCAGGTGGCAGAAAAAGCCCAGGGACAAAAGCCCCCACCCTTCCGGCCCGATGAGCGGGATGAGGGGCGCGGTAGCCACGGCAAGGCCGACGTTGGCCGCCGGGGTGTGCCCCGGCCCCCGCTGCCCCAGGCGGGCCTCCAGCCAGCGGGAGAGGAAGGGCAACAGCCGGCCGGCCGGCGAGGCCGGTGAGTCCAGGTCGGGCAGGAGCGCGCCGACGAGCAGGGGGATAAAGAGCAACGGCGAGGCGACCCTGCCGCGTGCCACCACCACCAGGAGGAGATAGGCCACCAGGGCACACAGCCCGTAGCCCAGGGTGTGCAGGATCAGAGGCCAGGGGTTGGTCGGCGGCTGGCTGCTCGCCCGGCGGTAGAGCCAGGCGCGGATCACCGACAGGCCCAGCGCCACCAGGCCAAAGGCCAGATAGCCGGGGAGAGCGTTGTCCACCCGCTCGATATAGCGCGTGGCGAGGATGCCGGCCGCAAAGATGAGCGCCATCCACACCAGGTTGGTGACAATGGCCGAGAGAAGGGCCAGCGACAGGCGGGCCGGCAGCGCCGGCCGCCGCAGCCCGGCCACCAGCCAGTTGGCAATGACCGTCACGGCCACGGTCAGGATCAACAGGCCAACGATGAGCCCTGGATGCATAGACGCTCCGGCAGACAGGTGGGAAGGGGTGCTCCCTGGCAGATTCTGCCAGGGAGCTGCCGAGGTCAGCCCTCTAACCGACAGCGGGGCCGCAGGCGATGGCCAAAAAGACAACCGTGGCCAGGGCAAGGAACATCAGAAACAGCCGCACGCGGAGCGTTTTCATCGTTCTACCCCCTTTCCCTCCAGATTGTAGGGCTATTATAGCATTGTATCCAATTCATGTCAAGGTCCCCGCTTTTCCGCTCCAAAAAGGCCGATAACTACCGAATCAGTGACAATATTTCCCGCTCCATCCACCACCGCCACGTTGGCCACGGCGGGGTAGGTGTACAGCCCTACCCTCGCCCACAGGGGATCGGGCAAAGCCGCCACACCTTTTGTTATGTCAAACAAGCTGACAACCCGATCTCCCTTCTGTCGGTAGGCGGTCGGATAGCCGGGCGAGTCCTGTTGCCCCAGCTTCTGGCCCTCCTGGCCCAGCAGGTGGACGAAAAAGTGGGTGTCGTCGGGGCTTGACCACAGCACCTGCCACAGCAGCCAGAAGGGGCTGCGCCCGCCGGCGCCTTCCCTTTCCCACCGGTATCCTTGCAATTCAACGCCGTTCTGGAACAGGCGCGGCCCGGTGATGGGGGTCAATTCCTCCTGCGGCCAGGTGCCATCCAGCACCGCTAGGCGATAGCCTGCCGCCGCCGGAGACGACGGCCACGGCCGGTACCATTCTGCTGCCTCCCCTGCCTGAGGGGCCAGCACAATCACTGCCCGGTGAGCGGGGAACAGCGCCGCCGATCTTCCATCCACAAAGCGGTAGGCAACCCGGCCGCGCAGCAGCACGTCAAAGATGGCCGGTACCTCATCCACCACCGGCGAATCCCCCTGCCCCACCACCAGCACCTCGGCAGTTTTCTGCTCGCCGGCCAGCGCCACCGCCCGGTCGGCCACCTCCAGATAGCGGCTCAGGGGCAGGCCAAAGCCGCCGGGCGTGTCGTGGGTCGCCACGAAACGCCCCATCAGCACCAGGGCCGCCACCTGGGCCAGGGCCAGAAGCCCTAGAAGCCCCAGCCCCACAGCGCCGACGGCCTGCGCCCGACCGGCCCACCGCCAGCGCAGTGCTGCCTGCGCTGCCCGGCCGACGATCAGGCAGGCCGCGGGCACCACCAGGGCGAAAAAGTGGAGGTGCAGCTCCAGGCTGTGGCGCAGGTTGAACAGCACCGGCACCGCCAGCCACGACAGCAGGATCAGGTCCACCCGCGCCGCCTGCCGCTCCTCGGCGTCAGCCGCGCGCCAGCGGGCAACCATCCGCACGGCCAGCCCCAGGGCCGCCGCGACCGTCAGCCAGCCGACGAGATTGAAGGCCCGGTCAAGCTGGGGCACCACCCGAAGCCAGGGATAGGCATCGCCGGCCAGGGCGTGGATGCTCCGCCCGGTCAGGGCCTCCCAGGCCAGGTGTAACGCCGACAGGTCCCACGTCGCCTCAGGCAGCGCCCGCCAGGCAGCCAGGGCCGGCCAGCCGCTTTGAAGCTGGTGCGCCAGGAACGGTACGCCGCTCAACAGGGCCAGGCCCGCGCCGGCAAGCAGCGGGGCCGGCCGCACCTGTCGCCAAAAGACGGCCAGCCACAGCGCCACTGCCGGTGCCAGGGAGATGGCCGAGGGATGGACCTGCACCAACAGCGCATAGACGGCCAACATCCAGGCCAGGTGCTGGCGCCGCCCCTGGATCAGCGCCGAGACGGCCAGCCCGGCCAGGGCCAGCGCCAGCAACGGCACAAAGGCCACCTGCCAGATTTTGCGGCTAAAGGCCACCATCCAGGGGTTTACGGCCAAAAGCCCCGCTGCAATCACCCCCGCCCACCGCCCGCCGCCGGACGGACGTCGGGCCAGCCACCAGCACAGGGCCACCGCCCCGACGTTCACCAGCCCGCCGTACAGCGTAGCCGGAATGGGGTTGGCCGTGAGCAAAAAAGCGGGGGCGTAGAGGTAAACGCTGAGGGGCGAATGGTCAAACCCTGCCGACGAAGGCACGCCGACGAGGGGCAGACGGCCCTTTTGTGTCAGCTCCAGGGCCAGCGCCTCCAGCCGCGCCTCACTGAACTTGAACTCGGTCAGTGTCGGCCAGCCAAGGCGCAGCACAGCCGCCAGCAGCAAAATGATTGACGCTTGACGCTTGACGCTTGACGCTTGACGCTTGACGCTTGACGCCTGACGTTTGACGCCTGACGTTTGACGTTTGACGATCATGGTCGGGTCAGGATTGCGCTTACGCCGGCTATGATCGCCAGGCCGGCCAGGCACAGGTAGAACCCCCAGCCTACCGGCGGCGGAGTGCCATAGAGCCTGTCAACGGCCGGTTTGACGAGCAGGAACTGCCAGAGCGTAAGCCCCATCGCTGCCAAGGCCAGCAGGCCGGTCAGCAGGCCGGCGATCCTGACCGGCAGGCGTCCCAGCAGCGGCGAGGCCAGCAGCAGCAGCCAGCAAAGGCCCAGCGCGATCGTCTGGAGGCGGAATTCCGGCGTTATCAGGCTGGCCGGCGACCAGGCCGGGGGCAGCATCTGCAAACTGACCGGGACGGCCAGGATGAGTAGGGCCAGGCGCAGCGGCCAGGGGTAGCGCAACCGCCGCGAACAGGCCAGCAGCGCGACGCCGACCACTACGGCCAGGGGCGGCAGGTAGAACATCTGCCGCACCGCCGACACATCCGGCAGGAACTTGACAAACTCGCCCATGTCCACGCCGCTGAGGGTCAGTGCTGCGGTTTTGTGGGCCAGCCACGGCCCATAGTAGCCGACCGCTGCCAGCACCCACCCGGCGAGCAGGAACCAGCGCCTTGCCTCTTTATCCACCGCTTTTCTCCGTGTCTTTCCCTTGCGCTACACGGCAGGCAGCCCGGATTTCTTCATCTTCGGCCTGCACCGCTTTGAGATACTGGCGCATGAACTCACTGCGGCGCTGCCGAAGGGCCATAGGAGCTACGGCGGCCACATCGTCCACTGTGGCTTCCTGGCGACCATCGGCGGCCGCATGGGCCCGGGCTGCCTCCAGGGCGGCGATCTCGGCGCGCTGGCTCGAAATCTCCAGGTCCTCTACCAGCCGCAGCACCAACCGCTCCGCCTCGGCGGTGAGCTCTATCTGGGGCAACATCTCGCGGGCGTGGGCGATCTCTTCGCTAAATCTGGCCGTATCTTCGGCCAGCGCCGCCAGCAACCAATGGGGGTGCTCGCGGAACATCTTGACCCGGCGGTACACCTCCAGCCGTTCGGCCGGATCGTGCAGGCCATCTACCACTACCCGCAGGCCAAAGCGGTCCTGGATCTGGGGGCGCAGCGGCCCCTCTTCGGGATTCATCGAGCCGACCAGGACAAAGCTGGAGGGATACACCGCCACCAGTGGGCCGCGCCGCACGGTAACCCGGCCCTGGGCCGCCGCATCGAGGATGGCATCCACAATGGCGTTGTCCAGCAGATTTACCTCGTCAATGTACAGCAGGTTGCGGTGGGCGTAGGCCAGGAGGCCGCGTTCCAACCGTATCCGCCGCTGCTCGACCGCCAGCCGCTCATTGATGCCGCCCACGACATCCTCCAGCCGGGCGTTCAACGGCAGCTCGATAAAGCGCATCCGGTCCAGGCCGGTCAGCGGTTCGCCACGGGCCATTCTGGCCGCGCACTCGGGGCAGATGGCATCCATGCCCCATGTTTCGGCTGCTTCCTCCTCGCAGCCGTAGGGGCACAGGCTGCGTCGCACGGGGGGCATCAGGTCCACCAGGCCACGCGCCGCTGTCGTCTTGCCGGTGCCGCGCGGGCCGATGAGCAGCACCCCTCCCACCGAGGGGTTGATGACACTCAGCAGCAGGGCGGTCTTCATCTCCAACTGCCCGACAACGGCCAGGAACGGGAAGGCCAACACCTCGCCGCTGATCGGTTCGGGGGGCCTGGTGCTCTTGAGGATGGCCGCTGCCGACCGTTGCTTCAAGATATCCAAGAGAAGAGATTTTGATTGCTTCATGCTTTTCTCACCTGGGCACAGCATAAATGCGGACCGGGGCAAAGTGGTAAACCGCCACCGTCGGATAGCCGGCCACGGCGAGGCGGGGCGGATCGGGAACGAATTCAGCCAGCAGCGTACAGCGTTTGGCCAGGTCATCATACACGGCCAGCAGCGGCGCATAGGCTTCCGCTTGCTGGCGTAGCAGCGGCCATGCCCCATCGCTGACGATCAGCAGGTCGAACCCTTGCTGCTGATACCAGGCCAGGTCGTGGTTGCTGATGCGGAGGACATCCTCGACCCAGTAGCGGGCATGGTCGAAGGGGATGGAATAGTGCTCGATGGCGATCTTGCTGCCCGCGGCTATGTGCTCTTCTACCCACCGCCCGGCCACTTCCCGGTGATCGGTCCTGCTCAGAATTCTATCAAACGATATGGCGGCTGTCAAGGGCAGGGCCAGGATGAGGAGGCAAGGAGCAATGAGCAGAAAACGAGAGACGAACAATTTGCCTCCTGCCCCTTGCCTTCTGGCTCCTGTCTCTTGTACCTTGCTCAGCAGCCAGCCTCCGCCCAGGGCCAGGAAGGGCAGCAGCGGCACCATGTTCCGTTCAAAACGCACCACAAAGCTGGAAATAAACAGATAGTAGACAAGGGGGAAAGAAACAAAGAGCAGGGCTTTTTTCCACTCTTTCCAGCCAAGCCCAAGGAGGCCCGCTATCCCGGCTATGACCCCCGGCGCATCAGCCGAGGTGAGAAACACAGCGGGATACCAGCGCCAGTTGCCCAGGCCCTCGAAGCCGGGCTGCTCGGTGCCATAATGGTGCAGAACGGTGGCCAGCCCGCCGAGAAAATCGGGCAGGTTGCCCAGGGCAAAGGGGTTGCCGCCAAAGAAACCCAGCAAAAAGCCTCCCACTGCCACGACCAGGCGGTCGTCGAGCCAGCCCCACCTCCCCCAGGGTGTGAAAAGAAGGTGGGCCAGCAAGGGCATGATCACCGCGACTGCCCCGTTGTACTTGGTCGCACCGGCCAGCCCGGCGCACAGCCCGGCGAGGAAATACCAGCGGCCATCGCGGTGGGCTGTGATCAGGTAGCTGAACAGCAGGGTCAGCAATGCCAGGAATCCAACCATTATGTCAAACGTTGCGTAATGGGAATGGATGATGTGAAGATAATTGCCACCCAGCAGCGCGGCGGCCAGCAACCCGGCCCGCCGGTTCCACAGCTCCCGACCGGTTAGATACACGCCCAGCACCGACAGGGTGCCGATCAGCGCCGTCAGCGCCCGTCCGACGCGATAATACTGCGGCACGACAAAGGGAGGAAGATATTCCCACAGTTTTTGCGTGACCCCGTATAGGAAATAGAGTCCATACGCTGCTGTGTTGAGATAGGCATAAAAGGGCGGATAGTTGAAGCGGTGCAGGTTCCAGTCCCCCGTCCACAGGATCTCGGCAGCGCGCTCTACCAGGGCATGTTCATCCGGGTGGTAGAGCGTATAGGCTGGCAGGCCAAAGCCGTTCCCCCACAGTCGCAGGCCAAGGGAACCGAGCAGGATCAATATCAGGATCACGGGTGCCAGAATCCTGGACAGCAAGGCATTTCGCATAACCTATACTCTCCTCCAGGCATTTCATCAGTTCATGGTTTGCGCCAGCCATTTGACTATGCGAAATGGCTCGGCTTAGGACTTGGCGAAGGTACGGTAGGCCCTCACTAGTTCTTGCGCCGCTTTCCCCCACGTAAAATGGCGCGACTGTTCGCGCCCGGCGGCTATCAACCACGCCCGCAGCGCCTCATCGGCTAGCAGGCGGGCCAACGCCTCGGCCCAGGCATCGGTATCACCGGCGCTCACCAGCAGGCCAGCCCCCCCCACCACCTCCGGCAGCGACGAGTTATCAGCAGCCACTACCGGCGTGCCACAGGCCATCGCCTCCAGCACCGGCAGGCCAAACCCCTCATACCATGAGGGAAAGGCAAAAGCTGCTGCCAGGTTATAGATTGCCGGCAGGTCGGCATCGGCCACAAAGCCGACCAGGTGCACCCGATCCTCAACCCCCAACTGTGCCGGCAAGGCCAGTGTTTCCTCGTACAGCCACCCTTTGTCGCCGACGAGGACCAGGTGAAGATCGGCCAGGCCAGCCCCACCGGCAGCCAGCAGGCGGGCAAAAGCCGCGATCAACCCGGCAAAGTTCTTGCGCGGTTGGATCGTGCCCAACCCCAGGATAAATCGCTCTGGCAGGCCATATCGGCTGCGCACCCGATCCAGCTCTGCTACATCCTCGATAGGCCGAAAGCGGGGTTCGACGCCGGGATACAACACCGCAACCCGTTCTGGCTCCACTCTCAGCAGCTCAATCAGGTCCCGGCGTGTGCTCTCAGAGTCGGCCAGAATGTGCCGCGCCCGGCGCACCGCCCGCCCGACCGCCCCTTCCAGGTAGCGGCAGAAGGCCGGCACAAAGCACTCGGGCACACGCAGGAACGACAGATCATGCACAGTCAAGATGGTCGGCGTGCGGCCTGTCGGTGGCAACACAAAATCGGGGGAATGAAAGAGATCTACCGGTCCGATCACGGCCTGGATCGGCACAGGCAGCCGCAGCCGCTGCCACAGGATGTGCAGCCAACGGTCAGAAAGCGGCACCGCCCGGACCTGAAAGTTAGCCGGCCACGGGCCCAAGCCATCCCCCTGGCCCCAGCCGCCGGCGACAAAGAGGAGGTAGCGGTTGTCGGCGTCCAGCTCGGCCACCGCCCGGATCAGGTTCCGCGTGTAGCGCCCAATGCCACCCCCCTGCCGCACCGCCGCCGTGTAGTCAATCCCGATGCGCAAGGCTCTCCTCCCGCCTTCTCACTCGATCCCCCGATAGGTCCAGATGCGGTTGATGCCGAAATTCCAAAACAGCACCACGCCGATGGCAAACGCTTTGGCCAGGTTGTAGCTCAGCCGCACACTGAAGAAATGCTGAAAGACATAGTGGTCCATGACCAGCAGCAGCAGCGTGTTAATTCCCCATCCCAGCACGTTGACCACGGTAAACTGCAGCAACTGGCTGCCGAGGGGCCGCTGCCGCGACTCCGGGAAGGTCCATAGCCGGTTCCAGGTAAAATTGCTCAGCACGGCAGCACTGAACGACAGGGTGTTGGCTGCTGCTAACTGAATCTGGTGTGGCGGCAGGGCTATTCCCCACCCCACCCCCAGGCCCATAGTCTCAAAAACCCGCTTCATCAGGTTGAGAACCGCAAAATCCACTACCGCGCCAATAGCGCCAACGATGGCAAACTTGATGAACCGCTCCAATTCCTTCGGCCTGGCCAAAACTTGGCGCCACAAAGGTCCGACTACAGGCAGCCGCGCCATCTGGGTAGACCATCGGTTCAGACGAGAGTTGGTTTCTATAGCGTTGACTATGCGAAGCAAGGCTCTGCCCTCCGCGTTAGCCAGGGAACAAGCCCCAGTAAAATGGCTATATGCAGGTACATACCGTGGACATAGAGGTTATCGAACAGGTTGTGGACGCTCAGGTGCACAAGCACACCCAGTATCCCCAGGGCTACCCCCCACCGCCAGCCCGTCGCCCGCCGGGTTGCTCGCCAGGCGCCGACCAGCGCAACCGCCCACAGCAACAGATAGGCGGCCAGCCCCACCACACCCGTCTCTGCCGCGATATTCAGATAATAGTTGTGGGCATGGCCCAGGGGCAACGGCCACAGGGGCAAGGCATAGCGGGCATAGACCGGCTCATAGTTGCCGACGCCCACCCCCAGCCACGGATGGTCGGTCCACATGTCCAACGCCGCCTGCCAGTGCGCCATCCGCTCCAGCACGGCAAAATTGGCGTCGGTGATCTCAACCCCCCGCACATCCATGATGCCCAGATACGGCACAAAGTCGCTGAAACGCTGGGCAATTGCCGGCGGCACAAGCGCCAGCCCTCCCGCCGCCAAAAAGTACAAGATCAGGACCGCAAACACCATCCCCAACACAGCCGCCCGTCCGCTGCGGGCCACGACGACAACAAGCATGACGGCCAGGGCCGCCGCCAACCCTAGCCATGCCCCTCGTGACCAAGACATGATCATCGCCGCCAGCATCAGCGCGCCGCTGCCCGCTGCCACAACCCACCACCACCCTCTCCTCTCCCGTGACAGAGAGGGCTGAGGTGAGGAAGGAGAGAGCACCGCCGCGACGATCAGCCCCACCGCCAGCGGCAGCGTCAGCCCCAGGTAACCGGCATACGGGTTCGGCTGCTCAAAGGTCCCATAGGCGCGCATAAACCGGCCAAACAGGACAAACTCTTCCGGCCCCACCTGAAACAGGAACTGGTAGATACCGTGCAGCGCAGCCAGTGCCCCGGTCCCCAAAAAGACAAACACCAACACCCGCGGCCAGAACCCGTCTATCCTCTTCTGCTCCGCTTCAGGGGACATAGTCTCATTGGCCACCACCAGATACAGAGCCAGCACCTCGCCCCACTTCAGGATCTCCTTGAGGCTGTGCGGCAGCGAGGTAGTAGCCAACAGCGACAGGATCAGCACCCCCAGGAACAGCAGCAACGGCAGCGCCAGAGGCGGGAAATAGAGCCGCACCTCGCGGCGGGTAACCCGGCGCATCAGCCAGGCAGCCAGCAACAGCGCCAGCAACACCTCAGTCGCGCCAACATTCATCACCCCTACCCGCACCTGACGCAGGGAAGCAAAAGGCACAGCCGGCACAATGCACAAAACGCCGAACCAGGGCCGCACCAGCGTAAGCCCCACCACAACACCGCCGGCCACCAGCAGCACCACCCAGGTCAGAGGCAGCAAGGCAATGGCCAGCGCCACCACCACCGCCAGCGCCATCACCCCCGCCAGCGCCACCGCCAGCGCCACCACCCCTCCCATCGCCACAACATCCCCCCATCTCCCCCATTTGCCCATTTCCCCCATTTGCTCATTTGCCCATTTCCCCCATTTGCTCATTTGCCCATTTCCCCCATT
>FWPV01000869.1_pt1 | contig 89657 bp, 72 predicted proteins | sample 2228371 | NCBI WGS metagenome assembly FWPV01 (sample SAMEA103939776, study PRJEB20133) | metagenome
AAGGTAATTTTCTTTTCTATTGTTACAGATTTTCCTAAATCATTAGTTGAAGTAATAGTGAATTTGTTTTCACCTTCATTTAGTGATACTTGCTTTGACCAAGTTCCCTCCCAATTGACATGAACGATACTATCGTTCACTGTTACTGTTGGATATTTATCATTGGCATCTTTTGTACTTCCACTTATTGTCACTGTCTTTGTTGTAGAAGTACTTGGGCATGTTGTAATATTTAACACAGGTGTACCAATCTGATATGTTCCTATTATTTCAAAAGATTTTCTTTTTGAACCTTTAATAGCTTCAATAACAAATGTCTTGCTTCCTTCTGCATTAAATTTATATGGTACAATTCCACCTATATAACCCTTATCTGTTGGGTCCATCCGCACTACTTGACCATCTACAGAGATTTTTGTGCCTTCTTCTGCTTCAATTGATAATGTCACATTTGAAGGATCTTCTCCTGCGATGATGTTTGCAGTGACACTTAATTCAGCATTGATAGTACTAACAGCTTGCTTTGTTGCACGATTTAATAGTACAACACACTCAGCACGTGTAATTGGTTTCGTTGGTCCAAATATATAAGCACCGTTTATCTCATATCCGTTTATTAGTTTTCTTTCAGCTGCGATGTTAACATATTTAGCTAGTCCTGATGAAATATCTTGTGAATCAGAAAATAGATTGTCTGCATAATCAGAATTATTAGAGTCACTTTCCGATAAGCCCATTATCTTTACTAAAGCAACTGTAATATCTTCACGAGTTGCAGCTTCGCCGGGATGAAATGCTGGTTTTCCCCCAAAGGGATTATTGTATGCTGTTAAATAGTCCTTGCAAACTTCAACGTAAGGGTATGACCAACTATCCTTTTTTACATCACTAAAGGTTTCTTCTTCCGGCGTACTTAGCGGCGCGTTAAAAGTCAGGATAAGCATTTTTGCAAACTGTTCTCTAGTAACTGACTTTTCCGGAGCAAATTTGCTGTCACCAACACCATCTACAATACCTTGCTCAGTAAAGTATTTTATTGCTTCTTCTGCCCAACTATATTTTTCACCTAAATCCACAAAAGTTACGGTATTTCCATTACCTACTATCTGTGTAACATTGTCTGCACTCACTACTTGTGTAAAGCAACATATTAGTATTAGTGCAATAATTAAAAACTTTCTCATATTTATCCCTCCTTATTATCATTTCTGTATGATTAGATACTCACTTAATATTTCTATAGTATTTTACAATATCCTTCAAAAACTTGAAAGTTTTCTACATTTTTCAACAATATCCATGTTTTACAATATAATTTGAACCTTTCTTCCTGACTAAGACATAGCAATGCATCACTAATGTTGCATTATGTTGTTCCTGCAAAGGTAGCTTCACAAAGGCTTGGGTACTCTGCTATTTAGACGGCGACAGGTCGCTTCATCTACTTCTTAGTAATTTCAACCATTTTCACCTATTATGCCGTCATGCTGTCGTCGCAAGGTCGTCAAGCGGTCGGCAAATGTCACAATAATGCCACAAAAAAATAAAAAACTCTGGGAACTAAATCCTCAGAGTTACTTGCGTTTTATGGCGGAGAGAGAGGGGTTCGAAGCCTCGTAACCTTTAACAGTTAACACGATTTCCAGTTCCACACTGGATTTTTCAGCTTGTCTTAGTTCTTCTTAATATATGTCTGTACATGTTGGAACTAAAGGCTTCACAGTGTTTTATTTCTCAATCTGTGATTGCTGATATTTTTGTATTTTTTTTGGTTTGTTACCACCATGTTACCACGGATTTTTATGTTTTGTATATGATTTTACTGGTTTTTAGAATATCTTCACAAAATCCACTCTTATCATTATCTAGCTCTATTAGTACCGGTTCTATACGGGAATCAATGCCCCTCCCCAGTTTAAATAACTGAGGAGACTTTTCAAGAAAATCTTCTCTTAGATGTTATCGCTATGTCAATATCACTATCTTCACGGGCTAATCCTTTTGCATAGGAGCCATGAATCACAATCATTTTGCTCATCGGTCATTCCATTAGTATATCAACTTCTAATAGCCGGTTTTAATTACAGGATACCCATAGTAAAACTCAGGATATCTTCTATAATCTGCTCCTGATAACCTGCCTTTGCCACTACATGCATTTCCTTACACAACTCAATAAGCTGGGGACACTTTATTTTATCCAGCCTTTTCAATCTGGATTGTTCAAGTTTTATATCCGATAAAGCCTTCTTATAGAACTCCACTTCCATGCAGAATATTTCAAGCCTTTCAATTTTTCTATATAATCTGTCGGCTATTTCTATACCCTCAGGATCAAAATCACCAGAATAATATATTTTGCAGTCTGATTCAGAAAGCTTATTTAGAACTATCATTACTGCAATATTTGGCTGTCCTCCTACACAAACACAAGGAAGATCAGGATGCTTCTCTATCAGAGAAGCAAATACCGAAGGATTCTCTACTGCTATGGCAATATTTTTACTGCTTTTAACCGTCCTGGTCCTATTCAGGTTAAAAAGTGTTACTACCAGTGGTTCTGAAGCTTCTACCGCCGCAGACCAAAGTGGATTTTCTCCTTCTTCTGTCTCTGCCAGCAATCCATTTGTCAATGCAAAGTTGGAAAGTTCATCTATAAGAATACCGTTCTGATAAAGCAGTTCTGCCCTTTCTCCTGCCCTTTCAGGATATTCTACCCCACTTAAAAATGTCAAGGCCCTGAGTAGGAGCTTACCGGTATCTTTATCATAATCAAAATAGTGCGGATCTCCGGTTACAGAAGCTGAAAAAACAGGTAAACTCAGCCTTTTCTCCTTAGGAAGCCTGGTTATAGCCCTACATACATTAATCAACTCATTTTTTAATAGTATCTTGTTATCCATTTTTGAGTATACCGTTCTGTATTGAGATGGGTTGTCATTTATTTCATCAATAAATGCTTTGATTTCATCCTGTTCAAAGTCCTCAGAAACAGCTTGTAGCAAGTCCCGTCTCTCTCTTGCAATAATTTCCTCCAACTGCTTGTTTGTTACAAGCTTATGGTTCAATACCTTCTCCACTATATCCTGCAGATTGATTTCTTCAAATCTTGTATCGGCTAGCCTTGACTCAAAATCTGCCACTTCAAGCCTCAGGACTTCCCTGTTATCAAAGGTTTTTCCCAGATATCTCGAAAGTGCTTGCCGCTCTTCTACTGAAGGCTCAATTATTTCTACAGTACCGCCAAATCTTCCCAGGGATCTGTATTTTTCATAGATATTCTCTAATATCCTTCTAAATGCCTTATTTGAAAAATACTCAATGCATTCCTCCATCAGACTCATTGCATACCTCCAGTAACTTTATTCAAACCCAAGCATTATCTTTTCTTTGCCGGTCCAAATGTATTTGACTTTAAGTACAGTATTGCTGTTTTTTTGCCTTATAAGCTCATATATTGATAAAGCCGGTACAGTTTTATAATCTCCCCAAAGGGACTGAGAGTTCATTATAAAGTTGAATTCAAGACTTTCTATTAGGGCAAACATACTTTCAATGTTGTTCTCGTCAACTCCTGCAAAGGCTTCATCCATTGCAATTATTCTGGGCGCATCCTTTCTGGCACCGTCATACTTGGCGTACAAGGATGCTAGAAGAGGTACATAAAGTGACAGAGCTTTCTCTCCTCCACTGAACTTGTCATAAGCATTATTAGACAGCTCTCTTTTGCTCTCCCCGGTTTTTTGGTAAAAAAGCTTGAACTCAAACCACTGCCTGTAATCAAGAACCTCTCTCATAATAACGTGAAGTGCAGAATAGTCCTCACCATCATCTCTATATTTTCTCGCCTTGTCAATTCTTGCCCTAAAATGATTGGTTATCTTTCTCCTGTCACTATCTTTTAACAAAATAGCTTCAGTATCCAGTAGCTTCACAAGTTCTGCAGTGTTCAGCTCATCATCAGTCTGTGCACCTCTTGCCTCCCACTTAAGCTGGAATTGCAATCCACTGGAAGTGTCCATAAACTTCATTATTGAGTTCATTTTTTCTATCCATAATTTAGCCTTTTTGATTCTGGCGCTTATTTTACTGCTGATGCTGTTTGCCAATATTTCTTCAAAAAGCTTTCTTTCCTCATTATGAATTAACAGCTCAAACTCATCAATTCTCCCCTTTAAGATATCAATCAGCTGATACAGGCTTCTGCTACTGCCCTCAGCCTTAAAACTGATAAAATATCTTGAGCCCTCAGCCTTTTTATAGTTCATAAGCTCCATATTCGGGTTAAAATCCAGAAGTGCCGCCTGCTGCTTAAGTAAAGCATTGTTAAGTGCTTGAGCCAGCTCGTCTCTTTGTTGCTGTCCTATTCCACTTCTGAAGGAAGGTTCGTATTCTGCCTCTATTTCCGTGGATTTGTTTTCTATTCCGTCAGCTTCCTTTGTTTGAATGAAGGCAATATCAATTTCCTCCTTCAATAATTCCTGTAACAGGTCTGATTCTATTTTTCGTTTATTTAACTCATCCCTTAAATCTTCCAGCTTTACTTTATTTTCTGCTATTCGTCCCGCAAACTTTCGTCTTGCTTCCACCAGCTCATCCAATTCCTTCGGAATCTCATTAAGTCTTTTTATACAATGTTCGATTTGCAGCTTAATTTCCTCAATATTACCACCTACTAACACCACTTCTATCTGCTCTATGCTTTTCCTGTACTGCTGCAGTTTGCTTGTCAATATTCTTATTTCATCATCGAGATATGCTATCTCCTCTTCTGCCGTCTCGATATTTTCCTCATTCAGCTTTATCAGTTCTTTAATATTACCGGACTTTGAAAAGTTTTTCTCTAGTAAAGCAATGACAGACTGATACTCGTTCAGGTTTGATATAGCCTCATCCAGGGTATCCTTTTTGAGCCTCAGCTGAATTCCGTCCGATTTTTTTGATATCTCTTCCTTTAAAAGACTAATCTGCTTATGTAGCCCCTGAAGCTCGTTCTTTGTTCCCCCAATCCTTTCATGCAGCAACTTAAGCTGCATCTCATGTTCATCACGCAAAATAAATGCTGCATCCAGATCCTTGAAATCAATAAAACCCGTGTATTCAGCCTTCAGCTTTTCCATGCGTCCCTCTATAGCTGCCAAGGAAGCTTTATTTTTTTCTATCCTGCATTTTATCTGCTCAAGCCTTACGGTAAGCTCCTCAATCAGACTTTGCCTGTGCCTCTTACGTGATTCAACGCCAATAAATCTGGAACTTTGCAATGAAGTTGTTCTCCCGCTGATTATTCCAATTCCAAAATGTCCCTCTTCGGAAAGGTATGCTCCTGAAGCTTGAGGATCCAATCTTATGCTTGCTATCACATCTGTTACCTCCTGTGTACTTATACCTTCCGCCAGTTTGTTCCCCGGAGATATATATTCCAGAAGGGTTTGTGTCATATATTGAGGTTGCGACTCTATAACACTGTCTTTTACATCAGGAGTCATATATCTAAGTGAAGTCCTGTACTTTTCAGGGATTATAAGGCTGTCAAGCAAGCCCATATCGATAAATCCCTGCTCAATTAATGCTTTTGTTTCTTCATTTGTATTATCAACAAATTCCACTGCCATATATAATGGCATATGCGGTATCCCGAGGGCCTCAAGCCTTCTTCTTGCCTCCTGCTTAAGTTCCTCCGTGGGATAAAGCTGCTCCTTTTGATTGTTTATGTTTGTGATTTGCCTTAAGAGTTCTTCTTCCTGCTGCTTAAGCTCAGATAAATTTACTTCCTCCGACGCTTGCTCTCGGGTCATTGATCCCAGCCTTTCCTGATATACCCTGCCCAATAAATCAATAGTCTCGGACTTTTCGTTAACTGAATTCATTTTATTGACTGCCTGAAAAAGTGCAACCTCCTGCTGACTCTCGAATTTGAAGAAGCAGCAATTATTTAAATAGCTTTTTGAATTCTCTTTATATATGTTCTTTTGCTCTTCTATCTGAAGCTCGCTCTGTTCAAGCTGGCTGCCAAGAAAGTGTACCTCCTTTATAAGTCCGTCCAGCTCCTGTTGCTTGATGCTCAAATTGTTCTCAAAAATCTCTGATTTACTTAGTAAAATCAGGAGAGCTTCCGTTTTTGCTTTATAGCTTAAAGCCTCACTACTGATTATCCCAAGCTCTTGCATTCCATCCTCGTAAGCATGCTTTAACAACTCTCTGTGGTGAAGGAGCATCAACTCTTCACAAAGGCAGGTGGCATGTTCCACCTCCTCGTGTATCTTGTTTTCTACCTGATATAGATCGTCCTTCCTTCGCTTCTCTTCATTAAAAAGTAGGTTTAGCGATGCATGCTTTTCTCTTCTTCTTGACTCTTTCTTTTTTTCTTCATTTTCCTTTTCCACAAGCTCCAACTTGAACTTTGCCAATTTTTCAGAAAGCTTATATTCTTCCCTCTCCCGGAGCTGCTCCTGTTTGATCTTCAGTTCCTGCTCCTCACACCTCAAAGCTTCTGATGAGCATACTAGCGCTGCATCTTTCTCCTTATCCAGCAAATAGTCTTTCTCAAGCTTTTTTAAGTTTTTCTCTATATTTACAATTAAGCTTCTCGAGTAATTATAGTTTTTTGACTTCTCATACAACATGTACCTGTTATATCTGTCATATTCTCTTTTCAAGCTTTGTAATGCTCCATAACTACTTTTGACACCTGCAAGATTGGTCTGTATTGCATCAAGGTTTTCAATTGAATCTGAGAGCTGTCTCAGGTCATCCTCTGACAGACCAGGCAAGGAGCTCTGCAGAACTTCATAAACGTTAGAAGGTTTCATATCTCTTGAAAGCTTGGGAGTTCTGACCTTTACTATAAGATCAACCATTTCTTCAAAGTCATCAATTACTTCATATCCAAAAAGCAGCTTATTTACCTCATGTGCATATTCGCCTTGAGATGTAGTTATAAGTCCGCCATCTCCAATTAAATTTTCCAGCTTTCTTCTTGAGAGTGCCAGCTTTGCTCCATCAACCATCTCATAAAGAAAAATATCCTCTCCTATACGGCGGTTATCCTTAAGTACAAAATACCATACTTCCGAAATGCCCTGTCCCTGTTTAGCACGCATTCCCATTCCTACGCTTGCATAAATTTCAGAGTTGTTCTTCTTGAATTCCAGAAATAAATAGCCTGTTCCCGAATCCCTTCCGCTTACTTCATATTCGCCTAGTAAATAATTCTCAAGCTTCCTAGCTTTTGAATTAAATGGGTCCAGCCTTTCAGGACTTCTTTTCCCATCTATCAGCAAAGGAATAAAGCTTTGCATGGTAACAGATTTTCCAGCCCCATTTTGTCCCCTAATAAGCATTCTGCCTCCAGAAAAATCAAAGTACTCCTCACTGTAATACCAGTAATCCAGAACACCTGCCCTATTGAGATACCATTTATTATTCTCCGTTTTCTTCACCTTCTTTTACTGACAAATCTGAGTGTTTCTCCAGGTCCTGCTCGCTAATATCCCTTATATAATATCCCGTGAAGCGAATGGCCAAGGGTAAAAGCCTGTAGCCTCCAGGTAGAATGACAAGCATATTGCAGCCTGACAAATAGTCAATAAGTTCTTTCTTTATTAAGTCACCGCTCTTTGAACGATATTCTTTATTCCACATTTCTCTGTATTCCTGATTACAAGCTTCAAAAATATCATTAAACCGGTCAGTTTCCAAAAATAACGTATCATCAGCATTTAGTATAAGCTCCCCGTTATCAACAAGGCTTCTGATTTCACCCAAAAGCATAAGTGAAATGTCACAAATATTCTTGTCCTCCGGAAAGGCTTCCCTATATCGGTTATCTTCAACTACTAAGTATGCGCAGTCCTTGTAAATATTCAGCTCTCCGGCCATATATTTTTCAAAATCCGACTGCAAAATACCCCTTTTATTTCGTATATATGAAAAAAGCCCATCTTCCTTGTTATAAAGTACGTTTTCCAGCATCAATGCCCTGTAAGCAGCAGTCCTCTTTAATGCTCCCGATGGCAAGCCGTCATTTTCCCCCACTGTAAAACACTCAGCCTTTAATATTTCCTCGTAGCTGTTAAAGCCTGTATATTCCTGAATAAAGTTCCTTATGAAATATCTAGATAAGCCCGTACTCTCATAAAGAACTTCTGTTTCGTAATTATCCGAGAAAATTTCCTGATTTCCGTCATCTATTTTAATAAAACCCATCTGTAGTGCAAAGTTCAAAACCCTGACCAAGGATTTTCTCTTGGTGTATTGGGTCCAATCAAGATCTCCAATTGGATAATTTATAAATATATATTCGGTAATATGGGACAACAAAAACTGCTCATCCCTTCCCTTATCCTCAATAAAGCTGAGTAAAATACAAAGGAATACATAGTCTGTTGCCTCAGAAAAGCTCTTTACGCCCATCCAAGGCTTAGGACTTTCAGGTATCTTTTCAAGTTTGACAAGATGCTGGTTTATTATTAGATTATATCCCAGCTTTTCTCTTACAAAATCCTTTGTTTCCCGGTCTAAATTTTTATAATAGTAATAAAGTTCTTTATCCTGTTCTTTTAAAATCCAGAACCTTTCAAGTAGATCAATAATTTCTGCCACTAATTCTCACCTTCTAAGAAAACAATTTCAAAGGCCGGCATTTCCAAAATACCGTCCTCGGCTTCCACAGTACATCTTCTGCCTGGAGCTGGAGGAATGATTCTATAAATCTGCCCGGAGTCCGTTCTAGATATTCTGCCGTCAATCCCCCTATGTAACCATAATAGCAATTGCTTTCTTACCTCTGAGCTTATATGAGGCAATGAATCAAAGCATATCTTCCCATCCCTGGAGATTGAAGAAAGAAGTTCTTGCTCCTGCAGCTTCCGCCTTCTGTAATCATCAAAGGCACTTTTCTTTATAGCTGAATCATCTTTGATGGGAGAGGGCTTCATCCTTTCCCTATTGCTGCGGCTTCTTGATTTTAACAGAATTTCATAGCTGGCAATGTCTGCAACACTCGAATAGGTGCTTTCACTTTCTCTTGGAAAATCTCCCTTTATATGTCTGGTATTGAATACCCCAAAAACTACCGCAGAAAGCTTTGCACATTCATCTAAATCAAGAACTGAAAAAAGTCTTGCCAAATGTTTGTATTCCTCTCGTCTGTTATGCGCAATGCTTCTATTTTCAATTATTCGCATTGCATATGAGGTCATCTTTCTAATTATCTCTGTTGTTGCATCTATTAATGCCTTTGCTTCACAATATCCGTCAATTTCAATAAACCAGGAGCAAATATTCTTCCACTTGTTTGTAATATCCTCCTCTATAACTTCCTTGTCTCCTGCGATAAAATTCTTTGGGTCAGAATATTCCCTTTCAACAACCATATTTAATACTTGTTCTACCTGTTCTTTTGACGTAATATATATCTGCTGTTCAATCATAGGCTGGTATTGAAAAAGTTGATTTATGAATTGATTCAGATAGCTCATAAGCTTATCCTTATATATCAGAAAGCCTTCTGTTGACATAAGGGTTTCCACCTTGGCACTTTGAAGTGTGGAAATAAAATCGGTGTACTCCTTGTTTATATCCTCGAATACTCTGTTGATATCCTGCCACCATTCCATTATTTTACCCTGGGGCTTGTTTCGGACTATCTCAATTTTCTTTATATGCTCCAAAAGCTTTTCAAAGAGTCCGGACTCAAGAGATCCCTTGACTCCTGAAGAGTTTTCAAGCCTGTCAAGAAGTCTCTCCATCTCAATAGAGAAATCCGACAGTTTGAATTTAAAACGCTTATTTTTAAATTCCTCGAGACTAAGTGCCTTTGATGTATCCTGAACTGCCAGAAGATTCTTCTTCTCTGTAAGCACCTTCAAATCATTCTGACATTCCTCCAGAGTATATCCAGTGAATATTTCATGCCTGCCAAGGAACTCGAATATTTCTTCCTTTCTCAACCAATACTTCATTCGCTGATGCTGAATATACATAAATCGCATAATTGCTCTATATCGTTCTACATTTTGTGCTGTCAGATAACTCGTTTCCTCAATCGGTTTTAGTACATGTGCGTCAAGTATTGTTTTCATTTGTACTCTCCAAACTAATAAAAGTTTATTGGCCCCTTTTTCCGGTGCAGCCGCCACTTGCGATACAATATAAAAATTAGGTTGGCTTCATTGATGTCAGACTTAATTACTAATTTTTCAACACACTATTCTCATCTTTTGTTAATGGTGCCTTCTCCTGAACCTTCCTTAAGAACATTTACCATCAACATCCTAATTATACCATATACTGCTAAAATTATACTATCTTTAGTACATCACCCTAGTATGATTTGAAATAATATGTAACAATAACGTCACAAAAAAACGCTTCAAATCATTGAAACGTCTAAATTCTTTTATGCCAGAGAGCGGAATTCGAAGCCTCGCACCGCTTTATAGGCACATGATTTCAGTTCTACGTTGAACTTTTCAGTTCATTTTAGGTTTTCTTAGCATATGCCTGTGTATGTTGAAATTACAGGCTTTATGGTATTCCGGTCTCATTATAAACAATCTCCGGGCAATATTTAATGTTCCATATGTTTACGTACATTAGACCCTAGATCTAGTTACATTATTTTATATTACATTTTGCTAATATGGTAAATCGATCTTACAATTCAATGAAGACTAGAAGAAGGATAAGAACCCAAGCAGCTATATTAACATTTATCCCGATATCACTAAAATTAACATAATTTATCAAATGTTAATTTTAGTGATCGAAGAAAGCATCGAAGTAATCGGAACCATTCGCTACTCTAAGTATAGTAAATACCCTGTTAAAATTAGGCTGGCAAAGCGATTCTTCCACTATTTCAAAGTCGTTGGTGTTCTCTTGAAACCATACATCCACACTTACAATTCTTTTCATTGATTCATTACCATATCTACTTAATAGAAGCTCCTTTGCAGCCGATGTTTTTATCACTCCAGGTTTTAAGTTTAAATCAAAGCTTTCTGATTTTGATTGAATCAACTTAGTTCCATTGTTATAGTAAATTAATGCTATTACTTTCTCATCTGTATTATCTATGATTTTTCTTGCCATCGCTGCTAATGAAACATTGTACTCCTGAGCCAGTTCCTTTATTAGTTCTAATGTAATACCTTTACCTTTAGTTCTTTCAATTATTGTAGACGAAGGTATTAATAGCTCAGATGCAAATATATCTGCTTCATTTTCATCAGAATTTAAAGAGTTAAAGTCACCAATCTTATAGCATGCACATTGGCTGCTATGCCAAGGAATAAAGAAGTGTCCAACCTCATGGGCTATAGTAAATCTTTGTCTTGGTATATAAAGTATTTTTCTCTCATTAATTATAATACTTTTCTTCCCTTGTGATACCACCAGAAAAGCCTCTGCAGCTTTAATATCTTCATAATAAACTTTAATATCAAAAGCTTCACATACTTTATGAATATCAATTGGTGGAGTAAGTTCTAATGTATAAAGAATATCCTGAGCATAGAGCTCAGGACTGTTCACATATAAATAATTCATACTCATCACACATATTTGGTTATAATAATTTCATCTTGTTTGTTTAAGTCCCCCGATTTTCCCCTTGCTGCTATATCGTATACTTCTCCACTAGACATATAAGATTGAACGTCCTTTCGAAAAAATCTCCACTCACGTCCAAACTTGTATGCCTTGAGCCTACCATCCTTAATCATATTATATATAGTCTGATTAGTAACCCTTAATAAGTCAGCTACTTCAGTTAGGTTTAAAATATCGGGTTTTTGTTCTTCTTCCAATTCAGAAAAACTTTTACTTAACTTTTGAAGCATATTTGCATCTTTTCCTTCTAGTATCACTTCGCCGCATTTTGGGCATACATAAGCGTCCACGCCCTCAACTGTGAGCTTATATTGCCCCCATCCAGTATTAATTGAGGTAGTCTTCTTTTCCATTTCAGAATTACAGATATAACACTTTTTACTCATTTAGAACACTTCTCCCTTCTACGCAGAACATTATCAACACTCTCCCATACTTCATCCTTAGTCCTGCAAACAGTAATAATTAAAGGCGTATCTAAGGCAGCTACCACTACATATATCTCAGGTGTTTTATCGGTTGCTTCTTGAAATAGAACCTTAATATCATTTGTTCTTTTATCTTCTTGGATCTCTATTGTCTTTCCATGTAAAATACATTCTAATACTTTCTCTATATCAATTTCTCTTTCTGCCATTCTTTCTGAGGCATGATTAGTAATATCAAATTCACCATCACTTATTCTTTTCCGTATTATCTTTTCCGCCAGTTGCTCTATCATTAATTATTACCTCTTCTTAATTATAATATACTCTTTTTGTGTCATTTTGACAATAAAATATTATAAAATAGTATAAATTATAATAAATTATAATAAAAATACTAGGTGGATAAATGTTACTTTCGTTTATATCACATCGTAACCCTGTGCTACAATTTTCTTCTTGAGTTCTCTATTAAAAGCCTCTAGCCTCTTATCAAAGAATGTATCATAATCATTATCCCATATACCATACTCTGTCAAATCATCGATAAGGTGTGTCTTCATTGCTTCATCCAGATCAATATTGTGCTTCTTAAATTGTTTCATATAACGATCAGGTGCTTTATCTTTAATCTGACGTTTATTAAGAAAATCATCAACAATTGTAATATTGGCTATATGATTTATATAAAACTCATCTTCTCCGTGTTTTCTGAGATATGCACTGGGGAAGAAATGGTGATAGTTTTTGCTATTTGCTTGTCTAAGCCAGCTATTGTTTATATTAACAACTGAGTTATCGTTGAATGATAGAGGTCTATGATAAGCAAGGAGGCAAAGCAAACCCTTAATATATGCTTTTCCTGTTGAAAACCAACCATTTGTTGACAACGAATCAACACTGATATCAATACCCTGTTCATATCTCGGCAATTCATCATTTAATATCATGTCAATTTTCCGGATGTCTTGTCCTACTTTTGTTTCAAGAGAATTTGAGAATCTGGAATTTAACGTTGTCCTCCAGAAATAATCCTGCAAGTACTGCTGTTTAAGATCCAAAGGCTTGTCCTTATGTTTATAGAAAAAGTACGTAAAAGGAATTATTAAACCATCATATGGTAACAACTGTGAAACTGGAATTCTATAAAAGCTTCTGAAGTAATCAACAGCACTTTCAACAGCTACAATAACCTCATCCCAAATGTCAATGAATGCCTTTTTATCAAGCTTCAAAACATGCTTCTTTGAACATTCTTTTACTAGGCATACTGAGACAGCCTGTAATATCGTCGAACTTGGTATGGTCTCATAATTTACAATAGAAAGCTTATCTATCAATTCATCATATTTCTCAGACAAGTCAAAATTACGGTCTGCATCAAAAGTCTTTGCCACCATAATCTCAAAGACTGATAAGTCTTTTCCACCTACATTTATTCTAGTGAAAATTTCTGTTGCTACATCGATTGGCACATCATTTACTAAAATTGTGGAGAATGAGTATGTCTTGATTTTATTAGCATAATATTCAAGCTTCTGATGATACTTTTGTTCATACTTTGCAGCAAGCGATAGTCCACCACTAATAAGCTCGGTAATCTTAATAAAGCTGCCTAGCTCTTTTTCCGACACATCTATGATAACAATATCCTCTTCATCTGTTGCAAGAAGATCAACATATATTTCTGAATAGTCTTCTTTTTTGCCATCCTCTGTCTCTACAGTAACCCCTTTGATACTAGCGTATAAGCTTGTCATTCTCTGCTGCCCATCAAGGATGTAATATACAAAATCTCCATCTGGTGTTTGAGGTAAAGAAACATTACCGATATTTCGGACAGCCCTCAACCGTTCTCTAGTTTTCCAATGTATAAATGTTCCAATTGGGTATCCTTTGAATATACTATCTAGCAATCCTGCCGACTGCTTCTTAGACCATACAAACTCACGCTGAAACTGAGGTATCTTTATTAAACCTTTCTCTATATCATGAATGAACTCGTTGTATTGCATTGTCCCCGGTGTTGGCTGGTACATAATATATCTCCCCCTTGATTAAATGATTTTTCTCATTTCTTCCTAAAATCAAATTTCGGCTTTTGTTCATCAGGTTTTGGCTTAGCTACTTCTTCAACTTTCTTATCTTCCAGCTTATGTGCATTAGGCAGATCATCATTTTTCTTTTTTTCTTTCACTACTTTTTCTTTTTGCTCGCTTTTACGAAAGTCAAATGTATAAGCAGATGATACAATATTACTTTCATCTGAGATTGCTATGTTTTGAGTAATTTGATCCATGCTCATCGCTTTCACCAAAGGGATTTCAATAACATCTACAAGACCAAGCTGTTCATACTGTTTACGCTCTGCCTTCGTTCCTGGTGACTTCTGATCACCTTTAGTTATTGTGCTTGACTTATCTTTTTTATGTATTCCCGTAGCTTTAAGAGGCTTCAATATTGGTGTCTCTAGGGGAGGTGAACTAGTGTTATCTCCTATATCAATTTTTCTATTGTCACTTTGGCTAATTTTAATCTTGTCCAAATTAGTAGCTGTGTTTTCTCCACCTATATCTATGTATTCTTCACCATTCCACTCCGTTCTCAATTGTGATGCACGTCTTTTTAATAATTCAAGCATTTCGTTTGTATTGCTTCCTACTGAATCAGTATTTTCTGTTGAGTCAAGATAATTAGGGTTAATGCCATGTTTTGATAACTCATCAACAACCTATTGCATTGTTTTATCGGGATTTCTATAATAAGCACTACCCCTTATTCTTATAAACTTCCAGCCCAGCCTTTCAAGAATTGCCTGTCTTTTTAAGTCATCAGGCAAATCATCCTGGGTGTGCCATTTTTCGCCATCGCATTCTATAGCAATTCTATTGTTACCATTTTGCGCTACTAAATCAATACGATAAGCGCCAACTTTATACTGGCTATTAACTTGGTATCCCTTGTTTAGAAGGGCTTGCATCACCTGTTTTTCAAAGTCTGATTCAGTCATATTAAGTTTACTTTCTGTATCAAAACAATTTGGATTAATTGCGTACTTTATAAGCCTTAATCTAATATCATCTGGCTTTAGATCTATTTCTGGATTTAATGAATGTACAACCCACATTTGGTCTTTTGCTCTACTTGCAGCAACATTAAACCGTTTTCTTGTCATATCATTGTTACCATCTTCAGCCATAAGCCTTAATGGTCCACCCTGTTCCTTAGGCCCATGAACCATGCTTAAGAATATAATATCTCTCTCATCTCCCTGAAATTGCGCAGGCGTACCACATTGTATTCTTCGTTTCTCATATTCTTTAGGGTCTAAGTAAGTCTGTAAAAGCCGCTCAATTTCATAAGCTTGTTCTTGACCTAATAAAGAAATGACTCCGATAGTTTTATTTGAATACACAACATTCTCTATACAAGCAGATATTAATGATGCAATATGTTCAGCTTCGATACGATTTACTTTATTATTGTCCTGAAATGCATTTGGCACTCTATACTCAACTATGGCAGGCGTTGTTTTAACCCCTGCTGATTCTCTAAGAGGTTTTATTCTTCCATTGTAAGAAAGCTGATTACTAAAACCTATAATCTCAGGCAAACACCTAAAATGCTCCGTTAACATCAAGGGTTTAAATCCTGAAGCTAATGCAATATTATAAACTGAGGTTTTTCCATTGAACAAATGCTTATTGGGGATTCCTGCTAAATGCTGCTCTATTAATGCATTTACCTCATCAGTCTTAATGCCAACCGAATCCGGACTTACTTGTTCATCATCACCGACAATAATTACTTTCTTTCCCAGATAAAGTACTGACAGTGCCAATATATCTGCCTGACTAGCTTCGTCTATGATAACAACATCAAACTTATTCTTTTGAGGATTGTAATTCTCAGCTACTTTATTCAATGACATAATCCATACAGGAATGGCAGCTTGACAAAGAGGCATCAACTCCCTTGCCATTTTTAATAACATAGGGGCAGTTTTACCAAAACCTTTGCCTATTTGTTTCATAGTCTGTCTCCAGCCTTCAATGGCTTGAGTTTGTTGGATTTTTTTATTGTTAACTTTATGATACCAAGCACTCTCATAAGCAAGCTTGCGAGCATTAATCATAAGCTTTTCATTAATCTCGTCGAGATCTCTTTGAATTATATTTGGATCATACTCATCGATACGTTTGATTTGGCTATCGAACTGCAACCATTTCCATGCTTCTTCAATATTATCAGGCACAACTGATGCCCCGTGAACTCCGTTTCTCTTTTTAACAGCAGCAGCCCAGAAAGGTGCATTTTTCTTAAGCATCTGTATAAGCTCTCTTCTTCTTTCGAATATTTGTACCTTTTCATATAAGCTTATAACTTCTTTATATTTTGTAGTGTATAGATTCAAGTCTTTATTTTGTATAGCACAAACAAGCCCATCATATGGATCTCCAAATGAACTGTATCCAAGTAATGTGTGATTATATATGTTCCATTCCTCTTCAATTTGCCCAAATACTAATTTTGCATGTTTACCATGGAGTTCCGGCAATATACTAGATTCAAGTATATATTTTATTGATTCAACAGGATTCTTATAATCGATTTCACAAATCCGATCAAATTTTTCATTTTGTATTGGAAGAGCTTTTAACTCTTCTAAGTATTTACTCCACCGTTTTTCATGCCAGCTTGTTGCGAATAATACTTTATTTCTTAGCAGCTCAGTTCTTAATTCAAAGCCCTCAATTATTAATGTCTCTGTTGTGCCAAACTGTAATAGTAGTTTGTTTATCTTATTTAGAAGTGATTTTCTTCTAATTTCATAGCTAATTATAAGCCTGGCTTTTTCATAATCTCCTCTCTTTTCAGGATTCTTAGAATTAAACTGAATATCATCCCTAATTCTTTTCCATTTTGGCTTTGTAAGAATACTAATACCACTCACCGGTATTTCTCTACCTGACTCAAGAATCTCATTAATAATGTAAATTGTACCTTCAAACACTAATTCTTCTGGTATTTTAATATCATTTTCAAATGCCGTTTGTCTATAGGCTTCGTACTCACTGCAAAGTGTCTCAAACTCTGTAATAACTGAATCCCATAAGTTAAAATACATCTTGTCTATTAATCCATAAGAAATTATTGCCTTCTGTACTTCGTCCATAATGTCTAAATCATTAATTAAACTATTCGTTTCCTGAATGAGATTCTTAAGATGGATTAGATCTATACTTTCATCTGAAATAAACTTTATCTCAGAATTTTCAACTTCATCTTTTAAGCTATTAAATCTATCATTCTTTTCATTAAATTCCTCAACAGTCCATAAGTACTCCTTCTCAGGTAACCCCTTCTCAATAAGACACTCTTCTTCTAAGTTAATAACTCCATTAGATTCATACAATTCTTGCAGTTCAATATTTGAGAGCGGAACTCCTATTGTATCTTCCATGGTTGGACCTGGAATATAATTTAATAATGACTCACCTTTTTTAATAAACTTAGCAACTTCAATTGGTGTATAGGTCTGATTAGAATAGACTATATCCTTGTACTCTAAAGCTCTTATTTGCAGTAGCTCATGCTGTTTAGCTTTATATCTTTCAACAAGTATCTCTCTTTCTTCTTTGAGTTTAGTAATCTTTTTTTTAGATTCCGATATATCCAAAGATGTACTTTTTTCAGCTATCTCAAATAAAGAACTATCCATTTCTTTTCTTCCAGAACTGGAGCTTAACATGCTAATACAAAGACTTTGCAAATCCTTGTAAACCTTTTCTTTAAGAACAGACAGTGCCTTCTCTGTGTGACTTGTTACTAAGATACTATTACCTTCACTTAACAAGTGCCCAATTAAGTTAGCTATGGTATGTGTCTTACCGGTACCAGGAGGGCCTTGAACCAAGACAGACCCATAGTTGTTCAAATACTTTATTATTTTAAGTTGATCATTGTTAGCTGGTAAAGTTAATAGTATATCCTTATCAACCCCACTATGATTCCATCCATCATCAACTACTTCGGTATCAATTTTACTATTTTCATACTGGCCAAACATAGGGCCAAAGAATGGTGGTATTGAAGCCCCATCTGTATCCTCGATATCATCAATTACATGGTTAATAAACTCAGAAAAACCTAATGTTCTTTTTCTCAAGAAGAGCACTGGGTCAATGCAAATAGTTGGTCCTTCGTGATTTATATTAAGTGATTCTACAAGTTTACCTTCATTATCAACTACACTAATTAATCTTTGAAAAAATCCCTTTGTGTTTGGAATATCCGCTATGTGATATGCATTTTTATCAATTTCACTCGCAATATCAGATAGCATTGCTTGATTAATTGAGCTTATAATCCTTAGCATCGGGCTGTATAGCTCTGACTTGAACTCCTCACATTTGACTGCAAATGATGGCTTTTCAGGATTGAACTCTAACTTTACTCTCTGTAATAGAACAGGATGATCAATATTTCTTTCATCAGTATTCCATTTTATATGGCCGTCTCCAAGGATAAGCTCTACACTCTCAGATTCTTTTTTTATATCAGAATATAGCTTGAAAAGATTATTATAAAGATCTAATCCTATCTTTTTCGGGTATTCAATTGTTCTCCAGTTGTTTCTTTCTTGTATCCAGTTATTAAAAAGTTGCACACGCTCTGGGTCATCTATAAAGAATATTTCTTCATATATTTTTTCCCCATCCTCTAATTCAACCTCAGTAACCATTTTTTCTTTGTGCTCAACAGTATCTTTATCAATGCTATTCCACTTACCATCTACCCATTCAATGATAGAGTGGTCAGGTACTGGACATGCCTCAAGAATAGGTCTTATAACTTCTAAAAAGATATCTCCATCAAGATTATGTGCATCATAAATAGACCATACCTCTTTGATTTTAGGCAGGTTTGTTATCTTTAGACTCCATTTCTGATAATCAATTTCTGTGATAACAGGATTCGATAATTCGTTGTACTCTTTTAAGAAGCTGAAAACCTTTTTTAATTGAGCCATATGCAACTACCTCTTTCTATAATCCCAAGGAATCTAATACTTCTCTTAAGTTATGGATCTCCTCTTCCGTGAGGGTTGTCCCTTTACCAGTCTTTCCCTCGTCATGATTCCAGTCCCTTAGGTCATATTTCGCTGGTCTATCATTCCAGCTTACTTTATTAAGCTCTTTTGTCCATTTTCCGCTTTCTGATAGAATAGCAATCCTTTCAACTATTTCATATTTAATATCAGCCATTTATAATCCCTCCAATTTCAGCTGAATGTTCTTACTATTTCTCCTCATATGCCTTCGCCAATGTCTCAAAGCTCATATTGACCATTACCATACCGTGCGGTATTAGTACATACTTCCACGGTTTACCCCCATGTTGTGCTGTAAACTCAGTAGCATGTTTGCAATATTCCAATGCTGCCTTTTTCTTTTCTTGAACGTCGGCACTTTCAATATCTTGAGCCTTTTTAGTTTCCACAATATAAATAGCATCCTTACACTCTACCACGAAGTCCGGGATATACTGCTTGGAGTTATGCTTCCAATATATTCTGAATTGGCTCTGAGCCGGTCTGAGCCATTTTTGGACAGCATTGTTTTCTCGTTCCAATATAATTGCAAAGTCCTTTTCTGTCTTGGAATCAAACTTATACAAATTATGATATGCCTTTCTATACCCGCTAAATACTTTCTTAGGGATGTCCGAAGTCGGGTCTATGGTCGTAGTATAGTGGTAAATATCATCCTTTGTATACTTTGAATAATTATGTTCACATATTTTATCAAAAGGATACACAATAGGTTTTTCATATTCTGGAGCTTCACAATAGAAATTCTCCATCATCTGAGTATATATATATCTTCCAATCTCACGCTTATTGGACTGGATAACATTGATAATCTCATGCTCCTCAAGATAAGTGACGAACTTAGCAATAGCCTGTGTGGACAGTTTAAATAGCAGTTCTGAGCACTGATCATAGTCAATCTCAGAGTAGTTTATCAGCTCGCTAACCAGCATGTTTTCAAGGCTTTCATAATGAACCTTACCATTCATAGTTTCAATCTCAAAGCTCTTACCATCTCTTAACCTATGAACGGTAATTTGCTCAGAACTTGGTTGATAGTTCAGGTTATTAACGTTCAGATCAAAACCATGGAAACCTGATTTGATATTGTTACTTTGTACAAGAGAGATTCTAGGTATTTCAATGATGTTTTGGGTGAATTCTTCAACTACAGCCTCATATGCAGCTTTTGCCTCTTTGATTATGTATTCGGCAAGCATAGTCTGTTGAGGACTTTCTTTAATTGCCTGCTCAATTTTTTTGATGGCAAGCTCTTTTATCTCTGGTTTTGTCAAATCTGATACACTAACTATGGTTTTATTTAAGCTAGTAATAGCGTCTACAACATTTCTCCTAGCTTCCAAATCAATTATAGCCTTTTGCTTTTCTTCTGGTTTCTGAAGAGTATCAATCCTCTTTTCTTCTTCTTGAAACTTCTGTTCAATGGCTGAGACTGATGTTACAACCTGCTTGGGTTGATTAATTTCCTGCTCGTCAATCTCAATAATGTTCTCTTTGCGGAATAATGAATCTTCCCGGTTGGCCAAATCGACAATTTCCTGAAACTTATCATGAGATACAATTGTAAGTCTGTCTACTTTTTCATTTCCGGTACGCTTACCATAGGGGAGACGGAGACCTCTGCCAATAGTCTGCTCACGCAGGGTAGTTGATGCAGCTGTACGGAGGGGGATAATGGTATAAAGGTTTGTTACATCCCACCCTTCTTTAAGCATATTAACATGTATTACGATTTCTATATGATTATCCGCCCTCTCAAGAGAAAGAAGCAGATCAATGTTCTCATCCTTTTCTTCCCCTTTCTGGTTAGAATGAACTTCAATAACCTTATCTGAATAATAACCATCAAAAAACGATTTAGATTGTATAATCTCTCTTAACTTTTGGGCATGGTCAATATCCTTGGCTACAACAAGCACAAAGGGCTTTACCTGCTTCACTTTATTATCTCTTGCATATATATCCAGTTCTACCTTTGTTGCTTCATGTATACGGATTCCGTCCTCAAGTTTGATCATATCCAAATCCTCGGCACTATAGCGGTCCGGATTAAAATCCTTTCTGGTTGCAACAGCAGGATCTTTGACAAATCCATCCCGTATTGCTTTAGCAAGGGAGTACTCATATACTACATTTTTAAATTTTATTGCTACTCCAGAACGCTCAACCTGTGGTGTAGCAGTTAATTCAAGGCCAAGGATGGAGTTAAGTTCATTTATTACTTGCATACCTCGGTCTGCCCTATAATGATGAGATTCATCCATGAGCAGTACAAGATCAGACAACCCAGAAAGGTATTCAAAGTAAGATTGTCCGATGTATTCTGACAGTCTTTTAATAAGTGGTTCCTTACCACCTTTTGTTTCAGCGTTTATTTTAGAAATATTGAATACATTTATAGTTATATCGGACAAAAAGCTAGTTTGTCCTGCAGTTTGTTTCTGATAAGTATCACCCGTAATTATTCTTGGCTGATTATGGACAAATTCTGCAATTCCATAAAAAACATATTTAGGATTCTGTGGATTACCGAAATCATCTATAAGTTTGTTATATATTGTTAAGTTAGGGGCAATACGAAGAAGTTCCTGATTCCTTTTTGAATGTACAGATATGCGATAAAAGCCCCCATAAGTCTTGTTTTACCAACACCTGTAGCAATAGAAAAGCATATGGAGGGAAAGCTTCTTTCGAAGTCTACACAAGTTGGGTATAATCCCTTAACTGTATTAAGTTCTGATTCAAGATTGGCGTCTTTTATCAGTGCTAGCCTTTCTGTAAGCTCTACAAGAATTTTTAGACTCTCCTCTTGGGGAGGACGAAGGCTGAGCCTATTTTTAATCATATTAGCTGTTCGGTTCATTCTCCATCACCCTCACTTTCTTCTGCACCACTATCCTGTGATGAATCTAGAATAGTTGCGGTTATATTTAGGCTATAGTCATCCTTGCCAAATTCACATCGTCCTAACAGTATACCTGGAATCTTCTTTATAGTGATATTTGTATGTCGATCGGAACAGGCATCCTGAAAAGCCTTGCAGCATATTAGAAGACTCTCATCAGGCGACATCTCTTCATGGATCTTATCAAGATACTCCAATGTAATAAAGTTGGTGGTAGTAAATATAAAATCTTTTTCAGTAGATTGACCTTGCTTCCAGTAAACAGTTTGATCCGGATTATATTTAAATCCTTCTTGTTTTGACATTGCGGCAGCAAGCATATCTGGATTATAACACTCGTGAATAATCCAGTTGTTATACTTGTCCTGCTTCAGAAGACTTGGGGCAAGTTCATAAAATTTGAACCCTCCACCACCATGCCAGTTGAGTGATTTAGAGATACCTCCTTGGTCAGATCCATCAACCACTTTTTGAATTCGTGGGAGACAGTGGGTATAGCAATGATCTCCAAGTTCTATCCCTATCCATTTACGATTCATTTTATGGGCAACTGCTACAGTTGTGGCAGAACCTAAAAATGAATCAAGGACCCAGTCACCTTCATTCGTTGCTAAGTCTAGTATGCGTTTTATCAAAAATTCAGGCTTCTTGCCATTAGGAAATGCTACACTTCCTTCATTATGAATATTATTAGATAATATATCGTCCCAAATAGTTGATGCCACTTGTGCTGTTGCTATATTACCATCAATTATTTTCACTTTTGTACTATAAAATAGCAACTGTTCTCCATTCATAAAAAAGTATGGTTCTTTGTTTTCTCTTTCAGATATAAATACAGCATTTCGTACTTCATTGGAGGACTTCAGTGCACTTCTTGCATCAGCATTAATATCCTTTGGTGCTACCCTTGCTAGACGTACAACACTGTCTGCATTTTTTAGTACAAATGCAGACAGTTCCTCTTCAAGTTTATCACCAAAAACAGCTTTCAATTTTTTTGCATCAATCCCTTTGTTTGTTGCAAAGGCCTCTCTTAAACCCACTATTTTCCAATTGGTAAAACACTCTTGTCGATTTGTAATAAATTTTGAGTACCTTTCATCTCTTTCAGTTTTTACAAAAACACGATTTGGTTGCCATTTAGTCTTGTCTTTAACATAATATAATATATAATTTGCAGTTGTTACTAACCCCGGATTAATGGATTTAGGTCCTGATGTTGAACTTTGTTTGAAAGTAATTATTGAAATACGATTCTGTCGACCAAATATTTCATCCATTAAAACTATAAGATATGCAAGCTCATTATCATCTATATGGACGAATATTGATCCTGATTCAGACAATAATTTGTGTAATATTTGAATCCGATCACGTATCATTGTGAGCCATAGTGAGTGCTCCATGCCATCATCATAATATTCAAATGCTTGATTTGTATTAAAAGGTGGATCTATATATATACATTTAATATTATTTGAAAACTCTTGTTCCAATGCTTTTAAAGCTAATAAATTGTCACCATGAATGAGCATGTTTTCAGTGTTTTCTCCAAAATAAGATTTTTCTGTGTCTTCCAATAATATTCTAGGTTCCAGTTTCACTTCCTGATCCTTACCTACCCATGTCAGCTCTAGTTTTTGTTTGTGTGCCATCTTTCTCACCTCTCATATCCTATATTAATTTGACAAACTCAATATACTATTCAATTCACTTGCGATTTCTTCATTACTGTACATGGCTGTATTTAATGCCTTAATACCAGCAACTGTTGGGCTATAAGCCATGACTTCATCTTTACTGACTTTATGCCATATTGGCAAAACTACTTTATCACCGTTCATCTGCCGCATAAATAATCCGTCTAATTCATATTGAGTCCAATGCTTTTTAAAGAAATCATTGGATAGTACAACTATTCCAAACCTAGAAGCTTTTAAGCCTTTGTCAATACTACTTCTTAGACTATCGCCCCATTTCAATGAAAACTCGTCATACCACACTTTGATGTTATAATTTTCTATCAATAGAGTAGCTAGTGGTCTTACAAACTCATCTTTGTCTTCACTGGCATGGGATATAAAAACATCATATTGCTCTGTCGAAGCATCATTGCTGCTTGCAGTTGTTTCGGGAACACTATTACTAAGTAATTCTTTTTGCTTCATAAGTTCTTCAGTTACAGAAAGTTGATATTTCAAATATTTCTGTTCGCTTTTCTTTTGGACGTCTTCCTGTTTTTTTCGCTCTTTTTCCTGTTCTTTGTATAATTGCTCTTGAGTAGAGTTTACTCGTGCCGTCTTATCTGAAATTTTTTTGCGGATTTCAGCTTTTTTCTGTGCGATCCTTGTAGTATCATTATTCAATGAGCTGAGCTCACGTTGTTTACTATTTAGCGAACTTAAGCTGGTATTCTTTGTAATGCTTTTTTGGATATCATTCATTCGCTTCACCTTCTCATATTCTTTCTTGCTTTCGTCGCTAAACTGTTTTTCAAGATTTGCTATATCCTTATTCAGTTGGTTTAATGTATTTATTATCGTTTGTATTGACATCTTTGCACCTCATATCAAAGGATTTTCCACTTTATCTTAAACATCGACTCAATTTGAATATCCTGTTTGAGCCTTGCTTCAATCTCATCTATAAGCTTTTCTTTTTGCTCATCTACCTTGTCCTGCTCCGCAAAAAGATTCTGCCTTAGAGCATTTCTACGTTTCTCAAGCTCTTTGATCTGCCTTTGTGCCTTTACTTTTTCCACCAATTTCGGAATCTTTTTAGCCTCGGTCTTGAGCGTTTTTATCTGCACATCCAATTCCTTAAGCTCCATTTCTATGCTGCTTTTTACGTCTTCAGCCCATTTGTCCAGTTTGCCTATCTCTTCTTCAAAGAAAGCAGAATTCTTCTTAGAAATTTCATCTGTAATATAACTGATTCTTGCATCTAGTATAGTTTGGAATTCCTTCTGTTTTTCGGTAAATACTACACTACCTATCTCTGATTCTAAACTAAATAGTCTCTGACATTGCTCAGGTTTTAATACCGTTCCGTCATCTATAACTCCAGCAAACACAATGTGGTTTTCTACATCAAAAGATTGTATGGTAAGGTTCCAAATTGCAAGTTCTCCACTTTTTCCTACAAGCTCATCAAGTATGGATATCTTGCCTAAATAATCTGAGTGACAAAAGATAATCTCCCTACAAGCTAGTATCTTATTCTTGTACTCATCTATAATTCTCTGTGCAAGAGGATGTCCAATTCTATAATTATGGATGTTTTCATCATCTGTTTTAATTTTGTAGTCTCCCAATGGGATGGCATTATCTTCATATGGGATAGTATTTAATGTAAAAGCATTATCTGCAGGAGAGAATGTTGCCTCATTCTGAAGTCTATGTCTTGTTAGCTGCATTAGCCAATATTCGTACCTTGATAGGTATTCACGGCTTTCTATAAGATTAATTTTTAATTTCTCATGTACTTCCTGATCAAAGTTATCAAGCAGCTTCTGCCTTGTGGCCTTCATTTTCTCGTCAATCTGGAATTCCAGCTCTTTTTGCAGCTGATCAAAAGCCTGTTGAATTTCTTCAAGGCGACGACAATTCTGATAAATTTCATTGATTCTTTTTTCAAAATCTACTCCAGACTCAATTGATCCAAGTACTTCATCGCTAGCACCGAATACACCGTCAAATAGTTTAAACTTTTCTCTTAGTAATTCATATACTCTTTCATCCGCTGCGTTTCTTTTATTGAGAAAGTTAATAACCACAACGTCGAATTTTTGGCCATAACGATGACATCTTCCAATTCGTTGTTCAATACGCTGGGGATTCCAAGGAAGATCATAGTTGACCACTAAAGAACAGAATTGCAGGTTTAAACCCTCTGATGCTGCCTCTGTAGCAATCATAATAGAAGCCGCTTCCTTGAAGTAGTCTACCAGTGCAGCTCTTTTATCAGCGGTCTTTGAACCAGTAATCCTCTCTGAGCCCTTGTGGCGATCAAGCCATTCAGTATAGATTTTTTTCGATAAACTATCATTGTTGCTACCATTAAAAAGAACAACTTTATCCTTATACTCTGTCTGCGATAGAATGGATAGGAGATAATCCTGTGTTCTCTTAGACTCAGTAAAGATTAGGGCCTTTTCCTGTGCTCCCAATTTTTTCATTTCTTCGAAACCATTCTTTAAAGCAGTTAGCAAAACATCTCCCTTGGAATTATGTCGTATAGATTCAGCAAGTTCTGCGTATATTGTTAACTCTTCCATTTCTGCTTTGATTTCTGCAATATCTTCTTTTGTCAGTATTTGCCCTTTTTTAGATTCCTCTTCCTCCAATTCGTCAGCAAGCTCGTCGTATCCCTCAAAGTCCTGGAATACTTCCTCACTAAGGGTGCCATGCTCTGCTTTAGCAAGCATATCCTTCAGTTTGTCGATAAGAGAGCGAAGAGTACCTGCAATAGCAAAGCTAGAAGATGATAGAAGTTTTCTTAGTATGAGTGTCATGAGCAGTCTTTGCCCAGGCGGTAAGGCCTTTAAATCAGTTCTCTGTAGGTATGTTGTTACACTATCATATAGTTGCTGTTCTTTATCTGAAGGATAGAACTCCTGTGTTAATGCCTTTCGGTTGGTATAGTTGATATATTCAAGTACCTGCTTTCTGAGTGTCCTTTTACATATAGGTCCCAAACGCTGCTTAAGATCGTTGAACTGATCCATACGGTCATCAGACAGCTTTGCAAATTGACTCTTAAAGCTTTTAAAATCACCAAAAGTGTATTCATCAATAAAACTGACTAGACCATAAAGCTCTAGTAGCGAGTTTTGCAGTGGTGTAGCAGTCAGAAGTATCTTTGGAGATGTGGAAATAGCATCCTTGATAGCTCTTGCAATCCGATTGGAGTTCTTATATACATTTCGAAGCCTGTGTGCCTCATCAACTATAACAAGATCCCAATTAATCGCTTTAACATAATGATCTTTGTTTCTGACAAAGTTATAGGATGTAATTATTATCCCATCCTGTACAAAGGGATTAAATTTACCTTGCTTTATATATTCATTAAAACTTTTAGATTCCATAATTGTAGAATGAAGGAAGAACTTCTCCAGAAGTTCCTGATGCCACTGTTTTCTGAGAGTAGAAGGAACAATGATCAATATCTTTCTATTGTGCTCAGCCCATTTCTGAGAGATAACAATTCCAGCCTCAATAGTTTTTCCAAGACCGACTTCATCCGCTAGTATGGCACCCTTGGAAAGTGGTGATTTGAATGCAAAAAGTGCAGCATCAATCTGATGTGGTTTTGGCTCAACTTGTGCGTCAGCCAGTGTACTTGCCAGTTTTTCTATACTATTTGAAGAGCATTTTTTTGTAAGCTCGTAAGCGTAGTACTTTGCATGGTAATCTGTTAACCTCAATTTGACCCCTTCTTCACTTGCAAATATTATCAATAACTCTAATGTTAAAACTTTTCTATCAATAATATAATATCACAGTTTGTTAACATCTGGTATGTTTAAGGGCAAGTACTTAATACGCATGTAACTCAAGAATTATAGTTGTCAATATGGAGTATAACTAAAGTATATGTTTTATCCTTGAATAGCCACCAAGCACTTTTGTTTGGTGGTTACACCTTTGTATCAAGGACGGTGAATATTTCATGGACAGCCTATACAAAAATATAATCTTCTTTACACCATAAAAAGCGAAATAGTATCTACCCATCAATCGAGTAGATACTATTTCACTTCCCAATGCATTCTAATAAATACTATAACCTCTAAAACCAGCTTAGCCTGCGATAGCCAAACAGTTTGTCTGATGTAACATGCATATCATAATCATGTTTTTGTACGCTTTTTTCATACACTAATAAGGTATTATGTAAGTGTTCACTTCGTAAAAGAATAAGATTTTCTTCCCATTCGCGTTTTTCATCTTCAAGGGCTCCTTCAAGCACGAAGTATCTCATAGCTTTTACAATGTCTGTCTCAATACTAGACCCTACATCCCCTCTTAATGGGACAAAAGATAGAAAAAGATTATTCGCATCTGTCTCATGCCATACGTCTTCTATTCTATGTATCTCATCATTATCACTTACGGTCACACCAATCATGCAGTTATTTGGCACATACAAATATTCATCTATATCCGCCTTGAGTAAGAGCATAAAGTTTACTTTCGGATACTCTTCCATGACTTCAAAGAGCGTTTTTGCCTTTTTTATGCTTACTCCCCTATTCGAAGTGCCTTCCAGTCCTACTGTAATGTATGTACATGATTCAGAAACTTTGTCTTTGTTCATCTTAATAAAATGCCTAAATTCTTCTTGCAAGTCAATTTTGATATCAATCTTTAATGGATTCTGTTTAGATTGTTTATTTCGAGTCATATTAAATCACCCTTCCTTTTTATTTTTTATATAAATGTATTTCACTAAATACCTTTTCATTTTCTTCCTGGACATACCAATTCCAGCACATATACATTTGTGGATCTTAAGTAAATTAGAGATTTTCAAATACATATTATTACATTGTCCAAGGTTTTCTCTTCTAACTGTGGTTGGATTTTGTTTTTCATACTCACTACCATCCTTTCATTTTGTTGTTTAGGTCAGTTCGTGTGCAAAAAAGAAACACACGACTCCTCTGTTTTCTTAGAAAAATCGTGTGTACTGCTTTTCATTGTTTTTCAAATAAAAAAGCATTCCACTGCTTGGAATGCTTGATATTTCATAATGGCGGAGAGAGAGGGATTCGAACCCTCGGACCGCGTTAACAGTCACACGATTTCCAGAAGCGTTAAGCAATTCTTAACCACTTTCAGGTGGTTAGTGTTAATTTTAGTTATAATCCATTACTACAAGCGAACATTGCTTTCTATTTCATACTATTCCATCTGCTTTTCGTATGTTTCAACTAATTTGTCGTCCAACGGCTGCTTTTTAGTAAGGTTTATAATATATGATAAACCTTATTTCAAGTGGAGATGGTTCATTATAGTCGTATTAGCATAAAGCTTGAAATTACTTGATTATTAGTAATTAGAAGAGGCTTCACATTACCCTCTCTGTTATAAGCATAGTATCATAAGGACTTAACAAAGTAAAAGTATGGCCATTTTTCAAATTCTTTGTTTATGCCTAGACTAAGAGTGTAATAACACAAAAAATATAAAATAGTTAAAAATCTTCAAATATAAATATGAGGAAAAACTAAAGTTAATGTCTAAAAATAAGTAATTATATGGTATAATGATTAATGGTTAATTAATAATAAAAGAAATAGTGGTGATAACATGGCTAATGAAAAAATTAAAAGAAATGAAACAGACCAATTAGAATTATTCCCTATGTCATCTGCAGAACGGAAAAGAGCATTTCTAAACAAGCTTAAGCCAATCAATGGAAAGAATGATTATAAAAGATACACTGGCTCTGTACTTAGATATCCGGGAGGAAAGAGTTTAGCAGTTGGCTTAGTTTTAGAGCTTATTCCTGATAACATTGAAAGACTAATTTCACCTTTTATTGGTGGTGGTTCTATAGAAGTTGCTTGTGCAAAAGAATTAGGGATACCAGTTATTGGATATGATATTTTTGATATACTTACTAACTTCTGGGAAGTTTTACTTGAAGACCCTGAAACTCTTTACGAACTTCTATTGAAATTTGAACCAACCAGAGAAGGTTTCTATAAAGCTAAGGAGCGATTAAAAAAACACTGGAAGGGTGAAGAAAAGCTAGAAAGATATGAACTAGCTGCATTTTATTATTTCAATTATATTACTTCTTATGGTCCACACTTTCTTGGGTCCCCTTCAAGTGTATATTTACAGCAAGAAAGATATTCAAAGGTTACAGAGAAGGTACGCAATTTTAGTGCAGAAAAATTGGAAGTTCATTGTGGTAGATTTGAAGATATAATACCACAATATAATAATGATTTCCTGTACTGTGACCCACCTTACTATTTAGATGGAGATAGTAAGACTTTTATAGGGTTATACCCTCATAGAAATTTTCCAATACATCATAAAGATTTTGACCATGTAAAGTTACGCGATTTACTAGTTGCACATGGGGGAGGATTTATACTTTCATATAATGATTGCTCTCCTATTAGAGAATTATATGAAGGGTTCAATATGAGTACACCTTCATGGCAATATACATTTAGCCAAGGAGATACACGGATAGGAGAAAACAGGTTGAAAAACAATAATGGAAGCCATGTGAAAAAATCACATGAACTAATTATTTGGAAATTGCCAAATAAGTAAGAAGATCCCAAATATAAAAGTTCCTATATTTTCAGATTGGTTAACACCTATGTGTAACCGATTATACATATAATAAACAATATTAAGTGCTATAAAAATATAATATATTTATACAGAGAGTATTAAAAGCTCTCTGTATAAGTTATTTTGGAGGTGCTGGTATATGGGTAAGAAAAAGGGGCTTTCTTCAGAAGGAGCAAAGGAAGTGCGTGCACAAGGGCATGAAGATGCTTTGCAATTTGCTTTGTTAATAGGTAAAAAGAGCGATTATCATAATGATTTAAAAGCAAAGAAGGATGTTGTTGACCCATCTGGGGATACACATTCGCTTAAGAGTGGCAAAAAGAAGTGGCAAATTTTTTTGTATGGACTAGGGCGCTTTCAAACGGACGATGCATGGCAAGTAATGGATGGAATTGGACAATTACTTATTGATTGTATTGAGGCTTTTCCTCCATCATTTGATGATTATCAACTTGATAAGAAGTCTTCGAAACAAAAGTTAAGGGTACCGATGGTCGAATTAGCATCAAAACTACAAAATCCTGCTCGCCTCCGCGCACTTTTATATAAGTCTCTTTTCAATGGCGGAGAGGTTGATTATTTAACAATTAGACATAACGATATCTATCACGTATTTTTGAACAAAGATGTTGTTAATGCAATGGATTGCAACTTAACGGTATGTAATTCTCAAGCAAAACAAAAGGGTCAAACTGATGAACAAAAGGTCTTATTTAAATATAACGAGAGAACTCTCGGAGAAATTGAGATGAGAAATGATAGTAAGGTACACTATAGAGAAATACGTTTCAATATGATGAAGCCACGGGTTATGGAACTGCTATTTGAACATATACCAATGGTACGTGAATATAATGAATTCATATATGTTTATGGGAATGCAGATAAAAGGTTTGGACACTGGAAAGCATAAACGTACGAGATTTTCACATAAGAAAGATATAGGGATATTACTTTGTTTAGGGTTATTTTTTTATAAAGTAGTCTCCCTATATCTTTCTATTATCATATTGCCTATTCTCACAACCAATAAACAAATATCAAAATGAAACATTTTTAATATTCCTAAAAGAATAAAGCTGCTCACACTGAAAATATCTAGAAAACTATAGAGTGCATATAGCGCTCAAATACTAGGTATTGGAAAATATGAGAGACTAATTGTTAAATTCAAATAGGTTATTAAATAGATAATTAAAGCATATGATTTTTATCATATGCTTTAATTATCTATTATCCCCAATATTCCACAACCTTTGAAGTCAAAAAATTATAATCCTCATCGCTTAAAGTTTTAACTGACCTTTGTAATGCGCTGCCCCATGTTCTAGCTTTGTTTTTGCTTAAATCAAGATTATTTAAAATTTCGCGAATAGGAAGTAATTTATCATCAGGCAATAAGTACTTGTAATTTATTGGTAGCAAATATCTATAAATACTACCTCTTAGCACGATGGGTTTATCATATGATTCTAGCTTACCAGTTACTTCAATGATTCCTGCTATACAGCTTTGTTTGCTTAAATAAACAATAAGCCTATCTCCAGCATCAAGCCTAGAAAATGCTTTTGCATATCTATCACTGACAGGCCAAGTTTTATCCGCCCCACCCTTCAAAAGATTCCAGTTCTCGGGGTTAACAATTAGCATAAGTTTTAATGCTGACAATAAGACACCTCCTAGAAAATATTCTTATATTTCTCTGTAAGCTATAACACTTTATAGAATTAAACGGAAGATATTCAAGTTTATTATACCCTCAGGAAATATTATTATTCTGATGTAAAACTTGACAGGTGTAATATGTAAAAATATAACCATATATTATAAATCCGAATACCTATCATATCAAAAGCACAAGGAGGATTTATTATGTATACAATAAAAACTTTAGACGACATTAGCGCATTGTCAGAGCGTAACACAACTCCAAAATCATTTATTGACCACCTTGAGACGTATTTTCTGCAGCTCAGAGAAAACCTCACAGAAGACGAGCAGGAAGTGGAATTCAGCTTAGTTCCTTACGGCTATATTGCCATACTCGAACCAGAAGATGATGTTCGTGATCTTTCAAGTATAGGGTTAAACCCTCAAGATGATGGTCTTCTAGGAAGTTGCCCAGAATTTGTAAATACCATCCAATTGGAGGATATTACACTATATCAAATTGGTGTACTGTATGACAATGAGTACATGATGATACTTTATAGTAAGGTTGGTCAATTTGACCCCTTAACTGAAGATTTTCTGAAAGAATATGCATCAGATTGCATAGTGGTGGAATGAAATGAAAACGAATTCTACCCCTCCTGCGAAAAGAGTGGATATTGTCCGTCTTAAAGTAGTTAAAGAAGCCAGTATCCAATACAGCAACAGGAAAATAGCCAGCCCAAGCGACGCTGTCAAACTTGTTTCTGAGTTTCTTTTGGATTCAGACCGTGAAATCATGCTGGTCGTCTGCCTTGATATCAAATGCCAGCCTACATCCATCTCTATCTGCAGCATTGGAAGTCTCAATGCCAGCATCGTTCATCCGAGGGAAGTATTCAAAACCGCTATCCTGTGCAACTCGGCTTCCATTTTAATAGCCCATTGTCATCCGTCAGGAGATTCCACTCCGAGTACAGAAGATATATCAATCACAAAAAGAATTCTTGAGGCTGGAAGAATTCTCGGAATTGAGCTTACTGACCATATCATCATCGGTTCCCCTGAGCGATTTGTCAGCTTAAAAGAAAAAGGCATTATCCCATAACATACGAAAGGAATGATACTATGAAAAAGGCAGAAGCTAAACCTTTACCTGAAACCAATTCAACTAAGGGTATGGAAAGCACTTCGACATCCCTCATTGACAGATTCAGAGATTACCTGCTTACCGAAGGGAAGACCTTAAGCACCGTCAAGTCTTATACTGGTGATATTGAGGTCTTTATCAAATTTCTCGAGGAAAAGGATATCACCTTCAACGGACATCTAGAGCGTAACCATGTGGTCTCCTACAGAGATTCTTTATTAGGTCAGAATGTTCGGGCGGCAACGATAAACACCAAGATTAACAGTCTCCAAAGTTTTAATAAATTCTTACAGAAAAACTCACTCACCAAAGACTTAGTAGTTGTGTTGCAGGAAGATAAAATAACAAATACTGCCTTGGCTGAATTGCGAAGCCGCACCAAACAACAGGATAGGCAGTCAGATGATACATATACAGGCAGCCCTGCTCCCTTACAAAACAGAAAGAGCGCAGGAAAAAGCAAGGTACAAAAATAAAACCCCATGGTTGTGCACTAACCATGGGATTGTTCAATTCACTTATTCCTTTGTCAAAAGACTATCTAGATTCTTTCACACGATCAAGACTACTCCAAAACTGGCTTAATAATTCTAAGGCTGTCTCAATCTCAATGTCATTTCGCCCTTTTACCATTTGCAGCCATTTTCGAGTACGTTCCCCGTCTATATCTGTTTCTTCTCTCATAAGAAGATAATCAGCCGTCACCCCAAATTTGTCGGCAAGTTTTTCTAAAATATCGACGCTCATAGTACGCTTACCCGTTTCGATAAGCGCCAAATAGCTTTCTGAAATGGGTATTTCAACAGCAAGTTGCTCTTGTGTTAACTTGAGGCGTTTTCTTTCCTGCCTAATCCGATCTCCAACCTTATCACGTTCCATGAATATCACCTCTAGGTTAACTTTACTATAAGCAAAGGCGAAGTATTCTTGCTGGTTGTAAGTGTAAAATTGACTATATGTAAGTTTATAGATATACTGATAGTAAATGGTATTATCTCTACATATAATCAACAGCATTTCAAACATATGAAAGGATTGATCAAATGAAACTTACTGTAAAAATACATGTCTTAATATTTGTCCTCATTTTCTCCACTTTTCTGTTCTCAGGCTGTGGTAAAAATCCTGAACAAGCTAGAAATGAGCTTGCCAAACTGAATCTGGAATTCACCGAAGAAGCCTTCTTCAAAGCAATTGAAAATAATGATACCATAGCAATCAATCTATTCCTTGATGCTGGTATGGACATAGAAACCAAATCTTCACTTACAGGAGATTCCCTATTAATGATTGCTGCAGGAAACGGAAAACTAGATGCTACAAAGCTCCTGATTGATAAGGGTTCCGACATTAATGCAGTTAGTGAAGGTGGAGATACAGCATTAATCGCTTCTGTACAAGGTCAAAATATTGAGGTCGCAAAGCTGCTCCTCGAAAAGAAAGCTGATATAAACCATTTCGACAAGCTCAAGTTGTCTGCTCTAAGTGTAGCTGTGATTAATGGACAAACAGATTTTGTTGAGCTATTTATAGGTAAGGGTGCTGATAAGGAAGTTAAAAATGAAGGTGGAGCTTCACCCTTATATATGTCAATAGAGCTTAATGAGCTTGATTGCGCAAAGCTCTTGCTAAATAACGGATGCAATGTAAATACAACTACAACGGAAGGTATTACACCCCTACTTAAAGCTTTAATGGACAAGAATGTAGAAGCGGCTAACCTCTTGCTTGAAAATAACGCAGATGCCAATATTGGACTCCTCGAAGGCAGGTCTCCTCTAATGATAGCCATATTGTCAGAAAACCTAGAGCTTGCAAAGAAACTCATAGATAAGAACGCGGATGTCAACACCGTTTCCAGCGACGGCTATACACCACTAATGTTTGCAGCAAGTAATGGAAACAAAGAGATTGTTGAAACTCTCATTGCGACGGGTGCTGACATCAATGCAAAGGATAAGAATGGATACACTCCCCTTATGTCTGCCACTAGCATGGAACGAACTGAGATTGTTAAGCTACTACTAGATAAGAAAGCAGATGCTAGTGTAATAGCCAATGATGGTGCCACCGCTTTGAAGCTAGCTCTTGTAATTGAGAATGTCGATATGATTAAAATGCTTTCAAGTGACAGTAGTCCAACCAAAACGAATACTGCTGGTTCCGAGACTCAGAATAAATCTCTTAGTCTTGAAGACGCCACAAAGCTGCTTGAAAAGAAATTTCCTGATAGCAGCTGTAACAACTATCCCGAGGTTGACTATAAGGATGACAATGGTAAATACTATTATTACTTTGAAATTGTCAGTGGAACTAGTGCTGCCGGGACGCTTTACGTTGAAGCAAATACTGGAAAGCTCTATATAAACTCATCATTTGATGGTAGCGTCGAATTGGAGGCATTAGAATAAAATATTCAATGAAATTAGTATCCCTACATCAACACGGTGTAGGGATACTTTATTTTTGTCAGATAGTGAAATAATTGGAGGTAAAAATGACCGAAGAGCAAAGAAAAAAATGTCATACAATAATTCATTCAGCTTCTTTAGCTGCATCTGCTGTTGGAGCAGTTGCCGTACTCCCAGCCTCAGACAGCGTATGCATATCCGCAGTGCAGCTTTCTATGACCTTACAAATTGCTTCGGTGTTTGGAGCAAAGCTTTCTCAAAGTACCGCAACAGCTACCCTAGCAACAGCATCAGCCACAATTATAGGTCGGAATGTAGCAGCTTTCTTCTGCTCATTTGTACCAGTTTTAGGGAACGTTGTAAATGCAATAACCGGTGCAGCTGTCACGGAGCTTATAGGTTGGGCTATTGCAAACAACTTTGATAGCCACTAATTCTTGTATCCTTGATTAGTCATTTGGAATAGAAAACCTAGATTATTCAAAATATCTAGGTTTCTTCTTTTTTTAATACCTTTTCTTATATCCTGTCTTTTTTACAGCCTTATAAAACGTAGTTAATCCAAATCTCCTACTAAAGAAAATTTCTCCACAACTATCATTTCTATTTATATACATGCTAACAATACTTGTATTCGGATTTGCTAATAGAATATTTCTAACCTTATTTAGAAAATCTTCATCAATGATTTCCCTATTTACAGTATTATAACTAGCTTTTTTCACAACTTTAGTCACTAATTCTCTTATATCTAAAGGGATTTCGTCACCACTACAAACGATAGTTTTTATTTCCTCTTCAAATTCACTTACATATTTTTTTACAGTATTTCTATGTATCATGAGTTCTTTTGAAATATCTCTTAACGATTTTCTCTCATGAAAATACAAATGAAATATTCCCCTCTTTATCTCCATGCTAATCATATAAACCAGATTCCCACTTTCATGTTTATTGATATCTTAACTCATACTGGTACACTTTTCAACGAAAAGTTATAGAGTACATATCAATAGAGGTACATAGATACTTTTTGTCTTCAATATCACGTAAGAGGAGGGTAAAAAATGCCTTGATATATTTGCGTATCGATAACCACCGTAAATAACATTCCTGATACAAAGAATAAACAATTCGGAGGGAAAATCATGAAAAACACAGTCTCAAAAATCCTTACTGCGCCATTGCAAATGATGAAACTTTTACGTAAACATAAACAGCTGGATATAACGAGCATTAATAAGCAAATTGTACATGAAGCTTTTGAAAGCGATAATGTTTGCACAACACATTACAAAGACGGAAACAGTTTATATCAAATGTCCGCAATATTGAGTACATTCAATAATAGAAGGATAGTAAGCGAGTCGATCATAGAAACTAAACGAAGATTGGATGGCCTCACCAAATACTTTAAGCACCTGCCAGTGGTACCGAATGAATTCTTCATAATCGGTGACCACCTTGAAGTAAACTGGTATGCAAAAGGGATACAGATAGTGCACTCAAAAGATGAGTATTATAAGCTTTATATGGTGTTTGCTAGTTACTTGGACGACTTAAATGCCTGTAACTTCATAATCAACGAAGGAACATTTTCGGATGGCCCCTATCTAAAAATTGATTTCTATCCATGCAAAGAAAGGAGTCATACAGTCAAATTCAATTCAAAATGCTTCGGCACCACTGGGGAAGAAATCGAAGTTCATGATACTCGCTTTTTAAATCGTTCATGGTACAGAAGATACTCTGGCACTGATATGGAAGATCATAATACTATGAGTAATAGTTTTTTTAATAAATGCTTTGACAGTAATAATAAGTTAAGCAATAACATGACTGAAAACGAACTCATTGTGTTTGAGCAGTTAATACAAATCAATTCAAATCCTAAGTTATACTCTGGCAACTGTATACAATCAATACATGCAAGCGTATATAGCTATAATGGACAATCTGTGGCTGAATTATCTTTGTCAGAGATGAAAGAAATCCTTGATAAAATTGTACCTTACTTTGAAAGGCAAAAGGTTAAGCCTAATTGTTTGACAATATATTCTGATCGTTTTCTTCTGACGTATTCTGCAAAAGACCTTCAAATCATCAACTCCAGCGAAAACTTGTATGAGTTGTCTATGGAGTCCGCCAAGTATCTGGATAGTCTGGAAGAATGCGATATCGTCATAAGCCCGCTGACACTTGAATATGTGCCATACTTCAAGACAGACTTCAAATCTAAAAAAGCAATCAACTGCTCAGTCCATTTAACTCCAGAATGCTTCGGTGCAGATGCATCCAACATGACGGTCTATGATGCAAGAACAGATGCGCACTATTGGTATGATGGATACTTGGATTGGAAAAAAAGTGGATTATCCCTTAAAGACTATTCATCATTAAGTCAGGGGGAAAGCACTGGGAACTGAACCTACTGCATCAAGGAAGTCATCTATGTTAACGGCGAGCTAAGGTAATAAGTAATATTTTAGTATCAATCCATATCAGAGATCATGTAATGGCAGATCTCTAATTTGGATTGATACTAGAAAGGAGGACTAAATGGATACATACACATACCGCATAAAAAACAAAGCAAATCGTGATTCAATCAAGCTGACAAGTCACGCAAGAAGCATCCGACAAGCTGTACATAGCGTATTTGGTAATGACGTTCCGCTAACAATTTCAGATGCTTGTTTCACTTTTGAACTGGATACTGCAGCCACCAGAATAGAGTTAAGACGAATGGGACAGCTTATCTCATACCATGATAGCTTTCTTAGAAGCAAGGTTATTGAATATGCTACCAGCAGGCACCTCTTCATGCGAGTGAATTAGCTAAAGGGTGTAAATATCACCTTATAGCATAATGAAAGGACGGAATGATAAAAATGGACAATGTTGTTTCCTTTGACAGCAATAAAAAAGCCAGAAAAAACAACGCTCTGGAACCCCACAATGATGCTTTGTATCCAGAAGTATTTTCGGAAAATGGAATGGTTTGCACTATTAATAAGAGTGGTGATGTAACTGTTATTGGAAAAGATATAATTCTTGAGAAAAACATGTGTGATATTGATAAAAAAGAGTATTCTATGCAGTTGACAACTAACTGCGCAAACACGACCATTGAACATACCATTCTTCGCGAGGATCTCTGTCGGAGAGGATTATTGGGGCTTGCCGCAAAAGGTTTTGACATATTTGAGTTTAATGTAACTCCTATAATAAAGCATATAAGAAATCAGCAAGAGCATAAACCGATTGAGCTAAACCATTCCTTACTGGGTTGGGGTATATATGGGGGCAGTGACATCTATAAATTTTCGAAAGCAATAGGTGTAAAGTCTAAATACTCTGGCAGGCTGATGGTTGGACATAAGGGTGACCCCAGTACATGGTTTAATATGGTTGCATCCTATGTACTGGGGTTTATTCCACTTGAGGCCAGTCTGATTGAGGGATTGTCTGCTGTGCTATTAGGTTATATTGGCAAGGATATAGGGCAGGATACATTACTCATTCATAAATATAATACAAGCTCAATGGGTAAGACTACAGCGATCATGCTTGCTCTATCCTGTTCAGGCTGCCCAGACCTAAAAAATCCTCTCTCTCTAATAGGAACATGGTCTGCAACTGAGAATGCACTCATCCATAAACTAAGAGGTAATTATGGCATACCAATAGGAATGGATGAGTCCTCTATGTCTGATGATAAAGACTTAACAAAACTTATGTATCGGATTCCCGGTAATGTTGATAAGTATCGGCTTAATAAGAATTCTCAAATATTGGAGCCTGATAGTTGGTGCACAACTGTGATATCAACTGGCGAATTCCCCTTGACTGAAAAGACTAACAAAAACTCAGGTATACGAGCACGTGTGATTGAAGAGGGTAATGTTCAGTGGACGCCTGATGCGGATACTTCCAATGTTATCAAGCAAATAGTACTCAATAATTACGGCTATGCTGGCCCAGTATTTGCCAGAAAATTGTTGGAATATGGTAAAGAATGCGTTATCAGTCATGTTAATGAATGGAGCCAATATATATTAGAGAAAATGCCCGACTTAAATAATCTTACAAACCGTTTAGCTGATAAACTGGCAATCTTACTGGCTACAACAACCCTGTCCGGCGCTGCACTTGGAATTGAGTTCGACAAAGATGGTATTTTAGAGTTTTATCTTGACAATGCATTACCCGATGTCAAAGATGTCGACCTTGGCAAATCGGCCCTCAATTTCTTTCTCGAACAGTTTCATATTCATCGCGATAAGTTTCAGGATTATGATATCAATTCTGGAAGAAAATCTTACGGGGAATTCTGGGGGACTAAACGTATTATCTCTGATAATGGATTACTTGAGATATGTATCTTGCCTGATGCTTTTAAGACCATCATGAAGAAAGGTGGATTTGAGGGAATATCATCTATACTAAGCATCTGGAAGAATAGCGGCATTCTGAACCATGAGAATGACCGGAATACACGAACTAGGAACCTTGGTTCTGGGAAAAAAATCAATGTATACTGCATTGTTATTCCAAACACTTCGGACTGATTGTAACTTTCAATACGCTAGCTTTCTATTCTACATTTGGAACGCGGAAACGGGATTTTTACTTAGAAGCTATGGGGGAGAATATGACTCGACGTCCCGTTATTAATAAGGCGAAGAGGCTAAACAGAAACGGGTAATCTCAAAGAAAACCCCGCTAGCAGATTCTGAGAAGCTGTTGCTACACAACACCCTCCCTCAGAACCCCGTTTTACCGCCGTTAGAATTCAGTTTTGTTTGTGTCTTAAAGATATTGCATTAACAACCTTAGAAGCTTTAAAAAGGCTTTAAAAAGAAGTTCATAAATATATTATATCCTAGGAGGAAAATAAAAATGGAAAATAAGCAAGCAAATAAAAAACTTGAAGACCTACCAGAGGTTTTAAGCGCTAATATGATTGCAGAATACCTCAGCATCGGATACGTCAAGGCCCTTAACCTTATCCAATATGGAGGCATACCGCATCTTAAGCTAGGCAACACATACAGAGTGGCTAAACGGAATTTTGAAGTTTGGCTCATGGACCCCAATACTAAGGTAATCCAATTCAATTAACTTCTAAGGGGCATTGTTTCAACAATGCCCTTCTTAACACTACACAAAGGAGGCTAATGATAATGACAGGTCATATTAGAAAAAGAACCACAAAAAAAGGTGTGACATGGCAGGTTGTACTTGAAAAAGGCATAGACTCAAAAGGCAAGCGACTGAGGGATTACATCACTGTTTCAGGGAACAAGAAGGACGCAGAGCGGGTTTTGAATGAAAAGCTCAATGAGCTAATGAAAGGCTGCTACATAGAGCCATCTCAAATGACTATGGAAGAGCACCTGAACCAATGGATTGAAACATATGCTAAACCTAACTTGGCTCCCACTACTGTAAGAGGATATTTAGTCAACATCAACAACCACACTCTTCCATTCATCGGACCAGTTCCACTACAGAAGCTTGTCCCCTTGCAGATACAACATATGTATGATAAATTAAAGGCTAAAAATCTTTCACCTAGGACAATCAAATATGTACATTCAACTCTCCGTGAAGCTTTGCAATATGCTTTTAAAATGCAGCTCATTCCAAGAAATCCGGCTGATTTTGTTACTCTTCCCAAGCAAGTAAAATATAAGGCCAAAGCCTATGAGGAAAGTGAGGCAATCCATCTATTAGAGAATGCAAAGGATACTGATATGGAAGCACCTTTGCACATAGCTGTCGGGCTTGGCCTACGCCGTGGTGAACTGCTTGCCCTCAGGTGGAGCGATATTAACATTGAGACAAACCAATTATCAATTTGTCAAAACCTAGTCCATGTCAATGGTGAATACATCTTTAGGCAACCCAAAAGCGAAGCTGGCAACAGGACTATTGAAATGCCATCCGGTCTTGCAATTGTGCTGAAAAAACATAGAAAGAAACAATTGGAAGATAAGCTGTTCTTTGGCTCCGAATACAAGGATTATGACCTTGTGTGCTGTAAACATGATGGCAGTCCCTACAATCCAGGCAGCTTTTCTCATAAGTTTGAGCAATTCCTCAAAAAACATGAACTTCGTCAGATACGGCTGCATGACTTGCGTCACACCAATGCGTCCCTAATGCTGCAATATAACGTCCCTGCTAAGGTTGCTTCTCAAAGACTAGGTCATTCGACAGTCAGCATAACTCTTGACCTTTACTCACATGTAATCGGTAATCTTCAGGCAGAAGCAGCAGATAAGATAGACTCTGGTATTTTCAAAAAATTGGAATACAGTAGCTAGTATTTTCATCACTCAAAACACATAATGACAAGACATATAAACTTCACTTTTTAGTGCGGTTTTTCTATTGTCGACGACGGTGACGACGAGAACATAGTACCGTAAAGTGGAGCAAATAAAAACTTCTCCTGTGGGTCCGATTAAAATTTTCTTTAATTTTGTGTCGGGTATTTTTCAGTCTTTTCAGGTATTACGTCGTCAATCCGTCGTCAAATGAACAAGAATGACCACAAAAAAATAAAAAACTCCGAGGACAAAATCCTCAGAGTTGCTTGCGTTTTATGGCGGAGAGAGAGGGGTTCGAACCCTCGTAACCTGTTACAGTTAACACGATTTCCAGTCGTGCGCCTTCAACCAACTCAGCCATCTCTCCATTTATTGAGCTTTGCTCGTACTTTAGTATTATACTAAATAAGCCGCTAAATATCAACAGGTATTTTGTTTGCGGTTTTACATAATTTTGTTGCTAAACTGTATGGTTTGCTTTAATAATGGCAATTTTTATGTTAAAGTAGTTATGATGTCCCTTGGATATTATATGAATCATCGACCTTTATAATACAAAGGATTTGAGAGGGAAAAATATATGAAATTTACAGTTGATAGAACTCTTGTGAAATACAGCATCTATATAGTTGTGCTTGCTACTATTCTGTATGTGATTTATAGATTAGTCTCCAAGCTTGAGCTTATACTGAGCACTATTATGAGTGCTTTATCAGGGCTTCTTGCAATTTTAGCACCCTTCTTTATTGCTCTTGTGGTCGCATATTTACTTCATCCTATAGTCTGTTGGATAGAATGCAATGTAATGTACAGCAAAAGATTTTCAAAAACAAAAAATGAAAATCGCGGGAAGCATCAGCAAATCAAACGAACCATAAGTGTACTGCTTACATATCTGCTGGTCATTGGAGTACTTGTTATTTTATTGTACAGTACTTATGCCATGATAGGCGGGCAAATCAGCCGGCAGGTAGATTTTAATGCAGTGATTGATTCGATTTCCAGCTATTCGGAAAGGTATAACCAGATATTTGAACAATTGAAGGTCCAACTTGAAAACAGCGGCTTATCGGACAATCTGAAGCAGCAATTTATCAATACTGCGGAGAATGCCAACGAAATATTGGGCTCTGCTATCTCCAAATCCTTCGAGCAGATTAAAAGGCTGGGAAGCAATGTAGTGAATATAGTACTTGGACTCATTATCGCGTTTTATATTCTAAAGGATTTGGAATACTTCAAGCAGCTGTATAGAGAGATTACAAAGGCGCTGATGAAAGAACGGAAAAATCAAAAGCTTAGAAGTCTGCTAACTGATATAAACTTGATTGTATCCAAATTCATCAGAGGTCAGCTCTTGGATGCCTTAATCGTGGGTATCCTGAGCTCCATAGGCTTGTCTATTATAAATCTGGACTTTGCGGTACTGATAGGTATGACGGCAGGTATAGCAAATATCATCCCTTACTTTGGTCCGATAATAGGCTCTGTGCCTGCGGTAATTGTAGGACTTCTGAGCGGGAGCCCTGTAAAGGCACTGCTTGCGGTTGTTGTACTCGTTGTTGTGCAGCAGATTGACGGTGCGCTTATTGCTCCTAAAGTAGTGGGAAATAGTGTGGGGCTGCATCCGGTTTTTGTGATGCTTTCTATATTTATTGGCGGTGCGTACTTTGGGTTGTGGGGGATGCTAATAGCAGTTCCGACAGCGGCAATCATAAAGATGTTCCTGCTCCGGTGGATGGAGGAAAGAAAAAGCGCTGACCAATAGGTCTGCGCTATTTTTTTTATTTCATATTTTTATACATTAGCCATTTTATCAAGGTTTCCACAGTCCTGTTTATAAGCTCCAGGCTCTTGAAAACCTCCTCATAGGTTTCCGCTACTGATTTTACAGTATTCTCTGCATCATTCACCACGCTGTTTAGAAGCTCCTGTATATGGGAGGCTGATTCCACCGATTCGTCTGCCAGCTTCTCCACCTTCATGGCAACTATTGCAGACCCCCTGCCTCCTGAGCTGGCATGTTCCGCTTCCGCTGCTGCATTTATTGAAAGCAGCTTGCTTTCATCTACCATTAATGATATCAGGCTAAGATCATCCTTCATCTTGTCTGTGTATTTGGCAAGCTTTGTTATGAGCTCTTTGGAGTTCCTGGTATACTCCTCAATCCTTAAGACTTCATCCCCGGCCTTTAAATCCTTACTCTTGACCTTTAGCATTGTCTGGGTGTATTTCATTATTTCCTTGGCATTCTCCATGGATTTATTAATATTGGATATTATCGCCCTCACCTTTGTGTTGGAAGGGGTCGCATCCTCCTCTTCTGCCGGCAGCAATTCCTCACTTTTGTCATTATTAACCCCCAAGGAGCTTACTCCCTGCAAGAGTATGCTTTCAGCCGCTTCCAGGTTCTGTGTGGTCGCACTGGCATTGGAGAATAAATCCTTGATGTTTTCATAGAAGCTATGAGTACTGGAAAGCATCTTAAGCGCTCTTTTCGAGATGGCTGTGAGCAATAATACCGCAATACCATACTGAAGGATGTATATTGTTATCCTAAGATAGTTTAATTGTGTTGCGGTCATGAAACTCCAGTTTGCGCCTCCGCTTAATGCCTCCCCAAGTATAAGTCCGAATGCCGACAGTGTCATAGAGTGGCTGATAAGCTTTGGGTCAAAATACAGACAGGCAAAACCGATAGGTATCGCAAGCAGTATTATCATACCCATGCGAAGATAGCTATATCCAAAGATACAAAGTGCTGCAGCACAGTAAATGTTGACATACCTAAGCGTATTTCCATCCATCCTGAAGTGTCTGCATGCAATAGGAAGCATACATGCAACACCTCCAATACCTGCCATCCCAATCAAATGTGGCCATGGAAGCGCTATAAAGCCTGCAGCTTTGATAATAGCAACTGCAGCAAGGGCTACCAGTACAATCTTAAATATCCTGACCAGCATGTCGTTTACATAGAGAGCGTTCTGACCTATAGCTTCATTTTGATACATCAAAGCTTCCCCCCAAAATATATTTGCAACCGTGGGTTGGATGACTAATATAAAGCACTAAAACATTGTTAGACAAATTGGTTTTTCGGGCATCTCAAATACTCTGTCAACGGTATCTGCATATTTAGAATCTGAAATCCGTGCAATACCATACTTAAGTAGGGCTTTGAAACCTACAGCCCCTACTATCAGTGAAGAGAGATCAGCAATATCCAAATCAACTGCCGCTTCGTAATCACTGCCATCTGAAACAACTGCCCTTCCATATGTGAAGTGTACTATAATACTGCCGTTATTCTCTTTTATGAAGCTGTCGCTGATGTTTAATCTGAGCTTGCAGCTCTGGTTGTTGAAGTTATGTCCCTTAAGCGCATCAAACAATACCCTTGTGTCTGTAACCCTGTACATCAGTCCGACCCCCTGCAGGTTGCTCTCATGATATACCGGAGTCATGAGATTGTCGGAGTCGTCTCTCGGTTCCAGTAAAAGGTGATGAAAGTTCTCATCCAGAGTGTTGAATATAACCCTGTTTATCTGATCCTCCTGAGTATTGAGGAAGGTCAAAAGCTCCATCAAAGCCTCTGTATTCTCATAGAGGAATTCCTTTATAAATATGTCATTTTTCAATCCATTGTCCTGACTGGCCTTCTTGAACATGAAAACAATATAGCCTTGGATCCTGCCGTCCTTTTTGTATACTGCAATCTTGTTCTGAGGTACTATTAAAATATTGTTGAGCTCTGCCTCCGACCTGTCAATCATGCCGTTGGTCTTCTCAGCTATCCTTGCATAACAGTCTAAAAGAAGCTGCTTATCTGCCTCTTGGGAGAACCTGATATGACTCTTCGATCCACCCTTAGGCAGATTTTTTGGTTTTATGCTGTACTGGTTCATTTTTGTTCCAAAACCAAAGCCCATTCTTTTGTAAAAGTCGGGGCTGAAGGGATAAAGCATGGCAATAGGAACCCGACCTTCTCTATAGTGCTTTAGGAAATATGTTACTATTTCCTTTGCAACCTTCTCTTTCTTATGCATCAGGTGAACTGCAACAAGGCCTAAACCGCAGGCATCCACCCTCTGGGAGCCTAGCCTCATCTTAAAGTCATGAATTCTCATTCCACCCAATAGCTCACTTTCCCTGAAGAAACCATAGAAATTTACGGCGGGGTCCTCTCGCTGGGTTCTTATGAGCTTTTCCTCCAGCTTCTGTCTTTCCTCCAGTGTACTGAAACCCCATCCCGGATATGCATTGACTACTATATCCGCGAAGTCTTTAATCTCTTCTTCACTTAGCCTTCTTACAAGCTCCAAGCCACTAACCCCCTTGCTATTTATTTAGTATTGTATATCAAATCTTTACTTCCATCTTTCTACAATATATTTTATTTCCCGGGAAATAACAATGCATTTCGCGAAAAACATCTTAGATTCTTCATTCAAATTTCGCGTAAATACTTCCTTGATGTTATTGAATTCGCACTTTACCCAATAGGAATACTTACGTGCGTTCAATCTACAAATTGTGTCGGGAAATTTACTTGCTTGTCAGGTATTCCTTGAATTCCTTCAGGACTTTTTCAACTTCCTTTTTGTTGACATTGAAGTATTTGATATTCCCAATTCTTTCCTCCGTCACAAGCCCAACTTCCTTAAGCTGGTCCAAATGGTGGGAAATAGTAGAGGTAGTAAGTCCTAACTTTTCTGCCAGTGCCTTTCCATAGCCCGGTCTGGAGGTCAGCTCCCTCAGTATTTCAAGGCGTGTCCTGTCAGAGACAACCTTCAGCACATTTGATATTCGCTCTCCTGTCTCAAGCTTTTTCAGACTGTCATTATCCGCGCTGAATATTATAATCTGTGTATTGAAATTGAAGAATCTTATTTTACCGGGTCTTAAGAAATATGAAGGGATAAACAAATAATCCTTGAAATCATATATTCTTCTGAACTTTTTCCCATAAAACTCCTGGGAGAAATCCAGAGGATTCTTGCCCTCCATTTTTTCCTTTACTTCGTCAGCCAGACTGCTGTAGTAAGCAGACTGATTCTTGATTAAGCTGTCAAAATGCTTGTTATCAAGCCCGCGGAGAAGCTCCAGCACAGCATTCTTAAACTCCTCTGTCTCATAAAACAAGTGTTCCAGCATCTCTGTGCTGTTGCTTATACTGTTTTCCTGCCCGCTTAAAAGCTTATGTAATGCGACCGAGTCTCCGCATAATGCCTGTATACTTTCAATGGATAACTCCTCACCGATAAAAGTATATATGAAATTAGTCCTGTCATACCCTTTAATCCTTTTTAGAAGAAGTTCCACATCATCGAAGGTTTTCTCTCTAAGAACAAACTCCAGTATCTCAAGTCCTTTGAGCCTCATGCGGGAAACAACTCCTATTGTCTCTCTGCTCTTTTTGGTAAGTGAGTTATAAAGAATGTCTGCTTCCCGATCTTCAAAACCCAAGCTTTGCTTGGAGGCCAAATATTTTAACGCGCAAACAAGCTCTACCGTTCTCGAAAATGAAACTCTTACATTAGCTATATCAATGTTGCTTTCTATATCCAAAGGCATTTACATCACCTCATATTTATAATTCGCTATTTTTCATCCATTATCCTGTTTATAACGAAAGAAAAACCGGGGTTTTATCCCCGGCTTAAAACTTCTAAGGTATCAGAAGCGACCCTCTTTCTTTCATATCCATAATACTATTGGCCTTTATCATGCCTTTGGATATGGTATAGATATCATCGCCGATATATATTATTCTTTCTACATTCTTATTGCTGTCATACCAGCGGTCTCCAGACTTGCTGTATTCTTCTTCGCTGATATGTGAAATCCTGGCTTTCAGCTTAAAGCCCTCAAGGAGATCAATGTTATATATATAAGCTCCTTGGAAGGCAAAGCTCCCATATGCCGGCATGTTCCCTTCTGTTATATTCTCTCTGTTCTTTATTTCCTTCACAGTTACGGGGAAGGCCATTAGTCCCTTCTCTCTAGAAAACAGCAAGGCTTTGTGGTCTCGCAAAAGCTCAGAGTCAGTGCCTCTGTCACCGATTATTTCCTTAAATTTTTCTTTGGGGTTGTTAACATCACTTACATCAAACAAAGCTATCTTCATGCCTTGGTAGTATGCAGTTGTACCGCCGCTCTTACCCCAGGAGCCTTGATTGGATAGTTCTACAGTATCCTTACCGAAGCCTATGATATGGTTTTCATCATAAGGGTGCAAATAGTCGCTGTATCCGGGTATTTTTAATGCCCCAAGTATCTTTGGATTTTTAGCGTCCTTAAGGTCAATTACAAACAGGGGGTCAACCTTTTTGAAGGTAACCATATACGCCCTGTCTCCCATAAACCTTGTTGAGTATATCTTCTCCCCTGGAGCTACATCCTCAAGGCTTCCGCATATATTCAGATCCGAATCCAAGACATATAGATTGTTCTTGGAAGTGTTCTCGCCTTCTCCCCACAAATCTCCTTTTGTTGTTGCTATCCTGAAGTACCCCTTGCTCTCATCCATTGAGAACTGATTGAGTATTGAGCCGGGTACCTGGCCTTTGCCGGTATAATCCAATTTTCCGTTGTTAAGTGCGAACCTGTATATGACTGTTTCCCTGTCACTGACTTTTATCGCAGGCTTCTTGGGAGCTGCTGAGTCATATATTATCGGACCCGGTGCATCCTGGGTCATAATATTATGCTTTGTAACCGCTACATAGAGGTTCTCTGCCGATGCATAAATACTCTCCCCTGAACCCAAATAAGTTGATACATTGATGCCTTCTGCGGTCCGGTCAAGATCAATGCCGGCAGCAATCATATAGTTGGGTTCTACGGAACCCGGGAAGTATCCGATTTTTTCATAGCCAATATTTATAAAAGCTTCTTGTAATGCTGTATCCCTATAGGAGGGTGTATCATTGACTTCGGAATTTTCCAATATACCATAGTAATTCAAGTATTTGTTTGATACAAGATACAGCTTGGAGCCTATCTTCCTTGAAGACAGATAGTTACCCTCCAGCTCTATTTCCCTTATCTTCTTTATATCATCCTTATTGGCTGTGTCATATATCAACATTTTTACTGTACTGTTGTTATAATAACCGTGCTTGGACGGCATTGTGCGCTTTGAATTTGAGCCATACACAGGAATGCTGCCATTTGATGTGCCTATTACAACCAGCCTCTTATCATCCAGATAAAGCTCTGTTGGATACATATCTTCCTCTTCTAAGCCTATGACCTTTTTTATCTTCATTTTGTCAGAGGGATAAACTTCTGCCACCACTATCCTGTTGTTGTTTACCTGATACAGGTATTTTCCGTCTGTTTTCACTATATCTGCTTCATCTACCCCGTTCACCTGTACATTTGTCGTGGAATAATCTCCTGAGCCGGCATTTACAGCCTGCTTGGAGCTATTCGCACTCTCGCTGACCGTAGCTGCAGGAGCTGCCGTTGCCTCATCAAAAGTAAATACCCCATTTCTCTTCTTTTGAATCCCATATGTTAAATAATTATTTTGCTCGGCTGCTTCAGCCAATAGCTTCCTTAGGTTCTCTCCGCTGCTTAATGTAGGTAATGGCTCCTTTGCTGCTTTCGCAATAGTAAACTTCATTTTGAGCCCATTCTTTATTTCGCTTCCTGTGATGTATCTTACAGATTTTCTTATGTATAATGTGTAGGTATTTCCAGGCTCATACTGACTAAGAGGTGCTACTATTATGGATTTGCCGCCGTTTCCCAGCTCACGAGCTACCGGCATCCTGTCTCCCTGCTCATTTACAACATAAACATTGCTCCTGCTGACTGTCGTACCTATCAGGGGGGCGTTAAAGGGGATTTCTATTGCAATCCCGGGGGAAGTCGCTATGCGCTCGGGCAGCTCAATATAAGCATCCTCTCTGGCAAAAGCAAAGACAGGCAAAGCAATGCAGATTATAAGCAAGCCGGCCAAGCAGCCTCTTAAGATTTTCCCATTATTCTTCATTAACCCATCACCTTCCTAAAATTCGTTTTATTGCATATTAGACGTATATTTTAGGATATGGTTCCATTTCCCAGGTATTACTCCATATATATTTTTACATCTACGTTGAAATTCGGAAGCAGGAAGCTGTCCTTATTGTCTATTGATATTTCAACAGGTATGACCGTCTCCCCATTCTGGACCAGGGCCTTTTTGGCAATGGCTGTGACTTTTCCGTTATACTGCTTGCTCTTATCTGCAACAGGTATTATCTCAACCTTGGCACCCGGCTTCACATCCTTTATGAATTCCTCAGCCACATTAGCCTTAACCACAATAGTATCTAGGTTCATCACGCTCAGCACTTTCTTTTCAGAGCTTATTACATCCCCTGTCTTGTATCCCAGCTCATAAACTATCCCATTATCCAGATCGCATACTAAATTGCTTTCGGATATATAGCTCTTGCTTATCTTTTCCTTCAGCTGCCTTATTTCGCTCTCTATGGTTGCAGCCTTTTCGCTCTGAATTGCTGATCCAAGGCCATTGCTGCGCATAACACTGTCAAGGTTGTACTTAATGTCTTCTGCATTCTTGGTTTTACTATCAACAGCTTTTACAAATTCATCATATTCATATTTGGAAATGGCCCCAGACTTATAGAGCTTTTCCTGAGACTCCAGCTCCTTAGATGCCTTCTGCAGCTGTTCATTGGCAAAGCTCAGGTCATTTACCAGCTTCTCAATATCAGGATTGGAGCTCTCTACCTCCAACTTTTCCGCTTCCAGCTTTATTATGCTGAGCTCATGTTGTTTGTTCTTTATCTGCTCTATATAACTCTTCAGATTAAGAGATAAAAGGATATCCCCTTTCTTTACCTGCTGCCCTTCCTTTACGCTTACCTTTTCTACTGTGGCCGTTATATCAAGGCTTATATTCTCAATATCATTTGCCTCTATGATACCAAAGGCCTCTACTGTCTTTTTGGGCTCCGGAGTCGGAGCAGCTTCTGCCGCCGCATCCTTCGCAGGCTTGCTGCAGGCAGTCGCCAGCAGCACAGTTCCTATCATCAATATCGCCAATATTCTTCTTTTCATTATCCCCACACCTTTCCATCTCTAACGTTGATTATCCTGTTGCCATAATCCGCAGCTTCCTTTGAATGGGTAACCTGCACGATAGTCTTACCTTTTTCCCTGTTTATTTTCTGCAATAGCTGCATTACTTCCATTCCTGTCTTTGTATCAAGATTTCCCGTTGGCTCATCCGCCAGTATTATATCAGGCTCGTTAATAAGAGCTCTTGCTATAGCTACTCTCTGCTGCTGTCCCCCCGAAAGCTCCCTGGGAGTATGAGCCCTCCTGTCGGAAAGCCCTACAACCTCAAGAATCTCATCCAGCTTGATCTTATGGTCCTTCAGCTTCTTCCCGTCCAGAAGCAGCGGCAGCATTACGTTCTCCTCGACATTCAGATTGGGTATCAGGTTGTAGAATTGGAATACAAAGCCTATATCCCGCCTTCTCATAATGCTCTGCTCCTTGTCTTTCATGTCCGAAAGCTCACTGCCCTTGATTTTTACACTTCCTGAGGTCGGCTTGTCAAGACCTCCGATCAAGTAGAGCAGAGTACTCTTCCCTGACCCGGAAGGTCCCATAATTGATACGAACTCTCCCGAATCTATGGTAAGATCTATATCCTTTAAAACCTCAACGTCCAAGCTTCCCAGCTTAAAAGTCTTATTCAGGCTCTTTGCTTCTATAATTGCTTCCATTTCTGCACCCCTTTTCTATACATTAAGCACTCTCTGTGCCATTATTCATACTTTACCGCTTCAATTACATTCAGTCTCGAGGACTTGAGCGCCGGACTCACTGATGCTATCAAGGTAACTGCAGCACCCCCGAGAAGCGAGCTAATCATCAGAACTGCTGAATAATGTATCGGAATCGGCATGTCTATTGCTCTCATCACATAAGGTATCACGGAGATGTCCACCACTCCTGAGAAAACCCCTACAGCCCCGCCCACAAGGCCTCCTGATAGCGCTTCTATGAAAATCATCTTTATTATCTGAACCTTGCTCATTCCTACTGAGCGGAACATCGCAAGAGATCGTTTTCTCTCCATGAAGCTTATGGCAAAATTGTTCAATACACCGAATATGCCTATTACCATCGCCATTATGGAAAATATCCTGAATATGCTGAAAAGTGCCTCGTTGCCTTCGTTGTTGGACTTTTCCATTTCATCAATTGTTCTTATATATATTTCCTGATTGCCGAAGAATTCTTTTATATTCTCTTTTACCACCTCAGGAGACTTAGAGGTTTTTATCAATATATCATTGTAATACCTGAGCTGCATATCGGACTTCAAATATCTGTCGGATACAATGGCTAACTGCCCGTTATACATTATGGTCTCGCAAAAGCCTATAACTTTGTAAGACCTGTCACCCATCTTGGTCTTTAACGTTATACTATCACCCAAATCCACTGCGAACTTATATTTCAAGGCATTGGAGATTATGATGCTTCTTTCGCTGCTAAGCTCTCGGAGCAGGCTTTCCTGATCTCCCACGATATTCATTTCATAAAAAGCAGTGAACTTGTTAGGCTCTGCCCCGATCACACTGATTATCCTGTCCTTGCTGTCCGCTATTTCCACATTGTATACCTGGAGGTTTCCATATGCGTCCGATACTCCGTCAATTTTCTCAATCAGGCTGAGCCTTTGTCTGTCTGAATCGGGAACTCCCAATTCTATATCATAGCTAAAGGTTCTGAAAGCATTGGATACTTCCTTAAAAACGCTGAAGCTTATGGTATTTATTATCAGTAAGGCTGAAATGCCCATAGCAAGTAAGGAAATATTGTTCAGTACGCTTTTGTTCTCCCGCAGGTTCTTAGCTGCCAGAATACCTTCATTGCCGAAAAGGAATAAATAGAACCTCTCAAAGAGCTTAATAAAACCACTAGTGATATATGGTATAAGCAGCGTCACTGATACTGACGCAAGTACTAGACAAATCATGTCAACAGTCACTGCAATACTTCTAGGCGCTATTCTCGGGGCAACAAGGACTGCTGCCAGTAAAACCAACCCCAGCAAAAGCTTAAAAGTCTTGTTTTTCTTGACGTTATCTATTTTATTAAGAACTATATCCTTAACTGAAATCTTTGAAACCCTTATTATAGGAATCAGGGAGCTTGCTACCGATAGAAAGATCGCTAAGGCAAAGGCTGCAATAAGCTGCCCATTGTTGTATTGGATATTGGTAGTGAAACCTGCTGCCCTATCGGATTGTGTGAGCATCATACCGGCCATAAGGTACAACACCCCTATACCCAATATGCATCCCAAGGCTCCTCCTACTGCTCCGTAAGCAACACTTTCGATGAGCAGCACAAAATCAGTCATCCTCTTTGTTGCCCCTATGCTCCTGAAGGTACCTATGACCGGAAGCATTTCCGTAGTAATAACCCTGAAGGAGGTATAGATTATGAATACACTAATTACAAGCACCATTACCACCATCATCATAAAGGGAACATTGAAGGTGCTGGACCCTCGTTTGATATCCTCTTCGGGAATTGATTCCACTACACTGTACCTTCTGTATGCCGTTGAAAGGCTGTCTATTAACTCCTGCTTGCGGCTCATATCCTTAGGCTTCATGTAGATTGTTGATACCTGCCCCTTTGCATTATATAGTGAAGCCAAGGTTTCTCTTGGTACTACCCCATTGTTGCTTCTTCCATCCTCAAGAAAAATTCCCTTTGGCTGTACTATGCCAGATACTACGAACTTGTACTTAACCTCATTGATTTCAAGCTCCATGGTGTCTCCGATGCCTAGCTTGAGCTTTTCGGCAGTAACTTTGCTCAGTATAATCTTCTTGCCGCTGAAGGGGTACAGGCCGTACTCTGTCTCAAAAACAACAGGATTCATCTGCTGAAGCTCCTGCAGATCATATCCATTCAGGTTTATATTAATTGTTTCCTTATCTTCCTTTTCATACATCCCAGACCCAAAGACAACTCCGGCAATAAACTCCATATCTCCGCTAAAGCGTTCCGCTGCCGTGGTTGTCATATAGCCCGAAGGAGATTTCTCATTGGAATATATGGTTATCTCTGATGAACCAACCGCATTCCTGATTCTATCAACAATTATCTGCCCCACTGAGCCCGACATCGCCCCAGATGCAAAGAACAGGGCGGAGGACATCATTATGGAGAAAATTATCAGGAACGTCCTGAACTTCTTCTCTTTTATATTTCTTAAAGTAAACTTGAATATAACACCCATATTGCACCCCTAACTGTATATTTCATCCAATCCAAAGATATATACGGAAAGCATTGGTAAAAGTTTTCAAAAAAGACAAAAAAAAAGCTATGGGGGAGATACCTATAGCTCAAAATACGTTTTATATTCAATTTGATTCATTATTAGCTTATTAGCAGTTAATACCAGATTTGAATTTTTTGTCGAATATTTATTCAAAATTTAGAATTTTTAGATTTATTTATAAACTAGGTTTATTATACTATCCCATACTTTAGCTGTCAATACGATTTCTGCTATGTTAAAAAATTGACACTATCCTTGCCCTCAGTTTCATATACAACAAAAGATAGGTTTAATCAAACCTATCTTTCACAATTCTCTTTTGCTTTTGAAGCTTACCCTCAACAACTGCTTCAGTAGCACAGGGTGAAGCTTTCCAGGCCTTTTGACGCAAAATACGAAGGCTGTGTCCCCATACATTTTATCTATAATGCCGTACATACCGTGCCAATCACTGGCATCGTTCACCTTTACGAAATCTCCCACTTTCATATTCCTGACTCACCGCCATTGCATATGATACGACACTATTTAAACGGTCTATTACAGTATATAAAATACTGCTTGTATGGGTTCTATTCCACCCCTTCCTTTAATACTCTGCGTATCTTCATCCCCAGTACACTGTAATATTGGATCAGAACCTTGTCCAAGGATTGACTTGCTTTAACAACCTTAGGGTTTACGAGTTCTTTTTCCTCTTCAATGACTACTTTCAGATCCTTACGAAGTTCTTCGATTCTTCTTGACAACGTCTCTACTTTTTTCATAATCATCGCCCCTTAAGGTTAATAAATGTTATTTATATATTTCTATATTGTCAAGAAATTTCCTCTAGATTTGAGTAATTTTTTTACATTTATCTATAATTTGTCAATGTTCCGTTTATTTTTTACCTACCGGTGCAATATATATCGAAAATTCATCCTCTCCATCCACCTTTATGAGTTCATCGGTTAATTTCTGGTCATATGCTGCAATAGCACAGGTTCCACAAGCTGTCGCTTCACAGGCCAAATACAGGTTCTGACACACATGGCCAGCATCCAGAAGCATCAGCTTATGTGCACCGATGCTGTATCTCCACTCACTTCTATAGGGAATACAGCTCCATATAAAGGTAACTGCTCCAAGTCCTGCGAATTTTTGTCTCCGTGTCGCACTTATGACTTTCTCCCCTATATTCTCATCTTCATACATATATAAGAGTTTGTGACTCAAAGGCAGGTATCTGTACATCCCTCTTTTAAGGCCTTCCACATTCATCACTGCCAGGTAGGTCTCAAAGGAATGTCTTGCTCCCCCTGATGGTACCGGGCGCATTGTAGCATAATTATTATCTCTAACCCCATCTATGCCCTGTGTAGCCCAAAGCAGAAAAGACAGCTCCTTAAGGGTGATTGGCTCGTCAACATACTGTCTCCTGCTCCTTCTGGACTTCATGCAATTGTATATATCCTTCTTTTTCAGTACTTCTTCACTCACCGAGGGCAAATCAATTATTGCCGCTTCACCTCCATGAGGCTTTTCAAGGGCCGGTTGTGGAAGCTTCAGCTTCTGGTCGGTTTGAATCTCATCAATTTCATTAAAATTGGATTTCATTAACTCTCTGTTATTCTTTATCTTGTCCATTTGTGCACCTCTCTCTGCTTATTTTCACACTGTTTTTATCAAACTATTCTATACTCTTTGCGCAAGCTCCTGCCACATTTCATACATGTCCCCCAGCGCCGCTTCCTTGTCTGCAAGCTTCGCGCCCATATCCTGTAAAAATACATAATCTGCAGCCCTTTCAATATCCTCCATGGCTTCCTTTATACTCTTTATCTCCTCTTCTAAAGCCGCAATGGTGCTTTCAACTTCTTCAAGTCTATTCTTGTCACCATTTACTTTCTGTCTTGGTTTCTTTTCTGAAGCTGCCGGCTTGATATCCTTTTTCTTTTCTTCATATTTGACTTCCTTAGGTCGCTTATCCTTGAAATAGTCATAATTCCCACAGTACTCTACGAGGGCATGATCCTCAATGCTGTACAATCTGTCGGCCAGCCTGTTGATAAAATATCTGTCATGGGATATGAATACTATTGTACCCTCATAATCCTCCAAAGCCGCTTCAAGTGCTTCCCTTGTATCAATATCCAAATGGTTGGTGGGTTCATCAAGTATCAGCAGATTTATATCACTGTACATAAGCTCTGCAAGCTTGAGCCTTGTCTTTTCCCCACCGCTTAGGCCTGACACCCTTTTAAAAACCGAATCCTTAAAAAATAGGAACCTTGCCAGTCTGCCCCTTGCTTCACCCTCGGTCAGGTTCAGGCTTGACTTGAACTCCTCCAGTATCGTCATGCTCTCGTCCTGAAAGCCTATACTCTGCTCCAGGTAGCCTGTTTTTACATTGGAGCCTACCCGCACACTTCCTTGGTCTGGATTTTCATGCCCCATTATCATCTTTATCAGTGTACTTTTACCGGAACCGTTGGGTCCGATTAAACCCACACGCTCCCCAAACCTCACAAGCATATCTGTTTTCTGAAGCAGCAGCTTTGAATCATAAGCCTTTGTAACTTCTTCACAGACCACAGCATCCTTGCCACTTCTTCCCGTCGCTTCAAAGCTTAGGAATACACGTTTTCTGTCCAATATAGGCTTGTTGATTTTCTCCATCCTGTCAAGAGCTTTTTGGATGCATGCTGCCTTCCTGAAGAATTTTTCATTGTCTCCCCTGTTCCCCCAGTCCCTTAAGCGCTTTATCGTCTCCTCCATCTTCTTTATTCTCTTCTGCTGATCCTGGTAGTTGTCGAATTCTACAAGGAGCCTTCTCTCCTTTTCTTTGACATAATGCGAATAATTCCCTTCGTAGCTTTCGCACTCTCCGTCTTCCACCTCAATTATTCTGCCCACTGCCCTGTCAAGGAAATACCTGTCATGGGATATGATAAGCACTGTTCCTTTATAATCCCTGATAAAGCCTTCCAGCCACTCTATTGAATCTGTATCAAGATGGTTGGTCGGCTCGTCTAAAAGCAGCAGCTCAGGCTGGGATATCAATATTCGGGCAAACAATATCCTGGTCTTTTCTCCTCCGCTTAAATCTTCAAAATCCATGCCATACATGCCCTTGGATATCTGAAGGCCTGTTGTCACCAAGTCCACCCGGCTCTCAATACTGTAGCCCTCCATGGCTTCATATTGTGCAATTAGCTTTCCATATCTGGCAACCAATTCCTCAAGCAGCTTTTCATCCTTCTCAAGAGACATCCTCTTTTCCAGTTCTGTCATCGTGGTTCTCAGCTTCATCACTGCCTCCACCCCACCAAGAAGTACATCATACACGCTGCTTCCTTCAAATCCATCAGGAACCTGCTCCAGATAACCAATCTTAATGCCTTTCTTTAATGCCAGCATACCCTTCTCATATTTCTCAGTGCCTGCTATCAGCCTGAACAATGTGGTCTTGCCACAGCCGTTCCTCCCTACAATTGCAGCCTTTTCTCCTTCATTTATCTCAAATGTGACGCTGTACAACACCTTGTTGGCAGCATAATATTTTTCTATTTCCTTCATTGATAATGCTATCATCTTTTATATCTCTCCTTCATATTACATATTGCGAAAACAATAAAGCCATGAGCAAATAAAATCTGCTCATGGCTCTTCATTATAAGTTGAAGTTAGTATGTTCCATGCAAAGACTCGTACTTGCTTAGTTGACTTATTCTGTTAAAAATGGGCAGACTTATCCCGTTGAACTGGTTTACATATGCTCTTCCAGTTACTACAAAGGAATTCAAAAGTCTTTCCTTCCTGTCAACCAAGTAGTATATGTTCAATCTTTGCACCACCTTTCCGATAGCATTCTTTTACATAATCATTTTATTATTGCATGCAATAATTGTCAATCACTTAATTATTGTCCGATTATTTATCTCAATACTTCTCTGATTACTCTTTCAGCATTTTTATATGTTATCTTATCTATTTCCCCTGCTGTGAAGCCCGCTTTTTTCAGTGCATCAAAAAGTATGCCCATGCAGCCTGCATCCGGTATAGCTGTCAAGTGGTTGGTACCGTCAAAATCCGTCCCTATGGCGATAACTTCTGTCCCTGCGGTATTTCTCATATGGCTTATGTGCCTTACCATGGCCTCAATGCTTCCACCATCCCCGAGAAAGTCCGGCTCAAGGTTCAGGCCTGTGATTCCACCCTTTCCGGCAAGCTTCCTCAGCATATCGTCGGACAGGTTCCTGTAGTGATTTGTCATTGACCTGGCATTTGAATGAGATGCAACAAAAGGCTTGCCGGATAGTCTTACTACGTCATAGAAGCCCTGGTCAGAAAGATGGGATACGTCTATGAGCATACCTAGCCTGTTCATTTCTGCCACAACTTCTTCTCCAAAGGGAGTCAGTCCTTTGTCTTTATGCTCCCACTGGAAGTTGGGATAGCCTATGCAGTTGGGATAGCCCCAAGCCAGTGTTATAAGTCTTACTCCAAGCCTGTAAAGGTTCCTGAGGTTCTGCAGCTTTCCTTCTATTGCTCCGCCCTCTTCAATTGTAAGAAAGGCTGATATCTTGCCCTCAGACCTGTTTTTCTCCATATCCGCAATGCTTGCTGCAAATGCAATATCAGCACTGTTTTCCTCAATTTCATTGTAGAAATTGTCTATCATGTCCAGACACCTGTCCATAGGTTCAGAATCCTTGTCCAGGTTTACATACATTGCAAAAAACTGTGCAAGGGAACCTGCTTTCTTAAGCTTTTGTACATCTATGCAGAGATCGTTTTTCCCTAATTTAACCTCACCTTTTGTATCTACGCATCTCAGAATGGTATCACAGTGCAAATCAATCAGTTTCATAATATATCTCCTAACATAATATTTTGGACAGTAAAGCCGTGCCTCAATGTCATTTTAACAGATATACGCCTATTTTTGAACAATATTGGAAATATTCTATTTTAAATTAGTAATCTTTGATAGAATATTATACAGGAGATGATTTGATGTTTAAAGAAATGAGAAGACAGGATAGATTGATAGACAATTCAGAAGCCATACGCGTACTTGAGGCCGGTCAATACGGCATACTTTCAACCACAGGCAGCAACGGGTATGCATACGGTGTACCCATTAGTTACACATACAGCAATGGCAGCATATACTTCCACTGTGCTGTTGACGGGCAAAAGCTGGAGAATATTGAGCACAACAACAAGGTATCCTTCTGCGTTGTAGGTGAAATAACACCACTTCCTCAAGACTTCGCTGTGAACTACGAAAGCACAATAGTATTCGGCAAAGCAGTGGAAGTATTCGAAAGTGAAAAGCAGACAGCTTTGGAGGCTATAGTGGCAAAGTACTCCGCAGCCTTTACAAAAGAAGGCCTGGAGTACATAAGGAAGTCCGCAGCCGCGACCAGGATTTTTAAAATAGAAATAGAGCACCTCACCGGCAAAGCACGAAGATAGAATTTTCAAATTTCAAAATCACCTGTTGGAGGTGTCTGATGTGACAGATGTAAAAAAGCAAAACTGCTGAGATACTTCACAGCATGCAGTTGGGTCCAGCTGCGAAGCAACCATAAAAAATGCATATGATTATTTAAAGGAATTGGAGCCGGCACCTGCTTGGATAACGGGGTACATAGCTACTTCCATTGCTGATATTCCAACAATAAGCACGACTCTTAACAGGATTGACAAGACAGGCGCAATAAAATCAAGGCTTGGTATAGGCAGGGACAACTACAAAGTGCCCCCCGGGCTATATGCTGTCGGTAAGCCTGACAATACTTCCCCGGTGCTGGTTACCGCGAACTACAAGCTTACCTTTGACAGTTTGAGATGTGAACTGACCGGTTTAAATGCCTGGATTGCAGTCATTGACACCAACGGGATAAACGTGTGGTGTGCAGCAGGAAAAGGCACCTTTGGTACCACAGAGGTGGCAGGGAGGATAAATGCCTTGAGGCTGGGAAGGCTTGTAACCCATAATGCATTGATACTTCCACAGCTTGGCGCACCCGGTGTAGCCGCTCAGGTCGTGTTCAGGCTGTGCGGCTTCAGAGTTGTATACGGTCCTGTAAGAGCAAGTGACATAAAGGAGTTCCTGGGCAATGGGATGAAAGCAACTGTTGAAATGAGAAAAGTAAGCTTCGGACTTAAGGAGAGAGCAATACTCACTCCGATAGAACTGGTGCATAGCATAAAACCCATGCTGTTGATATTTCTTGCATTGCTTGCACTCAACCTCGCGGTTGGAAGACATCCATCGATATCTACAGCAGCTCATACAGCGTTGTTGAATTTTATACCATACCTATCAGCTTTCCTAATTGGTTGTGTTGCCGTGCCAATGCTGCTTCCCTGGATACCCTTCCGCTCCTTTGCGTTGAAAGGTCTATTGATGGGATTGATACCGGCAGTTTATGCGATGCTTTACCCCGAGGTGTTCGGCTATTACAGTGCCAGCTGGCTTGTTAAAGCCGCTTATATGCTTATTATACCGGCAGTTGCTTCCTTCTTGAGCTTAAGTTTTACAGGCTCCACCACCTATACATCTATTTCAGGCGTAAAGAAGGAAATGAAGTGCGCACTTTTGCCCTACATGGCAGCTGTGGCTCTTGGAGTGATTTTTATAGCCGCAGACAGCATAATAAGGCTATTTTATTAATGAGGTATTGTTATGAAGCATAAATATATCAAAGATGTTTCCACCCTAAAGCTTGATAGTGAAAAATGCATAGGCTGCGGTATATGTGCCGATGTGTGCCCGCACCAGATACTTGTCATGAATAATGGCAAGGCTGACATCATAGACAAGGATATGTGCATGGAGTGCGGCGCCTGTGCCAAGAATTGTCCCGCTTCTGCCATATCCGTAGAATGCGGCGTAGGCTGTGCAATAGCAATATTGAACGGGTTATTGAGAAAAAGCAGTCCGGACTGCGAATCCGGCAGCAGCTTCAAAAGCCGGAAGGACAAAGGGTGCTGTTAAAAGGGCTTAAAAACAAAGGGACGGGTAACACTGAAGACACTGAAATCCACTGAATATACGGCAGGGAAATATAAATCATACCGTGAGATTCTGTGGAGAATCCGTGTGTTCAGTGTTACCCGTAACCTATTTTATTATCTATCTAAGCTTTATAAATTTCTCTATGTCTTTCCTTATAAGATCCAGTGAGCTTCTCCAGAAGTCCACCTTTGTTACATCAATATTCATGACCTTTGCCACATCTGCAATATTCATCTTGCCTGTCACAGACAGCATTTTATCATACTCCTTCACAAAGCCCTCGCCGCGCTTCAGGTACTCAGCATACAAGCCCTTTGAGAAGAGCAGCCCGAAGGCATAGGGGAAGTTGTAGAAGTTAAAGTCTGCGTTGTAATAATGGGGCTTGCAAAGCCACATATATGGATGCAGAAAATCATGGTCGAGTCCATTGCCGTATGCTTCCTTCTGTGCATTCAGCATAATTTCCTTCAATTCATTCACCGGTAAGGAGCCCGATTCCCTTCTCCTGAATACTTCACTTTCAAAAAGGAACCTGCTCATAATATCCACTATGACCTGCGCCGAATCAGATATATCGTTTTCCAATATGGAGAAGGTCTCTTCCTTATTTGCTGTCTTTAATGCCGCTTCCTTTACAATAGTCTCGCAAAATATTGAAGCTGTTTCTGCTATAGGCATCGGATAATCAGAATTCAGATACGCTTCCTTCATAAGACATGCACCATGGTATCCGTGGCCTAGCTCGTGTGCCAGTGTAGTCATGTTGCTGAAGCTTCCATCAAAGTTTGACAGTATCCTGCTCTGGCCTATTGTATGAAGGTTTTCGCAGAAAGCCCCCCCGCGCTTGCCCTCTCTTGGCTCCGCATCTATCCACCGGTTGTCAAAGGCATGGGCTGCATAGTCCGCCAGAGCATCACTGAAGGTCCTGAAGTTGCCAACTATATAGTCTCTGGCTTCCTTATAGCTGAATTGCATATCCACGTCGCCCATGGGTGCAAACATATCATAGAAAGGCAGCCCCTTCTTATAGCCCATAAGCTCCGCTTTCTTCCTGAAGTATCTGTGGAAGTCGGGCAGGCTTTCACGCATTGCGGTAAGCATTGCATCCAGTGTTTCCATATCCATCCTTGCATCCAAAACCGTCTGTTCCAGAGGAGACTTGTATCCCTTCATTCTGGATACAGTTATTACCTCTCCTTTTATTCCATTAAGGCACGCCGCTACTGACTCGTCAACCTTGAGGTAAGTCTTTAGCTCCGCTTCATAGGCTGTCTTTCTGAGCTTGGCATCCTTATTATATGCCATATTCCTGACTACAGGCAGCGGAAGCTGCTTTGCCTCCCCGTCAATTACTATATCCACAAGAAGTGTCGAAGTTAAGAGCTCCTGGAGTTTTTCCCACGCAGCTGAGCCTGTTGTCTGCATTTTTGATATCAGCACTTCCTCCTTGTCACTCAAGAGGTATTTGCTCTTTTCCAGGTTCTCTTGGAAATAGAACCGGAACTCCTTCAGGTAGCCGTCTGACTTGATAATTTCATCTATATTGCTTATGCTTCCAAGCCATTTTTCAAAGTTTACCTCGGGCTTAGTTAACTCCGTAGCCCGTTCCTCCAGATTTTCGACTACTTTCAATGCCTTCTCATTCTTGGCTTCAACACTCATAGTAAGCTGCGCAAAGCTGTAAAGGCGGGTATAAAGCAGATAGAACTCATTAAGAGTCTTAACATATTTCTTCATCTTATGGGCTGCATTTGTTGAATCCTTAAGATTACTTTCTGCCCACTCCTTTATACTTTCGATTTCTTTGACACACTTTTCATAGTCCTTCTTAAATTCTTTTGACTCAAAGGATTTGTACAGTTCATCCAAGCTCCATCTCTGATTCATCGTTAACCTCCACTCATCTTATTCAAAATATTATATTAAACTATGCATTACCAATAAGCTTCTGCTTAAGTTCCTTCTCTATGGTAATAAGCTCCGCTTCTGCCTGCTGCCTCTTAAGTCTGCCTTCCTTCTGGATGTTAAGTGTCTCATCTATTGTAGCAATAAGGTCCACATTGACCTTCTTCAAAGTTTCTATATCCACCACTCCACGCTCCGTCTCCCTAGCCAGGTCAATTGATCCGGTCTTCAGCATCTCTGCATTCTTCTGCAGCAGTGTATTGGTTGTATCAGTAACTTCCTTCTGCACAGCCAAGGCATTTTTCTGCTTCAGAAGGCTTATTGCAATGACAATCTGGTTTTTCCACAAAGGTATTGTGTTCAATATAGAGCTCTGTATCTTTTCCACCAGCACCTGATTGTTATTCTGAATCAGCCTTATCTGTGGAGCTGTCTGCAAGGATACCATCCTGCTGAGCTTCAGGTCATGTATCTTCTTCTCAAATCTGTTTGCCATCTGTACAAGGTCGTTCAGCTTCTGGGCATCCACAGGGTCATTGGTTTCCTTTACCTTAGCCTGCATTTCAGGAATTACCTTTTCGCTTATTTCCTTAAGCTTCAAGGTTCCTGCCATTATGTAATAGTTGAGATTGCCGAGGTATTCAAGGTTTTTCTCAAAAAGGTAATCCAGCAGTGTAATATCCTTCAAAAGCTGCATTTTTGACTTATCAAGCTCATCAACAATCTTCTCTATCTCAGTGCTGAGCTTCTGGTATCTTGCTGCAAACTTCTGAGTGTTGTTTACCAGGGTTCCAATAAACGGGAATTTTGACATGAAGCCCTTCCCCGAGCCCACTCCGTCCACGTCCAGTTCCTTTACCTTCAGCATAAGGTCAGTGAGTACATCTCCTACGTAGCCGCTGTCCTTTGATCTTACCTCGCTTACAACGTTGTCTGCAAAACCGGCGATTTGGCTTTGAGCCCCCACCCCATACTGAAGTATGAACTGTGAATCCTCCAGGTTGATGGTCTTCATTATTTCTTCCAGCCTTTGCCTCTGCTCAACCGTAAGCTTGGAAATCTCAACTTCCTCCAGCTTGGTTTCCACAACTTTATATTTTTCAGTTTCCATAAGCACTCCTCCTCCGTATGATTATATATACGTATTTATTTATTTTTTTACTCGTGCTTTTTAACGCAACATATTCTCCTTTATTCAAGCGTTGAAAATGCACCTCCTTGGTGTTGTGCCTCTTCAGGATAAGGAATCCTTCCTGTTAAGAGGCATATCATAATATAATACCATTTTATCATTATTTTCTCAAAAATGTATACGCAATATCATTTTGCCTCCCACTTTTCTGTACAATCAGCTTCCTATATAATATAATTATTTATATAGTACGTCAGTCAGGAGATGCTTATATGATTGCTTATAGAAAGCTTGCACATGAGGATTATAATGATATAGTTGATATTTGCAAGGATATTTGGGAAGGTACCGACTATCTGCCTGAGCTTTTCCATGAATGGGTTGATGCTAAAGGCTTATTTCTGGGTGCTGTGGACACGGATACCAATAAGGTCATCGGAACTGATAAATATTCTGTACTTTACGATGGCACCGGCTGGCTTGAAGGCTTGAGGACCCATAAGGATTACCGCGGAAAGGGAATAGGGAAAGAGCTTGCTTTGAGGTTGTTCAAGGAGGCTTTGGATGATCTTGGCAGGGGTAAGATAAATAAGCTTGCCTTTTCCACCCATATTTCCTCTGTTGAAAGCATCAGTATGATGAAAAGGCTGGGCTTCAAGCTTGAGCAGCAATACATATTCGTACAGAAGAATTATGAGGATGTGAAGGATACTCTACGTATCAAGGACTTCTCCATAGAAAGCTGGAGGCCGACCTACGAGGAATTCAAAGAGCTTCCTTATTTAAAGAGAAGAAAAGGTATACTGCCCTTTATTTTTTATTTCCAGAAGCCTACTCCTGAATTGTATAAAGAGTTGGCAGAGGATAAATGCTTCATATCAATAAACGGCTACAAGGGTTTGCTCAAGCTGAAAGGTGAGCCTCACTTCATAGTATTTGATGAAAGCATTGAGGGCATAAATGCTTTCATGAATTATTCATTACTGCTGTTTAAGGACAAATGCCCCTCTCCGCCTCTGACCGCAGTCATGCCAGAGGACTTGGAGCTGGTTGAATCGCTGAAGGCCGCCGGATTTGGCACAATAGCAGCTTGGTCTTGTGATTATCTCTATTTTATATATTCAGATAAATAGTGATGTATAATATGAAAAACGCATACAATTGTATGTGCTTTTTTATGTGCAAAATATGTGAAAAAGTAGCGAAATATGGTAACATGTTAATAAGATTATGTTAAATTAAAGAAATGAGGAATTCTTATGATTCATTCTTTTTTTGATAAGTCATTTAAAGCCATTTTACTACTGATTTTGGTTTCATTTGTATTTATTATGCCGTTTTTTATAATGGTCCAGCCACCTCACCCCGCTGCGGTTTCCGAAGGCTGGCAGTACCGTTATGGAGATTCCGAGAAAAATGCTCAGGGTATTCCGCTATGGGTTTATGACCAAAAGGAGGATCCCAGCTGGAAGCCCTTTTCATATCCCGGCCAACCTCCGATCAAACCTGACACCGGCGATGTATGGCTTCGTACTCAGCTTCCCACAAAGGATTGGGAAACCCCGAGCATAATGTTCACAACCAATGACCAGCTCTTCGAGGTCTATGTGGAGGACAAGCTGATTTATAAGTTTGGAAATATTGAGCACCCTGATGACAAGGTAGCTTCCGGATCTCCCTGGCATATCATACGACTCCCTGAAGACTATCATGGCAAAACAGCATTCTTAAGAATGCATACCCCCTTTACTAGAAACCTTGGACTTGTAAGAAGATTTGAAGTAGGGGCAGAACATGAGCATTACTCTTATCTGGTAGCCAATGAAATTGATAATTTGCTGCTGACAACACTATTCACCTTCCTTGGGTTTAGCCTGGTATTCATATATATGCTGAGAAGGAGTGTCAATTACGAGTTCCCTGCACTGGGCTTATTCTCCATAAGCATTGGTATCTGGCTGCTTGCAGAGACCAACTTCAAACAGCTGTTCTTCAACGCGCCCAGGTTTTGGCTTTATGTTGCCTTTCTATCCTTCTACCTTATGCCGGTAGGTTTTATGATATTTGTGGAAAGAGTGTTTTCCCCAGGCAATATTTATATGAAGATGATGTGGCGGCTCAATATATTTTTTGCTGCAGTCACTCTTTTGCTGGATGTAACCAAGATGATTCCCTTCATATTCACACTTCAGGCTTTTTATATAGTACTTTTTCTTAGCGCTGTAACTATTTTTGCTACCATTGCCAAGGCTGCAAAGGCCAACAGTTATGAAACAAAGATTTTCGTATGGGGTTTCTCACTGTTTTTGATGTTTGGTTTTTATGACATATTGGGAATGTACTTTAGAATCGTAACCTGGTCGCAGTATATTATCCCCTATGGAATGTTCATATTCCTGCTTTCCATGATATATATACTGGGCAGAAGGTTTGCTGAAGTATATGACAAGCTGAAGGTGTATTCCGAGGATATCAAAGCCAAGAACGAAGCCCTTCATCATGCATATAAGGAAGTTAATGACTCTAAGGACAAGCTTTCTGAATGGAATAGAGGCTTGGAGCAAACCATACAAAAAAGGACTGCTTCGGTAAGAAACCTGCTGGATAATGCAGGGCAAGGCTTCCTGACTTTTGGAGCAGACCTTGCGGTCGGAGCGGAGTTCAGTTCAGAATGTTATAATATTTTCGACTGCAATATAAAGGGCAAATCCTTTCCTGAGCTTTTGTACCCTGACAACGCTGAAGAAACGGGCTTTCTTAAAACTCTTCTTGGAAAAATACTTGAAGAAGAGGATGAGATTCAGAGGAGCATATATCTTACACTCCTGCCTGAGGAAGTCTCTATAGACAACAGGTGCATTCAAATAAGCTATAAAATTATAAGGGATAAAGACTTGGACATTTCCGAAGTGTTCATGGTCATCCTCACTGATATCACCTATAAGCGCATGCTGGAGGACAAAGTGGAGCAGGAGCGCAATGTGCTGAAGATGGTGGTAAAAGTTATTACCAACTATGATGATTTTGTAGAGACCATTAAGGATTATAAAGACTTTTGCAGCTCAAAGCTTCCTAAGCTCTTGAGCAGCAAGCAGCCTCATGATGAAATGCTTTATGAAATATGCCGTACAATCCATACCTTCAAAGGTACTTTCAGCTTGTTTGATATGTCAAATATGATTGAAAAGCTTCATGCTTTTGAAACACAAGTATCCGATTACAAGGACAGTAAGGATTCATACAGCATGAACAGGCTGAAGAAATATATTTTAGAGCAGGATGTTTACGGCTGGCTTGAAGCTGATATTAATATACTTAAAAATATATTGGGTGATCAATTCTTAAATAAGGAGGATACTATTGTTATCGAGAAAGCTAGACTGCTGGCAATAGAGGAAAAAATGCTCTTGATACTGCCCTCAGCTGAGTGCAGGCTGCTTCTTTCCGATATCAAGAAGCTCAGGCAAAAACCCTTCAAGGAAATTCTCAAAGGGATGCCAGATTATTCACAGAAGCTCGCAGACAGGTTAGATAAGATGATAAACCCAGTTGAAATCCATGCAGACAACATACCTGTCGACCTTGACAGATATCAAGAATTTTCAAAAGCTCTGATCCATGTGTTTAGGAATATTGTTGACCACGGACTGGAGACACCTGATGAAAGATTGGAGCAGGGCAAACCCGAATACTGTAATATACATTGTGAAATAAAGCTTATTGATAGAATGATAAATCTTACAATATCGGACGATGGAAGAGGCTTTGACTTCAGTAAGATAAGGAAGAAGATTGTCGATAGGGGGCTGCTTGAGGAGGAAATCGCCTGCGCCATTACAGACAATGAAGCAGTACAGATTATGATAGATAACCATATCTCAACAAAGGATGATATAACCTACACCTCCGGAAGAGGGTTAGGCCTGTCGACAATAAAGCATGAAACTGAAAAACTGGGTGGAACCTTCAAAATAATTGCTGACAGCGGCAAGGGTGCCCAATTCATATTCCAGCTTCCTTATGAGGCGGCCATAGAGGTGTCTGACGTAACTGCTGCCTCGATAATAGACCCATTGGTTGAAACAGCAAAGGAATTTATGGCTAATGAGCTAAAATGTGAAACCATCAGTTTCAATAAAAGCAGCTTCAGTAGGCTGGAAAACATCCTGCTCAAGGACTTCGCTTGTTTTATAGGCATTAAGGGAATCGTATTTGGCAGATTTGTTGTCACTATGGATAGAAAACTTGCAGAGAAGCTCTTGGAAAATATTGTAATAGGGGAATTAACCAAGGAAGAAACTGATATATATATCGAAGATGTACTTGCAGAAAGCTCGAATATTATAGTCGGAAATTCCATTAAGAAATTCCAGGGCCTTGAAGATCTTATTGTTATAGAGCCGCCTATAACAATAGAACTGGCTGGCGCATTATTACGGTTTACGGATTCGACCGTTTGGAGCTGCAAAATTGAGTCAGAGTATGGGAATATGGACATAAGCTTTATTGTGCCTTATGACAGCCTCTTTGGAACAAGCAAAAACGATGACCCCTCCTAGTAACAGGAAGGGTCATTTTCTATGGCACAAATACCTTTAGAAAGTGTTTCTTAACCTCTATGTCCAAGGGGAGATTCGGCCCCCGCTCCCCGTCTATATCAGTCTCACAGCTTCCATCGCACGCAATCGCAAGCTTATCTGTATGAAAGTGATACACATTAGGGTCTCCTATATGCTCTCCCCTCAATATTTTCAAAAATATAGCAAATATATTTGTAATATTGGTATTCTTAATCGCTATGACATCCATAAGTCCATCATCGATTTTTGCATTGGGTGCGAGTTTGTTGAAGCCACCTGCAGAGCTGCCGTTTAATATCATAAACAGCAGGAAATTGTCTTCAATCACATTGCTGCCATAATGCAGTCTCATTTTGAATGGAGTGAACTTTGGTATTTCCTCGATGCCCTTCATATAATAAGCCAATTTACCAAGGGCATTTTTAAGGTTTGTATCTGTTTTATAAGCCACGTCCGTCAGCAGACCGGCGCTGCATACATTTAAAAAGTAGCTGTCATTAGCTCTCCCGATATCAACTCTTTTTGTCCTCCCCTTTCCTATAATGTCGCAGCAGGCTTCAATATCTCTGGGTATATTAAGATGTGCGGCAAAATCATTGGCTGTGCCAAATGGGAATATACCGACCGGCAGATCAAGCCTCCTGGATGCCATAATGTTTATTACACTGCTCAATGTACCATCACCACCGGAAATGCAAACAGCGTAATAATCTTCATGAATATCAAAGAATGCCTTTTCAAGAGTATTGATATCGCTGCTTCTAAAGGGAACCATCATATATCCGGATTTCTGAAATCTTTCGATCAAATAGTCCAGCTTATTCTTAAGGGTTCCATCTCCAGAAGAGGGATTGTATATGAATTTCAATTTTTTCATGCTCTCACCCCGCTAAACATCATTATAGCATTATCAAAAGTATATTCTAATATTTTTTGTCATTCTGGTTCTTTTTATGAAATAATAATTTATGCGTTAAGGGAAAAACTAATTACAAAATAAATTTTTAAATGTGAAAGGTAGAGATAAATGAAAAACAAGGAAAAACGCAAAGAGACCTTTGAAAACAGCATTGCTGACATGAACGCGGATATGAAAAAAGCCCGTCTTGTCTCCAGTATAATGGAGAAAGCAGAGCAGGGTGATGAGGAAGCAAATAAGGGAAGGAGCTAAATTGTCCTCACGGGTTCGAGTCCGAGATATAAAAAACCAGTGTCTTATGTTACTAAAACACTGGATAAGTTCGTTAATGGCGGAGAAGGAGGGATTCGCCGTCTACTGCGCTCCGCTTGTATACTACTACGTCGCCTTTCGGCTCCTTACAATTTACTAAAAACGCTCGCACGGGAGCATTTTCTTAACGTAAATTGCCTAACGGGTTCGAATCCAAAAAATATAAAAACTAGCGTCTTTTATTAAAACACTAGTATGCATTCTTTAATGGCGGAGAAGGAGGGATTCGAACCCTCGCGCCAGTTTCCCGACCTACGCCCTTAGCAGGGGCGCCTCTTCGACCAAACTTGAGTACTTCTCCTTGGACTACTTCATAAAAATTATATGAAATTTTTCTGGAGGAGAGAGAGGGATTCGAACCCTCGGACGCTTTAACACGCCTCTGGTTTTCAAGACCAGCTCCATAAACCGCTCGAACATCTCTCCTTGAGTGACAATATACATTATAACAAGATTATTTTTAAGTGTCAATAAACAAATATTATGATATATGGCAAATGAATATCAGTAATTCATTTATGTGACAACTTTATTTATATGCAGCTTTCAAGGTTGTTATGCACGCCAAACCAAAGCTTGGCGTGCATAGGAACTTACGTTATTTCCTTATCCTATCTATTCCGCCCATATAAGGTCTTAATACTTCAGGTATTATTACACTACCGTCTCCCTGCTGGAAGTTCTCCAGTATAGCTGCTACTGTTCTTCCCACAGCCAAGCCGGAGCCATTAAGTGTATGAATGAATCTTGGTTTTTCCTTTGGGTCCGGTCTGAATTTTATATCAGCTCTCCTTGCCTGGAAGTCTTCAAAATTGCTGCAGGAAGAAATTTCAACATACCTTCCGTAGCTGGGCATCCATACCTCCAAATCATAGGTCTTTGCAGAGGAGAAGCCTATGTCACCTGCGCACAGGCATATCACCCTGTAAGGGAGCTTTAGGAGCTTCAATATTTTCTCTGCATCTTCAGTGAGCTTTTCCAGTTCCTCATAGGAATTCTCAGGGTCTGCGAATTTGACAAGCTCAACCTTGTTGAACTGATGCTGTCTTATGAGTCCTCTTGTATCTCTTCCTGCTGACCCTGCCTCTGCCCTGAAGCAAGCGGTATATGCGGTATGCTTTATGGGAAGCATTTTAGCTTCAAGAATCTGTTCCCTGTACATATTCGTAACAGGCACCTCAGCAGTCGGTACAAGGAAGTATTCGGTGTTCTGAACCTTAAAGGCGTCCTCTTCGAATTTTGGCAGCTGTCCTGTACCCATCATGCTTCTTCTATGAACCATGAATGGAGGGAATATTTCCGTATAGCCGTTTTCGGTATGAGTATCCAGCATGAAGTTTATCAGCGATCTCTCCAGCCTTGCTCCAAGTCCCCTATAAAAGGTAAATCTTGCTCCTGTAACCTTTCCTGCAGTTTCAAAGTCCAGTATATTGAGATCTACGCCTATGTCCCAATGAGCCTTGGGCTCATATTCGAATTTAGTAGGCTCCCCAAGCTTTCTGATTTCCACATTGTCTGCGTCAGAGGCGCCGTCCGGTATGCCCTCATATGGAGTGTTGGGGATTGTCAGAAGTATGCCGGTTATTTCTTCATCCAGCTCTCTTACCTTTTCATCCAATGCCTTTATCTTTTCAGATACTTCCCTCATTTCCAAAACCATTGATTCAGCATCCTGCTTCGCTTTCTTAAGCTTGGCAACCTCTTCAGATACTTTGTTCTTATTGCTCTTGAGCTCCTCTACCTCGTAAATTACCTGTCTTCTTTTTTCATCCAGCTTCATAATGTCATCAATCCTGAATTCCTGTCCCCTTCTTGAGAGCTTTCTTTTTATCTCCTCAGGGTTTGATCTGATTGCTCTGATATCCAGCATATTATTTTACCTCCTATATATTTTTGGAAAAAATAAAAAAGCCTTCCGTCCCAAATACAAGGGACGAAAGGCTTCCGCGTTGCCACCCTAATTAGCAGTAATTGATAATTACCACTCTCTCAAAACTATAACGGCAGTGCCGGTACTGCTCCTCGCAGACTGCTCCGGGATGGACACATATAAGCTGTCTGCCGGCTTGCACCTACCGCCTGCTCTCTTAACAACACACCTATTGCTTTTCCCATCAAAGCATTTACACTATATATTATACTTATTTTTTCATATTTTACTACTTATTATGTACATATGCAACAGTTTTATAAAAAAAGCTTCTAATTGAACCATTTTAAAGACTAAGGAAGCTTTTTATGAAACTCGTTTAGGTCAAGTGAAACATTAATGAAATTATAGCAAAAATGCAAAGAGGTTATTGTGCCTACTGCAATGCCTGCCTCTTCTGCAATTGTCTTAACCTTGGCATTATGATAGCCGTCTCTCGCAAATACTCCCAGGGCATGCTTTGCAATCAAATCCTTCTTCACACCTTCCCCTCCTTCATTATATATATCTATTATATCAATCTATGAGTATATTTGTCCAACCGCAGGGCAATAATTTAGGAAAATATGTTAATAAATGGGATGAGGAAGGGGTGAGTATTATTTGAATAAGCTTGATATAATAAGTCAGCTTGCAGATTTGAAGGAGATAGACTATAAGAATACACTGGCAATAACCAGTATAATTGAACTGCTTATAGAAAAAGGTGTTTTGGATAGACATGAGGTCTCTGAAAAAGCACAATTCTTAGAGGAACAAACCCTGGCAGAGATAAAGAGAAGCAATAGGTTCGGTATTAGCTAGTGCTTATTAACATCACAGCTTTCTAGTCAATCAAAATGTTAATAATGCACTTCATTGATGTTGTGCCCTGCTGCTAGAAACGAATTCTGTTACAAGGCACATAACCGAACCTATTGCTGAATTGAACTAAAATATGGTAAATTATAAAAAAGACCTCTATTGAAGCATTTTAACAACTAAGGAAGCCTTTTTTGAAACTCGTTAACGGAGCATGACAGATTAATGTGGAATATATGCTCCTGCTCGTTATAATAAACCCATTGAATTTTACTATTCATTCATTAAATGTAGATATGCCTATTATGCGCACAATGACCAATATTGCTTTGGGGGGGACCAGTGTGAAGAAAATCGAAGAAGTGCTTCAAGTTTTGCATGAACTGGAAAGCAACGCAGAAAGAGGGGTTTCTGCCTGTGAGATAGGTAAAAGGATGAATATCGACAGGACAAATATCAGCCGATATTTGAACCGGCTTTATGATGAAAAGAAGGTTCTGAGAATTAACGGCAGACCTGTTCTGTATACAGCAAAGTGTAAAACGGCTGATACGGTCTCAAACATACGAGCTGGTGAAAATAGCCTGGATAAAGTCGCAGGAATCCATCAAAGTCTACAGATACCTGTACAGCAGGCAAAAGCTGCTATCTTGTACCCCCCTAATGGACTGCATACCTTGATTCTAGGAGGAACCGGTGTTGGAAAGTCCTTGTTTGCCGAGCTTATGTACCAGTTCGCGGTAGAATCAGGGGTAATAGCTCTCAATGCACCTTTCATTCGTTTTAACTGTGCGGATTATGCAGATAATCCGCAGCTTCTTATATCTCAAATCTTTGGAGTCAAAAAAGGAGCCTATACAGGCGCCGACAAAGATCGGGAAGGACTCTTAAAAAAGGCAAATGGAGGAATGTTCCTGCTGGATGAAGTACACCGGCTATCTCCTCAGGGACAGGAGATGCTTTTTACCTTTATCGACAAGGGCTACTTTGAACCTCTGGGGGAAACGGAGAAAAAAGTATATGCAAATGTACAGATAATTGCCGCTACTACAGAAGAACCGCAATCCTTCCTGCTAAATACCTTCGCAAGAAGAATTCCTATGATTATAACTCTGCCGTCACTAAAAGACAGAGGGCTCAATGAGCGTTTCTATCTTGTCGAAAGCTTCCTAAGGCAGGAATCAAAGAGAATCGGGAAAGGTATATATATTGACAAAAGCTCCGTCACATCCTTTTTACTGTATGATTGCCCAAACAATATAGGTCAACTGAAAAGTGACATACAATTGGCTTGTGCCAGGGCATTTGTAAACTATAAATCAAAAAATGAAGGATATATGCTGGTTGCTCAGGCAGATCTTCCGCAGCACGTCAAGAAAGGTATGCTGAACCTCCAAAGTAACAGAAAAGAGCTTGATTACCTCCTTAAAAACAAAGGGGATATATTAAAGTACAGCTATAAGGAGGAGCAAGAGCAGAGTCCGGAGTACTCACATCAGGACAGCGAGGATTTTTACGATATAATCGAGAAGAAGCTTCAGCTTCTTAAAGAATCCGGAATGAAAGAGGAAGAAATCAATCACATAGTAAATATGGATATTGAAAGTCATTTCAAAAAATATATAGGAGAACTCCCCCAAAAGCTGAGAAGAAATGAGATTTCTAAAATCGTTGCCGCTGAAGTAATGGACTTGGTTATGGAAATAATCAAACTGGCGCGGGAAAAACTAAATCGGGAATATGATAAAAGAATTCATTTTGGGTTGCTTTTACATGTTAACAGCTTTATAGAGAGAGCCAGAAAGGGAATCAGCATATATCATCCAAAGCTCAATTCTATTCGTGTAGAATATCCTGATGAGTTTTTAGTTGCCATGGAGGCAGCAAAGCTTATGGATATTAGATTGGGAATACATACACCCCTTGATGAAATAGGCTACTTGACCATGTTCTTAGCTTCAAATCCTCTGGAATCCAGTATTGAAGAAAAGGATCCGGTCGGAATACTGGTAATAATGCATGGTAATTCGACTGCCAGCAGTATGGTTGAGGTATGCAACTCCCTGGTCGGGACAAACCATGCTGCAGCCTTGGACATGCCCCTTACAATGAGCCCCCGGACAATGTATGCCACCACCAAAAATACCGTATTGGAGCTGGATAAGGGAAGCGGCGTACTGCTGATGGTTGACATGGGCTCTCTCGTAAATTTCGGGGATATGATAAGTGAAGAGACCGGCTCATTGGTGAAGACAATTGATATGGTAAGCACCCCCCTCGTCATGGATGCCAGTAGAAAGGCTATACTCGGGAGGGACATTTACTATATTTATGACAGTATTAAAGAAGCTTATCAGTTGAACACTTCGGAAAATCCAAAGGACAATTCTGCGAAAAAGAATATAATAATAACGGCTTGCTTTACAGGAGAGGGAGCATCCCGTAAGCTTAAGGAGATTATAGAGCATAAGCTGGAGCAGCGATATGATATTGAAGTGATTCCTTTAGAGATTATAAATGAAAATGAATTTTTAAGCAAGATAGAGCGCTATAGAGAAAAATACAAGGTGCTGGCAGTTGTAAGTACAGTTGATATAGAACTGGAATATATTCCCTTGATTCCCGCAATTGAGGTTTTTAGCTATGAGGGGATAGGAAGGCTTGACAGTATAATCAGAGAAGAGAACACCTACCTTGGAGTAAAGAAATCCCTGAAGGAGCATTTGTCAGCCGTAGACTGTGAAGACGCGGTAGATAATGCAAGGCACATTATTGACAACATTGAACAAAGCCTGTCGGTGCGAGTTAGAAGTGAAGTAAAGATAGGCATTATCCTTCATATGAGCTTCCTCTTGGATAAACTGAAGCAGGGGGGCCGGGAGACTTTGTTTAATGACTTGGACAGCTTCAAAGAGCTATATGGTCATGAGCTTACGAGAGTCAGCCGCTGCCTGATGCCCCTGTATAAGCACTTCGGCATTAAAGTAGGGGAAAATGAAACTGCCTATATCTGCAAAATGTTTTTATCAAATAATGAACTTGAACAAATAAGTGTGTAAATCGATAAAGTGTGTAAAAAGTGTGCAATGTGCTTTACACACTTTTTTTTATTTCTTAAGTTTAATTTTTAGTAAGTAAGCCTGAGTAAAAGTCTAGAACTTCAGCCTGTTTGCAAACTTTAAAATATTGTAAAAATTTTCTTAATATTCCGTCTGACTTGGCAGCAAATTTGCAAATATATAGAGATGACAAGAAACGAAGGGAGTGCATCAAGAAGCGATGAAAAAATCAATGGTTGTTGTCAATAGCGAATGTGGACTGCATGCAAGACCGGCAAGCATGCTGGTAAGTACGGCGATAAAATTTTCTTCAAATATTCTTATTAAAAAGAATGATAAGACAGCAAATTGCAAAAGTATCTTAAGTGTCTTAAGTATAGGGGCATCAAATGGAGATGAATTGGAGATAGTCATTGAAGGCCAGGACGAAACCGATGCATTTAACACTATAAAGGATTTGTTCGACTTCCGCTTAGCAAATGCATAGCAGAAAGATGTGGCGACGGGGCAAAGGGTAGTTGCCCAAAGCAATAGCACAAGGAATTAATTTGAGGAGGGTGAAGATTGTGTTAAGGGTTATGCTGGTATGTTCCGCAGGCATGTCTACCAGCCTTTTGGTCACCAAGATGAAGGATGCTGCAATAAAAAGTGGTATTGACATTGAGATTTTTGCAGTACCTGAGGTTGAGGTAAAAGAAAGTATCGATAAGGCTGATGTAGTACTTCTGGCTCCACAGGTAAGGTTTCTATTCAATAAAATGAAGCAGGAGCTTGAACCCAAGGGAATTCCTTTGGCAGTCATTGATGGTATGAACTATGGCCTGATGAAGGGAGAGGCTGTAGTTAAACAGGCGCTGGAGCTCACTGCTGCCGCTAAGTAACAGTAAAGCCTTACAAATAATTATAAGGGGGATTAATATGAAAAAGTTTCTGGAATTCATGGAAAAGTATTTTGTTCCAGTAGCTGGACGGATTGGTTCACAAAGACATCTTGTAGCGGTGCGTGACGGTTTCATAAGCATTATGCCGCTGATACTTGCAGGTTCAGTGGCCGTATTGTTGAACAATACACTGTTCAGCTGGGTGCCTCAACTAGGCATTCTGAAAGGTATTAACGGTAATGTATGGTGGGGTACCTTTGCCGTTATGACCTTGGTAGTAGTATTCTCGATAGGCTATAATCTCGCTAAAGGTTATAGTGTAGATGCTTTGGCTGCCGGATTGGTTTCCGTTGCCGCTTTCCTCACTGTAACACCCCAAGCCCATGGCGATGCAGGCTGGGGATATATTCACTGGGGGTATTTGAACGCTACAGGCTTATTTACAGGTATTATAGTTGCACTCATAGCAACTGAGATATTTGTTAAACTTATGAAAAAGAAACTTATAATCAAGATGCCTGAAAATGTACCGCCAGCTGTCGGCAGAGCCTTTGCTGCAGTTATACCAGGTATGGTGGCATTATACCTTTTTGCAATTGTTGGTCATGTAATCTCAACTGTTGGTGCAAACAGCCTTTATGATATCATTTATAACCTCATCCAGAAGCCACTTCAGGGTTTTAGCCAAGGATTAGGCTCAGCCATTATTCTTGCAATACTTGTAAATGTATTCTGGTTCTTTGGCTTGCACGGGGGCAACATTTTCGATCCTATTGTAAACTCATTATACCTGCCTGCTCTTGAAGCAAACGCAAGTGCTGTCCAGCAGGGTATCGCCGCTACCAACATCGTAACAAAGTCATTCTATGACTCTTTTGTTCACCTTGGAGGCTGTGGTGCCACTTTAGCCCTTATTGTTGCCATATATATAGCCACCAAGAAAAGGGATGAATACAAACAGATTGCCAAGCTGGCAGGTCCTGCAGGAATATTCAATATCAACGAACCTATAATGTTCGGCTTGCCAATCATCCTCAACCCTGTACTTCTGATACCGTTTATACTTATACCGGGCATACTGACCTTCATTGCCTATGTTGCAACCCGTTGGGGGCTGGTGCCAATGACATATGTTCAGGTACCATGGATTACCCCTGTTGGAATAAGCGGCTTTCTGGCCACTGGAGGCAGTATCATGGGGGGCTTACTGTCAGTTGTAAACTTTGCAGTTGCAGTACTCATATATCTGCCTTTTGTAAAGATTGCTGACAATATGTCAAGCGAACCCAAAGCAGACATCCATGAAACAAGTAAAAAGTCTGTAAATCAGAGTGTTTGATACTCAAGTATTCTTTATATGCTAAGCATGATTTAAGGTGTGAGAGGTAAGGGTAGAAATTTCCTTACCTCATCACATTTATCCAAAATATACTCTCTACTATCCAACAGTAATATTACAAGGAGTGTTTTTTATGGATTTGGAAACTATGGTATTTACTATCATTGCACACAGTGGCGATGCAAGAAGCTCTAGTATGGAAGCGATTGGACATGCAAGAAATGGTGAGTTTGATAAAGCTGCCGCATGTCTGGATGAAGCCAATAAGAAATTGCTGTTGGTACATTCCGAGCAGACAAAGCTTATCCAGGCAGAGGCACAAGGCCAGGAGACAAAGCTGTCCTTGCTGCTTGTTCATGCGCAGGATCATTTAATGGGCGCAATGACTGTAAGGGATTTGGCAGGGGAATTCATAGAACTGTATAGAATAATGAATATAAATAGAGGCTTGATATAATGAAACATTTAGGAATTTCTATATACCCTGACAGAGCCAACCATGAAGAAAACAAAGCATATGTTTCTCTGGCCTCTAAATATGGCTTTACAAGGATATTTACCTGTCTGATATCTGCTGAAAATGATATTGACAAGGTTAAAGAAGAATTCAGTGATATTACCAGTTATGCAAAATTACTGGGAATGGAAGTTATTGCTGACGTGAGCCCCTCGGTATTTGATGCTTATGGCATCAGTTATCAGGATTTGGGGTTCTTCTATAAGCTGGGACTGTCCGGAATCAGACTGGATCTCGGTTTCAGCGGTCTTGAGGAAAGCATAATGACCTTTAACCCTTATGGACTCAAGATTGAAATCAATATGAGCAATGGAACCAGGTATTTGGATAATATTCTTTCCCATAGACCGAATGCAGAAAATCTGATAGGGTGCCATAACTTTTACCCTCACAAATATACAGGACTTTCCAGGAAGCACTTTGAGAAGTGCTCCAAACTGTTTAAACAAAATGGGATTAGGACGGCGGCTTTTATATCTTCAAAGGAAGCTGCTTTTGGTCCATGGCCGGTGAGGGAGGGGCTCTGCACATTGGAGGAGCATAGGGACCTGCCTGTTGAAGTACAGGCAAAGGATCTCTTCAATACCGGTCTTATTGATGATGTTATTATTGCAAATGCCTTTGCCTCCGAGAGCGAGCTTAGCGCCTTGGGTCATCTGGATAAAGAGCTTTTAACCCTGAATGTAGAATTGGTTAAAGACATACCGGATATTGAGAAAAAAATTGTTCTCGATAAGCTTCACTTTAACAGAGGAGATGTATCCGAATACATGATCAGGTCTACACAAAGCCGTGTGAAATACAGCGTGCACCACTTTGCGCTCTTTAATGCCCCAACCATAAAGCGTGGAGATATTTTGATAGATAGCAGCCTGTACGAAAGATATGCCGGAGAATTACAGATTGCTCTTAAGGATATGGAGAACAGCGGAAAGACAAACGTTGTAGGGATGATATCCCAGAAGGAAATATATTTGCTTGATCATATAGAACCCTGGCAAAAGTTTAGGCTTAAGTTGGAATAAGAGCTAATCCCATAATGTAAAAGCTGACTATACCTGCCAGGTATAGTCAGCTTTATTATTTAGTATGCTTTTGCTACATAAACCATTTTTTTGGCCTTGCCGCCGCAAACCAGGCATTTATCCCCTACATGCTCCTGATGAAAAGGCATGCACCTGATTGTTGCATTAGTATCAGCCTTGAGTTTATCCTCACATTCCCTGCTGCCGCACCACATTGTCTTCACAAAGCCCGGTGTCTCCTGCATTATCCTCTTGAACTCCTCGTAATCCGTAGTTGTATAGGTCTTATCTTCCCTGTTTTTCAGAGCCTTGTTGAACATTGTAGTATGAATATCGTCAAGAAGCTTGGTAATGGTCTCTGTAAGATTATCCATCGGTACAGTAAACTTCTCTAGGGTATCTCTTCTGGCTATTGTAACCTGATTATTCTCTATATCCTTTGGTCCAATTTCCATTCTTATCGGAACGCCCTTCATTTCCCATTCGTTGAACTTCCAACCTGGGCTGTAGGTATCCCTGTCATCCATTTCGATTCTAAAGCTCTTATCCAGCTCCTCTTTTACAGCTCTAGCCTTGTCGAGAACTCCCTCCTTGTGGAAGGCAATCGGGATAATAACAACCTGAACCGGTGCCACTCTCGGAGGCATCACAAGACCTCTGTTATCGCCATGCACCATTATTATTCCGCCAATAAGCCTTGTGGAAGTTCCCCAGGAAGTGGTCCAAGCATGTTTTTGTACTCCATCCCTGTCCAGGAACTTTATGTCAAACATCTTGGAGAAATGCTGTCCCAGGTTGTGTGATGTGCCAGCCTGCAAAGCCTTCCCGTCGTGCATCATCGCTTCCATTGTATAAGTATCTAACGCTCCCGCGAACTTTTCCTTCTCACTCTTCTGTCCGAGCAACACCGGCATTGCAAGCTCATCTTCAGCAACCTGCCTGTATATTTCAAGCATCTGCATTGTTTCCTTCTGAGCATCCTCGTAATCTACATGAACAGTATGTCCTTCCTGCCACAAGAACTCAGCCGTCCTAAGAAACGGTCTCGTTGTCTTTTCCCAGCGTACGACGTTGCACCACTGGTTTATCAGGAGGGGAAGGTCTCTGTAAGACTGCACCCACTTGGAATACATATCGCAGATTATCGTCTCTGAAGTCGGTCTTATGAACAATCTTTCGGCAAGCTCCTCGTTTCCGCCATGAGTTACCCACAGCACCTCAGGGGCAAAACCTTCAAAGTGGTCTGCTTCCTTCTTCAAATAGCTTTCAGGTATCAAAAGTGGGAAATATGCGTTCTTATGTCCTGTAGCCTTAAATCTTTTATCGGACACTCTTTGAATCCCTTCCCAAACCCCATAACCGTAAGGTTTTATTACCATGCAGCCCTTGACAGGAGCATAATCAACCATATCAGTCTTTAGTATGACATCGGTATACCACTGGGAAAAATCCACTTCCATAGGGGTTATCTCTTTTACAAATTCCTGCTTCTTATCAGCCATATTAATCTCTCCTTCTTAGGTGAATATGAAATTAGAATATCCTTTTTCAAAACACCAAATTTTGATTTAATAAACAAAAACAAAAAAAACCTTCGTCATGTAAGGGACGAAGGTATACTCGCGGTACCACCCTATTTGAACATACATCATCAATACGTACATTCCTCTTAAGCCTTTAACGCAGGCATACGATAGGAGTTTATCCATAGCTTGGAGGTTGGGTTCAATAAAAATTAGCCCGGAAAGCCTTTCAGCCGCTGAGCTTTCCTCTCTTTCAGCATCTTCTTATCTACTATTCCTCTTCATCACCTTGAGGTCTTAAGTTAAAATCATTATATATTATACCCCTATTTGTGTCAATATACCTTGGTGCCCTTTGGAAAATTTCTTCATATTTAACAACTAAAAGTTTGTGTTTGGAGAGCCAATTAATCAAAACAAGAAGGATACTCACGAATAGTATCGAATTTATAAGTAATATATACTGTTTATGAAGGTTTAAATTTTTTCACAAGGAAGTGTTCACTTGTCAGAGTATAATGAAATAAAAGGCATTGATATATTCGGTGAGAAAAACGGGGAGCTATTAAAGGTAATACTTGACAGTATAAACGATGCCATTTGTGTAGTAGACGAAAACTGCATAACCCGGTACTGGAACAATGCAGCCGAAAGGCTTTACCAGATTGATAGGACTAAAATAATGAACAAGCATATAAAGGAGTTCTTCCCGAACTCATTGCTTCCTCGAATTATAAGAGAGCAGAAGGCTTATGACAATATATACAACAGTCCCAGAGAAGGCTGCTACAATGTCATTAGCGCCTCGCCACTATATATAAACGGTCGTCTGGTGGGCGGCATAAGCTTGGACAGGGATGCCACAGAATTCATAAAAACCTCTGAACTGCTGGTAAAAGCTCAGTCCAATCTTAATGTGCTGGAGCATGAAATATCAATAATCAATAAAAACAGATATGCCTTTTCACAGATATTAGGCAATAACAAAACCTTCAGGGATAGCATCAGACTAGCCAGGGATATATCAAAATCAAATATAAATGTGCTTATAACCAGTGAGAGCGGTACAGGCAAGGAGCTTTTCGCCCGTGCAATACATATGGAAAGTGGGCGGGATGGTTATTTCGTGCCTATAAACTGCAGTGCAATACCTAATGAGCTTATTGAGAGCGAGCTGTTCGGCTATTCGGCAGGAGCATTCACCGGGGCATTGAAAAGCGGCAAGATAGGAAAAATAGAGCTTGCTCACAATGGTACGCTTTTTCTCGATGAAATTGGAGATATGCCTTTAAACATGCAGCCCAAGATATTGCGGGTACTGGAAAATGGAGAAATGACAAGAATAGGCAGTGAAAAAACCATAAAGACCAACATAAGAGTTATTGCTGCTACCAACAAGGATTTATCGGAAATGGTAGAGGCCGGATTGTTCAGGAAGGACCTTTACTACAGACTGAACTCCGTTGTTGTTAGCCTTCCCCCTTTAAGAGAAAGGAAGGACGATATCCCTTTGCTGGTGAACAGATTCGTTGAGGACTACTGTATGGAATATGGGATCAATATTCTGGGGATTACCCCTGAGGTTATGGATATATTCATAACCCATAATTGGGAAGGGAATATAAGAGAGCTTAAAAATGTCATAGAGAGAATTGTGGTACTGGCAAGAAACAAAGATACCGATGTGATTGATATCTCATTTCTTCCGCAGAATCTCAGCAAGAACAAAAAAGCACCCTCGGTACTGAAGCAGGAGAATTTATATGACTTGAACAATATATTGGACAACGCCGAAAGGGAAGCTATAATCAGTGTGATGAGAATTGCGAGAAACAATAAAGCCCATGCAGCGAAGCTATTGAATATACCCAGAAGCACCTTGTATTTCAAACTTAAAAAATATGATCTGGAAAAGTAAAAAGATAATATTAAAACGTCAATATGCTGACATTACCGTCAGTGTATTGACGTTTTTTGTACTAATAATCGGTCCAAGTGTCAACATCTCGACACACAGAACCGCAGACTGCCCTAGAATGCCCGATTTAGCTTGATTTGACCCTCTGCTTTCTTTGGCATACAAATTGCTATATAAATATAGTATGTAATTAGCGAAAGGGGGAACTCCTGTGAGGATTAACCAGCACCCTATTATTTTATTTAATAAAGGTAAGAAAGTAACCTTCACATTCGACGGAAAAGACTTTGAAGGCTATGAGGACGAGCCCATTGCAGCTGCTTTACACGCTGCAGGCGTCAGAGTTTTGGGACACAGCCACAAAATGGGAAGGCCCAGGGGCTTTTACTGTGCAATAGGAAATTGCTCTTCCTGTCTTATGGTGGTAAATGGGGAACCAAATGTCAGGGTTTGTGTTGAAAAACTCAAGGACGGTATGGTGGTAGAGACTCAGAAAGGGAAGGGTGATCTAAGATGAAGCATACCGAAATAGTGGTCGTAGGCGGAGGTCCTGCCGGACTATCAGCAGCTGTCAATGCCGCCTCTATGGGTGCTAAGGTGATGGTTATAGATAGAAGCAGCAAGCTTGGGGGTCAATTGGTAAAGCAGACTCACATGTTTTTCGGATCACAGAAACAATATGCCTCAGTAAGGGGTATCGACATTGCTGATATCCTTTATGACGAGCTATTAAAATATAAGGATAATGTGGAAATCCTGACAGACTCAACAGTAATCGGACTTTATGAAGATAGAATGCTGACCGTTGAGAAGGACGGAAAGTACCTTAAAATAAAACCCAAGTCAATAATTGTTGCAACAGGTGCTTCAGAAAAGTTCCTGACCTTTCCGAACAATGATCTGCCGGGAATTTATGGAGCCGGAGCAGTACAGACACTTATGAATGTATACGGTGTTGCACCCGGGGACAGCGTGGTTATGATAGGAGCAGGCAATATAGGCCTCATAGTCAGCTACCAGATGATGCAGGCGGGCATAAAGGTAAAGGCAATTATTGATGCAGCTCCCAAAATCGGCGGTTACTGGGTACATGCGTCCAAGATAAGACGAATGGGCGTGCCTATAATGCCTTCTTATACAGTAAAATATGCCCATGGCAATGAGAAGCTTGAAAAGGTCACTGTCTGGAAGCTGGATGACAAATGGCAGCCCATACCTGGCACAGAAATGGATATTGATGCTGATGTAATGTGCATTTCAGTAGGTCTTTCACCTTTGGGAGAGCTATTGTGGCAAATAGGCTGTGATATGAAATTCATACCTGAGCTTGGCGGTCACGTTCCCTTGAGGAACGAAGAGCTTGAAAGCAGTATTAAGGATGTTTACGTAGCCGGTGATGTAGCCGGAGTGGAGGAAGCGAGCAGCGCCATGGTTGAAGGCAGACTCGCGGGTCTCTGTGCTGCGAAGAACTTAGGCTATGTCTCTGAGGATTTTGAAGCAATGAAGTCAGACTACCTCGAACAGCTCAACGCTTTAAGATCAGGCCCTGTTGGCGAAAAAATACGCAAGGGTCTCGAACAATTAGTAGTATAGGGAGGTATTAAAATGTTGGAAAAGACTGGTATTGCATCTTCAGAGGATATTACTCTTATTACTCCTTCTAAGGAAAGAATGGCTAAGGGCCCGGTTGCTGTGATTGAGTGCTTTCAAAGAATACCCTGCAATCCATGCCGTACAGCATGCAAAAGAGGAGCAATTGTTGAGTTTAAGGATATAAATGACAGACCCGCAATAAATCATGATAATTGCAATGGCTGCAGCGTATGTGTAAGCAACTGTCCGGGATTGGCAATTTTCGTGATAGACGAGACTTATTCAGAAAAGGAAGCCCTGGTAAAAATACCCTATGAATTCCTGCCGCTTCCGGAGGAAGGAAGCTATGTTACTGCTTTAGACAGAGAAGGTAAGCCGGTATGCAGGGCAAAGGTTCAAAAGGTATTGAATAATAAGTCCCAAGATAGAACTGCTGTGATTTCCCTTGTTATTCCTAAAGAGTATTCGATGGTCGTCCGCTGCATGAGTATTAATGATTACTACAGCGACAACACCCTTGTATGCAGATGTGAGGAAGTCACCCTGGGTGAGCTCCGAGACATGATAAGAAATGGTTATCAAAGCCTGGATGAGATAAAGAGAATATCCAGATGCAGCATGGGACCATGTCAGGGAAGAACTTGCAGGCAGCTTGTCATGCAGGAGCTTTCAAAGGCAACAGGCACTGCAATGGCAGAGCTTAGGATGTCAACCTTCAGGCCACCGGCTAAACCTATTAAGTTAGGAGCCTTATTGGGAGGTGAAGACCATGAATAAGACTGCAAGTATCGTTATTATAGGCGGAGGTATTTCAGGCGTATCAATAGCCTATAACCTCGCAAAAAAAGGCGTCAAAGACATTGTTGTACTTGAGAAGGGCTACCTTGCCAGCGGTTCTACCGGCAGATGCGGAGCCGGTGTCCGCATGCAGTGGGGAACAGAAATGAACTGCTCCTTTGCCAAATACAGTATAGACTTCTTCGAAAAAGCTAATGAAGAACTCCAGTATGACGGCGATATAGAGTTCAAGCAGGGAGGTTACCTGATAGTCGCTTCCACCGAAAAGGAAGAGCTGCAGTTTAAGAAGAATCTTGAGCTTCAGCACAGCTTGGGTATACCGTCCAGCTTCCTTACTCCCAAGGAGGCAAAGGAAATAATCCCCTATATGGATGAAACCAAAATAACCTGCGCTACCTTCTGTCCAAAGGATGGGCATCTGAACCCCTTCAAAACTACAGATGCTTATGCAAAGGCTGCAAGAAGGCTGGGGGTTGAAATAATGACATATACTACAGTGACGGGCATCAAGGTTGAGAATGGCAAAATAAAAGGAGTTGAGACCGATAAAGGCTTCATATCTACTCCCATTGTAGTGAATGCTGCCGGAGGATATTCCAAACACATAGGTGATATGGCGGGAGTAGATGTCCCTCTTTATCCGGAAAGGCATCAGATACTGGTTACCGAGCCTGTTGCTCCCCTTCAGGGGCCGATGTACATGTCCTTCTCCTTGAACATCTATTGCCAGCAGACTCCTGAGGGAAGCTTCATCATGGGAAGAGGCGACCCTTACGAGCCAAGAGAATTCAACCTGAAATCCAGCTGGAGTTTTCTGGAGGAGATGGCGGAAACCTGTTGTACATTGCTTCCTCTTCTTAAAAAGTTAAATGTAGTAAGGCAGTGGTCCGGATTATATGAAATGACTCCGGACAGACAGCCTCTATATGGTCCTGTGAAAGAAGTGGAAGGCTTTTATCTGGCTTGCGGCTTCAGCGGACATGGCTTCATGTTTGCTCCTGCTACCGGTATAGTAATGGCAGAAACTATTCTGGGTGAACCTACAACCCTTCCCATAGCCGTACTTGATAAGGAAAGATTCGCCAGAGGCGAGGAAGTATGGGAGCCATCAGTGGTATAACAGCTTTACTGATTAATTAACTTATCAATACAGACTTTTATTTGATATAATATTATTAATGAAAACTTTAATTTTAATGTTTTGGGAGGTTATGAGGATATGAAGGTTTTGGGTAAAAGACCCGAGCTATGTATACAATGTCATGCTTGTGAAAGCACTTGCTCCAATACATGGTTCAAGGAAGATAACGCTCTGAAATCCTGTATAAAAATTGGCGAAAACGAGAGCGGGAGCGCTGTGATCACCTCCTGTACCCAATGCGGGGAATGCATAGATATCTGCCCTGTTGAAGCAATAACAAGGGATAAGAACGGTATTGTCAGAATAAACAAAAGCATATGTGTGGGCTGCTTCATGTGTGTCGGCTACTGTCCTGAATTGGCAATAATTATGCACGAAGAGTATATAGAGCCTTTCAAATGTGTGGCCTGCGGCCAATGTGCAAAAAATTGTCCAACTGATGCCATATTTATCGAGCAGGAAAATGCTTAAGGAGGAAGGTTCAATGAATGTAGAGAATTTGAAATCAGCTCACAAGCTGCTTTGCGAGTACAAATACGAGTTGAAGGAAATAGAGCGAGGCTACACCAACAGAACATTATATATAAACCTCAGCGATAAAAAAGTCAGCGAGAAGCCTGTGACACAGCTAATGAAGGATAAGTTCATAGGAGGAAAGGGCTTTGGCTTATGGTACCTGTGGAATGCAGTATCAGGGAAAACAAAATGGAACGACCCGGAAAATGAGATAGTAATAGCTACCGGTCCATTAGGTGGAATTACACAGTACCCAGGCTCCGGAAAATCACTTGTTGTAAGTCTTTCACCACTTACAGACATGCCTATTGACAGCAATGTTGGAGGATATTTTGGTCCCCTTCTTAAGTTCTCAGGCTTTGATGCTCTTGAGCTGCAGGGTAAGTCAGACAAGGATGTCATAGTATTCATAGACGGCAATAAGGGTATAGTAAGAATAGAGGAAGCTCCTCTGGAAGCCATAGACAGTCATGTTCTCGGAGAGCAGCTTACTGAAATGTACGCTGAAAACGAAGCAGATAAGAGAAATATATCTGTAGTATCTTCAGGTACTGCAGCAGAGCATACCTTTTTTGGATTGTTAAACTTCACATTCTATGATGTAAGGAGAAAGGCTGCAAGGCTGAAACAAGCCGGAAGAGGCGGCATCGGAACAGTATTCAGAGATAAGAGGATTAAAGCCCTGGTGGTTCGTTTTGAAGGCGTTAAGGGTAATCTCAATCACCCGGCAGATCAAGGCACGATAAACAGAACGGGCATAAAATTCCACAAGGAAATGCATGACCAGGATGACAAGCAAAACAGGATGAGACAGGTTGGAACTGCTAATATAATTGAGATAATGGACCAGTATGATCTGCTTCCAACTCACAATTATAAGTTTGGCTCCCATAAGGATACCTTCAAAATATCTTCAAAGGTTTTCAAGGAGAAAATCACTCAGGGTATGGCTGATGGCTGCTGGTACGGCTGCAGTATGTCCTGTGCAAAAGCCGTGGACAATTTCCAGCTCAAAACCGGTCCATACAAAGGACAGAAAGTCATAGTTGACGGTCCCGAATATGAGAACGCAGCAGGACTCGGCTCCAACTGCGGAATATTCGATCCTGAAGCTGTGCTTGAGCTTAACTTCTACTGTGATACTTATGCCATAGACACCATTTCCTTTGGTACTATGACTGCCTTCCTCATGGAGTGCTATGAGAACGGCATACTCAACAAAGAACGGACCGGAGGCCTTGAACTGAAATTTGGCAATGCAGATGCTGCACTGGAGCTTATACACCAGATGTCAAGGGGGGTCGGCTTTGGTAAAATAGCCGGACTAGGCGTTAAGAGGCTGAAGGAATATTTCATAAAGGAATATAATGCAGAACCAAGCTTTGTCAATGATATAGGCATGGAACAGAAGGGCCTTGAGTTTTCTGAGTATATGCCAAAAGAATCCCTTGCACAGCAAGGAGGCTACGGACTTACCAATAAAGGACCGCAGCATGATGAGGCATGGTTGATATTCATGGATATGGTGAACAATCAGATTCCTACCTTTGAGAATAAGGCTGAGGCACTGCATTACTTCCCGATGTTCAGGACATGGTTCGGCTTGAACGGTCTTTGCAAGCTTCCGTGGAATGATGTAACACCAGAAAACAATAAGTATACCAATGAGCCTGCAAAAATTCCTGAGCATGTGCAGAATTACGTTGATATATTTAATGCAGTTACAGGAAGCAATATCGACAAACAGTTGCTTATTATCCAGTCAGAAAGAGTTTATAATTTCCAGAGGATATTTAACATAAGAATGGGTAAAGGAAAGAGAATAAACGACAAGATACCTTACAGAGCTATGGGACCTGTTACTGTAGAGGAATATGAATCAAGGCAGGAAAGGTATGATAACCAGCTTAAGGAGCTGCTTGATTTTGACCCCACAGGAAAGACCACTGAAGCAAAGGTTAAGGTAATGAGAGAATATAGGGAAAGCCAGTATGAGAAGCTTACAGATGCTGTTTACAAGAGAAGGGGCTGGACAATGGACGGAGTACCGACTCTTGAAAAGCTCAAAGAGCTTGGAATGGACCTTCCTGAGGTAGTTGCAGTTGTAGAAAAGCATATTTAGATAAAACGTTTAAAATTCTTACGTTATATCTTATACAAGGCGGTGCAGCATGATACATGTGAACGGCAAGGAATTCCAATGGGAGGAAGGCATGACAGTTGCTGAAATGCTCAGACGGAAGACCTATACCTACCATAAGATAGTAGTAAAAATAAATGATGTGGTAATACCCAATGAGCAATTTGAAACTACGGTAATACATGACGGAGACGATGTAAAAGCAATTCATCTTTTAGCAGGTGGATGAGAAAAATCGGAGGCTTATGGGAGTCTAATTCATAATTTGTGTAAACCTCCAAATTGATGTTAAAATAAATCATCAGTTTGGAGGTTTTTATTATGGCAAGAAGAAATGAAA
>FWPV01000870.1_pt1 | contig 89637 bp, 91 predicted proteins | sample 2228371 | NCBI WGS metagenome assembly FWPV01 (sample SAMEA103939776, study PRJEB20133) | metagenome
CCTACCGGCGCCCCAAGAGGCCGTGCTGACCTGAAGAGGTGTCATAACGGGGTCGGACACGAATGCGCCTGTCCCGAGTTGACCGCCTTGCCCCCGGCCCCACGCCCGGACCGTGCCGTCATCGAGAAGGGCCAGTGAATGTTCGGCCCCCGCGGCGACGGCAACAACCCGGCTCAAACCGCTGACCGGGACAGGGGAGGGACTATCTGTGTTCTGGTTGTTCCCGAGCTGACCCCAATCATTGTTCCCCCAGGCCAGAGCGGTATTCGGTGTCGCGGAGAAATCGAGGGTGAGATCCGTGTTGAGGTTCTCCCGACGGCTTGCGGGCGTGAAGCCGAAGCCCGGCATCGATGGCGTGATCGTGTAGTCGCCCCTCGGAAGGTCCGCGAACCGGTAGTTGCCGTATTCGTCGGTCGTCGCCGACCGGGATGCATCACCCGTGAGCGCGATGACAACCCCGGGGAGGGGTTCGCCGTTGTAGGTCGTCGTACCGGAGATGGAATAAGCCGCTGAACCCGGGGTCCCGTCGAAATTGACGCCCGTGACGTGTATCTCCTTCGTCAGGGTCACAGACTGGCTTACCGGCGTGAAACTGTAGCCCGCCAGGGAAGGCGTGACCGTATAGGTTCCCTTCGTCAGCCACAGGAAACGGTAACGGCCCGATGCATCCGTCGTCGTCTTCGTCGTCGCACATGCGGAGCCGCTGAGTTCGACGGTCACTCCTTCCAGCGGCGTCCCCCCGGAAGACACGGTACCGGAGATGGAGCCGCAACCAAGAAACATGAGAAGAGCGGCGGTGAGAAACGCCGCCCGAACCCATCGAATTCCTCTCCCCCTCGACATAACGCCCTCCTTTTACGATGGCAGGCTGAAAGCCATCTCTTCGGGTTACAGGAAACGTCGGAAAGAATGTCCGCTTCGTGATCCCGCCCGGACCGGAAGGGATCGCTGATCCTGAAAAGAAAGGAAAGATCGAATCTCCTCCCCCGGCAAACCGGCAGGGGGAGGGAGAATCCGGGAAACATTGCGGCCCTGATGTTCTTGTGTTCCCATAAACAGGATCTCCCGGAAAATCAAGAGGAATATTCTGAAGGAAGCCGGTCTCTCCCTTCCGCCGTCGGAAAAGGGCGGACTTCCCGCCCCTACCGAACCGGTGCCTCCGGGATCGGAAGGCCCAGGCCGGTCATCACCTCTACGGCCTTGTCCCGGGTGCTTTTCGCCTTGGTGATGGCCTCGGTCATCCGGCCGGCGGCCCAGGTCTCCTTCGCATCGGTCCACATCTGCGCGAGCGCCGGCAGGGCGGCCCGGGCTTCCTCGAGCTTTGCCTTGTCGATGCCGGCGGGCAGTTTTCTTCGCCTGGAGAGTTCTTCGATCCTCGCCTGGAGAGCCTCCGTCATGGCGGACAGATCCTTGTTGACGGACTCCCAGTTTTTCACCCACTCCGCTTTTCTCACCGCGGCGATCGTGACCAGCTGGTTGATCCTGTCGGGGAGGGCCGTGGCCGCCTTGAAGGCGGCTTCGTACTCCTTTCGGTCGTACTTGTCCTTCGCCTCCGCGATCGCCTTTTCCACCTCCTGGGTCTCCACCGGCGCGTACTTCAGGGCTTCCCCCTTGACGGCGTTGAATGCATTCTCGGCCGATCGGATGGACTTTTCAGCCGGTTCCTTGCTGATGGAACAGGCCGCAAGCAACATCCCGAGCACAATAACGACGACCACTTTGACTCCCCGCTTCCTCATAACGCCTCCTTCTTTGAATGGTATAGCCGCCGCTCCGGGTGCGAGCGGGCTCACCCCTGACAGGGGGAGCGGTAATCCAGAACCCGGGCCCTGACCCGACCGACCACCTTCCCGATGCCGACCATGGAAATCCACGAGGGCCCCTCGACCAGTTTGATGTGCGTGGCGTCCACGCCGACCTGGCTGAAGGTCGGATCCACGGCGATCCAGCCGCTGGCGTAACTCTCCGCCCAGGCATGATAGACAAATCCCGTCTCCTCGAGGTAAGCAAGACCGCCGATCAGGCGCGTCGGTATTCCGGCCGCACGGGCGAGCGCCGCATAGAGAAGGGTGTGGGCCTGGCATTCCCCCTTCCTTGTGTGAAGGACTTCGACGGCCGAGAAGCTGTCCACGATCTCGTCCTTGACCTCTTCGGAGACCCACTTCACCAGGCGCCGGATCTTTTCGAGATCGGAAGGGGCGCCGATGATGATCTCCTTCGCTTTCCGGATGATTTCGGGATGGTCGCTTTCGATGTGGTCCGTGGCCGCCAGATAGACGTATCGGTCGGCGACGTTGAGCGTCCCCTCGAGCCTCGGCGGGTCGGGATCGGGGCTTGCCTCGAGCACGTAGAGAGCGATCGGCCTTCCGCTCTCAACGCTCTCCGTGACGGTTTGGCCGGGACCGACAAGAAGCGGGAGTTCCCCGGCAACGCCCTCCAGCGCCGTCTTCAGGTAACGGGCCTGCCGGGGGCAGGGTAACGGGCGGTCCGCCTTCACGAGGCTGAAATCGAGGACGAGATCCTTCCGGTTCATGCTTGCCTCGGCGAGGGACTGCTTCGCCCGGCTTTCGTCCTCCCTGTACGTGATGAGGACCCCGTTCAGGGCCAGCTCGAAGATCGTCTCACCGGAGGCGGTGATCCAGCTCGTGACCGTCTGGCCGAGCAGCGTCGTCTCGACGCGGAACGAGGGCTCGATGAGCAGTTTCGGGCTCTTTTCGTAAGCCGCCACGGTCTGAACGACCTCGGTGACCGTCTGCGTCTGGGGGTCGAAGACATCATAACGATAGCTCGCGCCGACCGCCATTCCCGCCAGCAGGGGGTATAGATTGACCCCGCCGGAGGGGAATACGGGGCGACGCAATTCCTTGACCAGCGTCTTCTTCTCGTCGCCGGACTGCTGATGCATATGAATCTTCCCGTCCTTCACCTCCCCGTCGATCCTGAATGCTTTCCCGTTCAGGTCCAGATCATACCGGAAACGGATCAGGGAAAGGTCCGCCCCCACGGTGTCCACACCTTTCATGGACACCTTCCAGTCCATGCCCACAATCCGCAGGTGGAGATGGGCGTCGGAGGTCAGGAGAAAGTGCTCCCCGCCGTCGAGGGGCTCGATTTTCCAGTGGGTGAAACCGACCTTTTCCCCGCTGAAGACACAGCTCGACCACTGTTCACGCCGGGGTAGATCGCCGAGACCGGATAGCTTGATTTTCTCCGCCGGGGGCTGAAGGGTCTGGAAATAGAAGGGGGCACAGGAAAGACACGAGAGGCACAGCCCGATGACGAAAAGCGCCCTGAAGCAACTGTGGATGACGCTTGAACCCGCTGTGGCCACGGCATTTCTTCCGGATGGATGATTCAGCGGCTGCAGACATCCGCCAGGTGGGAAACGGCGGAGGGGAAGACCTGGCCCATGTGCTTCTCGAAGTCCAGGCTCACGGCGATCAGCCCTTCGAGATCGATCCCCGTTCGCAGGCCCGCATCGTGCAACAGGCTGACGGCATCCTCCGTCGCGATGTTCCCCCGGGCTCCGACAATGAAAGGGCAGCCGCCGAGCCCCCCCAAGGACGTGTCGAAAAGGTTGACGCCCTCCTCCAGGGCGACCCAGAGATTCGCCAGACCCTGCCCCCTCGTGTTGTGCAGATGGAGGGAGAGCGCCTTTCGTCCGGTGAGCGCCCGGACGCTTGCGATCACCTCCCTCATCTGGCGGGGATTCCCGAGTCCCGACGTGTCGGCGAGGCATATCTCCGCTGGTCCGGCCTCGAGAAGCCGCCCGACCATTTTCAGAACCCGGCGCAGTGAAACTTTCCCTTCGTAGGCACAGCCGAAGGCGTTCATGACACCGGCCCTGACCCCGATCCCCGAATCACGGGCTGTCCGGATGAGTCCGATCGCTTCCCGCAGGGCCTCTTCAACGGACCGGTTGCTGTTTTTTCGGCTGTGCGTTTCACTGGCCGACACGAAAATCCCCACATGGGGAACCCCGCAAGCGAGCGCCCGTTCGAGACCCCGTTCGCTGAGGACGAGGGCGGAGTAGAGAACCCCCTTCCTCCTCTGAAGCCTCTTCCAGAGCAACTCGGCGTCGGCCATCTGGGGCACCAGAGCGGGATTCACGAAGGAGGAGACCTCGATCCGCCGGACACCCGCAGCCGTCAGTCGATCGATGAGACGGAGCTTCGCCTCGGTGGACACGAGTTTTTTCTCATTCTGGATGCCGTCCCTCAGGACGACCTCATGAAGGACGATCTTCACAGGCAAGGGGCCTTTCATCGATTCAACACCCGGTGGGGCGGGATGCGGTGCTGAACCCACAATGCACGCTCGATGAAACGCTGCAGGGTGTCGGGTAACCCCGGGGGAAGAGCCGGGCGGGACTCCCCCCCGATGCTGTTTCGACGTTGATCCGGCGGACGAAATGAATGCCGGGCCACGCGACCGGCTGCAGCCCGGCATCTTCACGCCGTCGATGAATCGCTGCTTTATTCGAGAACGATGAGGACCTGGTTCGTGTTGACCTTGTCCTGCTCGGCAACCTTGATTTCCTTGACCTTGCCGGCGACGGGGGCCACGATCGGGTTTTCCATCTTCATCGCTTCGAGAATCACGAGTTCCTCATCTGCCTTTACGTTATCCCCGACATTGACCAGGATTTCCGTGATCGTTCCCGGCATGGGGGCTACTACGTCAGCCATTTGAACATCCTCCTCTCTTTGTTTTGTCTTTTCGAACGCCTGCCCGGTGGGCCATGAAACACGGTGTTCCGTTGATGATGGATCAAATGTACAGGGGAAGGTCTGACCCTTCCCCTGTCGATCACTTCTTCCAGGCGGCCGGTCCCCAGACATCGGGGAGCTTCGCCTCGGGTGCCCAGTCGGGCGGAATCCTCTGGCCGGGTTTCTCACCGAGTTTCTCGATGAGTTTCTTGAGCCCCGGACGGGCAAAGCGCGGATGACCGGCCTTCTCCGTGCGGCCGTTGATGACCGCCTCGGATCGCAGCCTGCGGCCGATGGTCTTCTCCATCCGGTTTCCGAGCCACAGCACACGGTCGACGTCGTATCCGTGTTCGATGCCCATCTCGTCGAGCTGCACGAGCAGGTCCTCGAGGCACACGAGGCCCACATATCGGGGATCCTTGTAGTAATACTCACCGGTGCCGCGGATGGGTACGTCGTCGAGGAAGTTCGCCGGCTGCCCGCCGAGACCGCCGAGGGTCCCCTCGAACCGGCAGATCCCCGCCTGCAGAGCCGCCAGGACCGAAGCCGAGGCGATGCGTTTCGTCTCGTGCAGATGGCACAGATGCGCTTCCGGCTGCGGCATGGCGTCGAGGATCATCGAGAAGTACCGGTACACGTCGGCGGCGTTGGCCGAACCGTCGTGGTCGGCGTGTTCGATGTCATGGGCGCCGATCTCGAACCAGCGCTTCGTGAACTCGACGGCATCCTGGAGCTTGGTGGCGCCGCTGATGGGGCTTCCCCAGATGGTGCTCACCGTGCCGACCATTTTCATGCCGGCATCGCGGGCCTTCTTGATGCACCGCTCGGCCTCTCTCCAGTACTGCGTCAGCGTCGTGCCGGAGTTGGCAAAATGGTGCTCCGGATCCGTGGAGACCATCATGAGGATGCGGTCGGGGCCGATGCCCTTCTTCTTCATCTCGATGGCCCGGTCGACGGCGGGTTCCCGGATGGTCACCGCCGTGATGGTCACATCCTTGTCCAAATTGATGCCGGCGCGCTCGCAGCGCTTCTTGAAGGCGTCGCTCCGCAGGGCCGTCATGACCTGCTCGGCGTCCCTGAACTGCGGGATCCCCTCGGGGCTTCCGAGGTTGGTGGCTTCGAGCTCCCTGCAGCCGGCAAGGATCATCTCCTGGCCGTAGAAGATCTTCGCGGCCGTGGAGATGAACTTTTCCTCATGCTGGAAACCGTCGCGGATGGTGATGTCACCCACGCTTACTTTCTTCGGCATTCGGGGGAAAATCTTCCAAAGATCGTACTCTGTCGCCATAAATCATTGTCCTCCTCGAGTTGAATTTGTTGAGCTTTTTTTATGGGGTGTATCCGCATCTTCCCGCCCCCGGCGGCAGCGAGGGGCGGGAAGATCCGATCTCTTCCTACTCGCCCTTGAAAACGGGTTTGCGCTTCTCGGCGAAGGCCGCCAGCGCCTCCAGGCGGTCCTTCGTCGGGATGGTCACTTCGTATGCCTTCGACTCCAGCGGCAGGGCCACGCCGAGGCTGGCCTCCGTTCCGTAGTTGATGGCGAACTTCGCCTGGGCGACGCCGATGGGGCCGTTCTTCGCGATCTCTCTGGCCAGCTCCATGGCCGCATCCAGGAGCTTGTCGGGCTCGACGACCTTGCTGACGAGTCCGATCTCGAGGGCCGTCTTGGCGTCGATCCTTCTGGCGGTGTAGATGAGCTCCTTGGCCTTCGCGACGCCCACGATCCTGGGAAGCCTCTGGGTGCCGCCGGCCCCCGGGATGATGGCGAGGGAGGTCTCCGTGAGACCCATGACCACGTTCGACGAGCAGATGCGGATGTCGCAGGCGAGCGCCAGCTCCGTCCCGCCGCCGAAGGCAAAACCGTTGATGGCGGCGATCACGGGGACCCGCACCTGTTCCACGGCCGTGAAGGTGTTTCGGATCGTGAAGATGAACCGGCGGACCTGGTCCTGGGTGAGCGTCCTTCTCTCCTTCAGGTCGGCGCCCGTCGAGAAGGACCATTTTTTGGGATCGTCACCGGCCTTGGCTCCCGTGATGATGATGCAGCGGAGGCTCATGTCGAAATTGGCCTCCCGGATCACGTCGGCGAGCTGGGCCAGGAGATCGAAGTTGAAGCAGTTCATGGCATCGGGACGGTTCAGGGTGAGAACCAGGATCCCGTCATCCGTTCTTTGCTGCAGCAGTATGTCAGACATAGCATCCTCCCCTTGTGTTCTTGTTCGTCAGGCGTTCCCGCACAACCGGGCGGGTCGCCCCGACGGAGGGGGAACCCGCCCGTTCCATGCTTGATGCTACGGGATCAGACCTTCAGATCGCCCCAATCGGTCTTCTCGATGGGTACGCGGTAACAGAGCTCGAGGGCCCGGCAAAGCTTGTCGCGGGCCTCGCTGAAGGCGATGACGCCGTCGTGGAACAGGAGCGAACCCGTCAGGAAGGGGTGGCCTTCCGCATCGTAGCGTTCCCGCATCATCTGGCGGAACTTGGCCATCTCTTCCTCGTTCACCTGCTGGCCCCGGTCGATGATGTTCTTTCTCCGGACGGACTCCACGATGAACCCCGCCGTCTCGCCGGACATGACGGTCGTGCGGCCCCTCATGTTCGTGAAGCAGAAGACCGGTTTGAAGGCGCGGCCGCACATGCCGTAGTTGGCGGCGCCGTGGTCGGGGCCGATGACGTACTGGATCTTCGGCACGTTCAGAACGGAGCAGGTACGGACCATGTCGGAGCCGTACTTTCCGATGCCGCCCCATTCCTCGGACTTGCCGACCATGTAGCCCGGGGAGCCCTGCAGGAAGAGAACCGGCAGCTTGGAGTTCCCGCAGCGGATCATCCACTCGGTGGCCTTCCGGGCCGCCTCGATGTAAATGACGCCGTTTCCGCTGGAGGCGATGACGCCGACGGGGAGACCCTTCAGCCACATCTTGCCCGCCACGATGGTCTCACCGCGGTTGAGGCCGTAGGTCGGTTTGTATTCATGGAAGTAGCTGTCGTCGGCGAGACACTTGAGGGTCTCCTTGATGTTGATCCCGTGGTAGGTGTTGATGGGATTGTGGCGCATCATCTCCTTGTAGTCGAACTTGGGCTCGCCCGTTTTCTTGCGTTCGCAGTAGAGCTTCTGTTCGGGCTCGAACTCGATGATGTCGCGAAGCTTCTTGATGCCCTCCTCCTGGGTCCTCACGAAATGGTCGCAGCCGCCGGAGTGCTGGGTGTGAACGTAGGCGCCGCCGAGATCCTCCATGGAAACGGTCTCGCCGATGGCCGATTTCACCATGGGGGGGCCGGCCAGGAACGCGAAGGCCAGCTTCTCGATCATGATGGATTCCGAGGCAAGGTAGACGATGTAGGCGCCGCCCGCCGTGTTTCCGCCCGTGGAAAGGGTGTATTGCTTGATCCCCATGGCGGACATGCGGCACATGTTGTAGAACATGCTTCCGAAGTGGCCGTCGTCGGCGAAGCAGCCGAGCTGCAGGGGCAGGTTGATGCCGCCCGAATCCGCGATGTAGACGCAGGGCAGCCGGAGGCGCTCGGCGATGGCCTGGGCCCTCATGTGTTTCTTGAGGGTGATGGGGAAGTAGGTTCCCGCGGCGTAGCGGTTCTCGTTCGCGAAGATCATGCAGTCCTTGCCGTGGATCACGCCGACACCGGTGACCAGTCCCGCGCCGGGGATGTGACCGCGCTTCTCGGATTCGTACACATCGCCGCCGTAGAGCTTGATCTTGCCGATGTTGTAGCCTGCATCGAGTCCGAGTTCGAAGAACTCCGTGCCGGGATCGATGAGCATCTTGATCAGATCCCTCATCGGTTTCTTGCCCTGCTTCGCGAGGCGCTGGATCTGCTCCTCTCCGCCGATGTTGTAGGCCTCTTCACGATGCTTGAACAGGATGGCATCCTGCTCTTCCCAGTGCTTCAGGTTCGCCTCCCTCTCGAGGGCAAGCCTTTCCGCCCTTGTCAGTTTTTTCTCTTCCGCCATGATAATCCTCCTCTTTTCTTGATGACTTTTTATACAGTGGCACGAAAGACGGGTTCTGGAATCGCAAGAAATGACCTGAGAGGACACCGTTTTTCGTTGTGAGAAATGCTGCGGTGTGATTCAAAGATCACGGGCTACGAAAGCCGTTTCGAATTATCATTCTGAGGATAAAAAATCAAGAGAAAATCCGCCGGATGGCCAATAAAGATCGACGCCGCCTCTTTGACAGGCGATCGAAATCGTGGTAGAAGGGCCGATCTTTTTATTTCTTTAAAAAAACGGGCAGTTATGAAAAGACCCCCCCTGTCAAGAAAACATCGGGCGACGGTCCGGGATTTCCAGGGGCTCCTGGAGATTATGGCCCGCCTGAGATCGCCGGAGGGCGGATGTCCCTGGGACCTCCGCCAGGACGAGAAAAGCATCGGAGGATATCTCCTCGAGGAGGCCTACGAGGTCCTCGACGCCATCGACAGCGGCTCCCCTGAAGCCCTCAAGGAGGAACTGGGCGATTTGCTCTTCCAGATCGTGTTCCTGACCCAACTCGCCGCCGAGAGAGGCCTTTTCGACATGGGCGACGTCGTGGAGGAGATCGCCCGGAAGATGACCCGTCGGCATCCCCACGTCTTCGGAAAGGCCAGGGTCAGAGACGCGCAGGAGGTCAAGGACCGCTGGGAGGAAATCAAGAAAAACGTGGAGAAGAAAAAGGTGGATCTCTTCCCGGGGGCCCGCATTCCCCGCTCCCTCCCGGCACTGGCCCGCGCGCAGAGGATCACCGGGGAGGTTTCCCTCGCCGGTCTCGAGCGGTTGAAAAAAGGGAGTCTTCTGAGCCGGGCCGATAGAAACCTCGCGGCGCTCAGGAAGGCCCTGGCCGACGGCCGCACCGGGAAAACGGCCGAAAAGCTGGGAGAGCTCCTCCTGACGATCGCGAACCTGGGGCGTCTTTCCGGTGTCGACGCCGAGGAGGCCCTGAGATCCGCCACGCGGAGGTTCACGGACCGGCTCCGGCGCAAGGGAAAGAGCCGCTCCGCCCGCCGGGCAAGGACCCGCCCCGGCAGGGGAAAACGCGTGTGAAACGCATGAACGTCTTGAATGAGGACACGGAATGATGAAATTTTTCCTCTGCGTCATCGGGATGGTTCTGATCATCGAGGGACTCCCCTACTTCGCTTTCCCCGAGAAGCTGAAGATCTACTTTCTTAAGATCCATTCCATAGGGGACTCCACGCTCAGGATCTTCGGACTGCTGGCGATGATCTTCGGGCTTCTGCTCGTCTATCTCGGCACGAGGTGAAATGCGACCCGTCCCGACAAAAACCTCGAATAATTTTCTTGACTTTCCTCTTTGGTTGCAGTTATCTGCAACACTTCGCCATTCCGTTATTCCAGCTTTTTTTATATGAAACTGACCGATTTCGACTATCGCCTCCCGGAGAAGCTCATCGCCCAGGAACCGGCCCCTGTCCGGGATCAGTCCCGCATGATGGTTCTGAACCGCATCGACGGGTCGACCGAGGACCGTTGCTTCTCCGATCTGCCCGAGCTCCTGAGGAAGGGGGATGTTCTCGTCATCAACGACTCCCGGGTCATCCCCGCGAGATTGGTGGGCCGGAAGCCGACCGGCGCGACGATCGAGCTCCTGCTTCTGTCCAGAAGGAAAGGGGATCCCGCGGGGAATCACGCCGAGTGGGAGGTCCTCCTGAGACCGGCCAAACGGGTCGGCATCGGGTCGAGAATCTCCCTCGGGGGAAAAGGCGAAGCCGTGGTTGCGGAGCGGTTGAGCGAACGGAAATGGATCGTCCGCTTTCAGACGGACGACCCCTTTGAGAACTTCCTCCGGGAACACGGCAGGGCGCCTCTGCCCCCCTATATCAAACGGGGCGGGAAGGGAAACAGATCCAAGGAGGATCTCGAACGATACCAGACGGTTTACGCCCGATCCCCGGGCTCGGTGGCCGCACCGACGGCGGGTCTGCATTTCACGGAGGCCGTCCTCGAAAAGATCCGGAGGAAGGGGATCGCCGTCGCTGCGGTCACCCTTCACGTCGGATACGGCACGTTTCTGCCGATCGAATCGCTCCGCGTGGAGGACCACCGCATGGAGGAGGAGTATTTCGAGCTGAACGAAGAGACCGCCTCGGTGATCAACGGCGCCTCGAGGGTCGTTGCCGTCGGGACCACGGCCGTCCGCGTGATCGAATCCGTCGCCGATGCGTCGGGAAAACTCAAAGCGGCTTCGGGCGCCACAAGCCTTTTCATCTACCCCGGCCATTGTTTCCGGAGGGTCGGCGCGCTGCTGACGAACTTTCACCTTCCCCGGTCATCGCTCTATCTTCTCGTCTGTGCCTTTGCGGGCACGGACATCATCCGAAAGGCTTACGGCAGCGCGATCGAGAAGCGATACCGTTTCTACAGCTACGGGGATTGTATGTTGATTCTCTAGCGCAAGCGTTGCTGCGCAATTTTGAATGATGAATTGAAAAAAAGTTTCATTCAAAACTCAAAATTGGCAGGAAACCAATGTCCTACTTCTTCGAGCTTATAAAAACGGACCCGAATTCCCGGGCGCGGCTGGGACGGATCACCACCGATCACGGCGAGGTGGCGACACCGGTGTTCATGCCCGTGGGGACGCAGGGAACCGTCAAGGCCCTCCTTCCGGAGACGCTGAAGGCCGTCGGCGTCGAGATGGTCCTGGGCAACATGTATCACCTTTACCTGAGGCCCGGCCATGAGCGAATCCGTAACTTCGGGGGCCTTCACCGCTTCATGAACTGGCCGGGGCCGATCCTGACGGACAGCGGCGGATACCAGATCTTCAGCCTCGGCGCCCTGCGCCGGATCCGGGAGGAAGGGGTCACGTTCCAGTCGCACATCGACGGCTCCGGGCACTTCATCAGCCCGGAGTCGGCCATTGAGATCCAGGAGGCTCTGGGCGCGGACATCATGATGTGTCTCGACGAGTGTACCCCCTACCCTGCAGACCGAGCCTACGCAAAAGAATCCCTGGAGCTCACCGTCCGATGGGCACGCCGCTGCCGGAGGGCCAGGAAAGACAGCGGCCGGGCCCTTTTCGGCATCCTCCAGGGCGGGGTCTACCCCGATCTCAGGGAAGAGGCCGTTGAAAAAATCGTGGGAATCGATTTCGACGGATACGCCCTCGGGGGTCTCAGCGTGGGCGAGCCGAAAGAGCTGATGCTGGAGGTCGTCGAGGGGACGACACCGCTCCTCCCGGCGGAAAAGGCAAGGTATCTCATGGGCGTGGGGACGCCGGGGGATATCATCGAGGCCGTTTTCCACGGCATGGACATGTTCGACTGCGTCCTGCCGACCCGATGCGCGCGGAACGGATTGTTGTTTACAAACAGCGGAAAGGTTGTTATAAAACACGCCCGTTACCGGGACGATGCCTCACCGCTCGATGGATCCTGCGATTGCTACACGTGCCGGAACTATTCCCGGGCCTATTTGAGGCACCTGTTCGTCGCGAAGGAGATCCTCGCGATGGTGCTGAACACGATTCACAACGTCCGCTTCTACATGAAGCTGATGGAGGACATCCGGGCGGCCGTTCGCGAGGGTCGGTACGCGGCATTCCGAAGGGAGTTTCAGCAGCGCCGGGACCGCGGGCCCGACGAGGACATCGGTCGAAGACCCGCCGCCGGAGAAACAGATTGAGGATTTTTCTTTGTCCTTCCCGCTTCGGGATCACACGACCGGGCGGGATTTGGCATTTACGAATCACGACTGAACGGGAGGAACGACATTGAGCAGCCTGGCTTATGCAATGGGTGGTACCGGCGGCGGAGCCCCCGGGGGCGACATCGGCTTCATCATCATGATGACCAGCATCTTCCTCATCTTCTACTTTCTCCTCATCCGGCCCGCACAGAAGAAGCAGAAGGAATTGAAGGAGATGGTCGCCGCTCTCGGGCACGGCGACATCGTGGAGACCTCCGGAGGACTCCACGGCAAGGTGGTCGCCCTCACCGACACGGTGGTGACCCTCGAAATCGCAGACAAGGTCCGCGTCAAGGTCTCCAGAAGCCACATCGGCAACGTCCTCCAGAAGGCACCGAAAGAATAAGACAGAAAGGGAGAGGGTATGTTTCAGGATATCCGGCTCAGGACGCTGATCGCTCTGGTCGTCTGTCTCGTGGGGCTCTACTTCCTGATCCCGAGCATCGTGCCGAAGCTTCCGGACTCTTTGAAGAACCTTTTCATGAACCGAAAGATTCAGCTGGGCCTCGACCTCCAGGGCGGCATGCATCTCATCATGGAGGTGGACTCCCAGAAGGCGATGGAGAGCACCCTGGAGCGGCTGGCCAACAATCTCAAGGAGAGCCTCATGTCCCGGAAGGTCAAGTTCCGGAACGTGGAGCGGACACAGGGCATGCTGATCTCCCTGGAGCTCACCAACCCCGAGGCCCGTTCGGAATTCGAAAAGATCCTGACGGAACAGTACCCCGATCTGGAAGTGAAGTCCTCCGAGATCATCGAGGGACGGGAGCGGGTCCTGCTCCAGGTCAAGGAAAAGCGGGTCGCCGAGATGAGGCGGGCGGCCCTGGAACAGAGCGTCGAGACCATCCGCAACCGCGTGGACCAGTTCGGCGTCACGGAACCGGAGATCGTCCCCCAGGGCGATGACCGGATCCTGATCCAGCTCCCGGGCGTCAAGGATCCCAAGAGAGCGATCAACCTCATCGGGAAAACGGCCCTCCTGGAATTCAAGCTCCTGGATGAAGAACACAGCCTGGAGCAGGCCATGAAGGGCAACATCCCCCCGGGGGACATCCTCGCCCGCGGCGTCCGGCTCGATGAGCGCACGGGACAGCGCATGGAACTCTACTATCTCCTCAAGGAGAAGACGCTCCTGACGGGACAGAACCTCGAGTACGCCCAGGTCAAGATCAGCGACCGGTTCGGCGAACCCTACGTGGCCATCAAGTTCGACTCCCAGGGGGCCAAGGATTTCGACCGCATCACCGCGGAGAACGTCGGGAAGCGCCTCGCCATCGTCCTGGACGGGGTCGTTCACTCGGCGCCGGTCATCAAGGAGAGGATCTCCGGCGGAGAAGCCCAGATCACGGGGACCTTCACGATGGAGGAAGCCCGCGATCTCGCGATCGTGCTGAGGGCGGGCGCCCTGCCGGCCCCCGTCAAGATCCTCGAGCAGAGGACCGTCGGGCCTTCGCTGGGCCAGGACTCCATCGACAAGGGGGTCATGGCCACCCTGATCGGCTTCCTGCTCGTCGTGGTCTTCATGGTCGTCTACTACAAATGGTCGGGGCTCGTGGCCAATGTGGCCGTTCTGCTCAACATCATCCTCATCCTCGGGACCATGGCCGCTTTCCAGGCCACGCTCACGCTCCCCGGCATCGCGGGAATCATCCTCGTCATCGGGATGGCCGTCGATGCCAACGTCCTCATCTTCGAGAGGACCCGGGAGGAACTCCGCACGGGGAAAACGCCGAGGGCCGCCATCGAGGCGGGATACGGGAAAGCCTTCCTGACCATTCTGGACTCAAATGTGACGACGCTGCTGGCGGCGATGTTCCTCTTTCAGTTCGGCACAGGACCGGTGAAGGGTTTCGCCGTGACCCTTTCCGTCGGCATCGTCGCGAGCATGTTCACGGCCATCTTCGTGACGAGAATCATTTTCGACTACTTCGCCTGGAACAGGAAGATCAAGACGATCAGCATATAAAGAGCAGGCTTCAGATCGGAGATCGTATGGAATTCATCAAGCCGGACACCAAGTTCGATTTCGTGGGGAAGATGAAGATCGCCTTTTCGATCTCGATTGCGGCGATCCTGGTCAGCATCCTCTCCCTCGTGATTCACGGCGGTCCGAACTACGGCATCGACTTCGCCGGCGGGACGCTCGTCCAGGTCAAGTTTCAGAAAGAGACCGGCGCCGACCGGGTCCGCAGCGCCCTGAAGGCCATCGGCATGGGAGACAGCGTCCTCCAGGAGTTCGGTGCAAGGGAGAACAACGAGTATCTCATCCGCACGGCGGAATCGAGCGATGATCTCAAGGGGCTATCCGACCGGATCGAGGAGTCTCTCGCCACCGCCTTCGGGAAGGGCTCCTTCGAGGTCCGGCGGGTGGAGGTCGTCGGACCCAAGGTGGGGAGGGAACTCACGGAGAAGGGCATCCTGGCCATGGTCCTGGCCTGGCTGGCCATGCTGGCCTACATCAGCTGGAGATTCGAGTTCCGCTATGCCGTCGGGGCCATCGTGGCCCTGGTCCACGACGTCATCATCACCGTCGGTGTCTTCTCCATCCTGAACAAGGAATTCACCCTCGTGATCGTTGCGGCGCTGCTCACCATCATCGGTTATTCGATCAACGACACCATCGTCGTCTACGACCGCATCCGGGAAAACGTGCGGAAGAACCCGAAGCAGCCTCTGGCCGACACCATCAACTCGAGCGTCAACCAGACCCTGAGCCGGACGATCCTGACGGCCTTCACCGTTGTCCTGGTCCTGATCGCGCTCCTTTTCTTCGGCGGCGCCGTGATCTTCGATTTCGCCTTCGCGCTTCTGATCGGTGTGATCGTGGGAACCTACTCCTCGATCTTCATTGCAAGTCCGGTCGTGCTTGCCTGGGAGCGCGCCAGACCCGCCAAGAAGAGGAAAAAGTAGCATGTCGCCGATGGAAGCGATAGGCCTGACGCTTTTCATCCTCGTGCTCTTTGCGGGACTCTTTCTGGTCATCTTCGGTCTGCCGGGGACCGTCGTGATCCTGATCTCGGTGATCCTCTACGCCCTGGCCACCGGTTTCTCCCGGATCGGTCTCGGGACGATCCTGATCCTCGTTCTGATCGCCCTGGTGGCGGAGTCCCTCGAGTTCTTCCTGGGCGCGGCCGGCGCCCAGCGGCTCGGGGCCTCCCGGGCATCGATCATCGCCTCCGTCATCGGGGGGATCGCCGGGGCGGCGATGATGGCACCCCTCCTGCTCGGTCTGGGCGTCATCCTCGGCTCATTCATCGGGGCCTTCGCCGGCGTCTTCACCGTCGAGTACGCGGCCCGGCGCAGGCTCAAGCCGGCCGCCCGGGCAAGCTACGGGGCACTCCTCGGCCGGCTGGCCGGCGTCGTTGCAAAGGGGTTTTGCGCCGTCACGATGATCGTCATCTCTCTCATGAGAATCTATTCCTGAGGGCCATGGAGAACATCAAGAAACCGTCGAAAATCAAAGAGTACGCCGAGGCGATCATCATCGCCATCCTCATCGCCATTTTCATCCGCACCTTCATCGTCCAGGCGTTCAAGATCCCCTCGGGCTCGATGAAGCCGACGCTCGAGATCGGGGACCACATCCTCGTGAACAAACTCTCCTACGGCCTCAAGATCCCCTATCTCCGGACGACGCTGATCTCCACGGGGCAGCCGGAGCGCGGCGACATCGCCGTCTTCATCTATCCCGTGGACAAGAACAAGGACTTCATCAAGCGGGTCATCGCCGTGGGGGGCGATGTCGTCGAGATCAAGAACAAGAAGGTCTTCGTGAACGGCGTCTCCGCACCGGAACCCTACGCGGTTCACAACGAGGAGGTCATCTTCCCGAAAGCGATTCAGCCCCGCGACAATTTCGGGCCGGTGAAAGTGCCCGAGGGGACGATTTTCGTCATGGGCGATAACCGGGACCAGAGTTACGACAGCCGCTTCTGGGGCTTCGTGAGGCTCGAAGACGTGATCGGCAAAGCCGTCGTCATCTACTGGTCCTGGGACGGTGACGCCTTCCGGCCCCGGTGGAACAGGATCGGGAAAGTCCTCAACTGAAGACGGGAACGCTGGGATCATGGGGGGATTTTTTTCGAGACTTTTCTCATCATTCCGACATTCCATCCTTCCAGGGTTCCTGCGCCTCATGAAGAACCTCCTGAACAGCAGGTGCAACTTTGGATGTCTGCCCGCGCAGGTCATGCCCGATCCCAAACCCGACGGGCCGCAGGCCACCCCCAATGAGAAGAATCCCTGAATTTTCAACCATCCTTCTTGTTGCCGTCACCCTCTTCATCCTTCCCTGGGGTTGTGCCCAGAGGGACAGCGGTCCCGCCGGCCAGGAGGCTGCCGCAACGGGCCAACCCGCCTACGGCGACATCATGGTCGAGGGATCCATCGGGGACGCGAGCAACCTCATCCCGATGCTCTCCACGGACAGCACCTCGCACAGCATCGCCGCCCTCTGCTACAACGGGCTCGTGAAGTACGACAAGGACATCCGGATCATCGGGGATCTGGCCGAATCCTGGGAGATCTCCCCGGACGGGCTCGTCATCACCTTCCATCTCCGCAAGGGGGTGAAGTGGCACGACGGTCATCCCTTCACGGCGGATGATGTCCTGTTCACCTATCAGGTCACCATCGACCCGAAGACGCCGACGGCCTACTCCGGCGATTTCATGAAGGTCAAGAAGGCGGAGGTCCTCGACCCCCACACCTTCCGGGTGACCTACGACAAGCCCTTCGCCCCCGCCCTCATGAGCTGGGGCGCCGCCGTGATGCCGAAGCATCTCCTCGAGGGAAAGGACATCACCCAAAGCCCCCTCGCCCGTCACCCCGTCGGCACGGGTCCCTACATCTTCCGGGAATGGGTGACGGGGCAGAAGATCGTTCTCGTGTCGAACCCCGATTACTTCGAGGGGCGGCCTTACATCGACGGCTACGTTCTTCGCATCATCCCCGACATGGCCACGATGTTCCTGGAGCTCCGGGCCAAGGGTATCGACATGATGAATCTCACGCCGCTCCAGTACAGCCGCCAGACGGAAAACCCCTTCTTCCGGAAGAACTTCAACAAATACCGGTATCTCTCCTTTGCTTACACCTATCTCGGCTACAACCTGAGAAACCCTCTCTTCGCCGACCGCAGGGTCCGTCAGGCCATTTCCTATGCCGTCAACAAGGACGCCATCATCGAGGGCATCCTCCTCGGTTACGGGAAGCCCGCCACGGGCCCGTACAAGCCCGGCACATGGGCGTACAACCCCGACGTAAAAAAATACCCCTACGATCCGAGGAAGGCGCGGGAGCTTCTGGCCGAGGCGGGGTGGAAGGACACCGACGGCGACGGCATCCTCGACCGCGGCGGACAGCCCTTCGCCTTCGAGATCATCACGAACCAGGGGAACGAGATCCGGGCGAAGACCGCTGAGATCATCCAGAAACAGCTCGCCGATGTCGGGATGCAGGTCAAGATCCGGACCATCGAATGGGCGGCTTTCGTCAACGAGTTCATCAACAAGGGGCGATTCGACGCGACGATCCTCGGCTGGACGATCCCCATGGACCCCGACATCTACGACGTCTGGCACTCGAGCAAGACGAAACCCGGGGAGCTCAATTTCATCTCCTTCAAGAACAGGGAAGTGGACGATCTGCTCGAAAAGGCCCGGGGGACCTTCAACGTGAAGGAAAGAAAGCGCTGTTACGACCGGATCCAGGAGATCCTCGCCGAGGAGCAGCCCTACACCTTCCTCTTCGTGCCCGACGCCCTCCCCATCATCAGCAGCCGTTTCCGCGGCATCGAACCGGCGCCGCTGGGGATCACCTACAATTTCATCAAGTGGTACGTGCCCAAGGAGGAGCAGCGTCTCGTCATGACCCGATAAAAAAGGGGACAGGCTACTTTTTCTAATGGATCGAGAATTCAGGTAGTTGGGGCTCGAACATTCGAGGGGGAAAAGTAGCCTGTCCCCTTTTTTGAGCTCAAGTCGCCCGCGGGAAGGTTCGATCTATGAATCATGAAGTCCATTGCAAAAAAAGCCGGGATCATCGTCACCTTGGCGAGCCTATTGATTTTTTGTACGGGTTCCTTCGCAGGGGCCCGCACCTCCTACTACCTCGCGGAGAAGTCCCTTCTTTTCCTGTCCTCCGTGGACGCCCGGCTCTTTTTCGACACGCTCATGACGGGAGAAAGGAAGCAGATCATCAGAATCACGAAATCCCTTTACGAAGCCGGGCGGATATCGGCAACGGACCGCACCCGGGAGATGCTCATCGAGGAGATCGACGGGCGCCTTCCCTGCCTCGTCAGGGTCCGACTGGAGGGTTACCCCCGGAGTCGCTGGGTCATCGACTGGGAGCAGGTCGACCTCCCGGCCATTGAATAAGAAAGAGGGCCGCCACTTCGGCAGCCCTCTTCATTCAGAATTTTTTCGATTTTTTATCTACCCGATCGCCACTCTGCACCAACCGCTTCTTCTATGCTTTCCCCGTCCACTTGAGCCAGAGCGCCGTCGTCCAGCCCCAGACGGCATTGAAGAAAACGACGAAAAGGGGCGTCCACTTCCCCAGGTCGATCCCCATCATCCCCTTGTTCAGCCAGTAAGGGAAGACGACAAAGAGCTGAAACAGCGTGGGTCCCAGGCTGAAGAGCAGTCCCCTCATGAAAAGGTTCTGCTTTGTCAGGGGCATCAGGAAGAGAAAGCCCCAGATCCCGCCCCAGACGATACGCGGGTAAAGCCAGGGGGGCGTCATGGGCGCGCTGTTCCTGTCGTTGAAAGCCGACAGGATCTCCAACTCGGCGAAGATCCAAACGACCGCGCTGTTGACCAGCCCGCCCAGGCAGCCCGCCGCGAAGACGAGAGACATATTCTTTACCAGATTCTTCATCACGTGCCTCCCCACTCACCACTTTCTCGATCACCCTGTACCCCATTGCCTGTATACCCTTGAGCAGGGCCGAAGGCTCTATATCGCTTCGATCGTTGACGGCGGTTTCGTCGCTATATTGTAGGTCACGCTCACCACGCCGGGTATTTCTTTCAGGATCCGCGAGGCGATTCTCTCCAGCTTTTTGTAGGGGAGCCGTGTGGGTGTCGCCTTCCGGGCGTCGATGCTGTCCCAGCAGCGGACCTCGACCTGCATCCCGAAATCGCGCCTGCCCCTTCTGATCCCCGTCACCCTGTCTTCGTGCAGGATGGCCATGTACTGGAAGGCCTTGACTCCTTTCAGTTCCTTCTCCACGATGGCCGTGGCCCGGCGGACGAGCTCGATCCTCCGGGGTGTAGCCTCGCCGATCACGCGGGCGGCAAGGGCCGGCCCGGGGAAGGGGATCCGGTCGAAGAGGGATTTGGGAAGACCGAGTTGCATGCCGACTTTCCTCACCCCGTCCTTGCGGAGCTGCACGAGGGGCTCGATGATCTTGTAGCCGAAGGCCTTCTTCGGGTCGATCCCGATCTGTTCGAAGACGTTGTGCTGGCGCTTGATCCCCGCCGCGGTCTCCTCGACATCCGTGAGGATGGTCCCCTGCAGCAGGAACGTCGCTTTGCTCTTGAGGACCAGGTCCCGGAAGACCTTCCTGTAGAATGTCTGGGTGATGGCCTCGCGTTTTTTCTCCGGGTCGGTGATGCCCTTCATCGCATCGAAAAACTTCTTCCGGGCATTGATGATCTTGACGGGGATGCCCATCTTCCTGAAGAGGGCCGCCACCTCCTTCGGCTCGCCCTTCCGCATGATACCGTTGTCGATGAAATAGGTCTTGAGCCTCCTTCCGAGGGCGCGATGAGCCAGGGCCGTGACGACGGAGGAGTCCACGCCGCCGGAAAGGGCGCTGATGGCAATCCCCTTTCCCACGGTCTTCCGGATCTCCCTGACCTGATCATCGATGAACTTCTTCGGTTTGAGATTCTTCGCCTTGATCTCCTTGATCTTCATGCCTCCTCCTTGTACGCTTTTATAAAAAAGGGGACAGGCTACTTTTTTTATACTTCTTTAATTTTCGGTATTTAACAACCCCCTTGAAAAAGTAGCCTGTCCCCTTTTCCTTTCGCTCAGTACCGGGACGGGCCTTCCCAGACATCCCAACCGCTTTCCTGAAAGAGCCACTGACAACTTTGTACCGTCTCACCGCGGCCCTCTTCCGTTCTTGCTCTTGTATCGCGGGGGTTCGCCCCCTTTTCCGCCCAGAAGAGATTCGCCCCCGCCACGGCGCCGAGGGTGCAGGGCTCGTGGGTGCAGTGACCGATAACGTCGCGCGGCACGCCGAGCCGGGTGACGGCGACAATCTGAGCCATCCGCAGTTCACTGATCATCCCCTTTTTAGCCATCGCCGTGCCGGGAATGGTGATCCGCCGGGCGGCCCCGCTGTAAAAGGGACGGAAAGAGCCCGTGAAGAGAATCATCTCTGCGATCTCCTCGTTCGTGTGTTCCGGCCCTACCGGCTCGACACAGGTCCCGACTTTCAGACCAGCCTCCTGGAAGTTGCGGATGCTTGCTTTTCTTTGATCCGGCGAGATCGTCGTGTCCATTCCCTCCCGCAGCCGAAGGGCGTGATAAACACCGGCGTATCCGGCATCCTTCAACCGACGGGCGTTCCTCGGCGGCTGATCACCGATGTTGGCGACGAGCACGGTTTCCGGCTTGAGGTTTCTTCTCACCTCTTGTGAAATCTCCACGAAAAGCTCAAAGGGGTATTGCGCCGTGGTCATCACATAGAGGGCGTTGGCGCCCTCCGCTTCAAACTGTTTCGCGTAGGCCACGGCATCTTCGCAAGAGATCCGTATCTCTTCGGCAAAAACCCCATTGGCCTGAGCGAAAGAACAGAAAGCGCAGTTACAGGGGCATGGGGACAGGTTCAGAGCAAACTGCGCGTGTACTTCAGCTTTTCCCCCTGTCAACGACTTGGAGATTCTATTGGCCTCAGCCATGGTGCGGTAAGACTCGAACGAATCAGGGGGATAACAAAGCAGCTGAACCAGCTCGCCCTTCGAAAAGGCTTCACCGCTCCTTGACTTCTCAATGAGATCCTCGAAGCGCATCGATCATCTTCCCCCAAAAAGGGGACAGGCTACTTTTTCGATTTGGACACAACAAAAAAACGACGAATCTCCTTTGCCGTAACAATGGATTGAAAAAAGTAGCCTGTCCCCTTTTTCCGTCTTCACTCCCTGGCCTTCAGGGTATCCTGCAGGTAGGTTTTGAACAGGCCGTAATCGCAGGCGAGTTGCTCCGGTTCTCCCGTGCGCCTGTCGAGATCCCTCATGCTCTGCGGCACCTCCGGGCGGATGCCGAGAAGTTCGATGATCTCGTCGGGGAACTTGGCCGGGTGGGCCGTCTCGAGTGAGACAGAGAGAGGGAAACCCCCGGTCTCGTCCAGGTAGAGCTCGAGCCCCTTCCAGCCCACGGCGCCGTGGGGCTCGAGGAGCACACCGTATTTCTCGTAGGCCTCCTTGATCGTCTCCTTCGTCACGGCGTCGGACACGCTCACCGAGAAGATCCGCCTTCGCATCTCGGCGAGATCGGGCTTCCGGTAAACCCTCCCCTGGCGGTCCACCGTTCCTCCGTAGAGGTCGAAGAAACGGGCCAGGTTGCTCGGGTTTCCCACGTTCATGGCATTGGAGAGGCAAGCCCTCGAGGGAGACACCTTCTCGTAGACGCCGGTTTGGAGGAACCGGGGAAACTCGTCGTTTTCGTTCACCGGCATGACGAGCTTCCGGACGGGGATCCCCATCCGCCTCGCGTACTCGCATCCGAGGGCATTCCCGAAGTTACCCGAGGGAACGGAGAAAACGATCTCCTCGTCGCCGTGCCAGGCAAGCTGAGCGTATGCGTAGACGTAATAGATGATCTGGGGAAGGATCCTCCCGAAGTTGATCGAGTTCGCCGAGGTGAGATTCAGATACCCCAGGGAGGGGTCCGCGAAGGCCTGCTTCACCAGATTCTGGCAGTCGTCGAACTTCCCGTCGATGGAAAGGGCCCGGACGTTTTCCCCGATGGTGTCGAGTTGCCTCTTCTGCATCCCGCTCACCTCGTTCCGCGGGTAGAGAATGTACACGCCGATGCCGGGCACGCCCTTGAAGGCCTCACCCACTGCGCTTCCCGTGTCGCCGGAGGTGGCCACGAGCACATTGAGCTTCCTCCCCTCGCCCCGGAAATGGCTCATCAGCCGCGCCATCATCCGGGCGGCGAAATCCTTGAAGGAGGCCGTCGGCCCCTGATCGAGCCGCATGAGGTATTTCCGCTCGATCACCGGCTCCAGGGGGACAGGGAAATTATAGGCGTCCTCGACGATGCGGCGAAGCACGTCCCTGGGGACATCCTCCCCCAGAAAGGCCTCGGCGACGATGGCGGCGGTCTCGACATACGGGGTCCCCTTGAGCGTCATGACTTCATCGGGTGGGAAAAAGGGAATCGCATCGGGCATGAAAAGCCCCTCGTCGGGCGCCTGCCCCATGAGGAGAGCCTCCTTGAACGAGACGGACCCCTTGAAGGGGACGATGCCCTCGACACCGTCGAGATTCCTGTTGGTGCTGTAATAACGGATCTTCATCTGCGCTGAACGCGTCACGTATGTTTCTGATGCCTTTATATGAAATGCCTTGAAAAATCAAAGGGAAAAGACACTTCGCGGAAATCCCGACCGGTCACGGTGAAAGGACCGGCCATCCCTGACGTGGACGTCGAGCCTCCCTCCCGATTGAGCGGCACGGCGGGAATTCGGGCTCCGGCGAAGAACTTCTTGAGATGATGGGTGGCGTCTACCGGCGCAGATGTGACTGACGATCCTGAATGCCCTCAGGCATCGATGACCCGCCCCGCCGTCATGAGCGAGGCAACGATTTCATGCATGTTGGATACGCGGCCGATCTTCAGCTTCTCCTTGACGCCATAGTAGGCAAGGCAAGTCCCGCAGGAAAGGATCTCCACACCCTCCTGCTCGAGGAGACGGAGACTGTCGAGGACGTCGGATCCTTCCGTCGTCAGAAATACGCCGGCATTGATGAAGATGAGCTTGGAGGGCCTCGGCCGGTAATCCCAGAGCGTGTTGAGAAAGGCTTTCATCAGGATGGCCCCCAGTTCTTCCGAACCCTTCCCGAAGACCTTCGTGGCGATGCAGACCACCGTGGGCCCCTCCGCGGCACCCGCCTGCGGCGCCGGAGAGCATCCCGGGGTCTTTGTGATCGTCAGGACATACGTCCCCTCCCTCTCGCTGACTGACACCTCGCAGCCCTGGCCGGTCGCGAACCGCCGGACATTTTCGCTGCTCTCCGGATTGTCCACGAGCACCGTCAGTGTTCCCTCGGCGATGCCCTCCAGGGCCTTTTTCGTGCTGACCACGGGCTGCGGGCAGGCAAGCCCCCGGCAATCGATCTCTTTTGACATGACGATGATTCCCGTCCTTTCGAATGAATGGATGGCCGTATAATCCATGATCGGGTTCATAAATCAAACCGTTTTATGGAACGGATCCGGCCGCGGGGTCCCCCCGACCCCGGTCGACACCGAATGGGCAAACGACTTTTCTCAGAGGGAAGACAGGACCGCCTGTGCGATGGAAAAATAGATCAGCAGGCCCAGAATATCCATGACCGAGGCGATCAGGGGGTTGCTCGCCACGGCCGGGTCGATGCGGAATCGCTGCAGGACCACGGGGAGAATCACGCCGAGAAGGCTGGAAGTGACGACGATCGTGATCATGGCCAGCGACACGATCAGGGCGATCCGGGAATCGCCCTTGAAGAAACCGAGAACCCAGCTGGCCAAGCCCATGGTGACCCCGAGGAGCACCCCGATCCCGCATTCCCTCAGCAGGGCCCCCAACCACTGGCCCTCGCGGATGTCGCCGGTGGCCAGCGCGCGGATCATGAGGGTGGCAGATTGGTTTCCCGTGTTGCCCCCGGTGCCGATCAGCAGCGGGATGAAGAAGGCCAGCGCGATGGCCGAGTTGAGGGTGTCCGCCTGCGCGGAGAGGATCCCCGTCGTGACGACGCTGATGCCGAGCAGGGATGCGAGCCAGGTCACCCGCTTGCCGTAGAGCGAAAGGACGGACGACTCGCGGTAACTGGTCTTCAGCGGGTTCACGGCGGCCGATTTCTGGAAATCCTCCGTGGCTTCCGCCTCCGCGACGTCGAAGACGTCGTCGATCGTGACGATGCCGAGCAGAACGCCGCTGGCATCCAGGACGGGCAGGGCCGTGATGTCATAGCGGGATATGAGCTGAACCGCCTTTTCGCGGTCGTCGAAGGCGGAGACATGGATCACCGATTCCGACATGATGTCGCCGATCTTGTCGGACGGATTCGAAAGGATGAGCCGACGAAGCCCCAGGACGCCGATGAGTTTCCACCGGGCATCGGTCACGTAGATGACATTGATCGTCTCACTGTCCTTTCCCATCACGCGGACGTGGGCCAGGGCTTGTTCGACCGTCCATTCGGGGCGAACGGCCACATAGTCCGGCGTCATGAGACGGCCGACGCTCTCCTCGGGATAACCGAGAATCTGCAGGGTTTCCCTGCGGTCCTCGGGCGTGAGCAGGTTGAGCAGCTTCTGTATGGCCTGGCCGGGAAGCTCCTGAAGAAATTCCACCCGGTCGTCGGGGCTCAGTCCCGCCAGGATCGTCCGGGTCTCTTCGGTCGTGAGCGCCTGGAGGAGGTCCTTCTGCGTCCGGTCCGAGAGGTAGGAAAAGACCTCCGAGCGCATCTCCCGGGGCAGAAGCCGCAGGACGACGATGCGGTCCCTCTCGCCGAGCCGCTCGATGGCATCGGAGATATCGGGCTCGGGGAGTTCCAGAATCAGCTCCCGCAGTTCATCCCACTGATGATTCCCGATCAGTTCCTCGATTTCCGGTCTCAAGAGATCAAAGGTCTTCGACATGGCCCCGCCGCCCGATCATAGATGGATGACGCCGTTCGATCACGAAGCGGTTTTTCGCATTTTTCCTTCTGCCGATCATAGACTCCCGGGGCTCCCGCGTCAATCTCTCATTCCTCTTAAAACACAAACGCGTCTTCCCTCGGCAGGAGGACCCTCTTTGTCATGAACATCTTCACCGGACATCTGCGGGATTGCAACAGGAATGCAGCGGTGATCATCGGGCTTCTTTTCAGGATGAATCGGCTTGTGAGGAAGGGCTTTCAGCGCAACCCCCGAAGCGTCAGCAGCCCCGGCATTGCCCTCGCCGGCTGATGAGCAGAGGTCCTTCTTGCGGCTACTTCTTGGGCGGCGTCTCCGGCCGATAGGCCCTGATGAAGTCGAGGAAGATCCTGTGGTGGGTCATCAGGTCGAAGTGCCTGCGATAGGTGACATGGAAATGACGCTCGATGGAAAAGCCCTCGATCGAAAGCGCGGCAAGGACCCCCGAGGCGATCTCCCTGCGAACGGCATACCAGGAGATCACGGAGAGGCCGACGCCGGCGATGACGGCTTCCTTTACGGCCTCGGAGCTTCCCATTTCGGCCGCGACCCGGAACCGGGAGAGATCCGTCTTTCCCCGATCGGCAAGGCACCGCTCGAAAACCTCTCGGGTCGCCGACCCCCTCTCCCGGATCACGAACGGCTCTTTCTCGATCTCGCGGAGCCGGACACTTTTCCTTCCCGCCCACGGATGCGTCGCCGGCACGACCATAACCATTCGGTCCCGCCAGAGCGGCTCGGATACCAGTTTCGCGCTTACAGGCTCCTTGCCGACAAAGCCGATTTCGGCTCCGTTTTCCAGCACCGTTTCGATGACCTCCGTGCTGTCCGCCGCCCGCACCGCCGCGCGGATGCCGGGAAATCTCCGACGGAACTCGCCGAGGGCATAGGGCAGGATGTACGTGGCCGGGATGGTGCTTGCGGCAACCCGGATATCCCCCTCCTCGCTCTGTCGAGCCCTCATCACCCGGTCCATCGCCTCCTCGCGGAGCTTGAGGATCCTCCGGGCGTAATCGTACACGACGCGCCCCTCGGGCGTCAGCGTGAAAGCGCGGCTCGCCCGGTTGACCACCCGGGCCCCCAGGGCGTCCTCCAGGTTTCGGATGTGCTTGGTCAGGGAGGGCTGCGTGAGGTACATCCGCCTGGCCGCCCGGCTGAAACTCCGCTCCTCCACCAGGTTCACCAGGGCCTCGAGCTGCAGCATGTTGACGCCTTTCATGTCCGTCTGCATGAACCGCCCGTACCATAACTCTTTTCGATATTCAATGGTCTTTTATGAATTATTGGAATTGGCATTATGCAGAAAAGAACGGTATGAAGAACACGCTTTTCTCATCCCAACCTGTGTGAAGGAGGACCTCGATATGGCAAACCCGTTCTCAACCCGCGCGGGGATCATCGGCGTCGGTGTCGCCATCGGTATCATGGCAACGCTTCTGCAGTACTTCGGGAACCCGCCCAACATGGGCATCTGTGTCGCCTGCTTCGAGCGGGACATCGCGGGGGGTCTCGGTCTCCACCGGGCGGCCGTCGTTCAGTACATCCGCCCCGAGATCATCGGCTTCGTGCTCGGTGCATTCCTCGCCGCGCTGCTCGCGAAGGAATACCGGCCCCGGGGCGGCTCGGCGCCCCTCGTGCGCTTCTTCCTCGGCGTCTTCGCCATGATCGGCGCCCTCGTGTTCCTGGGCTGCCCCTGGCGGGCGCTACTGCGGCTTGCCGGCGGAGACTGGAACGCCGTCACGGGCCTCGCGGGGCTGGCCACGGGAATCGGCGTGGGCGTGGTGTTCCTGAAATCCGGCTACAGCCTCGGCCGTTCACAGGCGCAGAAGGCGGCTTCGGGGTATCTCTTCCCCGTCTTCATGGCGGGGCTTTTCCTGCTGCTCATCTTCCGGGTCACTTTCGCAGAGGGCGGCCCCCTCTTCTTCAGCCAGAAGGGGCCGGGGTCGCAATTTGCCCCCGTTTGGGTGAGCCTCGGCGCCGGGCTGATCATCGGAGCCATCGCCCAGCGCAGCCGGTTCTGCACCATGGGGGCCCTGCGGGACGTCATCCTCTTGAGGGATTTCCACCTCATCAGCGGCGTGGCGGGCTTGCTCGTCGCCGCCCTGGCCATGAACCTGATCCTGGGCCAGTTCAAAGCCGGCTTCGCGGGACAGCCCGTCGCCCACACGGATCACCTCTGGAACTTCCTGGGCATGGCCCTCGCGGGCCTGGCCTTCGCGCTGGCCGGCGGCTGCCCGGGCCGCCAGCTCTTCCTCTCCGGCGAGGGGGATCTCGACGCCGGAATCTTCGCCCTCGGGATGATCATCGGCGCCGGCGTGTCGCACAACTTCGCCATGGCCAGCTCGCCCGCAGGCGCCGCCGCCTTTGGCCCGGTGGGTGTCATCGTTGGATTGATCTTCTGCCTTGCCGTGGGGTTCACGATGCGCGAGAGGGCCCGTTGACAGAAGCGGTTGGAATGAACATGTATTTCGAAGAAAGGAGAACGTCATGAGTGCAACCCGAATCGATGCCCGCGGACTTTCCTGCCCGCAGCCCGTCGTGTTGACCAACAAGGCCATCGAAGCCGGGGCGGAGAGCCTGGAAGTCCTCGTCGACAACGAAGTGTCCAAGGAGAACGTCCTTCGCCTGGCTAAACGATACAAAATGCAGACCTCGGTGCGCGAGGAAGGACCCGATATTGTCGTCGAAATCAAAAAGTAGTATAAGAAAGCGCACAACGGGGCCCATCACACAGAGTGGGCTCCGCTTTCTTTCGATGAGGGAATGGGAAGATCGATGTTTTTCAAATCCGGAAAGAAAAGCGCCTTCGAGGCCTGTGGGCTCGTGCTGTTCCATAGCGTCGAAGAGGCACTGAGCGGCGAGCGGGCCCTCAAAGGGGCCGACATTGAAAACCGCCTCGTGGCACCCCCGCCGGAACTCAGGCGGGGATGCGATCTCGCCCTCGAGATCAACCTCGTGGAGAGGCCGGCCGTTGAGCGGGTTCTGGAGGCACAGGGGATCCATTTCCTCGAGATCCTGCCGATCAAGGGCGAAGGAGAGCTACTGCAGATCGTCCAGCTGACGGACTTCGGCGACGCCCTCATGGTGAAGGCCGGAAACATGAAGCTGACCTTCGACAAGGCCTCGGGGGTCATCCTCAACATCTCCGGCGGCGGATGCCCCGACATTCCTTACCTCCACGCCCAGATGCTGGGCAAAGCGCTCGACCGGGCGCCCCGCCCGAAGGAGATGGGTCGCACGCTCTGCTCGCTCATGCTGGACAGGGCCTATGAACATTCCCTGGATGTCTGGAAAAACGGAAGCCGGTGAATCCATGCTTTTCATTTGCGGTACCGCTCCACTCAAAACGCTTCCGCTGACGGAAGGGAAAGCGGTCCTTGAAGGGGATCACATCCGGATCGACGGGGCTCTCGTCCCCTGCACCCAGGGAACGGCCGCACTCGTGAGCGCCGCCTGCAAGACCTTGGAATACCTGCGTCAGCCGGCACCGAGGGTTCTGCTCGCGGGCGACGACGGAACGGGCAAGGGAAGCCGCCTTCTGTACGAGCATCTCATCCGCCATCTGCCCTCGATCGCACCGCGGGTCGTCGTACTGCACTACATGCTCCCCGTCATGGGGCTCATGCGAAGGGTGAGCGAGTCGGCCTCGAAGATGAAGACGCGTCCCTTCATGATCGCCGATGCCGCGGCCATGTATGCCGCGAAAGCCGCCGGGATCGCCCGCGAGTTCGATCTCTTCACCCCCGATCTCTCGGAGCTTGCCTTTTTGGCGGACCCACAGGCCACCCACCCGGCCTACGTGAGCCGTCATCTCTTCGAGTCCGACAGCTCTCGCATACCGGAGTTGGTGGAAGCCGCCTATCGAAACGGAAGCGCCGCCCGGACGCTCGTTGTGAAAGGGGCGACCGATTACATCGTTCAAAACGGCAGGATTATCGAGACCGTTTCCGAACCGAACATCCCGGCCCTCGAGGCGGTCGGCGGCACCGGGGACACGATCAGCGGGATGGTCGGGGCCTTTGTACAGGGGGGCTTCGACGAGATAGCGGCGGCCCGCGCCACCGTGAGGGCCAATCGCCTGGCGGGCCTCTATGCCGGGGTCACACCGGCCACACGGATCTGGCAGGTCATCGAGGCCCTGCCCCGGGTCTTTGCCGATCACCTGGATGAATGGGTAAGGAACGAAACCAGAGGAAGGAGCGCATCGCTGTGACGGAAAAGAAGATCCGCCTGACGGAGATGGTTCACGGGGCCGGCTGAGCCTGCAAGATCGGTCCGGAGGACCTGAACCGGGCATTGAAGGGTTTGACGGTGAGACCCGACCCCAACTTGATTGCGGGAATCGAGGGTTTCGAAGACGCCGGGGTGTATAAAATCTCCGAAGAACTGGCCCTCATCCTGACACTCGATTTCTTCACGCCCATCGTGGACGACCCCTACCTCTTCGGCCAGATCGCCGCCACCAACGCCTTGAGCGATGTCTACGCCATGGGGGGGAAGCCCATCACCGCCATGAACATCATCTGCTTCCCGCCGAAGAAGCTCCCGATGGAAGTCCTGAATCAGATCCTCCAGGGGGGTCTCGACAAGATGCACGAGGCCGACGTGACCCTCGTGGGCGGCCACAGCGTGGAGGACGACGAGCCGAAATACGGACTCTCCGTGACGGGCATCATCCACCCCGACCGTGTCCTGCGCAACCGCGGCGGCCGTCCGGGAGACAAACTCATCCTGACAAAAGCCCTGGGAACGGGGATCGTAAGCACCGCCATCAAGGGAGAGGAGGCCGACCCGGTCCTCGTTGAAAAAGCCGTAAAAGCGATGACGACCCTCAACCGGAGGGCCGCCGAACTTATGATGGAAATGCCCGAGATCCATGCCTGCACCGATGTCACCGGATTCGGTCTTCTCGGTCACGCCTGCGAGATGATAGAAAGAAGCGACGTGGGCATGAGGATCCGGGCCTCAACCGTTCCCTACTTCGAAGGCGTCCGGGAACTCGTCGAATCGGGGTACGTCCCGGGGGGGCTCTACCGCAACAAGAATTTCCGGATGCCCATGATCGATGTGGAACCCTCCTGCCCGGAGTGGCTCCTTGAAATCCTCTTCGATCCCCAGACGGCGGGAGGATTGCTCATCGCCCTCCCCGCGGGGGATGCGGAGACCCTGCTCCGGAAGATGCGCGAGGCCGGCATCGTGGATGCCGCCATCGTAGGTGACGTCGTGGCGGAGCCCAGGGGAAAAATCGTCGTGACTTAGGAAGGCATCATGTCGAAGAAAAGCGCAGGCCTTCTGCCCTACCGGCGCCGTGGCACCTTCATCGAGGTTTTCCTCGTCCACCCCGGGGGGCCTTACTGGGCGAAAAAGGACGACGGCGCCTGGTCCATCCCCAAGGGCGAATTCACCTCGGAAGACCCTCTCGAGGCGGCGAAAAGGGAATTCACGGAAGAGACGGGCTTCCGGGCCGAGGGCGATTTCCAACCGCTCACACCGCTCCGGCAGCCGAGCGGCAAGCTGGTCTTCGCCTGGACCTTCGAGGGGGATTTCGATCCGGCCGCCCTCAAGAGCAACACCTTCGAAATGGAGTGGCCGCCAGGCTCAAGCGCCTCGCGGGAGTTTCCGGAGGTGGATCGGGCGGCATGGTTTCCCCTCGACCGCGCGAAGGAGAAGATCGTCAAAGGGCAGTCGGCGTTCATCGAGGAGCTCGAAAGGATCGTGGGGACCGCTCAGGATTAAAGTCGTCGTTCACCGACCGTTCTCCCCCGATGAGAGCCCCGGGGGAATGAGATCACCCCTCCAGAGACTCCATCCACATCGTCGATCGGTCCGAAGACGACCCCGGACGCCACGGTGCCCGACATCTCGGCCGAGGCGACGAGTCCTCCTTCCGATTGTCTCTACAGCCACGAAGCGCCGATCCACATCCCCCACAATTTTGCTGAAGCGGCCCGCGAATTGTGTTAAGACACGGCCTGTCCGTGCACGGCGCAGATCTGTGAAGCCGCCGTTGAGCAGACACAGGAGACCGGAGCGTACTTCAATCCCATGAGCCCCGCGGAGAAAATGAGCCGGACAGGCGTTCTATCCAAGCAGTCCTTTTATGTGGAGGCCGGCGGGCACCGCCTTTTCGCCGAACGGATCCATCCGGGTCAAGCGGCCGGGGGCGGGACGTCCCCCACGATCGTCTTTCTCCATGAGGGGCTGGGCAGCATCGGCCAGTGGCGCGATTTCCCGGCCGCACTCTGCATCCTGACCGGCCTTCCCGGGCTCGTCTATGACCGGTGGGGATACGGCAAGTCCGACCCCGTGATCCTCCCGAGGCCTGTCCGGTACCTGCACGAAGAGGCCCTTACGACCCTGCCGGAGGTCCTCGAGAAATGCGGCGTGGGGGAGGCCATCCTCGTCGGCCACAGCGACGGCGGCACCATCGCCCTCATTTTCGCGTCCGTCCACCCGAGGCACGTCCTCGGTGTCGCAACGGAAGCGGCCCACGTCTTCGTGGAGGACGTGACCGTTCGGGGGATCGAAGAGGCCGTGCAAACCTACAGGACCACCGACCTACCCGAGCGCCTGTCCAGATACCACGGAGCGAACACGGATCTCATGTTCCGCGGCTGGGCCGAGACATGGCTGTCCCCGGAGTTTAGAAACTGGAACGTCGAGGAATACCTCCCCGGCGTGGTGTGCCCCGTGCTCGCCATCCAGGGAGTGGACGACCAGTACGGGACACCTGCCCAGGTGGAATCCATCACCGGCAAGGTGACGGGACCGGCGCGGAAACTCCTCATCCCGGCCTGCGGCCACATCCCCCATCACGAGGCCCGGTCTGCAGTTCTCACCGCCATCAAAGCCTTTGCAGACGAGATCCTCGCGCACCAGCCGGGGAATTAAGCAACCGTTTCCCCCGCTCGCCGGGACACAGAGAAAAAAGGGGCGGTTTCTTCGAGAAACCACCCCTTCATCATGACGTTCTTGCTCGTGGATCAGGACTCCGTTTTGCTGTCGGCGCCGGCTTCCGTAGTCGGCGGCACCGTTTCCTTGGATGATTCGCCCTTTTCCTTTTCAACCGGGGGGGCCTTCTTTCCGCCGTAATCCGTGACGTACCAGCCGGATCCTTTCAGATGGAAGGTGGTCACGGACATGAGCCTCTTCACGGGGCCCTTGCAGAATTGACAGGACTTGACCTCCGGCTCCGAGATTCGCTGGACCACTTCGAATGCCTTCCCGCACTTCCTGCACTGATATTCGTAGATGGGCATGGAAACAAACCTCCCTCACAGAACTAATTCTTGCATAGCGCATCGATATCGTAACGCCTGTTGAAACAATCCATCACCAGCCTGATGCCCTGGTCGGCGATGGGACTCAGGATACTCTGAGTAAAGGCGTTGACCTTCCGTTCCTCCTGATCCTTTTCCTCCTCCGAGGCGTCGAAATTGATGTAGCCCCCCGAAAACCGGATGACGTGCGTCAGTTCGTGAACGGCGATGTAGAGCATCAGCGGCTCGTACTTGATGAACGACCTCCCCCGGTCCACGGCATCCAGGATCCGATGATCCTGCAGGCACACCCGGTAGTGGGCATACTCCCGGGTCTTCTCCGGCCCCTCCTCTTTCCGGACGAGGTACCGGCACAGATGCGCGAACGCCCTGTCCACCACCTCGTGTTCTTGAAGATCGGCCAGGGTTTTCACCTCGTAGCGGCTGGTCCTCAGATCTTCCGGGGTCAGGCGGAAATACCTCTGCGTCAGCCTCTCGGCCTGATCGAAGATCTGCCTGGCCTGGTATATCTGCCGGGGATTGAGGTACCTCATGGACGGAGCCTTCCGCCGTTGTTTTCCTACGGGATGGCCCTAATATAACGCCACGCGGTGATTTGTCAAGACCCCTTTAAATTCAGAGTCTTACCCGATTCGGCTCATCCTCGGCCCTTTCCGGTTAAACGGATCGTTCGACTTTTTCCGAATCTTGAGTCTTTCCTTTTGTTTGAATGATCCCTGCGGACTCCATCAAGTCGGCCCGGGCGAAAAAGCAGCCTGACCCCTCTTTCCTCCCATGGGAGCAGGCTCTCTTCCCGGCTCCTATAGCGGTCCCTTCTTCCTGGCATGAGCCTCCAGTGAGAGTTCGATGACCCGGGTGATGAGATCGGTCTGGGTCATGCCGGAGGCGGCCGCCTGGTGGAAGAGCACCGTCGAGGGCGTCATGCCGGGGAGGCTGTTCGGCTCCAGGACGGCGATCCGCCCGTCCTTCCGGAGAAACATGTCGATCCGGGAATAGACCTTGAGACCGAGCGCCCTGTACGCGGCGACGGCCGTCTCCTGGATTCTTTTCAGCACCTCTTCCGGCACCCGGGCGGGCGTCTTGTTCTCCCCCTGGCCGTAGAGGAACTTGTCCTCCAGGGAGAGGATCTCCTGGGTGGGGATGGTCTCCGACGGGGTGAGCGCCACCGGCTCGTCGTTGCCGATGACGCCGCAGGTGACCTCGATCCCGGAGAGGAACTCCTCCACAATGACGGTGTTGTCCCATTCAAAGGCCGCTGCGAGGGCATCGGGGATCCCTTCCGCCGAGACGACCTTCTTGACGGCCGTGCTGCAACCCTCGCGGGTGGGTTTCGTCACAACCGGGTACCCCAGTTCCCGGCCGATGCGCGCCACGATCCGGTCATGGTCCTTCTCCCAGTCCCTCTTTTCGACGGGGATTGTTTTCGGCACGTCGATGCCGCTCATGGAAAGAACCCTCCGCGCCGTGTATTTGTCCATGCCGAGGGCCGAGGCGAGCACGCCGGAACCCGTGTAGGGGACGCGGAGAAGCTCGAGCAACCCCTGCACGCAGCCGTCCTCTCCGTATTTCCCGTGGAGGCCGAGGTAGATGAAATCGTACCTCTTCTTGATGTCCTCGTACGGGATGTGCGTGGCCTCCTCCCGGAGATCCACCTCGATGTCCCGGGTGCTGTTGCGCATGAGGAGCTTGATCGGAATCTCCCAGAAGGCGCTCTTGCTGTCCATGAAGACGGCCGAGGGTTCATACCTCTTCCGGTCCATCTTGCTGAAAATGTTCCTGCCGCTCTCGAGGGAAACCTCCTTCTCCGAAGAGACACCGGCCATCATGACGCCGACCCTGAGCTTATTCCCTTTTTCCATGACCCTCCATACCCTCGATGGATGAATTTCAGCCGCGCCGTGGCGTAACGTCACGAAACTTCAATACCCCTTACCAAGGCCTCCAGCCCATACGCACAACACACAACGGACCGCGCACAACGGTCTCTCAGAGCGGTCCCTTTTTCTCCCCGTGGATCCGGAGCGCGATCTCGATGAGCCTGGAGATGATCATGGAGGGAAGCATCCCCTGCTCGGCCGCCTGCTCGAAGAAAAAGGAAGACGGCGCCATGCCCGAAGAGGAGTTCGGGTCCGTGATGAGCACGCGGCCGTCCTTCAGGACGAAACCGTCGATCCGCCCGTAGCAGCGGAAGCCGAGCGCTTTGAAGGCGCGAACCGCTTCCGCCTTGATCTTCTCCACCACCTCCTTCGGGAGGTTCCTGGGAGGCGTGAACTTCCGGCACCGGCCCGGCATGTATTTGTCGTCGTAGGTGTAAAACTCGCTCTGCGGGTAGATCTCCGTCAGGGACAATGGGAAAGCCTCCCCGTCCTCCTCCAGGATGATCGAGGAGAACTCGACCCCGTCGAGGAACTCCTCCACGAGGACCACGCTGTCCCACTTCAGGGCCTCGTCGATGCCGGCGGCGAGGCTCGCGGCGTCCCGGACGATCGTCACGCCGACACTGGATCCCTCCCTCGAGGGCTTCGTCACGAAGGGAAAAGGGAACTTCTCCGTAAGCCTCTTCGTCACGTCTTCCCGGTGGTTGCTCCACTCGTGCTCCGTGACCTCGTCGCTCCTGGGCACCCCGATCCCCTCGGCGGCGAGGATCTTCTGCTGGATGATCTTGTCCATTCCCAGCGCCGAGGCCAGGACGCCCGGCCCCGTGTAGGGAATGCCGAGCAACTCCAGGACGCCCTGGATGCAGCCGTCATCCCCGTATTTTCCGTGCAGGGCGAGGAAGGCGATGTCGATCCTGTCCCGGAGTGACTCGTAGGTGATCCGTTTCGCCTCCCGCTCCAGGTGCTCCGTTACGTCGACGGTCGTGTTCTGCGAAATGAGCTGCCAGGGCAGGATCCAGAGAAACCCCGAGGCGTCCATGAAGATCGGGACCGGCTCATAGGATTCCCGGTCGAGGTTGTCGTAGACGTTCCTTCCACTGTTGAGGGAGACCTCCCGCTCCGAGGACATCCCGCCGAAAATGATTCCCACACGTAAATTTGCCACGCTCGTTGTCACTCGCTTAATGATGAATGATGAGTTTCGAGTTTTGAATGAAAGAGTTCTTAAACTCAAAATTCATCATTCATCACTCATCACTCATCACTCATCACTGCGGGCTTCGCCCGCTATAGGTCCCAGATGAAGGTGACGCCGCTGTTCGGGAAGACCCAGTCGTTCTCGTCGATCATCAAACGGATCGACCTCCCCTTCTCCGTGATCACCCGGGGATAGGGGTGCTTCCCCGCGAAGAAGCTCACCTCCCGGACGTTCCTGAGCTTCGTCCCCGCGAAGTTGAAGGAAATGTCCAGCCCCCTCGTGGGATAGACCAGGTAGACCGAGAAGTTGTTGCTGCTCTTGTATTTCTTCGTCTGGATGTCGATCTTCAGCCGGACGGGCCGGTTGATCTTTCTCCTGAGCAACTCGCCGCCGCACCAGACCTCGTAGCCCCGGGTGGTGTAGGCCGTCCGGATGATGGGAACGGTCTCACCGTCCACGCAGACCCGGTCGACCTGGAAATCGCTTTCCTTGAAGAGGGCGTCGCGGCTGAAGAGCAGCCAGCGGTACTCGCAGCGGGGATCCTCGAAGAGGTCGGAGAGCTGCTGGTTGTTCAGGGCGCAGCCGATGATGAAAGGGTTGTTCCTCAGGGTCTTCGTGTACTCGATGTGCGTCGTCACCTTGAAGTAGTCGGCCGCCTCGGGGTCTTCCCTGATCTCCTTCGCCGTGAAGTCGGCGACGGTGATGTCGTAGCGGAAGTTCGTCCGCAGCTCCAGGCGCCGGTCTTCCTTTCCGAAGAGCGTCTCGAACATCTCGTAAAAGATAGCATCCCCCATCTCCGTGTCCTCGGCCCTCGCCTGGAAGCAGCGCCGGATGACATTGTCGATGCGGGAAAGGGACCTCTCTTCCTCGGGGATGAAGATCCGCCGGAGCCGGGGCTCCACGGTGTCGGTCTTCCCCTTGTGCACGAAGACCCTCGGCGCCCTCTTGCCCAGGGCGCAGAGGATCTCGTAGCTGATGGTCTGGGCCTTTTCGGCGATCTCGTTGGCCGAGATGTACTCTTTTCCCTGTCGGCCGAGGAGCACGACCTCGTCACCGATCTCGCAGCCGGCGATATGGGTCACGTCGACGGTGCACATGTCCATGGAGACACGCCCCACCACGGGCGCCCGTTTCCCCCGGATCAGGACCTCGCTCCGGTTGGAGAGGATTCGGCCGTAGCCGTCACCGTAACCGACGGGAATGGTGGCGATGCGGGTCGGCCCTTTGGTCACGTAAGTCCGGTTGTAGCCGATCCCGTGACCTGCGGGGAATTCCTTCAGAAGCATCACCCGCGTCTTGAAGCTCATCACGGGAAGAAGCTTCGCCTTCGCTTCGAGCTCCGGCGAGGGGTAGATGCCGTAGGACATGATGCCGGGCCTCACCATGTCCAGGTGGAACCGGCTGAAGTTGAGCACGCCGCCGCTGTTGGCCATGTGCTTGATCGGAAAGGAGATGCCGCTCCGTTCGAGCTTCTCGAGCAGGTCCTTGAAGAGTTCCCACTGCATCTGGTTGTACTCGTCGTTTTCCACCTCGCTCGAGGAGAGGTGGGTGAAGATACCCTCCAGGTTGAGTTGGGGCAGGCCGCTGACCTCGCGGATCATGTCGAAGGCTTCGCTGTACAGTGTCCCCCCTCTCCCCATGCCGGTGTCCACCTCGATGTGGATGGGAAGTTTCATCCCCGCCTTCTTCAGGCGCCGGTTGAGTTCCCGGGCGAACCCGATGTCCGAGACGGAGGGGGTGAGGTTGTACTTGATGATCTCGGGGATTTCCGACTCGATGGAGGGGCTGAGGATGATGACGGGCGCCTCGATGCCGCCGACGCGCAGTTGGACGCCTTCGTCGGCGTTGGCCACACCGAGGTGCGTCGCCCCGTTCTGCAGAGCGATGTTGGACACCTCGATGGCCCCGTGGCCGTATGCGTCGGCCTTGACGACCTGCAGGATCTTCACCTGGGGGCCGACGAGACGGCGGATCTCGCGCCAGTTGTGGGTGAGGTTCCCGAGATCCACCTCCACCCAGCTCCGGTACTGCTGCTCCTGCTCCGCCGATTTCTTCGGCCTGGCGTTACCGCTGTTTTTCATCCCGCGGACCGTTTTCCCCTTGAAGGTCGCGCCGATCTTACCAGAGTGACGACGAAAGTCAAGGTAAAGGATTTTCCTGAAGATTTCGGGAGTTGGGATTGCGCTTGACAAAGAAAAAAGGGAGGATTAAGATCACTTCCCGTCCGACAAGCCGATGTAGCTCAGCCGGTAGAGCAAGTGATTCGTAATCACTAGGTCTGGGGTTCGAATCCCCACATCGGCTCCAGTGAAAAAAAAGGGCTGCGGCCTCTGCGCCGCCAGCCCTTTTTTCAACAGGTGATCACCCGATGAGCCGCCTGTCTCCCCGGAACCCCCCTCCCAATTGTCCTCTTGACCATCTTTCTCATTTCCTGTAACTTGGCAGACGAAACTCTTTCAGGCGGTGGGAAGGTCATGCGGAGAAGCTTCGTCATCCCGACACTCGCCGGCGCGTTCTTCTTGACCATCCTCGCCCATGCCCTCGGAACCGAGGCGGTCCCCGAGAACCTTAAGCTCAGGGTCACGGTCGGCCCCTTCTTCATCCAGGAAAGCGAAAAGAAAATCAATCTCGAGGGGCCGGGTCCGCACGTCATGAGACCCGGGAAGCGGATCAACGTCACCGTCACGGTGGAAAACTACGGGAAGGAAAAATCCGAGCCCGTCCGTCTCAGATACGTCGAGTCGGACAGGAAGTCGGAGCCCCGTTTTTACCGGGTCCAGTCGATCGCCCCCGGCGAGAAGTGGGTACGGACCTTCATGGCCCGCTACGACGAATCGGGGAGGAAATCCATCACGGTCACCCTGACCACCCTGGAGGACAAACCCCTTGCGGACGCCCGGGGGAAGCCCCTGCCCGGGACTTCGAGCACGGGTGTCGTCAACCTGAGAGTGAAAGAGATGTAGCCGGTTCCGTTCCGGAGCCACCGAGCCAGGCAACCGTCCGATCATACATTCAGGCCGAAAGAGGCAGAATTTTCCCCCTGTACGAGGACCCATGAAGCGACGCCTCATTCTCCCGTTGATCATCGTGCTCGTGCCGCTGTGGTTGTCCCTATCCGCTTCGAGCCCTGCCAAAAACGCCGGCAGTTGTGTGACCTGCCACACCGACGAGGCCATGCTCAAGAAGACCTGCAAGCCCTTCGTCATGCCGACGGGCGAGGCCGAGGGGTGAGCGGGGGCGCCTCCGCCGGTCAAGGCGGAGACATTTCACCTGACGTTCCTCGTCGATCGGAAGCTCGTCGAAACGGACCACCATTTCGAGAAGGGCTGCCTCTATTGCCACAAGGGGAACGAGAATGTGGATGACAAGGACGCCGCCCACGAGGGATTGGTCAAGCGGCCCTCCGTCGATCTGGCGCTCTGCGGCGAGTGCCACACGGAGGTCGCCGCAAACTACAGAAAATCCCTCCACTACACGACCATCGGCCAGCGAAACCGGGTGATCAGGCGGATGTCGAAAGAGGAGGCCAAGATCTTCGACGAGAAGGTCTTCGAGAAATCCTGCCGCTCCTGCCACGCCTCCTGTGGGGATTGTCACGTGAAGTCGCCGGCCATCGCCGGCGTGAGCCTGGGACTCATCAACAAGCACAAGTTCGTCCGGAGAGACGAGGGCAAGACCTGCGCTTACTGTCACGGCGGCCGGGTCTATCCCGAGTACACGGGTGAGTACGGTGGCAACGCCGACGTTCACTACCAGAAGGGCATGATGTGCATGGACTGCCACACCATGGACGAACTCCACGGCGACGGCAGGGCTTATCAACTCAAGGAAGAGGTCCGTGACCGGCCGCGCTGCACCGATTGCCACGAGGCCGGCCGGGAAGCGAAACTCACGGCCCGGATCGCCCACCTCAAGCACCGCCGCACGGCCAGTTGCTTCAGCTGCCACTCCGCCGGTGAATACCGCAACTGCTTCAACTGCCACGGCGGCCACTCCGAGGCCAAACCGGGGTTCTTCCTCGGCACGAGCCCGAGAAACCACAGGACCATCACGACCCTCCGCATCATCCCCACGGTGCGCGATACCTTCAAGCCCGCGGGGATCGAGCAGGCGAACTTCGATGCCCTGCCGAATTACTGGGACGCCCCGATCCACAACATCCGCAAACGGACGGATCGAACGCGCAACTGCGACAACTGCCACGAGGAAAGGAAGGGATTCCTCACCATGGAAAACCTTCTCAAGGACAGCTCCCGGGTGAACCTGGAGCTGATCAACAAACCGAAGCCCATACCCATCAGCAAATAAAGAGAAGAGGAGGTTTGTATGCTCAAAGAGAAGATGAAGATCATGGTAGGCCTGCTGGCCGTTTTGCTGCTGCTTCCGGCCGCGGCGTCCGCGAAAGAGCCCTTCGTCACCACGGACTGGCTCCAGGCCAATCTCCCCAGCGTGACGGTGCTCGACGTCCGGAAGGTGGAGGAGTACAATGACGGTCACATCCCGGGCGCCATCAACGTCTTCTACGGCGTCTGGGGCATCAAGAAGGGTGTTCTGCTCAACGAACTCCCGTCCGACGACGACCTGAGGGACATCCTGTCGTCCGCGGGCATCGAACCCACCACGAAAGTGGTCGTGGTGTCGAAGAACGAGACCATGGCGTTCCGCACGGACGCGACGAGGGTCGCCTGGACCCTGAGATACGCCGGTGTGGAGGACGTGGCCGTCCTGAGCGGGGGCATTGAAAAATGGGTCGCGGAAAAAAGGCCCCTCTCAAAGGATGCCGTGAAACCCAAGGCGAAGCCCTACCGGGGCAAGTTCAACAAGCAGTTTCTCGCCAGCAAGGATTATGTCAAGGGCGCCCTGGGCAAGGCCCTGATCGTCGACGTCCGGCCGCCGGAGTTCTACAAGGGCGAAAAGAAGCTCGAGTTCGTCCCGAAAACAGGACGGATCAAGGGCGCCGTGAACCTGCCGCCCGGCCTGCTCTTCAACGCGGACAATACATACAAGAGCAGGGCGGAGATCGAGGCCATTGCCAAGCCCGTCGTCGGCGCCGACCTCAACCGCGAGATCATCGTCTACTGCGACACCGGCAAGGTCTGCACCACCTGGTGGCTGGCCCTCTCGGACCTTCTGGGCTACAAGAACGTGAAGGTCTACGACGGCTCCTCCATGGAGTGGATGGCGGATCCCTCTGCACCCACGGAGCCCTGAGGGCAGTTGATTTGCTCTAACCAGATCCCGGCACCCTTCGGGGTGCCGGGATCAACAAGATGATCCGCCGGGTCTGAATCGTCATATCCTCTTTCTGCTGCTTTTGGCTGCGGGGATACTCATGCGCCTGTTCCGGAAAGCCTGTGTCTTCCTCATACCGGCCCTGGTCATGCCGCTCACACTTGATGCCGGCCGCGCGCCGGATTGGAGGCACGAGGACATATGGCTCAAGAACGAACACGGCCAGCGCATCACCCCCACGAGGAACAGCACCGACCCCTACTCGCCCCGCAAGACCTGCGGGACCTGTCACGGCTACATGACCATCACGTCGGGCACCCACTTCCAGCAGGGTTTCGACGAGATGCGGGACGGCTACGACCCGAAACGCCCCTGGGTCCTCTCACCGGGCAACTTCGGCAAGGGAGGGACCCCGGGGACCTTCACCGAACGCGTCGCCGCCAAGAAAAACGCAAATGCCCGCGACATGGGCCTTTCCACGTATGACTGGATCACCGCCGGCGGCAAGATCAACAGCAAGGGCCAGGTCGTGGCCGCCGCGCCCGGCTGGACCCATCCCGGCGGGGGCCCCATGGAATTCGGCAGGAAAGCCGACGGGAGGCGCGACCTTTCAAAGAATCTGATCCAGGCGGAACCGTCGAGGCCTCTTCCCCTTGACGGGGATTACTCTTCCCGTTACACCCCGGACGGACGAAGCCATTTCCGGGCGAGCGGGGTGGTCGAGGGAGACTGTCTCCTGTGCCACCTGAAAGGTTACCGCCTCGATCTCAGAAACCGCCAATTGAGCCTGCGGAACTACCGCTGGGCCGCAACGGCGGGCGCCGGCCTGGGGGAAATCCGGGGTTCCGTTTTCACCTTCCATAACCCCGATACCGGGCCGGACGTCGAGGGCTACGACCGGGGTTCCTGGAACCTTTCGACCCGGCCGACCGTCCGCTACGCCTGGCAGGATCGCAGACTTTTCACTCCCGAGGGGAAGTTCAAAGGCAGCGGGCTGATCAACAAGGCCGTCGAGACGGACAACTGCACGCAGTGCCACCGCCAGATGGATGGGCAGAAATCAGGGACCCTCTACCTGCCCGCCGGGGACCTCCATCTCAAGGCGGGCCTCCGGTGCACGGACTGCCATACCCTGGCCGGCAGGACTCAGGCCGAGCGTCTGCGTCACCACATCGGCAAGGGCTGGTCCCCCACGGCGACGGCCCGCAACGATCTCGACGGCGCCGGGATGAAGACCTGCGCGTCCTGTCACATGGAGGGCCAGTACCGGCCGACCCGGGCCGGCATGCCGAAAGACGTCAAGAACCCCGACAACATCCACCGCTCGCTCTTCCACAAGGCAACCTTCCATTTCTACCTGCTGCACTGCACGGCCTGCCACGCCCCGGAGCGGAAAACACGCAGTGTCTATCTCCTGGACTACAGCACGGGACGGCCCGCCTGGTACTCGACGGACAGGTTCGCCCTGATCACCCGGATGGAGGAACTCAAGCAGTTCGCATCGGAGCTCTGGAAGCCCTGGATGGACCGACACGAGCGCGTCAAGGGGGACGGCGAGCGCTACGTCCCTGCCATCCCCAAGGTCAGCCAGTGGTTCGGTGAGATGCTCTCCGAGGGCATCGTGAGGCCCATCGGGCTGGAACATGTGCGCAAAGCCGCCTCGGGCCGGAAGCTGACGACGGTCGAGGTCGACACCCATGCCGGCGGAAAGGTGAAACAAACGACGGTGGCCACTGAGGAGGACATCCGCCTCATGATCCGGGCCCTGACCGACATGGGGTTCCGCAATGTCGTTTTCGTGGCCGACCAGCTCTACGAGCTCAAGAAGGACAAGGTCCAGGGGCGCCCCGCGCCGGAGCTGACGCGGGCTGTGATGTTTTCGATCTACCACGGCAACCTCCCCGTCTCGGCCAAGAAGACCCTGGGTCAGAAGGGAAAGCCCGAGGGGTGCAAGGACTGTCATGACGACAACGCGCCCTTTTTCACGAAACTGAAGGTGCGGGGCGTCGGGAAATTCCTCAAGGACAGCTACCCGTTGCCGAAGGAGCCCATCGCGGAGCCCCAGATGGCCGACTGGGGGCTTACCGGAGTCCCGGCGAGTGAATAGGCTCCGGGCATCGGGTATCGGACAGGGAAAACAGGAAATGTCGTTCGTGTCGCGAAAGAATTTGACCCGTCTGGTCTTGCCTGCGGCGATGGTCCTGATCGCCGCGCTGACGGCCTGCGGCGGAAAACCTCAGGAAGCGCCGCCGCCGTGGAAGGTTTTGGATGCCCCGGCGCTCAAGGCCATGATGGACTCGGGAAAGGACATGACCCTGATCAACACGATGAGCGAGATCGAGTGCCTCGATCACCGCATCCCCGGCTCACAGTGCATCGCCTGCGAAGAGATCGAGAGCGACCCTTCCGTGCTGCCGAGAGACAAGGACCGGATCATCGTCATGTACTGTGAAAGCGCCCAATGCTACCGAAGCTGCCGGGCGGCTGCCGCGGCCGTCCATTACGGCTACCGCCAGGTCCACATTCTGGACAGGGGAATGCCCGCCTGGAAACAGGCGGGGTATTCCATGGAGAGCATCGAGCGGATCCCGCGGGCTTCCATACCGGCGGTAAGGGCATCGACCCTGAAGCAGATGCTCGCCGAGCGGGGCGACATCCTCCTGGTCGATATCCGCTCGGAAAAGTCCTATCGGGAGGGTCACATCGAGGGTGCAGTGAATATCCCCATGTATCTTCTCAGCCGCCGCTACGCCGAGATCCCGCTGGACCGGACGGTGGTCCTCGTCGACGACCGGGGCTTCCGTACGTTCCTCGCCGGCAGTTACCTGGAGACGAAGGGATACAGGGTCCTGAGGCTCTTCCGCGGCCTGGAGGGCTGGAAGGAATTGCAGGGAAGGAACGGATAAGTTGAAACTTCGGATGGAAGGCTGCAGACCAGTCAGACTCGTCGCGATCCTGTGGACGGGCGTGCTCCTCGCGGGCATGCTGGCGCTGGCCGGGTTTGTCGTCGTGCCGACGGTGCAGGCCGAACCGGCCCAGGACTGCCGTTTCTGCCATGACGAGCCGCTCTACCGGTTTGATTTCAACCGGTCCGTGCACGCCCGCAACGGCTGCACGAGCTGCCATGTGGGGATCACGAATATCGAGAAGCACCGGGACGGCAAGGAAAAGCCCGCCTCCGTCAACTGCGGGATCTGCCACCAGGAGATCGCCAGGGAGTACCTGAACAATTTTCACTACATCCAGGAGGATTTCCGCTGCAGCGACTGTCACCGGAACATCCATGCGATCCGGAAGATCGAGAACAAGAACTTCAAGATCGCCATCATCGAGAAGTGCACCGAGTGCCACGGAAACGCGGACTACACGGCCTCGGGTCACGGTGAGGCCGTCCTTCGGGGCAACCAGGACGCCGCCGACTGCTCCGACTGCCATACCCTTCACAGCACCCGCGTGTTCCACATCTCCCTGGAACAGTACCCCGACGAGGCGCGGGAGTTCTACACGCGGAAATGCAAGCACTGCCACGCCGACCGCGCCATGATGAAGAGAAACAACCTCGTCCCCGAGATCGTGGCCTATTACGAGGGCACCTATCACGGGAAGGTCCAGGCGCTGGGTTACCCGGCACCCGTGGCCGGCTGCGGCGACTGCCATACCAAGCACAACATCCTGCCCAAGGATGATCCCCGCTCCAGCATCCACCCCGCCAACCTGGAGGCCAACTGCGGGCGCTGTCACCGGGGTTTCCACCCCCGCTTCCTGAGCTACCAGGCCCACCCGGATTACACGGACCGGGACAAGTACCCTGCCCTCTATTACACTTTCCTTTTCATGGGCGGTCTCCTCATCGGGACGCTCGCCTTTTTCTGGATCCACACCATCCTCTGGTGGCGGAAGGTCTACTGGGAACACCACCGCATGGAGAAAGAGGGCATCGTGCCGCCCTCGGTGGTCGCCACGGGCGAAGGTCTCCAGCAGGTGGAACGCTTCTCCGTCAAGTACCGGATCATGCACGTGCTCCTGGTGCTGTCGTTCTTCACGCTCGTGCTGACGGGGTTCCCCCTGAAGTTCGCCGGAACGGATTGGGCGGCGACGATCACACGTTTCTTCGGCGGGGCGCACGTCGCGGGGCTCTTCCACCGCGGTGCGGCCCTGCTGCTGATCGTCGGGATGGCCTACGTCACGTACGAATCCCTCCGTTTTCTCTTTCCCAGGGGTGAGGGCAGGAGGGGCTGGATCGGCCGGCTGCTCGGTCCCGATTCGCTGTTCCCGAACCTGAAGGACCTGCAGGACCTCAAGGGGATGTTTCTATGGTTCTTCAACAAGGGCGAGGCGCCGAAATTCGACCGGTGGACCTACTGGGAGAAGTTCGACTTCCTGGCCGTCTTCTGGGGGATGTTCGCCATCGGCGGTTCGGGGATCCTTCTCTGGAAGCCCGAATGGTCCTCCTACCTCGTCCCCGGTTGGGTCTTGAACATCGCCGCCCTGGTGCACTCCGAGGAAGCCATGCTCGCGGCCCTCTTCATCTTCACGATCCACTTCTTCAACACGCATTTCATCCCCAACAAGTTCCCCATGGACCGGCTCATCTTCACGGGGACCTACCGTCTCGAGGAGTTGAAGGAGCAGCGGCCCCTCGAGTACGAGCGGCTGATGACCGAGGGACGCCTCGAATCGCTCAAGCGCGAACACCCCGGCATCCCGCTGAAGCTCATCTCCGCGACCTTCGGTCTCGCGAGCCTGCTGCTGGGGCTCGTCCTGACGGTGCTCATCCTCTGGTCAAGTCTCTTCCATTAAAAAGGAGGCGGCACGGGACCCACGGCGGAGAGGGCCTGTGAGGCCTTCGTCCGGTCAGCGGCCTTCGATGGACTGCAGGATGTAGTCGTAGATCTGTTTCATCTCGGCGTCCGATACCCTTTCGGGCGGGATGGCGGGCATGAGACCTTTCGTGCCGTCGGGCCGGTCCGGCTTGCGATTATACGCCAGGAAGGTTTGGAAGTCCTTGAGAGTGGGTGACTTCTTGACGGGAAGGGCGGCGTTGAAGATGTTCCCGCCCTGCGGGTGGCACGTGCCGCAGTGGACAACATACAATTTTTCCCCCGCGGCAAGGTCTTCCTTCACAGCCGGCTTCTCACTGCCGGAAACCGGGCTCCCCCCGTAGAATCCGAGTCCGACGACGACGAAAACAGCGAGAACAGAAATCACGCGTAGCGATTTCATGGGTGCACCTCCTCCGCTCTTGAGAACTCCTGTTGTAATGACCACATGACCGGCATTCCGGTCAAGACCGATTTGACTCCTATCTGCAATTTTTCATGTTTCTATCATAACCCGCCGGGCCCTTGTACATCAAAAATTCCGTCGGGACCCATCCGGTTCTCAACCGCCGACATCCATCCGTGGGAGCCCGGGCCCTCCCTGTGTGTCGTTCCGGGGACGAGAGAAGGTCGAAGGCCCCCGTGACGGGAACCCCCGCAGCCCCTGCCCCTTCAGCGGCATTCGATGGAATGCATGATGTAGTCGTAAATCTGTTTCATCTCGGCGTCCGATACCCTTTCGGGCGGGATGGCGGGCATGAGACCTTTCGTGCCGTCGGGCCTCTGCGGCTTCCTGTTGAAATCGAGGAAAGCACTGAAACTCTTCAGGTAAACCGAATGTTGAACGGGCAGGGCTGGGGTCATGATATTTCCCCCCCGCGGATGGCACGTGCCGCAGTGGACGGCGTACAATTTTTCCCCCGCGGCGAGGTCTTCCGTTGCGACGGGTTTTTCCGTCCCGAAAACCAGATGGCCCCCGTAATAGCCGAGCCCGGCCACCGTTAAAACGGCAAGAAAATAAATGATGAGAACAGCTTTCATCGATGGGCTTTTTTTGTAACTGTGGTAAGTGCCGGCAATCAATATCAATGTGAGGGCAGCCGTCAGTGCAAACTTGACTTTGATCGGGAAGGCCCAGACGCCCTTATAGTAGTGCACCCAGTCTGTGTAGCCGAAGAGCGCCGTCGGGACGGTGAACACCAGGGCAAGGATGAAACAGTGACGGGCCGACACCGCAAAGGCCGGCCGCCTGAAGAGGGTTGAAAGGACGAAAAGGATCAGCGCACCGACCGTCAATCCCGTGGGCATGTGAGTCCAAGGCGGATGAATGGGATGCGTGTACCCTGCTTTTTCGAGGATCTGATAGAGGTTTTCGATCATGTTTCTCCTTTATCGCGTCTCAGAGGGCCTCCATGTACCTCCCCGTTTTATCGATATATCCAACCGCTCTGCCGACTTTCACCATGGCAAATCCCTCGCTGAATGGATAGGCGCCATCGAATTTCGGCTCGATGACAAATTTCCCGGCTTTGTCGATATAGCCCCACTTGCCATCGAGCTTCACAGGCGCGAGGCCTTCCCGGAAGGGAAAAGCCTTTTCAAAGCGGGGGGCAATCACCATTTTCCCTGTCGGGTCGAGGTAACCCCATTGATTTCCTGCGAGGACCGGCGCGAGTTGTTCTGAAAAAGACAAAACAAGTTCGAACTCGAGGGGGATGACGATCTGTCCCGCCCTGTCGATGAAACCCCGTTTGCCCCCGATCAGGACAGCAGCCATTCCCTCCGAAAAGCTGAGCACGCCGTCGAACCTCGGCCGGATCACCGTCACCCCTTTGTTGTCCACAAAACCCCAGTGGGCCCCCAACTTCACGGCGGCAAGCCCCTCTGAAAACCGATCAGCGAAATCAAAACCCGGTTTGATGACAAATTTGCCCGTCCTGTCAATGAAACCCCAGAGGCCGTTGACACTGACAGGCGCAAGCCCTTCAAAAAAGGGATAAGCGTTTTCGAACATCGGCTCGATGACGAACGAACCCCTCCTGTCCACGTAACCCCAGCGTCCGTCCTTCATCACTGCGCCCAAGCCCTCCCGGAAACGCCAGGCGGCGTCGAACTCCGGTTTGATCACATTGTTCCCCGAATTGTCGATGTAACCCCACTTCTCCCCCATTTTCACAGCGGCGAGCCCTTCCGTGAAAGGTGTGGCATCATCGTATTGAAGGGGGATCACGATCGAACCCGCCCTGTCCACGTAGCCCCATTTCCCCGTGGCGCACCCCCCCAGGAACCAGGGAAAGCCCATCACGAAAAGGGAAAGGGCACCCCATAACCTCTTTCTTCCGGACCGTCCCATGTGATCGCGTCTCTCCTCGTCTTTCCTCTCTAATACCTGTACGAAACGTTGAGAAACACCAGGTGCGCTTCATAAGAGGGGTCCCTGTAGGCCCCCGTTAAATAGGCACCGTTTGTCCCTGCTGTTGCAGGAACGTAGACGTAGCCGTCAGACTGCGCATCCCCGTAAACGTATTTCTCATAGGCATAGCCGACCGAGCAGGAAAGTGAAGCGTCGGGCTGATAGGTGATCTTCGCCAGGTAGTATTTGAGGCTGCAGTCGTCCCAGTTTCCGATATCGACGTTGTCCTGTGTTCTCCCACCGGGGGACAGGCCGGCGAGCGCAACGGAATCCAGAATGTAGGTGTAGTCGACCTCTCCATTCGACTTGAGGTAACTGTGCTGGAGTTTCAAGGTCCATTTCTTCGGGACGATGTAGATTTCCGTGCCGACGGTGAACCCATAGCTGTCGTTTTTTTGATCGGCCGTCCAGTTGTAATTGGCAGACGTCGACGTCGCGGGGTCATAAACGGGGGTCGTAAGATTGATGTTTCTCTGGAACTGCTGCTCTTCCATGCGCTCGTAATCGAAGTTTCCATACAGGCGGATCCTCTTGGAAATGAGGCAGTCCACGTCGAAATTGAATTCATGGCTCTTTGAGTCCGTGAACCCCAGGACCGTGTCCTCATAATCGGCATGCCTGTACCGGTAACCCAGGGAAAAGTTCCAATTCTCCAGCGGGAAGAAATCGAGGACGGCCTTGACGGTATTCCGCGTCTGCGTTGCAGCGTCGAAACGCCGGATCCACGGCTCGGCGCCCCCCAGGTTCTGCCCCTCGAAATCGGCCCTCCTGTTGAGTCTTTCGTAACCGAGCCTTGCCACCATAAAACTGAGACCGCTCCACCGCAAGCCCAGGCTGTAAAGATCATCGTCGTTGCCGGGGATGTCTACCCTCTCGCGGTTGATGTGCGTATGGGTATAGGCGCCGGAGAGGTAAAAGTTCGATGGGAGCCTGAACCCGAGTTCCGCACCGGCCTTGTTTTTCTTGTAGCCGAACAGCGGATTGATCAGGGCCTCTGCGCCGTCTGTGGTGGTGATCTGGTCGGATTTGTTGTCCCTCTCATCGTATTTGTAGAAAATCCTGCCGTCCATGAACGAAAGGGGGGTCGAGGTCAGGGAGAAGCCGCAGCTTTGCGTCTCCACTTTGCCGTTGAAGGTTGGGGCACTCACGGTGATGGGCGTCGCCCCGCCCGTGGTCACGTAAGAGGTCAGGAGACTGGCATCGGATTTGGCCTGGGACACGCCGAGATCGACATTGAACTTCGTCCGCATCGGCAGTTTCAGCGCGCCCTTGAGATCCAGCTTCTGGTAGGTGTTGTCCGGTGGGAGTGTGAGCACGTCCGTCACCGCGGCCGTAGCTGCATTGGCGGGGTTTCTGAAATAGAGGCTGTTGTGGTCGTTGTTGAAGGTGCTGTAGGAATATCCGAGAGACACGAGCAGAGGATTCCTGCTGTAGCCGGCCTGGAATGTGACCCCGTCCGTTCTGTAATCGATCGGTGCCGGAAGTTCGATCGCGATGCCCCCCGGGGTGGTTCCCGCCACCCCAAAGGGGTATGCCCCGGTCCTTTTTTCACGGTCGGCCGAGACGTTGAAGAAGAAAGGCTTCAGCATGTCCATCCTGAACCCGCCGCCGAATTTTTGCCTCATGACGTCATAGTCAAAGCGGCTCCAGGTGTTGACATCGGTGCCGGGCGGCTGGGTGGGATAGGCGAGGTTGCCCGAGCCGGGGTTTGAGTAGATGGTCCTTGCGTCTTCCGTGAAGTTATGCGGGATCTGATCGTAGAAGAGATTGACACCGAACTTTCCCCATTGGCCGCCCTCGAGCCGGTACCGTTGGTCCCTGTAGCCGATGTTGCCGGCCTCGCCGTGCAGGTAGGATTTGTCCGTATCACAGCCGGCTTCGGCGCCGAGAGAGACACCGACCCCTTCACGAATGTCCCGGTATTCATTGAACTTCGCCCTGTCGCCGGTGATGTCGGTGTATCGCCCGGTCACGGAGACATTGCTCGTGACGATTTTCCCCTCCTCCGTCTTTTTCCCCTCCGCGGAGGCGCACGGGGGGCGCAGGATCAATGCAACGGCTGTCGCGATCACGATTGCATTTTTCATGACGTCTTCTTGCTTACCTTACAAAGTGTCGTCCCCTTGCTGCAGGCCCCATGCTGCCGTGGATGTTCGAGTGGCAGTTGAGGCAACCGCGCGCAATCATCCTGTTCTTGCCGCCCGTGGCACGCCCCCCGAAGATTTCGAAGCTCGTGTAGGGGGTGCCCGGGTGACCGGCGGCATCGTGGCAGGACTGACAGAGCTTCGGCGGTTTGTCGACGAGAAGTTTCGGGTGGTTGCTCCCGTGCGGGACGTGGCAGGTCAGGCAATTTTCCTCAACGGGCGGATGCCCCCAGAAGAAGGGGCCCCTTTTTTCCGCGTGGCATTTGTAGCAGAGGTCGTTCGCGGAACTCGCCGCGATCATCCTGGTCCCGAATCCGCCGTGGGGTTCATGACAGTCGGTGCACCTTACCTTCCCTTCCCGGATGGGGTGGTGCGAGTGTTTGTTCTGCTGGGCCCTGATGTTCACATGGCAGATCAGGCAGAGATCCGGTTGCCGTGCCTTGAGGTTTTTCGGGGTCTTTGAATGGACGGCGTGGCAGCTGTCGCAGGAGATCCCCGCCGCCCGGTGTCTCCCCATGTCCCAGAAATTGATCCGGGGGGTTTCACTGTGGCAGGAAAGACACTTTGCCGATTTTTGCTCGGCGTCGGCCAGCTTTTTGCTGAAGATGAAGATCCCCGCGCCCCCGGCCCCCATCTTTTCCAGGTGCGGGGCACCGGGGCCGTGGCAGCTTTCACAGTTGTCTTTATCGGCCGGGGAACCGGGGATTGCCTTCTTCGCGTGGATGGATCCCGCGTAGCTCTCGTAATGCTTCGCGTGGCAGGCCCTGCACGTGGCGATTCCCACCGTGCCGTCGCTGCCCTGCGACTCCCCGGACATCAGGGTCGTGATTGGGAAAATCAGAAATGGGGAGAGGATCAGGAAGACCAGAAATTCTCTCATGGTGCCGTCCTGAATAGGGCCTGCATTTCCTGTGGAGAAACGATGTCGTTCCGTTTCGTTCGCCTCCGTGATGTACCGGCGACGGAGGTCATGCGTTCAGAAGACAAGACGATTTTTTGCTGAAATGATTTTCACCTTAACATCATGAAACAGCTTTGTAAATGAGCATAACCCTTATTCTCGAGGGCTTTCGCTCTTCGTCTCCCCTCAGGGATTCCCTTGATCCAGGGCCGGGGACGTGCAAACCCCGTCGCGGGCTTCACTTCACGACAGATGTATGGTAGATACGCCCTGTCAGCAGTGGAAAAACCTCAAATGACAAGGAGGTCCGATCATGGCAGCCGTCAGAATCAGCCCCGAGGAAGCCTATCAGAAGGTGAAGACCGGTCAGGCGATTCTTGTGTGCGCTTACCCGGAAGAGGAGAAGTTCCTGAAAATGCGCCTCGAAATGGCCATCTCCCTCGGCGAGTTTCAGAAGCGCCTCCCGACCATTTCGAAGGATCAGGAGATCATCTTTTACTGCGGATGAGTGAACGAGCACTCCTCTGCCGGTCTGGCAGTGCAGTATCAAAAAATGGGCTATTCGAATACCAGGGCCCTTCTGGGCGGTGTCGAGGGCTGGAAGAAGGCGGGCTACAGGGTCCTCTGAACTTTTTTGCATCGCAGAGCACAGACTCATGTCACCCCGGGCTCTGTCCCGGAGATAGGCGGGCGACCCATGCCGGGAGGGCATATGAAAAACCCGATCAGGGGAACGCGGACGGAAAAAAACCTCATGGCGGCCTTCGCAGGCGAATCACAGACCTTCAACCGGTATTCCTATTTCGCCGAAGCCGCCAGAAAAGAGGGCTACGAGCAGATCGCCGACATCTTTTCAGAGACGGCGAATGACGAAAGAGCACACGCCCGGGCTTTTTATCAGTATCTGGAAGGCGGGGGGGTCGAGATCACGGCGACTTATCCTTCAGGGCCGCCTGCGGACACGAAAGGCAACCTGCAGGCCGCCGTCGCCGGTGAGAATGCGGCTTGGACACTCCGCTATGCAGATTTCGCGAGAATTGCCCGGGAGGAGGGCTTCCCGGAGATCGCCGGCACCTTTGAACACATAGCCGTCGCGGAGGAATTCCACGAAGCCCGTTTCAGAAAGTTGATGGACAACTTGGAGAAAGACGAGGTGTTCAGGAAAAAGGCGCCCGTGAAGTGGCATTGCAGGAATTGCGGCTACGTCACGGAAGGGAAAGAGGCCCCCCGGGGCTGCCCGTCCTGCCGGTTTCCGCAATCATTCTATGAAGTTCTGGCGGAAAACTACTGATGCAGGGATGAACTCCTTCGAAACGATGTTTCGACCGGCGTACACCGGAAAGGAAACAGGACATGAGACTGCTGACTGCCGCCGCGTTGGGCTTGACCTTGGCCGCGATGTCGGGTTGCATCACATCTTCCTATGACGAAATGAAGAGGAAATCAGCTTTGCACACGGATTGCAGGGTGGACGAGATGGTCATATCGGACGAAGAGAATGAGCCTTTGGAAGGGTACCACAGATGGAAAGCCGAATGCGCGGGGAAAAGATATCGGTGCATGTCGACGTCGCGGAAATCCATCGAGTGTCACGCGATCGCGGAATGACCATTCCCGGGCAGGGAAACCATCGGATGGAAAACGCCGTCATATGGCCGGCGAAACGACGGACCGCGACGCACACCACTCACGGGCGCATAATGCACGACGCATTCAAACCCGGTCTCAGCAGGACTAAGCCTGGACGGCGACGAGGGCAACCCCCAGCCGGGCCTCGAGCTTCCGGATCCTGTCGAGCGTCGCTTCGTCGATCCTGGCAGGCGCGATGTCCAGGCAGGTGAATGACAGGAGGGTGGCCCCGATTTCCTTTTCAAGAGCCTTGATTTCCTCCAGGGTCTTGGGGTCGAGCTTCGAGTAACTGCAAAGCATCTTTCTTCCTCCTTTCCCCGTTGCGATTCGGGTTCCGGGGTTCATCCCGCATCCGGAATGTGCCGGCCGCGGTCCTGCATTGAGGGCCCGGGGCTGCTTCCCGCTCCTTCAGGTGAGAAGATGAGTCGCCCGCGGAGGTTTTGAGGTTTCCCTCTGGTCCAAGACGGGGTAAGAGAAGAAGGTGAAGCGGAGGGATAACAACAGAATTCCTGAGAAAAGCTCTGTTTGAAAAAACGAACAGAACATCACGTCGTAATCAAACGGACATTGCGGTCGTTTGTTCGAGGATTGCGATGGGGTCTGAGGGTTTTATTTCCTCCCCTTGCCTTTCCCCTTCGATTTTCCCTTCCCCTGGCCGTCGTAGAGATCATGGCCCCTTTTCAGCGCGTGGAACTCCTTCGAACCCGGTTTGATGCCGAGGCTCTTCGCGATCACCCCCCAGCCTTTGCCCTTGCTGGAATGGTATTCCCTCAGAACCCTCTCCGTCGGATACCCCGACATTTCCCCCAGACGGAAAACGATGTAGGCGTCCGCAGGGCTCCCAACGTTGCCCAGCACCGCGCTGATCTGGGCGTCCCCGATGTGAAAACGTGTCGCAAGCTGTGCCCTGAACCCTGACGGGTCCGCCTGGGCCCTGATGTTGAAATCGTCGACCCAGCCGAAGTCTTTCGCGACGGCCACGGACGAAAGAGCCAAAAGCATCATCAAAACGGCGGCCGATATTCTCAGTGTTTTCATCGTGCATCCTCCCGGCTTTCCCTGATATGCATATCTGTGCCTCTCCCTGAGCATCTTTGCGACAGACAGAATATATATCGGATGAATCCTCTCAATGATAAGCACATTTCTTTGAAAAAACACCCTCCATCGATCCCCTGCCATCCCTTGTCCCCCGCAATACTATCCCGATGAGAGCATTTCTGCAAGGGTCATGGCGTTGAGAACGGCGAATCCCCTGAAATCATTGTCGAAATAAACATAGGCGTCGCGGGCCCACCCGCGGATCTTGCCGGCCATCTCCCTTAATTCCCCCTCGGTGTAATTGGATGCGTAGAGAACGGTCCTGCCGTGCAGCCGCATGTAGATGAAAGATGCGGTGACAGCCTCGTGATAGGGGTATCGTCCTGCGCTTTCAGCGATGCACCAGGCGATGTTTCTCTCGCTGAGGATGGAAAAGAAATCATCGCTGACGAAGGTCTTGTTCCGGGCCTCGATCGTGTATCGGAGCCGCGGGTCGAGAAGGTCGAAAAAATCGACCATCCGTGAGCGGTCATATTTGAGAGACGGCGGGAGTTGAATCAGGTTGATGCCGAGTTTTTCCTTGAGTGCGCCCACATCCTCGAGGAACCGCTGCACCGATTCCCCCTCCACGGCGAGGCCTTTGATATGGGTGATGAACCGAGACATTTTAACCGAGAAGAGAAACCCGGCGGGGACGGTCTCGTACCATTTCCGGAAGGTGGCCGGCTTCACACCGCGATAAAATGTCACGTTCAACTCGAGGGTGTTGAGGTGCTGAGCGTAGAACCCGAGCCGCTCTGCGGGCTTCAACCCCTCGGGATAGAAAACACCCTTCCAGTGTCCGTATTGCCAGCCGGAGGTTCCGACGAAAAAACGGCTGCGCGATTTGTCGATTGTCGCTTTGATGGTCATCTGCGGGGTCCCCATAAACACCGGCGACGGTGTTGGACCGGAAAGACCGATGGCGACTGACACCACTTCAATGTTCAATCAATGTCACCGGCTTGCGAAGACGGAATTCAAAGTCGGTTTGATGATCTACGAATAAATGTTTGAAAAGGAGAAGTCAATGATCGGGCAGCAGGTTTCGGCAGCAAATGAGACAGGAAAGGAACCTCGAATGTCAAAATGTCAAGCCTGACCCCGAGATTTGAGCCACGATTGCCCGTGACGCAATGCCAGGCGAAAAGGCCTGAGACAATAGGAAACCGGGAACAGGCTGTCCGGCAGAGGAGCCGGGTTCCACTCACCGGCGGCAAGTGTGGCCATGAGCCTCCCCGCGAAAAGGATCTGATCCCGGCGCCGCTCCCTCGCTTTCAGGTAGAAGAGGTAACGCCGGGGGTCCACGTCGGGGTTCACCGGTGTCGCCGCGATGACGGACAGAACCTCACGCATCAGCGTCGATGCCATGAGGTCGGCCTCTATCCGCGACGAGACCTCATCCGGAAGACGCACGCCCGCAAGGCGCTCCGCGAGGAGAAGGCTCAGGCGGAGAATCCTTGTCATGCCGCATCGCCGGGCAAGCTCGAAGCAGCGATCGAGATCCGGCGGGTTCTCCGAGGTGAGAAGGCCCGCCACGTCACTGACCCAGACGAGCTTGCACCATCGGTGCTTTGCGCCGTGAACGGAAAGGAGAATGAGCGTCTCCTCCGGCGGGAGCACGGGAAAGGAAAATCCATTCAAACTGCGTCTCTCCAGGATGGACCAGATGCCCAGTTTTTCATGATTGAAACCGAAGAAGGCAGGGACGACGGCCCACTGGAGTTCGACGTGAAGTCTCCCGTCACGGCGCAAGAAGGCCGTCTCGTATTCGGCGCACCTGTGGGCTGCAAGCCGGGTCCCGTTCATTGGGCTTTGGGAATCATACCCCAGCTCATCGAAAACCTTCATGGCCCTTCGCAGTTTGTCCCCGGGGATCAGCACATCGAGATCCTTCGACTTTCTGCGGGCCAGGTCCCCGTAGAGCATCAAAGAAAGCGCGGGCCCCTTGAAGGGGTATGCCGGGACACCGCATGACGCAAGGGCTTTCAGTATACGGTCGAGCTCCGAAGCGAGGAATAGCGCCCGGACGGTGCTGGCGTGACTCAAGCTCCGCAGGCGATTTACAACAGGCCCCGGGATTTCACCCGGGTGCCCGGCAGAAAGGTTTCTGTAAACGAGGGGGACGACATTGTGCCAGTCACAGAGCCCGACGAAGCGGTCCCAATTCAGGGTCTCGGGCGGGGCCGCCGGTGACTCTTTCCAGTCTTTTCCGAATGCGGCACCCATACAGGATAGCAGGAGGTCATTTTCCGGGCGCATACCGGCAGGCCTCCTTTCCTGGAATCGCGGGTGTGAGCCCGCCCATATCGATCACAGGAACGTTTCCGAGCAGGGGGGCCATTTTGCGGTCATAGAGCCGTGCAACGACGTGACGGGGATGGAGGGTGAGCGCCGCCGACAAAAAGGCGGCGAGGCGGATGGGGTTTCCGCAGGCGTAATGAAGGGCCGCGCGCTGGAAGAGGCGCTCGCCCAACTCCTCTCTCCGGGCCTGAAGGCGTTCAGGCCATGGCCGGTCCTTCTCGCCCGCGAGGAATTCCTGCAGCGTCGGCTCGACCCTGCCCTTCCTCCTTGCACCCGCGCAGGCCATGACCCAGCGGTGGTGGAGCCGCTGCTCGGCGTTTCGCGACATGGTGAGCGATTGCCGGTGAATGCGGTACAGCGTGAGCGGCTCCGGCACTTTCAGGAGCAGACAACCCTTTTCGGCCATTCTCAACCAGAGGTCGACGTCCTCGGCCTGGGCGAACCGCTCCCGGTAGCCGCCGATGTCAAGCGCCGCCATTCGGTGCACCAGGGTCGATGAGTGAATGAAAAAGACGGGGTCGCACCGGGCCGCCATCTTTTCGAATTCCGCTTTCGTGAATGGCCCGTCGCCGCTGACGAGACCGATGACGCGGCCGGTCTCACTGATGAAATACCCCAGGGTCCCCGCGATGCGGGCATCAGGGTTTTTCCTGATGAAGGCGATCTGCTTCTCGAGCTTTTCGGGCAGGAAGACGTCGTCGCAATCGAGCCGCGCAACCCATTCCCCCCTCGCCTCCCGGAGTCCGCAATTCGCCGCGGCCGCCACCCCCCTGTCGGACCGGCAGAGAATGCGGATCCGCCCGTCTCTCCGGGCGTAGTTCTCCATGATCCTCAGGCTCCGGTCCGTCGAGCCGTTGTCGATGATCAGGAGCTCCAGGTCCCGGTGCGTCTGTGCCAGAACGCTTTCGATGGCCTGTGAGAGGTATTTCTCACCGTTACGCACGGGTATGACGACGGAGACTGTCATAGGGGATGATCCTGCCTTTTTTCTCCCCGTCATCGGGGATCAGCTGGCATTCCACGAGTTCACGGTAGTAACCGTTTGTGCGAAGAAGTTCCGAGTGACTTCCTTCGGCTACGAGACGGTTTTCGTTGAGGATGAGAATCCGGTCGGCATCGACGACGGTCGAGAGCCGGTGGGCCACGACGAAAAGGGTCTTTCCCTTTGTCTCTCCCGGTAGCGCTTGGAAGATCGATTTTTCCGTCAGGCTGTCCAGTGCCGCCGTGGGCTCGTCGAGGATGAGGATGTCGGGGTCCTTGACGAGGGCCCGGGCGATGGCGAGCCGCTGTTTCTGGCCCTCCGAGAGGTTGACGCCCTTTTCGCCCACCTCGCTTTCATACCCTTCGGGAAGGCTGACGATGAAGTCGTGGATCCCCGCCACACGGCAGGCCCGCAGGACTTGCTCATCGGCGGCATCGGGGTTCCCGTAGCGGAGGTTCTCCATCAGGGTGCCGGATAGGAGGATCGGGCTCTGCGCAACGTAGCCGATCCGCTGCCTCAGGGAGCGGACATCATAGTCTTGTGCGGGTTTTCCGTCGAAGTAGACCTCCCCCTGCGATGGCTTGTAGAACCGCATCAGGAGGCTCAGAAGCGTCGTCTTGCCGACGCCGCTCGGTCCCACGACGGCTGTTTTCTCACCCGGCCTGACATGGAAAGACACGTCCTGCAGGACGGGGTTTGCGGGATCGTAGGCAAAAGAGACGTTTCTGAACTCGATCTTACCCTCCAGCCTTTCGACCTTTCGGCCGGTTCCCGCATTCTCCTCGGGGATCACGTCGAGAAGCGCCGTCAGGCGTTCAAGCGAGGCCCGGATATTCTGGATCTGGAAACCCGTCGACGTCAGCGATTGCGCCGGTCCGAAGACATATCCAAGGTAGGCCTGGAATGCGAAAAGGGTCCCCAGGCTCCAGTGCCCCGTGATGACCCAGTAGGCTCCGAGGGCGAAGACGCCGAAGTTCACGAGGCTCGGCGTCGAGGAGAGGGCAAGCCCCGTGAGAGACCCCACGACGGACCGCTCCGCCGATACCCGAAACACTTCCCGGAGCCCGGCCATGATCCCCCCTGCGGCCCTTTCCTCCGCCGCGAAGGCCTTGACGAGCGGCATGGAGGCGAGCGTCTCCTGGAACCGGCTCATGTAGCGGGCCTGCTCCTCGTTCCCCGCATGGTTGAGGGCGTGCATCCGGTCCGAGAAATATCGAAGGGCGAGGAGGAAGACCGGAACGGCGGCAAGGGCCGCCAGGGCGAGCCGCCATTCGAGATAGAAGAGGATGGCGATCCCGCCGGCAAAGCGAAGCACATTCTCAACGATGCCTACAAGGCTGCCCGAGAGGAACCAGGTGACGCCGCCGACGTCCCCCGTGATGCGAGCCATCAGGTAGCCCGTCTGGTTCTTGTCGTAGAAGGTTTTCGGGAGGCGCAGGGAATGCTCCAGCACCTGCTTCTGGATGTCGAGGGTGATCTCCTGGCTGTAGCGCAGGAAGAACCAGCTCTGGAAAAGTCCCAGGGCCCGCGAGAAAAGGGCAATCGCCACCATGAGGAGAAGGACCCAGGGAAGAAGTGCAAGCTTTCCGGCCAGGATGACGTCGTCGATCACAAAGCGAGAGACAAGCGGCATGGGGAAGGCAAGGATCGAGCCCGTGAGGATGAGAGCGGACCCGAGGAGGGCCTTCTTCCAGTGCCGCCGGAAGAACGGCAGGTGGCGGCGCAGGTTCACACGGATGCCCGTATAGGTCTTCCCCTCGGCGATCCGGTCTTCGGGCGCTTTCCGTTTAAGGCCGCTTATCAAGTATTCGAGCCAGGTTTTCATATTTTACTCGTACTCCCTCTTCAAGGCAGGGTCCGTTCGTCGACAAAAAGGCGGAAAGGGCGCCGGATGCGCCAGGTCTTTTCGCCCGGCAGGCGCCTCCCGATGACCCTTTTCCCCATGAGGAGCTGCTTCTCCATTCCATCCTGTCTTATGATGTCAATAATTCTCGGTGTCATGGACACCGGAACGAGCCTCCTTGCGATCCCGCTGCGGGAAAAGTAATGGTACAGAGGGTGAAGTACCCATGAGCAGCGGTGATCCAGTTTTCTAAGAAGTCCAATGAACCGGGCGGCAAGACATCCTTTAAGGCCGCCCGCAACAGTGATAATCCTCCCTCCCCGCTCCACGGATACGGCTCGGCCGATGATATCCTCCTGCCGGATGGTCCAGGAATCCACGCTTACGTTCGCATCCCCCTTCGTCCGGATGCTTGAGGGACCTGCTGTGACAACACGGTGGACGACGCGCTCCTCCTGTCCCGGGGCGCTGAAGATGATCACGTCCCCCCGGCGCAGGTCCCCGATGCGGCAGGGCTCGAAGAGGATCCGGTCCCCCGGCCGAAAGAGCGGGCGCATGCTGTCTCCGCGGCAGAAGACGGCGTTTTCATTTTTCTCAACCAACATGGGCATGCTGGGTTCCATTCTTTGTGATGACACGCCAAGTCAGTCACTGCTGCTCAAGCGTGTTCAGAGTTCACTCGAAAAAGTAGCCTGTCCCCTTTTTTGCCTTTTTTGTTTCTATGCACACACAGCGCCTCCTGTAGGAGTACACAAGAATGAGGCGCGGGTTCCCGCCTCACAACGGTAACCGGCATTCGTCCCGCCGCTGCACCAGCACATGACGTTGATGCCGCCCTCGACGGAGTTGCCGGCGTAGCAGCAGGAATAGGTGCAACCCGAGGGATGGCATGCAGAAGAGCCGTTCGTGCAGCCGTTTGCCTCGACACCGTTTCCACATGCGGCACTGACGATACAACTTCCCTGGCTGCAGTTCTCCACGGCATATCCCCCGCTGCAAACGGTGTAAGCCACGACGGAAGCGGAACGCATATCGATCAGCGTCGGTTTTTGATATTTTGCGTGCTCACTCATGTCGATCCTATTCCCATGCGCCTTGTGCGGATTCGATTCCCCGGCACTGCTCGGTGACCTGCCCCAGCACCCCCTCGATCTTCTCCCAGAAAATGACCTTCAGCTGAAAAAGTAGCCTGTCCCCTTTTTCATTCCCGTTCCAGCACCTCCTCGATCTTCTCCCAAAACCGGCCCGTGAGGCTGAGGTGGAGAAGATGAGCCGGCGTCTCCACGGCGATGGATGCCGCATTGTCATAGAGGGCCCTTTTCACGTTTGCTTCTTCCCCGCGCGGAAATGTAAAATCAATCGATCGGAATACCTCGAGGGCCGACCCGGCCAGATAAATCGCCGCATTGCTCTTCTTTAAAGGAAGGACCTCGTCCGTGGGCGACTGCTCCAGGAAGAAGACAGCCCGGAGGGGAACGGATATGCCCGATTGGCGTTTAGCGTCCTGCACCGGCCTGTGACCTCCCGCCTGTTGCGCGCGAGACAGCGTCATCCCTGAGGTTCGTCCCGGGTTGTCTTCGCGACGCAGGGAACAACCCTTCCCTATCCGCCTCCTCACAGAACCAGTAGGGACTCCAGAAGTCCCGGTTTGGACTGTAATGCTGGACGAGGCAGTGCCCCTGGCATATTTCTTTCAGCAGGCAGTCACCGCAGATCCCTTTGAACAGCCGGGGAAGGCCTTCACGTATCTCTTTCAGTACGGGATTTTCATGCCAGACCTCTTTCAGTGCGTCCCGCCCCGCATGGCCGAAGACGAGTTCCGGCAGCGTTGCTCCCATTCCACAGAGGGAATAAGACCCATCCGCGAGGACACCCAAAAGCTGGAGAATGCCGCATCCACGCGTACCAGCCCCCTTGATGCCGAATATTTTATCGAGCGGTCGGAATGCAATAGGTTGAGTAAAATAAACGGGAAGTTTTGTCCTGCGGGAAAGTTCGCTTTCCACCCAGACGCCCAGTCGAACCAATTCCCTGACCGTCAACACTTCCCCGCTTTCAAGCATCTCCTCTCCCCGGCCCGCGGGCCGAACGAAGTTGAACTGGACCGCGTGGGCTCCCAACGATTCGGCCAGCCGCACCAGGGCCTCCATCTGCCCGGCATTCCTTCGCGCGACCGACATGACGATCTGGATGCGGATACCTTCCGCCACGAGGTTTTTGATTCCCCGGATTGCACTCTCGAAACATCCCGCCACGCGCCGCATCCACTCGTGGGTTTCCGCGTCGGCCCCGTCGAGACTCACTGAAACATTGAGCAAACGGCAGCGACCGAGGTCTTTCGCCAGCGAAGGCGTGCATAAGACAGCGTTTGTCTCCACATTCAGGGCCAAGTTTTCTTGACGGCTGATCTCCAGGATCTCTCCGATTCCTGAATGCAGGAAGGGTTCACCACCGCCGAGTTTCACCGAAAAAAGCCCCAGCGATCGAGCCTGCCGGATGACGTGCAGGAAAAGATCCGGCGCAAGTCCCGGGTCTTGACCCGTTTCCGCCGGGAATCTCGCACCCACCATGCAGTGACGGCATCGGAGGTTGCAGTTCCCGGTCAGGTAAAAGTTGAGCATCCTCAGCGGATAGAATTTTGATTCGTCTATCCCGTCGCGCATCAAGCTATTCTCCCGTTCCCCAATATCCCGCCAGACACGGCAACAATGTATTTCCACCGTTCTTCCCGGCCGTCATGTCCCATGATTACCTCCGCATCCGCAACCCCCGATCCGCCGTCGCAAGTGCTGAACTGCCCGTATAAATCAGGACTTCTCATATCGACGAAACTGGGCGGCTCATAGCGTAGTTTTGTATTCATCATTCGCGATCGCTCAACGCAGAGTCGAGATCGGCCATTCCATGAGAAGCATCAAGGCCGATATTGGTCCATCTTCCTCTCTCCGGCCGCTCGGCAAAACCGGCCCGGTGATTGCTCCCCCTGTTCCAGCACCTCCTCGATCTTCTCCCAGAAGCGGCCCGTGAGGCTGAGGCGGAGAAGACAAACCGGCGTCGCCACGGCGATGGATGCCGCATTGTCATAGAGGGCCCTTTTCACGTTTGCTTCTTCCCCGCGCGGAAATGTAAAATCAATCGATCGGAATACCTCGAGGGCCGACCCGGCCAGGGAGATCGCCGCTGCGCTCTTCTTTACAGGAAGGACCTCGTCCGTGGGCGACTGCTCCAGGAAGAAGACAGCCCGGAGGGGAACGGATGTACCCGATTGACACGTGTTCGATCCGTTGCTTTCCCCGAAGGCGCTCCAGGTCGGCAACGGATGAACCCGGTAACCCCCGAGACGAGCTTTCACCACCAGGCAGAGGTCGTCCCCCAGAACGCGCCATGGTGGCGGAAGCCGCCTGCAGGCTGTGGATTTGCCCTCGCCGCTCCGCCCCGCCAGGATTATTCCCTCACCGCCGATCTCAACGAGGGCGCCGTGAACGGGAAGCCCGCCCGCAAGCAGTGTATCGACATAAACGGGAAGCATTACACGCCTCATCTGGTGGACGCGAAACGGCCATTCCTCGTCAGGATCTATCTCGCAGATGATTTCACGGATCGCAGGGTGCTCGAAGAAAAAGAGATTGCCAAACTCCCTGACCTTCCAATCTCCAGCCGAAAGACCTCTTGCAAATCGAAGCAGATGGGGCCCGAATAATGGGCCGGTCTTTTTGGGCATGCTCTCGAAGTGAATACACTGACCCGCTTCACCTCCAGTCTGAGATAGTCCCATGGCACAAGCGAGATTTTCGAGAAAGCCTGCCGCCGGTCCCTCAGCCTCGAAGGCCCACACGACTCCATGATCAAGAGGTAACTGAAATCTAACCATCAATTGGCCTCGTATCCTCCCGTGAAGCGTTTACCCGGATTGGCCCGGCTTCCTGAAAAAGGATCAGCAAATATCCCCAGTTCTAGTGCCTTTTCGATCCGGGCCATAATCGCTCCATCGCCGCGTCGTCAAGTCGAAGTCGATATTTCATGGGCAGGTGCTTTGCCACATGCCACATCCGTAGCAAACAAAGCTCGCCTGGTTTCCTATGTTACAATCCCAGCCGGCCTCGTATCCTACGCTGCATTTGACTGGATACTTGGGGCTGCCGCCAGTGGAGCAACTTACATAACATTTAATGTTGGCACCCGGCATGACGCAGGTCGCGGACCCGTCAGCACAGGCTTGAGCCGAGCTGCCACCATTGCAGTAACTTTCTACGATGCAGCTCCCGTTACTGCAGTTGTTAACTCCGGTACCGGCGTTGCAGGTGGTTATAGCGTTCACGGTCCTGCCGGCCATGAAGTAAAACATTTCAGGTTTTTCGTACTGGAAACGTTTATCCGCCATTTTGATGGTATTCATCTGACAACCATTTCGCTGTCTTCCTTCAGAGCGCTGAGTCCATCATCTCTTGCACTGGCGGCATCGCCGAAAACAACTTCCAATACACTGTGGCTGATTCTTGAGTCGTGCATTCGCGTTATCCTCTCAGCCATCAGCAGCCGGCGCCGCCCCCTGCATATCCCCCCGTGGGGGTGCATGTAGATGTTGCGTCTGTGCCGCGCGCACACATAAACGATGCATTTGCACCGGTAGCAGAGCAATAATATAAAGTGCTTTGATAGATTTGGGGTCAAATCTTTATTCTTGATTTATTCGGTCTTGGGCCTTCGTTCGGTAGAGCATCTCCATCAGGAACCCGTGCCCGGCTTCTCTTCTGTGTCAAAGATAAAGATTTGACCCCCAATTGCGCCTCGCTGCGCCTCCTGCCGGGTGATCCGGTGGACCTTCTCCGGGAGGAACCCTTCAGCTATAATGTGCATTGCGTATAAATTCCTCCAAATTCATAGCAATCGTTCGAGGCCCTTGCACCATCGTTGCAGAGCTGCGCTGCCCCATTGCCTATTTGGCAGTAATACGCTGACGTGTACGGGGACTCCACGGATGCCCCGGACTGGCAGGTCGCATAACAGTTGGATGATCTGTCGCATGCATCGGGCCCGTTCAGGCAGGCCTGTGTCCTGTTGCCGGCATTGCACAGTGCGTAGGTGACGCAACTCCCACTGTTGCACCCATACGTGGTGACACCGTATCCGTTCGGATAGCAGACAGCGGCCACGACATTCTCGTCGTTGAGGCCTACAAGCACCGGTCTTTCATAATGGAATTGCAATTCTGCCACGACCCTTCTCCGTGTTTTCTGGCTCAGATGCAAGGCGGGTGTGCAACCCCGGTCCCGTCTCGAATGGTCTTTAACGGCCGCTCTTTCCGGCGTGATTCGGGGAATAACCCCGCCTTTTGAGCCTCCTCGCAGTACCAGAACGGCGCCCAGAGGTCGCGGCTGCGGTAATAGTTCTGGGCGATGCAGCTCCCCAGGCAGACCCCCTTCATGAGGCATTCCGAGCATATGGCCTCAAGCTTTCGGGGAAGCCCCACACGGATCTCGTTGAGCACGGCGTTGTCCCTCCAGACGTCGGCTAGGGCGTCCTTTTCGGCGTGGCCGAAGACCAGCTCCGGCACCGTCGCCCCGATGCCGCACAGGGCGTAGGAGCCGTTCCCCAGGACTCCCAGGATGCCGCAGATGCCGCAGACGCCGCAACCGGAGCCTTCCCTGCCGTACATCTTCCCCAGCGGGCGGAACGCCGCCGGGTGTGAATAGAACAGGGGAATCCTCACACGTGAGGACAGCTCGTCTTCCACCTGCTCCCCGAGTCTTACGATTTCCCGGAACGCTAGCGTCTCCCTTGCCTCGTGCATCTTCACCCCGCGGGCCGTGGGCTGGACGATGTTGAACTTCACCGACGAGGCCCCGAGGGATTTGGCGAGACTGATGACCGACTCCATCTGCCCGACGTTTCTTCTCATGAGCGTCATGATCACCTGGGGCCGGATGCCCGCCTCAACGAGGTTTCGTATCCCCCGCACGGCTGCCTCGAAGCAGCCTTTCACACCGCGGACCCACTCGTGGGTCTCCGCGTCAGCGCCGTCGAGGCTCACGGAAATGTGATAGAGACCGGAGCGGACGAGGTCCTGCGCCAGCTCCGGCGTGCAGAAGACGCCGTTGGTCTCCACGTTGAAGCGCATTTTTTCATTTCGGAGGAACGACAGAATCTCCCCGATCCGCGGGTGCATGAGCGGCTCGCCGCCCGTGAGCTTCACCGACGTGAGGCCCAGCGGTTTCGCCTGTTCCACGATGTGCCGGAACAGCTCCGGCTCGACGGCCGGGTACCGCCTCTCGCCCGACTGATGCGGCGGCTCGATCCAGCAGTGGCGGCACCGCAGGTTGCACCCCTCGGTGAGATAGAAGTAGAGCGTGCTGAGTCTCGGAACCGGGACCCTGGTGCGTTCCTGCGGGGCTTCAGCCGTCTTCATGTCCTGTTCTCCTTTTTTCTCTTCTTCTGGCTATCCGCAGCCGGGTATGCCGCAATGCGAGTTTTCCGGCTGCGGCCCCAACCGCACTGCGATATCGTCCGGTCCGCGCCCGCGCGTCAGGTTGCCGTCCCAACGGGCCTTTCCGATTACGCCAGCGCCTCCTCGATCTTCTCCCAGAAGCGGCCCGTGAGGCTCAGGCGCAGCACAAAGCACGGAACAGAGGCGGCCAGCGAAGCGGCCGACTCGAAGATCTTCGTCCGCAGCGGCGTGCGCTCGAAGGGCTCGCTGTGCGCCTCGACGGACCGGAGAACCATCATGGCAGCCCTGTCCAGCATCACTGCGGCGGCTCCGCCTCCCGCGGGGACAGCCTCGTCCTCACCGGCCTGGACGAGAAAGAAGACAGCGTCGAGCGGCACGGAGCGGCCGACGTCCCAGGTCCTCGCGGAACCGTTCTTGCTGAGGGTGCTCCAGGTCGGCAGGGGATGGGCGAGGTACTGCTTGTCGCCGGCCCGCACGACGAGCGCCATATCATCCCCCAGGGCCTTCCACGGCGGCGGGATTCGGCTGCAGGCTGTCGACTTTCCAATCCCGCTCCGGCCGGCAAGCAGGACACCCCTGCCTCCGCGTTCCAGGAGGGCGGCGTGGACGGGAAGACCGTCCCTGAGGACCGTATCCTCGTAGAGGGGATAGAGGGCGTAGCGCATCTGCAGGAAGGCCGATTCCCGGTCGGGGTACCGCCCGATCACGCCGATCGTCTCCTTCATCTCGGGGCGGCTCCAGAGTTCGAGGCCCGGCGAGAGGCGGACCCGCCAGCCGCCGCGGGGAAGGCCTTGCGGTGGGCTCCACCAGGACGGCTTTTCCCGGCCCGGGGCGGGCGCGACCCGGACCACGCGCAGCACCGAGTCGGGGGTGCGATCGGCTTCCCTCATCCCCATGATCGAAGCGAACTCTTCGGCCCACGCGCGTGTCTCCCCGGAGGCGCGGAGCGCCCATGAGGTGCCGTCGCCGAAGGAAAGCATGCGCTCCATAACGTTCGAACAGAAAAGAAGACTGTCCCTTTTTTCGGTCTCTATCAACAAGAGCATTTCCTGATTGTGGTTCCGTTACTGCAAGATAGGCCGGCCGCGTAGGTGCCAGTGGAACAACTATAACCGGCCGAGGCTCCGGCATAACACGTACACGCGGTAAATATGTCGCCACATCTGTTGTACCCCACGGAGTTCCCCGTACCGCAGCATGCATAGCAGCCGCAGGCGGCAGAGCCGCTTTTACACGTTTCCGCGCCGCTGCCACTCTCGCACCGGGCATAGCGGGGACAGCTCCCCCCCTGGCAAAAGCTCTCTTGATCAGAAGCACTGTAGCCGAGGCTGCAGGGGGCGGAAGCGAACTCGGCGCAGGGGTTCTGCCGGTTCATGTCCACGAACAGGGGCTTTTCGTACTTCTTCTTCGCGGTCATACCGCCCAGTTTTTTTCGTCAACGGCCGGTCCCTGAAGGCTGAATAGCTTCGGGATCGAGCCTGACGAGGTAGTAGCTTCCTTCTCTGCAGTTGCCGCTGCAGCAGGATTTCACGCCCGCCGGAAACGGAAAGGCCGGCGGCGATTCCCCATTGTAGGGATTGAAACCCCTGACGCTCATCGGGTTGGCCGTCCATTCATAGATCCCGTTGACCCCGCGCTCGCGAAGCTGCCGGACCAACCTCTCCTCATCGTTGGGGCTCTTTGCCAAGAGGAATACCCTGTCGAAAAAGAGCGGCCCGGCATGGTCCCTGCTCCCGACGTCGGAGAAAAGGACGGCATCACCGGCCGCGGTGTGTCTGCCGATGAACTCGACGCGAGCGCCGTTGTAGGTCTTGTATTTCAGTATTCTTTCCTGTGAATCCTGGATCCCGTTCACGAGGGCGACACCGATGAAAAAGGTCAGCACAAGGGACATCCCCTCAGTGGCGAAGATGGTCTTCCGGTTCATGGCCATCAGCATGATGACGGGCGGAACCATCGGCACCCAAACTGCAGATACAACCCACTCGCCGGGACGAAGGATCACGGCGCCGAGGAACATGCAGAGAAAAACCGTTGCAGCGAGAATGGTGTCGAGTGTCCCTTCGTTTTTCTTCAGCCCATCAAGCAAAGCCGGGACGCCGAAGAACACGAAGAGTACCGCCGGGAAGAGTGTCAAGAGATGATACAGGCTGATCCGGGCGGCCGTGGCCCCGATGACGGCGACGCAAATGACGACGGGCAAGGACGACAGGACGGCCCGAAGGCCCGGGGCGATCCCCTCACGCAGGCTCATGATAAACATAAAGCATGATGCAATGAAGGCTCCGCCGAGAGCGACGACGCGGATGGGTGACAATGCGTATAACGGAGAATACAACTGCAGATAGGGACCCGGGAAACGGCCGTGGAGCGTCAGGTCGTGCAGGGCGAGCATGGCGATGCTGAAAATGAAGCCCGCCAGGACCACCCGCAGATCTTTCATCCGCCTTTGAGTCGCAAGGACAATTGCCGCACATAGATAAAAGGACAATGCCACGGGCAGGCATTCCACCCTGACAAGCACGGAAGCCCCCATCAGGACACAGGCACCAAAGAGTTTCGCTCCTGCCGGATAGCCCCCGAAATGACTCACAATGAGCCAGAGGGCCGAGACGATCAGGAACAGGGCAAGGGCAATCCCCGAAAACATCAGGCCCTGCAGGAAAACGGGAGAGCCCAGGAGGAAGGTTGCAAGCAGGAGATAATAGAGAAACCCTCTTGGCATAAGCCGATCCAAGACAAAACCCAGGACCAGCACCGAGAGGAACAGGAACAGGATCGGCGTGAAATCGACGGCCCTTTCGCCGAGTGGCGGATAGAAAAGACTCGCAACCCAGGGGAAAACAGGAGGCGCGACAGCGTAGAGCCTGCCGTCTCGGGACTCGAAGAGACCGCGCGGCCCCGCAACGTCTTCCGCCCCGAACCCGAGGTTGAAGGCAGGCGAGTCGATGTCGAGCGTCCCTTTGAGGACGAAGTTTTTCATCTGGACGTACTGGACGGCCTCCTCGTTGGAAGACAGGCCCGGGGGCGTCAGGGCGAGGAGTATTCCCGCCAGCGCTGCAAGGACGAAAACGAGAAAGAGATTTTCACCGGTGCTCTTCGTCATGTCACGATCACCTCTTTCAGCAAAGCAGGGCGCGGTCGGGCAGCCTTCCGCCCTCCGCCAGGAATTTCCTCAGGCAGGAATCCGGACTCGGGTGGTTGACCTCCCCCACCAGCGTATAGGACAGCCCCGGACAACTCCCGGTGCAGTAGTTTGTGTATTCGCACCCTTCGCAGAAGGCGAAGCTGGAAAGGGGGATGTGATGCCTCTGCCGGAGGGCATTCAGCGCGTCGTTGTTCCTCCAGAGTTCCCCGAGGTCGTCGCGGTTGATCCGGCCCAGCTCGATCTGGGACAGCATCGTGCAGGGGGTGATGACGCCGTCGGCGCGCACGGCGAGACCCTGTCTGTAACAGCCGCAGCCGGTGAGCGCCCCTCGATTCGGCATGGACGGCCGTCCCTCGAGCCTTGCCTGTTCCATCTCGAGCCAGCCCCTCGCCTCGGCCAGCGGCCCCGCCATGGCCTGGATCCGGCCGTTATACTTCTTCGTCAACCGAAGGAGGGTCTCCATGGCGATCATCCGCTCTTCCGTCGTGAGCTGCACCATCTCGGCGTTTTTCCGGCAGAGTCCCATGGCGCCCGCCGAATTGGTCCCGAACCCCGAAAGGCCGATCTCATCGAGCAGCAATCGGGCAATGCCCTCAAGGTCATGGACGTTCTTGCGGTGGATCGTCACCCGAACCGCGGCACCCACGCCATGCCGCCGGAGGGTCAGGAGCCCCCGGAGAGCCCGCTCGAAGCTTCCCCTCCCGCGCATGGCATCGTGGCTTTCGGGCACGGAACCGTCGATGGAGACCTGGACATAGTTGCAGCGCCCGGTCGAGGCGAGGTAGGCCGCCATGTCATCGGTGATGAGGGTCCCGTTCGAGAGGATCGTGAAGCGCATGCGGTTCCGGATGATGCCGTCGATGATCTCTTTCAGGTCATCGCGGATGAAGGCCTCGCCGCCGGCAAGGCACACTTCCGTGACGGCGCAGCGGTTCAGCTCCTCGAAGAAGCGGAGCCACTCCTCCGCCGGGAGATCGACGCCCGCGTCGCCTGCACTTTCGTAGTGGTAGCAGTAGCGGCACCGCAGGTTGCAGCGGTTCGTGATGTCGATGTCGATCTTCTTCGGCGTTCGCATCAGACGCATGGTGCGGTCCTCCGGAATGACAATTGGAATGATGGAACATTGGAATAGAGTTTTTTCGCCGTGCCGGGAGCTGCGTTCATCTCCTTGGCCGACAGGCGCCGACGGACGTGCATGAATCCCCGGCAGCCGCCACGGCGGCTGCCCGCTTCCTTCTCCTCGCAGCCTTGGCACTGATCGTCATAGAGAATGCCGTCGGTTGAGTTGATCCGGTTGAAGGCACGGTAAAGGTCACCCATCACGGCAAAATGTGCGAGCTTGAAGCTCTGCTGCGAGAGGGGAAAGCAGGGCCAGATATCTCCCTCCGGCCCGATGTCGATCATGAAACGCTCACATTTGGCCGAGAAGATGCCTTCCTTTCTGAGGTCATCCGGGATGGCGCAGTCCGGCATGCAAGGACAGTCCAGTCCGCGGTGGATGTGATTTTTCCTCAGGATGGCGAACCATCGCCCGATGAGTTCCGCCAAGTCCCCATAACGGTTAAAGGGGACGAAAAGGCGGTTCCGCTCACCCGGCACGGCGATCTGAAACTGCAGATGCCGGGACAGATCAAACCGGATCATCATGGCGATCCTGTCGAGGATCGGTTCGATTTTCACCCCGGCAAGATCCCTCTCCGTGATCGTGTAGGAAAGAGCGACTCTTCGCCCCAGGCGGGAAAGGAAGTGATCCACCCGTTTTCTTTTGTCCTGCCCGTAGTCAAAATAGGATGTCGAATTGAGAGCGAAGTGCAGTTGCTGAAAACCTTCCTCGACAATCCGGTCCGCCACGGACTCCGGCAGGATGCCCGTTGTCCCTACCAGGACCGAGAACTTCTTCTCCCTCAGGAGGTGGAGAAGACCCAGGAACCGGCTGTGCAGTCCCGGCTCGCCTCCGAGAAGTATCATTTGGTACAGATTGGATCGCTCGTAGAAATCCGCAATGGCCAGGAAATCCTCCCAGTTTATTTCATGAACTTTTCGAGCGCGGTACTCTTCCATCTTCGGCCTTGCGAAGCACCACTCGCAGGCGTTGGGGCAATGCGTTGTCAGCATTACCGTCGGCATCGCACACCTTTCGCTCGCTATTCCCTGCTCTTCTCCCGCCAGGTTCAGGCGAAAACTAAATTCAGCGACTTTGCGCACTTAGACCTCCCCGGCTCACCGCCGGGCCGGCCGTACCGGGAAATTTTGCAAGAAGCATACCGCGGGAAATTTTCAGAATTTTTGATATTTTAGGCAAGGGTGCCGGAAACGATGACCCGGCGTGGCACACATTCGAAGGAGGTGAGTGAATTTCCTGAACTCCGCGACCGGCGTCGATGCGAGTTACAGGCCGCTTCTTCCGGCAATATTGGCATTGACAATTGTAGGGCCCTAAGTCTATAAGAAAATTGAAGTTATTCTTTCCAAGATCCGGCTCTGCAAAAACCATAGGTCAAAACTAAGGGTATTTAGATGGCTGCCAGGGGAAAAAACGAGAGGTCCTCAACCGAGGCGGGGATGAAAAAGTCGGATCCCGCCTCCCTACTGGACCTCTCAGACGGAATACTACGGGAGAGCGAACTCCTTCGAAGCGTCATCGACGGGTCGCCCATCCCGGCCTTCGTCATCGGCAGGGACCACAAGGTCATCTACTGGAACCGCGCCCTGGAGGAGCTGAGCGGGATCAAGGCCGAGAACGTCATCGGGACCCGCCAGCACTGGCGTGCCTTCTACGAATCGAAGCGCCCCTGCATGGCCGATTTGCTCGTAGCGGAGGCCAGGGAAGGGATCGAGAAATGGTACGAGGGGAAGTGCCGGAAATGCAGCCTCATCGAGGATGCCTATGAGGCGACGGACTTCTTTCCCTACCTCGGCGAGAAAGGCAGATGGCTGCGCTTCACGGCGGCGGCACTGAAGGATTCATCGGGAGAGCCCATCGGCGCCATCGAGACGCTGGAAGACATCACGGAAAGGAAGGTTGCCGAGGAAGCCCTCCGGGACAGCGAGCGGAAACTCTACTCCCTCATCGAAGGCTCCCCCATCCCCGCCTTCGTCATCGGGAACGATCACCGTGTCCTGTACTGGAACCGCGCACTCGAGGAACTCTCGGGCATCAAGGCAGAGGACATCTTGGGAAAGAAAGAGCACTGGCGCGCCTTCTACGCCAAGGAGAGACCCTGCATGGCCGACCTGCTCGTGGACGGCGCCCAGGAGAAGATCCCCGAGTGGTACGGCGGTAAATTCATGAAATCGATGCTCATCGGGGATGCCTACGAGGCCACGGATTTCTTCCCGGCCCTGGGAACGGACGGCCGCTGGCTCCGTTTCACGGCGGCGCTCATCCGGAACCTGCAGGGAGAGGCAATCGGCGCCCTTGAGACGCTCGAAGACGTCACGGACCGCAAGCGCGCCGAAGAGGCCCTGAAAAAGGCATACGACGAACTGGAACTGCGTGTCGAGGAACGGACCCGCGAACTCACCGAGTCCTCCCGGGCCCTGCAGGCAGAGGTCATGGAGCGCCAGCAGAAGGAGATGGAGCTGAGGGACAGGGAAAAAGAGCTCAAGATCAAGACGGAGCGTCTCGAGGAGATGAACACGGCCCTCAAGGTCCTCCTCGAGCAGCGGGACAGGGACCGGAAGGAACTGGAGGAAAACATCCTCGACAATGTCAAGGAACTGATCCAGCCGTACATCGAAAACCTCAAAAAAACCCCCCTGAACGAAAACCAGCTGTCACACATCGAAGTCATCGAATCCAATCTCCAAAACATTATCTCGCCCTTCCTGAGAAACATGAAGTCCAAGTACATCAATCTCACACCTCGAGAGACCCAGGTGGCCACCCTGATCAAGGAAGGCAGGACGAGCAAGGACATATCCGAACTCCTCAACATTTCTCTCCCCGCCGTTGAGTTCCATCGGAGCAACATTCGGAAGAAAATCGGATTGCGTAACAAAAAGGCAAACTTGCAATCCCACCTATCCTCACTCCTTTAGCATCAGTAAAAATATTGTATAATTTTTGACCAATAGGTTTGTCCTATCATTTTCCTATAAATCTATTCCTATTGTAATCCTCCGGTTCATCACTTATGAAATAATCAAAAAGAGAAACTTTTGAATTCACAAGAATCATTATGGTCAGCAAAAAATGATGAAAGAGAGCCAAAGCGCCTCTACCGAAGCAAATGAGAACAAACGCAGGAAAAAGCCAGACAGAACTTCAACAGGGAAAAACATGATTCAACATATCAGGGGGGTCGGTAGACCGATCACAGGACAGCAGAAAGGAGGCGGGCGATGCAAGCTTTCACCACCAAACTCATCGAAGTGACGGAGCTTCACGCCAAGACGATCGCGAAACAATGGTTCAACGACGTCAGGAAAAATCCGAAAACACCCTCTTACCACGATATCACCGAAGACAGGGCCATCCCCCAGGCCATCGAATTCTACAGTCACTTCAGGGAAGTCTTCATGAGCGACAAGCCCTTCGAGGCAGCCCGGAGGTTCTTTTCGAAGTACGCCGAGGAGCGCTACCACGAAGGGGTACCGCTGCACGAAGCCATCTATGCCCTGGTGATGATGAGACGCCACATGTGGCTCTACGCGGAATTCCAGGCCGTCTGGACAACGGCCGTGGACTACCAGCACGCCTCGGCAGGTCTCAACCGCACGATCCTGATGTTCGACTACGCCACCTACGTCATCACGGAGAAATACCAGGAGCTCATCCGCCACGAGGTGGATCTGAAGGTCGGCGCGCTGGGCATCATCGCGTCGGGAGGTCCCGTACCGGCATACAAGACGGCCATCATGACGGCCCTGGTCTTCATCGCGGGCCTCGTCACCTGGTACTACCACGCCGTTCTGAAAACCGACGTCATCTTCACCCATCTCTTCTACATCCCGATCGCCCTCGCGGCCATCTGGTACCGGAGGAAAGGGGTTCTCGTTGCCGTGCTCCTCGGTGTCTTCGTCATTATCAGCCACACGGTCTTCCTCGGCGGGGCCCCGATCATCGACGATCTGATCCGGGCCGTCATGTTCATCATCATCGCGGTGATCATCGCCACGCTGACGGAGGGACTCTACAAGGTGGTGATGCCCTTCCAGAAGAGCGCGGGCTGAGGGGGTCCGCCTCGAACCAGGGGCGGGGGAAATCGACCACTACTCCATGCGCAGGAGATCGAAATGGACGGTACAGTCAACCAGGGAACGGTGATATCGGTTCGGGGAAGCGTTGTGGACGCCCGTTTCCCCCGGAAGCTCCCGGGCATACGGCACGTGCTCAGGGCGGGGGACGACGGTAGGATCCAGATCGAGGTCATGTCCCAGCTCAACAGGGAAGTCGTGCGGGGCGTGGCCATGACCTCCACCCAGGGTCTCGCCAGGGGCTCCACCGTCACCGACACGGGGAAGCCCTTCATGATCCCCGTGGGCAAGGAGCTCCTGGGACGGGTCTTCAACGTCTTTGGAGACACGATCGACCACCTGGGGGACGTCTCCGCCCAGGAACGCCGCCCCATCCACGGGGAACCCGTCCCCATCACCCGCCAGTCGACCGTCTCGGAGATCTTCGAGACCGGCATCAAGGCCCTCGACGTCCTGGCCCCCCTCGAACGGGGCGGCAAGGCGGGGCTTTTCGGCGGCGCCGGTGTCGGGAAAACGGTGCTCCTGACGGAGCTCATCCACAACGTCGTCAGCGGCCATGAGGGGATCAGCATCTTCTGCGGGGTGGGCGAGCGCTGCCGCGAAGGCGAGGAACTCTACCGGGAGATGAAGGAGGCCGGCGTCCTCCGCAACACCGTCATGGTCTTCGGGCAGATGAACGAGCCGCCGGGGGCCCGTTTCCGCGTCGGTCACACGGCCCTCACGATGGCGGAGTACTTCCGGGACGACGAGCGGCAGGACGTGCTCCTCATGATGGACAACATCTTCCGTTTCATCCAGGCGGGGCAGGAGGTTTCCGGCCTCATGGGGCTCCTTCCCTCACGCCTCGGCTACCAGCCGACCCTGGCATCGGACCTGGCGGAGCTCGAGGAGAGGATCTGCAACACCACGACGGGCGCCATCACCTCGATCCAGGCCGTGTACGTCCCCGCCGACGACTTCACCGACCCCTCGGCCTCCCACACCTTCGGACACCTGACGGCCTCCATCGTGCTCTCCCGCAAGAGGGCCAGCGAGGGATTCTACCCGGCCGTGGACCTGCTGCAGTCGGGCTCCAAGATGCTCATGCCGAACATCGCCGGCGAGCGGCACTACCGCATCGCCCAGGAGGTTCGGAGGAATCTGACCATCTACGAGGAGCTGAAAGACATCATCGCCATGCTCGGGATCAACGAACTGTCGAGGGAGGACCAGCGGATCGTCTTCCGTGCCCGCCGCCTGGAGCGGTTCTTCACCCAGCCTTTCTTCACGACGGAGCAGTTCATCGGCAAGGAGGGTCGCATGGTCACCCGGGAGCAGGCGCTCGAGGGCTGCGAGCGGATCCTGAACGACGAGTTCGCCGATTACCCGGAAAGCGCCCTGTACATGATCGGCACCATCGACGAGGCGAAGAAAACCGATGAACCTTAAGGTCCTGCTTCCCGCCGAGATCCTGCTGCATCACGAAGTGACGAAGATCACCGCCGAGGCGGAAAACGGTTATTTCTGCCTCCTGCCCCATCACGTCGACTTCGTCGCCACCCTGGTGCCGGGCATCCTGTCCTACGTATCGCACGGCCAGGATCACTTCCTCGCCGTCGACGGCGGCACCCTCGTGAAGCGCGGTCCGGAGGTTCTCGTGTCGATCCGAAACGCCATCCGGGGCCCCGAACTGGGAAAGCTCAAAGAGGTGGTCGAGGAGCAGTTCGAGGAACTGGATGAGAAGGAGAAAAAGGCCCGGACGGCCGCAGCCAAGCTGGAGGTGGATCTCCTCCGGCGATTCCTGGAGCTGAAGGAACATGCCTGATCACCATCCGGATTCGAGGGAGAGAAGGCGCGCGCTTTTCGAGGACTTCCGCGGGAAGGTCGAGAAGAAGGAGGCGCGCAAGATCAAGGGCAAGCGGCACGAGGACGAGACGGTCTGGTTCGGCCTCGGGATGTTCGGGATCGTGGGTTGGTCCGTCGCCATTCCCACCCTGATCGGGGTGGCCATCGGCCTGTGGATCGACCGGACCTTCCCGAGCAAGTACTCCTGGGCGCTCATGATGCTCATCATCGGGGTGGCCGTCGGGTGCTGGAACGCCTGGTACTGGGTGAAGAAAGCGGGCAGGAGAATACAGGAAGAAGATTAGGGGTTGAGAATATGCTCGAAATGATCCCTCTCATGCTCTCCCTGGCTGCCGGGATGGCCCTGGGGGTGATCTATTTCGGCGGGCTGTGGCACACGGTCCGGAAGCTCCCCGGAACGGACAGACCTTTCTCGACGATGTTCTGGAGCTTTGCGCTCCGGGCGGCCGTCGTCATGACCGGTCTTTACTTCGTGATGGGAGGCCGATGGGAAAGGCTCGTGGCAGCCCTCCTGGGTTTCATTCTCATCCGGGAAGTGCTCGTCCGGCGTATCGGGAGGCGGACCGCCATCCAACCGACAGGAGTCTCTCATGGAAGTCGTAGCCATTGATCAGATCAGCCCTGATCAGGTCATCCTGCTCCAGATGGGTCTCATCACCATCAACGCCACCCTCGTCTACACCTGGCTGATCATGCTCATCCTCGTCGTGGGGTCCATCCTGATCACCCGGCACCTTTCATCGGAGAGGACGCTCTCGCGCTGGCAGAACGTCATGGAGGTGATCATCACGGCCGTGATGGGGGAAATCAGGGAAATCAGCCGCGAGAACGTCCGGCGCTACTTTCCTTTCGTCGGATCGCTCTTCCTCTTCATCGCGCTGTCGAACCTGCTCACGTTCATCCCGGGCTACGTGGCGCCGACCTCGTCGCTCACCACGACGGCGGCGCTGGCCGTCACCGTCTTCTTCGCCGTCCCCATTTACGGCATCACCAGCCAGGGCGTTCTCGAATACCTCAAGGAGTATTTCCGGCCGAACTTCCTCTTCTTCCCCTTCCACGTCATGGGGGAGTTTTCGAGGACGCTGGCCCTGGCCGTTCGACTTTTCGGCAACCTGATGAGCCACGAGAAGGTCGTCGCCATCCTGCTGGCCGTCACCCCACTTTTCTTCCCGGTCATCATGCAGGTCCTGGGTTTACTGATCGGCCTGATCCAGGCGTACATCTTTTCCATCCTGACCATGGTTTACATCGCCTCCGCCACACAGTCCCACGAGGAGGCCCACAAGAAACATTCCTGAGATGAAAAAGAGAGAACCAAAAATACAAGAAAGAAAGGAAAAATGGTCATGGAAAGTGTAACATTCGTTGCTATCGCGTCTGTCGTCACCGCCGGGCTCTGTATGGCGATCGGCTCCATCGGTCCCGCCCTGGGCCAGGGCCGGTCCATCCAGAGCGCACTGAGTTCCATCGCCCAGCAGCCGGATGAACGGAACTCCCTGACGAGAACCCTCTTCGTGGGTCTCGCCATGATCGAGTCCATCGCCATCTACTGCTTCGTGATCTCCATGATCCTGGTGTTCGCCAACCCCTTCTGGACTTACGTCGTCAGAAAAGCCGGAGGATAGGCCATGCATATCGACTGGTTCGTATTTTTCGCGCAGATCGTCAATTTCCTCCTGCTGGTCTGGCTGCTGAAGAAGTTTCTCTACAACCGGATCCTCCAGGCCATCGACGCACGGGAAGCCAAGATCAAGGCGACCTTCGAGGAGGCCGAGAAGTCCCGCGAGGAGGCCCAACTCGCCTGCGCGCAGTACGAAAAGAAACTTCAGGCTCTGAACGAAGAATACGAGGCCATGCTCAACAAGACGAGGGCCGATGCGGAAGCCTACCGGAAGGAACTCATGGACAAGGCCCGGGAGGAGGTGGAACGGCTCCAGGCCCGCTGGGTCGAGACCGTCAATGCCGAGCGGGAGGCCTTCCTTCTCGAGCTGCGTCGGCTCGCCGGCGAACAGGTCTACGCCATCGCCCGGCAGGTGCTGAAGGACCTGGCCGACAAGGCACTGGAGGACCGGATTGCGGAGGTGCTCGCCGACCGCATCCAGAACCTGGATGAAGAAGAGAAGGCCAAGTTCAGGGCATCCGTCCAAGAGGGACACAAGGTCATCGTCCAGAGCGCGTTCGAAATCGCACCCGAGGAGAGGGAAAAGCTCGCCGACGCCATCCGGCGGATCATCCCCGAGGACATCGAACTCGAGTACGAGCAGTCCCCCGAGGTCATGACGGGATTCGAGCTGAGGACCGACGGCCACAAGATCGCCTGGAGCGTGAACGATTACCTGAACTCGCTGGAGGAGAATTTCATCCAGGCCCTGTATGCCGAATCACGGCAGAAGAAGGAAGCAGCAAGCAAAGAGGGAGATGAAGCATGAACACAACAGCATCCGGGCGTGAAGAGCTGTCATCCTTTCTCGATGATACATTCGAAACCCTCGATTCCGTGCTGTCGGAACAGCACGCGGAGCTGAGACAGCGCGAGGTGGGCGTGGTGACCTATGTCGGCCACGGGATCACCCGCGTCACGGGGCTTCCGAACATCAAGGCCGAAGAGATCGTCCGCTTTCCCGGCAACATCTTCGGCCAGGTCTTCAACATCGACCCCGAGGAGATCGGCGTCGTTCTGCTGGGCGCGAGCGAAGACATCCAGGCCGGTTCCGAGGTGAGGCGCACCGGGAGGGTCCTGGACGTCCCCGTCGGTGAGGCCCTGATCGGCCGGGTCGTGGACGCCATCGGGCAGCCCCTGGACAACCTCGGGGAAGTGCGAGCCGTCCGGCGCCTGCCCGTCGAGCGGGAGGCGCCGCCCGTCATGGCCCGTTCCCCCGTGACCGTCCCCCTGCAAACGGGGATCAAGGTGATCGACGCCCTCATCCCCATCGGCCGGGGGCAGCGGGAGCTGATCGTGGGGGACCGGCAGACCGGGAAGACCGCCATCGCCGTCGACACAATCATCAACCAGTGGGACAAGAACGTCATCTGCATCTACTGCGCCATCGGCAAGAAGTCCTCGGACGTCGCCAAGGTCATCGCCGACCTGAGGGAGCACAACGCCATGAACTACTCCATCGTCGTCGTGGCCACCGGGGAGGACCCGCCGGGCCTCCAGTTCATCGCACCCTACGCGGCGACCTCGATCGGCGAATACTTCATGGAGAAGGGGCGGGACGTGCTCGTCGTGTACGACGACCTGACCTACCACGCCCGCGCCTACCGCGAGCTTTCACTCCTCCTGCGGCGCCCGCCGGGACGGGAGGCCTTTCCGGGGGACATCTTCTACATCCACTCGAGGCTCCTCGAGCGTTCGACCCATCTCCGGGAGGAGCACGGCGGCGGGTCCCTGACGGCCCTCCCCATCACGGAGACGGAGGCCCAGGACATCTCGGCCTACATCCCCACGAACCTGATCTCCATCACCGACGGCCAGATCTACCTGTCCCCCCGGCTCTTCCAGAAAGGGATCCTGCCCGCCGTAGACGTGGGCAAATCCGTCTCCCGCGTGGGCGGCAAGGCCCAGCTCCCGGCCTACCGATTCGTGGCAGGCGACCTGCGGATCTCCTACTCGCAGTTCGAGGAACTCGAGACGTTTTCCCGCTTCGGCACCCGTCTCGATGAAAACACCAAGCGGGTGCTCGAGAGAGGCTGGCGGATCCGGGAGATCCTGAAACAGCCCCAGTACAAGCCCATGCGGGTCTCCGAGCAGATCACGGCGCTTTTGTCCGTCACGGGAGGGGCCTTCGACGAGGTGCCCATCGATCAGATCGGGGAGGCCGAAGCCCTGGCAAGGAAGCAGGCCGTGGAGCAGCACAGTGACCTGTGCGCCCGGATCGAGACAGGCGAGAAACTGACCATGGACGACAAGAACATCCTCGGAAACGTCGCAAAAAGCGTCACCGCCTCCATGAAAGGGGAGCAGAACCTTGCAGACCACTGAGGCCCTCAAGAGAAAGATCCAGAGCGCCCAGGACCTCCTCTCCGTCGTCAAGACGATGAAGGCCCTGGCGGCCGTGAGCATCCGGCAGTACCAGCGGGCCGTCGAGTCCCTCAACGAGTACAACCGGACGGTCGAGATGGGCCTGCAGATCGCCCTGAAGAAAATGACGTGGGATGTCCCCCGCGGGAAAAAGGCCGTCATGAACCGGATCGGCGCCATCGTTTTCGGCTCCGACCAGGGGCTCTGCGGCCAGCTGAACGCCCTGATCGTCACCCACGCCCTGGAGGAGATGAAGGCGCTCGGGGTCCCCCCGGCGAACCGATCCGTGATCTGCGTGGGGTCGCGGCCCGCCGACATCCTGGCAGACTCCGGTCAGGAGATCCTGGAGGTGCTCGACACCCCCAGCTCCACGGCGGGCATCACGCCCATGGTCCAGGATATCACGATGATCCTCGAGGAATGGCGCTTCAGGAAACAGATCGAGTACGTTTACCTCTATTACAACGAGTACCTTTCAGGCGCGAATTACCAGCCGAAGACGCTCAGGATCCTGCCCGTCGACCAGGCGTGGCTGGAGGGCCTCCGGAAGAAGAAATGGGAGTCCAAGACGCTGCCCATGTTCACCATGGACTGGGAGACGCTGTTTCTCTCCCTCATCCGTGAATATCTCTTTGTCTCGCTCTACCGGGCCTTCGCGGAATCCCTGGCCAGCGAAAACGCCAGCCGCCTTGCGGCCATGCAGAACGCGGAAAAGAATATCGAGGAACGCCTCGAAGAACTCTTCGGGCAATTCCACAGCCAGCGCCAGATGGTCATCACCGAAGAACTCCTCGACATCGTCGCCGGTTTCGAGGCGCTGGCGGGAAAGGAAACCGAAGTCCAGATGAAAAAAGTGAAAGGGGGCGCATAAGCCATGATGGACAGGAGAGCGTGCTTCATCTGTGCCTGGCGGGCCACCTGCCAGAAGCGATACACCGTGTCCAGCGACATGAACCTGAACGTCAACTGCCCGGACTATTCGCGGGACGTCACGATCCGGGATGTGGATGTCGACCGGCTCCTGGTCGAGGAGCAGCTTGAGAAGTGGAAGAAGGAAAAGAAACCGAAATACCCATACGTGATCACCGTCTCCCGCGAATCCGGCAGCGGCGGGAGTGAAATCTCGCGGATTCTCGCGAGAGAGCTGGGCATGGACCTGATGGGGGGCCAGATCATCCAGAAGGTCGCCGAGAGTTCCAAGATGAGCACCAAGGTCATCGAGTCCCTCGACGAAAAGGCCGTCTCCGCCCTCGACAGCCTGGTCAACTCGATGTTCACGGCCCGCAGCATCTCCCCCACGGAGTACTTCCGACACCTCACCCAGGTGATCCTGACGATCGGCAAGCACGGCAACGCCATCGTCGTGGGACGAGGCGCCCACATGATCCTGCCGAAGGAGGAAACCTTCCGGCTCCGGGTCATCGCACCGATGGAATTCCGGGTCAAAAACCTCATGGCGAGCCGCCGTTACACGAAGAGAGAGGCTGAAGAGTACATCAAGAAGAGAGACGGCGACCGGGTGGCCTTCCTGAAGAAGCACTTCCAGGTGGACCCAGCGGATCCCCTCCACTACGACATGGTCGTCAACACGGAAAAGATGGGGCTCGAAGGGGCGGCGGAATCCGTGAAGGCCGCATACCTCTCCTGGATTGGCAAAAAAGGATTTGTAGCGGCCGGCATGGCGAAGGCCGGCGCACACTGAGAACCACCCCCGCCCGGTCCATTCCGTCCGGGAGACCGGCCGGCGGAACCGAAGGGTTTGCGTGGGGTTCCCGAGAGAAAGGAGGGCTTCATGAAAGCAAAAACATCGAAAAAAAGTGCGGCCAAGGGGAAGGCACCGGACTCGAAGAGGAAGCCGGGGGCGTCCGAGTCTCACCAGGTACCGGCCCTTCTGCTGCACAGCATCGTTCAGGGCTTTTCCATCCCCGCCTTCGTGATCGGGAAGGACCACAAGGTGATCTACTGGAACCGGGCCCTGGAGAAATTGAGCAACATCCCCGCGAAGGAGATCGTCGGGACCCGCCAGCAATGGAAGGCGTTCTACGCGCATGAGAGGCCCTGCATGGCCGACCTCCTGGTCGACGGGGCCATGGAAAAGGTCCCGCAGTGGTACGCCGGCAAGTACCGGAAATCGGAACTCCTCGAGGACGCCTATGAAGCCACGGATTTCTTCCCCGATCTGGGGGAACACGGCCGCTGGCTCCGGTTCACCGCAGTGGCCATCCGGGATTCCGAGGGACGGATCGCCGGGGCCATCGAGACGCTGGAGGACATCACGGAACGCGTCATCTCCGAAATGAAGCGCGAGGAGATCGAGCAGGAGCTGTACAGCATCATCGAGGGGTCGCCGATCCCGACCTTCGTCATCGGCCTCGACCACAAGGTGATCTACTGGAACCGGGCGCTCGAGCGGTTGAGCAAGATACCGGCTCAGGAAATGATCGGGACGAACCAGCACTGGCGCGCCTTCTATGCAAAGGAAAGGCCCTGCATGGCCGACCTCCTCATCAACGAGACGCCGGAGATCATCCCGGAATGGTACAGGGGGGTCGCCAAGTCGAAGCTCCTGGAAGAAACCTACGAGGCGGAAGGCTTCTTCCCGGATCTCGGGGAAAACGGTCGATGGCTCCGGTTCACCGCCGTCCCCATCCGCAATGCCAAGAGAGCGCTGATCGGCGCCATCGAAACCCTCGAGGACATCACGGAGCGCAAGGACGCGGAGCAGAAACTCATCGAAAACGAGCGGAGGCTCTACAGCATCGTCCAGGGGTTCTCCATCCCCGCCTTCGTGATCGGGAAGGACCACAAGGTGATCTACTGGAACCGGGCCCTGGAGAAATTGAGCAACATCCCCGCGAAGGAGATCGTCGGGACCCGCCAGCAATGGAAGGCGTTCTACGCATCGGAGAGGCCCTGCATGGCCGATCTGCTCGTGGACGGCGCGCTGGATAAAATCCCCAAATGGTACTCAGGGAAGTACAGAAAATCCGACCTCATCGAAGAGGCCTACGAGGCCACGGATTTCTTCCCCGACCTCGGGAAGAAGGGGCGCTGGCTGCGATTCACCGCAGCGGCCATCCGGGATTCGCGGGGAGAACTCGTCGGCGCCGTTGAGACGCTGGAGGACATCACGGAGAAGAGAATGGCGGAGGACGCCCTGAAGTCGCCCTCCAGAAAGAAAAAGAATCCGTCGTAGCGGACCCTCCGGACAACCGGCAGAACCGACAAGCGGAATCCGGAGCCATGAAGAAAGGAGGTCAGATCATGGGATCCTACGCCATGAAGTTAATCGAGATCACGGAGAGTCACGCCGCGACGATCGCACAGCAGTGGTACAACAACGTCCGGATGAACCCCCGGACACCGTCCTATCACAAGATGCCCGAGGACGAGGCAAAGAACCAGGCGCTGTATTTCTACGGCAATTTCGGCAAGCTCTTCGTTTCGGACAACCCCTTTGAGGAGGCGAATGTCCTGTTCTCGAGGTACGCCGAGAAACTTTACCGGGAACGGATTCCCCTGCCCGAGGCCATCTACGCCGTCATCCTGATGAGGCGCCACATGTGGCTCTATGCCTCCTCTCAGGCCGTCTTCACCTCCGCCGTCGACCACCACCAGGCGGCGGAAAGCCAGAGCCGCACGATCCTCATGTTCGACTACGCCGCCTACACGATCGTGCAAAAATACGACGAGCTGCTCCGAAAGGAACTCGCCGACACCCTGAAAGCGTCGAAAGTGAAAAGCCCCTTCGCCGCATGGCTGGGGGGGAAGACGTAACGGGCTCATGACCGTTGCGAATTTGGAGTTTTGAGTTTGAAGTTTTGAATGACGGAGAAGCACCTTTCATTCATCACTCACAACTCAACACTCATCACGCAGAACGGATTTTGTATTCCCCTCCCCCCCCACTTCGATGGCGGTCATTACGACTCCCCCTCCTGTAATGACCGCCATTTCTCTCATTCCGATCCATGTTCGAAACCGAGATCAGCGGTTCTTGATGAAATGGGAAATCGACCGGTTGTAGGTGGCCTCCTGTTCCCGGGTGAAATAGCAGGCCGGCAACTGCCCTTTCCGCCGGTGGTAGTGAAGGCACTCGCAGCAGATGCCCTTCCTGGAACAGGGCTCGTAGGTACAATTGCAGTCGGTCATGTTCTTTTCCTTGTTTGGACATTTGCCCGTCATGATCTATCCTCCCTTCGCCCTTTACTGTGGCTCGCAGGCCTGTCACAATGAGGACTGATGCCTTTTGAGTGCTTACACGTCATCGGTCGAACAAGGGGCCTCCCTCATGCAAAATTAAAAATGGAAGGAAAAGAAATTGCGTCCCGGTCATCACTGCAAATCATTTCATCGGCCCTTTCTCACCAATCATCCCTCACAACTCTAAATTCGATCCGCCCGGTCATCGCCGGCGTAGAAGGCCTTCTCTCGCCGCTCGGGAAGGAAATAGACAAGCCCGAGGAGAAGCAGGGGGATCAGCGCGACCCCCGCGAGAACGGACCGGATCGAAAAGACGTCGGCCAGCGCCCCCGCAACGGGTGTCATGGTCCCGCCGAGCCCGAAGGCGAAACCCATCATGAGGCTGGCCACCATCGACCGACCCTTCGGCGCGAGCTCCTGTCCCATGGTCACCCCGAGGGGAAGCGTCGCCATGACGAAGAATCCCGCCAGGAAGACCATCCCGTAGAGCCAGGGCCCCGAGGTGAAGAGTATCGCGAGCAGCGCCGGGGCCGACAGCAGGTAGGTCGTGTAGAAGATCTTTTTGAACCCGATCCGGTCGGACAGGTACCCCGCGAGGAGCCCGCTCAAGGTACCCGCCAGCGTGAAGAGGGATATCATGGCCCCGACGGAGACCAGGGAGTAACCCTCCTGGACGAAGAGAACGGGGGCGAAGGTCCGGTAGACATGGGCCACGAAGGCCCGCAGGACCATGATGAGCCAGATGAGGGCGATCCACTTCCAGATCTCGCCGAAGGCCTCCCGGAACGATGCCGCAAAGCCCCTGCTCTCGATCCTTTCCCCCTCGGGGACCGGCACGACGAGGTAGAGATAGACCATGACGGCAAAACCCGGACCCATCATCAGCGGCATGGCGTCGAGTCCCCAGCGGCTGACGTACCAGGCGATGAAGACCGGCCCGAGGGCGAAGGCGAGCGTCCCGCCCATGTTGAAGATGGACATGGACAGCCCGAGCCGAGCCCCCGCGTAGGGATAGACCATGCCGGCGACGGAGGGGTGGAACATGGCGGAACCCGCGGAGCCGAGGGCGACGAAGAGAAGGAGAAGCAGGAACGACGGGGCCACGCCGGTCAGGGGGATGCAGACGATGCCGATCAGAAGACCCCCCAGGATGAAAAACCTCGTCCTGTAACGATCGGCGAGGTATCCGACATTGGGCTGGATGATGAAGGCCAGGAACCGGCTCAGTCCGCCGTTGAGCCCGACCTCGGTGAGGGTCAGTGGGAACCGGTCGGCGTAAACGGGCAGGAGCGGCGTGACGAAGGAATTGTAGAAATCGCCGGTGAAGTGGATCAGCGTGAGGGCGAAGATCATCCTTGCATTGAAATTCCGCGGTCGAGAAGACATGACGCCTCCCTTTCATCCAACAGGCGTTGGATCTTAAGGGAAAGCCTCCCCGCTGTCAAGAAAAGGCCCTCCGCCGGAGGGCGGATCCCCCGGACGGGGTTCCCCGATGGAGCCCCGGGCACATGCGGCGCCGAAAAAATTATGTTGTCTGCCGCGCGGAATCATGTATAAGACATGACCGACTTTCAGTGCATACAGGCGGGGCTATCTTGAAATCTCGATTCAGGAACGGCAAAACGGGCCCGGAGGACGAGCCTTTATTCGGGAGGGAACCCATGATCGATGAACTGGACGACAAATTCAAGGATCTGAGGGACAGTGACATCTACGTCCCGCCGGACAACAAACCCCCCAAGAGCCCGAAGCGTTTTCTGCTGATCGCCGCCGGGGGCCTCATCGCGCTTTTCTTCGTGCTTGCGGTCTTCTCCTTCTTCTTCGGACGGGGTCCCGGGGGAACGGCGGAGCAGGACCTCATCCGGAACAAGGTGAGCAAGATGGAGGGCGATGTGGCTCGCCTCAAGGCCATGGAGGAACGGGTGATCAACCTGGAGAAAAACATCGCCCTTCAGGGTGTGCCGGGATCAGGCGCCGAAGCGGCCCTCGCCGAGAAACTCGAGGCCCTCGCCAAGCGGGTTGAAGCCCTCGAGAAGAAATCGGTCTCCGCGGAAAGACCGCCGGCCCCGGTGGTGAAGGAAAAAACAACGAAGAGGGAGACGACGGCCGCCGCATCGAAAAAGCGTTACCACGAGGTCAAAAAGGGCGAGACCCTTTACCAGATCTCGAAGAAGTACGGCATCTCCCTCAAGGACCTGAGGGAGCTCAACAACCTGAACGCCGACCAGGCCATCCAGCCCGGCCAGAAGCTCCAGGTCTCGAAGTAAGGGTTCGACGATCGAAAAAAGAAGGCCTCGCCCCTTCCCGCCGGATCACCCGGCGAGGCGGCGAGGCCTTTTTCACGGTCCTACCCTGTCCCCCCATCTCTTTCCGGATCAGGGAAGCGAGCCCGCCCGTGACGATGAACCCCGGGACCGCGGACCCAGAGGGGAATCACGCAGCCCGCGGCGGCGATCTCCCACCGAAACAAAAGCCGGAGGATGTGGACCAGGGGGATCAGCGAAAAAAGGACGACGGCGGTCGTCGTGAAGGGTTTCACGGACTTGTCCCCTCCGAATCGTCAGCCCAAAAAGGATCTCAGGGCCGAAAGGAGCCTTTCGACGTTTTCCTTCCTCGCCGTATGCCCCATGAGTCCCACGCGCCAGATCTTGCCCGCCAGGGGCCCGAGCCCGCCGCCGATCTCGATCCGATGATCGCTTCGCAGGCACCGCCGGACCGACAGCTCATTGACTTCCTCGGGACAGAGCACGGTGTTGAGCATCGGCAGCCTGTACGGCTCCTCAACGAGCATCTTGAGACCCATCTCCTCGAACCCCTTGACGAGGAGCAGGTGGTTTTCCCGGTGACGCGCGAAGACCTTGTCAGGCCCCTCCTCCAGGATGAGCCGGACGGCCTGGTAGAGTCCGTAGATCATGTTGACGGGCGCCGTGTGGTGGTACACCCGGTCCTTGCCCCAGTAGCTCGCGATCAGGGAGATGTCGAGGTACCAGTTCGGGACCTTCGTCTTGCGGCCCCTGAGCCTCGCCATCGCCTTCTCGGAGAACGAAAGGGGCGCAAGCCCCGGAGGGCAGGAGAGGCATTTCTGGGTGCCGCTGTACAGGGCGTCGATCCCCCAGTCGTCCATCCGGACCTCGATTCCCCCCAGGCTCGTCACGGCGTCGACGATGTAGAGGGTGTCCGAGCCCTTCAGCAGCGCGCCGATCTCGGCCACGGGGTTGCGGACGCCCGTGGACGTCTCGGCATGGACGACAGCCACGATCCGGTAAGATCGTCCCTCGAGTTTCCTTGCCACCACCCCGGGATCGACGGGTGTGCCCCAGGTGAACTCGATCGCCTCCACGTCCGCGCCGAGCCTCGAGGCAACCTCCCTCATCCGGACGCCGAAAACACCGTTGATGAGAACAAGGACCCTGTCGCCCGGCTCCACCAGGTTCACGAAAACAGCCTCCATGCCGGCCGACCCGGTTCCCGACAGGGGGATGGTGAGCTCGTTTCTCGTGTTCATGATCGTCCGGAGCATTTCCTTGAGTTCGTCCATGATCTGCAGGAAATAAGGGTCCAGGTGTCCCAGGGTCTTCCGGCTGAGGGCCGCATAGACCTCGGGGGGCACGCAGGAGGGCCCCGGTCCCATGAGCAGCACTTCCTCGATCCCTTCGAGCATGTTTTTCATCTGTACGCTCCTCCTTCTTTTTCCTGGCTTCGAATATATAATCCTTCTCCCACCCGTTGACAACAGATTCCTTCAAGGCTCGGTCAGGCTCCGTCTGCGGACGTGGACGGTGTGTCGCGCAGGACGATTGGAACAATCATGGAGCAGAAAATCCCCTACCGTGGTTTGAAATCGGCCGCGGCCCGGCGTTCCGAAGCCGGGCGCATTGACCGGGAATCCACAATGAAATCGGGCCATGCGGGCACATGATTTGCAAAACAATCCTTTGCTTCGGTTTGAAAGAGTCCGGGCTGATAGAAAGGGACGACATCCGTAATATAATCAAAGCATTACGATGATCAGTGGCTTTCGTTTCCTTTGAAAGACACCCATAACACAGACGAGGAGGTTTTCTTATGAAGAGGATTGGCGGAACTTTGGCGGTCACTTTGCTGGCGCTCGTGCTCGTCCTGGTCCCGATCGGCACGGCTGTGGCCGACAACCAGAAGGGACTCTACATCGGTTTGTTCGGCGGCTATCTCATCCCCGATGATCTCGAACTGGAATCGGGGGGTGAGGAACTGAACGTCAACCTGGACAACGGCTGGATGGTCGGCGCCAGGGTGGGCTACATATTCCCCGCCGTTCCCTATGTGGCCGTCGAGCTCGAATACAACTACATGAGCGAACAGGACATGGACGTGGCGGAGGTGAAACTGGGTGATGTGACACTGGACAACCTCTTCGCCAACATCATCTTCCGGTATCCCGGCGAGTGGATCCGGCCTTACATCGGCGCGGGGATCGGCTGGTCGTGGATCAAACTGAGCCCCAACGAGCTTTTCACGTCAGGGACGGGCATCGGAAGTGAGCGCGACAACAACTGGGCCTGGCAGTTGATGCTCGGCGTGAATTTCGCCTTCGCGAAGAACTGGTCGGCCGACATCGGATACCGCTACTTCAACGCGGACAACTTCACTCTCAAGATCGACGCGACGAACGTCGATGTCACCTATTCGTCTTCGATCATCACGGCCGGCGTCAACTATCACTTCTAAAGGGAAAAACGAGAAATCACGGGTTCGAAGAGGGGCGAAGTCCAGCGGGGCTCTGCCCCTCTTGTGTGTAATCACCATTCTTTTTCAGGAGCTTCCGATCGAAAGGCGCCTTGATCCGGGAGGGACGAAAAAAAACCTTGAAAAGCGGATCATTTTATCGGATCATACCGGCAATTGCTGACGTTTATTTCATCGAACTTTACGAACAAGAAAAGGAGAGGAGGTCAATTATGAGGAAAATCTGGGGGGTGGTATGTGTCGTAATGCTTGCGCTCGTGCTCGTCATGGCCCCGATGGGCACGGCCATGGCCGATAATCAGAAGGGGCCCTACGTCGGTCTCTTCGCGGGGTACGTCATCCCGAGCGACCTGAAAGTGGAGGAGGCGGGTGAAGCCAGCACGGATCTTTCCCTCGACAACAGCTACAATCTGGGAATCAAGGCGGGGTATATCTTCCCGCAGGCCCCCTACATCGCCGTGGAACTCGAGTACAACTACAATTTTGCGGCGGACGTGGACACCCAGGTTGTTACGACTGACGCAGGTACGATAAATGTCACAGGGGACGATGTGAAGGTGAGCGCCCTCATGGCCAACCTGATCTTCCGCTATCCCCACGAGATGTTCCGGCCCTACATCGGCTTCGGCATCGGCTGGGCGTGGGGAGAGTTTAAACTGACGGGAACAGCTGGCCCTGAAACGATCACTGTAGACGAAAGCGACAACGACTGGGCGTGGCAGTTCCTCGTCGGCGTCAACTTCGCCTTCGCCAAGAACTGGTCGGCCGACATCGGCTACCGCTACTTCGCCGCCGAAAACTTCAGTTACAGTGACGAAGCCAGCAACGTCGACGTCAAGTACAAGAACTCGACGATACTTGTCGGCATCAACTACCACTTCTAAAAAAGGTCTTCACAACCGCGACCATTACAGATTGGGCGGAGCCCGGGATGGCTCCGCCCAATCTTTTTTACGACCGGGATGGATGCCCGTTTTCCTCCCCGGATCGTCGCCCCGCCTTCGCCCTGGGAAATCGTGCTG
>FWPV01000875.1_pt1 | contig 89574 bp, 75 predicted proteins | sample 2228371 | NCBI WGS metagenome assembly FWPV01 (sample SAMEA103939776, study PRJEB20133) | metagenome
TTTTTGTGGAAAAAACGACGAACCTTTTTCGCCTGCCGCCGTTGCGCGATTGGTCGTTCGAAAGCGGCAGCGCCGCCCTTCATTTGAATGCCTATGAGAAGCATTCGCTGCAAGTGTTGGCGGAGCGGCTGAACCGTCGACCCGACGTTCGACTGACGTTGGTGGGCTGGGCTGATGCGGCCGAAAAGGACGAATCAGAGGCATTGGCCCGAGCTCAGGCGGTGCGGCGCGCTTTAGCAGCCGCCGGTGCCGATTCGGGGCAGATTTCCGTGTCCGTAAAGCGGTTGATAAAGAGCGCAATGCTGCCTTCCTCAGACTTGCCGCTCATCCTTGAAGAACGGCGCTCCGTGCACGCCGACGCCGAACCCGAAGCGGCCGCCGATCTGTTTGCTCCGATCGATTTCGAAATTCCTGACGGCGGCACCGGCGTGTTGTGCGTATCGCTCGTTCATCGCTCGGCAGTGCCCCTGAAAACCGCTACCCTTTCCTTAAACGACAATGCTGCGGCGGCACCCGAGGTCACCATTCAAACCGACGACAGTTCGCGCCTTTGTTTTTCGCTGCCGACCCGCCCCCTTCCGCAGGCGAGTCAAATGCTTCACGGCCGCATAACCGTGAAAGACTCCTTGGGTCGGCGATTCCTCTCAGCGCCTTTTAATCTCTCTGTGACCGTAGAGGAACGATTCGAGCAACTAAAGTTGATCCTGCCCGTTCCTTTTGTGCAGGTCGAGCCGAAGTCTGAAGACCTGGAATCGGCGAAGGCGTTGCTGGAAAGATTGGCCTCCGATCCGAAAATGCAGCTGCGCATCGAGGGACACGCCTGCTCCATCGGCGACGAACGGGTGAATCTGAACCTTTCGCGGCGCCGCGCCGAGGCAATGCATGCGTTTTTGCTCAAGGAACTGCGGCGCCGGTTTCCCGAACGCTTTTCCGAACTTGCCGCTCGGATTGACGCGCCCCAATTTTTCGGCGAATCGCGTCCGTTTGAAATTCCGCAGAATGCCCCGCCGGTCAACGGCGCCGGCAAACGCCGACTCGACCGTCGTGTGGAGCTCGTTCTCTACTCGGCCTCTCGCTGACTGCTCCCTTCTTGCCGGCCTTTTAGTTCTTGCTTTTCAGAACCCGCGCGTTTATATTTGGCCGCCTTTTTCGAAACCGGAGGAGTGATGGACGAGCAACAGATGTACACCCTGATCGCGGAAGAACTCGGCCTTCGTTGGCATCAAGTAAAAAATACGGTCGAGCTTCTCGATCAGGAAAACACCGTTCCCTTTATAGCCCGCTATAGAAAAGAAGCCACCGGCAGCTTGGATGAGGATCAAATCCGAGCCGTGGGTGAGCGCATTCAATACCTTCGCCATTTGGAAGAGCGCAAGCAGACGGTTTTGAAATCGATCGAGGAGCAGGGCAAGCTTACCCCCGAACTGGAAGAAAAGATCAAGGCCGCCTTAAAGCTTCAGGAAGTCGAAGATCTCTATCTGCCGTACAAGCCGAAACGGCGTACGCGCGCGACCATTGCCCGGGAAAAGGGTCTGGAGCCCTTGGCGGAGATGATTCTCAAGCAGGAAGTGGTCGACGGCACGTTGGCCGACATTGCGGCGGCTTTCGTCAGCGAAGAAAAAGGTGTGGCCTCGGTTGAAGAGGCGCTGGCCGGCGCGCGCGATATCGTGGCCGAGGTCATTTCGGAGGATGCCGATGTGCGGGCGGCGATCCGCGAAGCGACGCGCGAAAAGGGCGTGTTGCTCTGCGAAGCGCGCGACCCAGAAAACGTGGGCGAATACGGCGTCTACAAGCAGTTTTCCGAATCATTGAAAACCATACCGGCCTACCGCATTTTAGCCATCAATCGCGGCGAGCGGGAAAACTATCTGCGCGTCGAGATTGATGTTCCGGAATGGGAGATGATCCGCGAAATCGAGAGCCGCTATCCCGCAAATTCCCAAAGCATTTTTGCTGAAGAGCTGCGGGCGGCGGCCGCCGATGCCTACCATCGGTTGACGGCGCCCGCAATCGAGCGCGAAATCCGCGCGATGCTCACCGAGGCGGCCGATCGACACGCCATCGGCGTCTTTGCCCGCAATCTCCGCGCGCTGCTCATGACGCCGCCGCTGAAGGGCCGCATTATACTCGGCATCGATCCCGGTTTCCGTACCGGCTGCAAGGCCGCGGTCATCGACACCACGGGCAAATACTTGGAAGGCGCCACGATTTATCCTCATGCTCCGCAGAACCGTTGGCAGGAGGCGAAGGACATTCTGCGCGGCCTTATCGAACGTCACGGCGTCCATGTGATCGCCATCGGCAACGGCACCGCCTCGCGCGAAACCGAAAAATTGGCGGCGGAGTTGATCGGCGAGCTCGATCGCAAGGTCGAATACACCATCGTCAACGAGGCCGGAGCCTCGGTCTACTCGGCGTCGCCGGCGGCGAAAAAGGAATTCCCCGATCTGGAGGCCGCCATGCGCGGAAACATCTCGATCGCTCGCCGTCTTCTCGATCCGCTTTCGGAGCTGGTCAAGATCGACCCCAAGTCGATCGGCGTGGGCCTCTACCAACATGACGTCGATCAGACCTTACTTTCCGAGACCCTCGATCAGGTCGTCGAGTCGGCGGTGAACCAGGTCGGCGTCGATCTCAACACCGCTTCGGTTTCGCTGTTGAAGTATGTGGCCGGCATCAACTCGCGTGTGGCCGAAAATATCGTCAAGTATCGTGAAGAACACGGCAGTTTTCGCTCGCGCGAAGAGCTGAAGAAGGTGAAAGGCTTGGGCGAAAACACCTTTGTTCAGGCCGCGGGCTTTTTGCGGATTCGTGAAAGCGAAAACTTTTTCGACTCGACGGCGGTTCACCCCGAATCCTATGAAGCCGCCGGCAAGCTGCTGCAGGCGCTCGGCTTAACGCCGGAAGAAGTTCGTCGCGACGGTTCTTTGGTGCGCGCCAAGATCAAACGTGACGGCCGCACCCTCGAGCAGCTTGCCCAACTTTGCGGCTGCGGCAAAGAAACGCTGGCGGACATTGTCGAGAGCCTGGAGAAGCCGAACCGCGACCCGCGCGACGACATGCCGCCCGTGGTGCTGCGCAGCGACGTCCTGAGCATCGACGACCTTTACGAAGGGCTGGTGCTTAAGGGGACGGTGCGCAATGTCGTCGATTTCGGCGCTTTTGTGGACATCGGCGTCAAGCAGGACGGCCTGGTGCACCTCAGCCGCATGGCCAAAAGGTACGTCAAGAATCCTCTGGACGTGGTTTCGGTGGGCGACATTGTCGAGGTCAAGGTCATCAGCGTCGACAAGGAGCGCGGCCGCATCGGACTCAGCATGGTGATCGATTAAGATACGGGAGGCGGAAGCCGTGCGCCTGGCGGTTCTTCGTCCGGCCTATTTTGCCGACACCCTGTCGCTGATGCTCGCGGCGGCTGCCGATGTTGTTGTTTGGGCGGACACATTTGTCTTCAGCAAACATTCGACGATGAACCGTGCGCGCATTAAAACAGCCGCAGGTCCCCGTCTTTTAACGGTGCCGGTGCTCAGCAAAGGAGGACGCGCCGCTGTTGCGCGAACGCTCATCGATCGACACAATTTTCGCCCCCGGACTCATCTGCGTATGCTGGAGGTCAGCTATCGAAACGCACCCTATTTTGCGTTTTTCAGCGACGAGTTGAACGACGTGGCGGCCGCCGACTATACCCTCCTCAACTCCCTGTGTTACGCTTCTTTCGAATTCCTCTATCGAAATATCGGTCTCAAGGCGGCCGTCAAACGAGCCGTCGATCTTCCGCAGGCCGCCGACCGAACGGAACGGGTTTGTCTCTGGCTTTCAGAGTGCGGCTGTCGAGAGTATCTTTTGACCGCTGCCGACGCGGATTTAATCCGCCGCAACGAAATAGAGGATAAGGGATTTCGCGTCACGGCGGTCGATTATCGACCGCCGATCTATCATCAGCTCTACGGCGATTTTGTTGAGAATCTTTCGGGTCTGGATCTGCTTTTCAACGAGGGAGAGAGGAGCCGGGAAATCTTACAGAATACGCTTTGTTCGGCAATGGCGAGCAAACAGTGATTTTCAAAGTCAATCCAGGGCGAAGAACAAAGCCGGGAAGTTTGAATACTCAAAGCCTGTTTTCTTTCTGCCAAAAATTTCTTATATTTTTTTGAACGAATGGGAAATGGCAACTCGATGAGTAAAGCGCTTCCCCGATACTTGCAAAGAAAGAAGCCGTGGATTAAACCAGGCGGCAGGGTCGAAAGTTTTCGACCTCTTATCTGTTATTCAATCAGCTCGCCGTTCGGAAAAGACCTCTTTTTTTCTACGAGTTCTCTCCTTTTCTCACTTTTCCCCCTAATAAACCCTAACCAATCATTGGAGGAAGCTTATGCGGAAACTTGACAAGCTGTACGCCGCGCTATTCGTTCTGCTGCTGCCGGCACTGCTCTTTGCTCAGGGCGTGACCACCGGTTCGCTCAGCGGCGTGGTGACCGACACTAAAGGCGAACCCCTTCCGGGCGCCAACGTGGTGGCCGTACACGTTCCCAGCGGTACCATTTTTGGCGCGGCAATTCAACATCCCCGGCATGCGTGTCGGCGGCCCCTATACGGTAACCGTTTCCTTCATCGGCTATCGCTCGCAGAAGCAGGAAGGCGTTTTCGTTACCCTGGGTCAAAACCTGCGCCTGGAGTTCAAGCTGCCGGAAGAGACGGTGCAGGTAGGTGAACTGGAAGTGGTGGCCGAGCGGGATGCCATTATGAGCGCCTCGCGCACCGGCGCCGCCACCTCGATCAGCCGCGAGACGATCGCCGCATTGCCGACGATCACCACCCGAATCGAAGACTTTGTTCGTTTGACTCCGCAATACAACCCCAACAGCTCCGGCTACGGTTTTTCCTTTGCCGGTCAGGACGGTCGCTTGAACAATATCACCGTCGACGGTTCCTATTTCAATAATTCTTTCGGTCTTGCGGGTACTCCCGGCGAACGAACCGGTGTAGCGCCGATCTCGCTGGAGGCGATTGAGCAGCTTCAGGTCAACGTTTCCCCCTACGACGTGCGCCAGGGCAACTTTGTCGGCGCCAACGTCAACACCGTCACAAAAAGCGGTACCAACGAATTCTCGGGTTCAATCTACACCCAGACGCGCAATCAGAACTGGGTGGGAACCAAGGCCAAAGAGGTGGACGTTGATCCGGGCACCTTCAAGTACAACCGCCTCGGCGTGCGGCTCAGCGGCCCCATCATTCGCAACAAGCTTTTCTTCTTCGTCAACTATGAAGGCGACAATCTGACGCAGCCCGGAACCACCTTTAAGGCCAACGACGGCACTCAGGCCGTGGGCGGCAACATCACCCGGGTAAAGGCTGCCGACCTGGATGCTTTGAGCACTTTTCTCAGAGAAAAGTTCGGCTACGAAACCGGCCCCTATCAGGGTTACGATCACGAAACGCCTTCCACGCGCATTCTTGCCAAGCTGGACTATGCGCTGAACGACCGCAACAAGCTGAGCCTGCGATACAACCACCTCGATTCGCAGACGGACGTTCTGTTGTCCAACTCTTCCTCGCTCGGCTTCGGAAGCCGCCGCAGCAGCACTACCGGCCTCAACTTTCAGAATTCGAACTATATCATCATGGAAAACATCCGCTCGCTTGTGGGCGAATGGAACGCGATGATCGGCAAGAACATGGCCAACAACCTCATCATCGGCTACACCTACAACGATGAGAGCCGCAAGTCCCTCGGCGCCTTCTTCCCGTTCGTCGACATTCTGGAAGGCGGTTCGGTTTATACCTCTTTCGGCTTCGAGCCCTTTACGCCGAACAACGAGCTGCGCTACGGCAGCTTCCAGCTCCAGAACAACTTTATGGTTTACTTGTCCAAGCACAGCCTGACTTTCGGCGTGAGCTTGGAGCGCTACAAATCGGAGAACGTCTTCTTCCCCGGTTCGCAGAGCGTTTACGTTTATAACTCGCTGCAGGACTTTTACACCGATGCGCAGGGATATTTGGATAATCCTAACCGCACCGAATCGCCGGTTACCTTGAACCGCTTCCAGGTTCGTTGGTCGAACATCCCCGGCCAAACAAAACCGGTTCAGCCGTTGAAGGTCATTTACACCGGCATCTATGCGCAGGATGAATGGCAGGTGAGCAAAAAGCTGCAGCTCATCGGCGGCCTGCGCCTCGATGTGCCGTTCTTCGGCGACACCGGCTACAAGAACTACAAGGCAAACGCCCTCACTTTTATGGATGAGGACGGCAATCGGGTTCAGTACAAGACCGAAAAGCTGCCCGACCCCAATCCTCTCTTTTCGCCGAGGTTGGGATTCAACTATGACGTAACGGGAAAGCGCAGCACCCAGTTGCGCGGCGGCACCGGCATCTTTACCGGTCGCCCGGCTTATGTGTGGATTTCCAACCAAATCGGCAATACCGGCGTGCTGACCGGCTTTGAGCGCTTGGACAACACCACGCTGCGGCCGTTCAACCCCGATCCGAACCATTACAAGCCGAAAGAAGTGACCGGCGAACCGGCCAAGACCTACGAGCTGGCGCTGACCGATCCCAACTTCAAGTTTCCGCAGATCTGGCGCAGCAATATCGCCGTCGATCAAAAGCTGCCCCTGGGCCTGATCGGAACCGTGGAAGCGATGTACAGCCGCGATGTGAACGGCATCTATTACATCAATGCCAACTTGAAGGAACCGGATGCTCGTTTCAACGGCGCCGACAATCGCCCGCGCTGGACGTCCGGCAACAAGATCAACGCCGAGGTTGACAACGCCGTGGTGCTGAAGAACCAGAACGTCGGCTATTTCTGGGATTTTACCGTCGCTTTGGAGAAACCGTTCAGAGACAATTGGTTCGCCAAGGTGGCCTACTCGTACGGCGTTTCCAAGAATACGGTCGATCCGGGTTCCATCGCCTTCGGTTCTTGGAACGGCAACCCGCACAGCGGCAATCCGAACAAGCCGGGGCTTGCTTATGCCACCACATCGCCCGGTCCGCGCGTGATGGCCGCTGCGTCTTATCGCGTCGAGTATTTCAGTTTCGGCGCCACCACGTTCTCTGTGTTCTGCGACGCCTACTCCCTGGGCCGCGCCTCTTACGTTTTCAGCGGTGATATCAACGGCGACGGCGGCACCGGAAACGACCTGATCTACATTCCCAAAGACAAGTCGGAAATGAACTTCCAGGAATACACCGACAAGGGCGTGACCTATACGGCGGCCGCTCAGGCGGATGCTTGGGAAGCGTTTATTCAGCAGGACAAGTACCTGAGCAAGCATCGCGGTCAGTACATGGAGCGCAACGGCATCCAACTGCCGATGGTATTTCGTGCCGACTTTAGCATCACTCAGGATTTGTTCGCTAATCTTTTCGAGAAGCGCAACACGCTGCAGCTGCGCCTCGATGTGATGAACTTTACCAACCTGCTCAACAAGAACTGGGGCGTCGGCCAGCGCTTGGTGACCACCTCTCCGCTGATCGTTCCTTCGGCAAAGCAGGGCGGCCCGGCCGATGCCGACGGCAAAGCGCAGTACCGCCTGCGTACGATCGGCGGCAAGTTCATTTCCAAATCCTATGAACAGACCGCCGGCTTTAACGACGTTTTCCGCGTGATGCTCAGCCTGCGTTACAATTTCAACTGATCGCGGTAAACAATCTTTCGGCCGCCTCCCGAAGGGGAGGCGGCTTTTTTTGTGCATAGGGGAGGAAAATCAGCGGACGGCGCGGCGAATGCTTTCGGCGACGGCGAGGCAGGCAAAGGCGCCGATGCGGTTGACGTCGGCGTCGAGTTCGCCGGTTGCAAGGGCGAAAACAATGTCGCCGTCGAGCATGGTGTGCGCCGGTCGTATGGCGAGCGCCAATCCGTCCTGAGCCATTTGGGCAACCTTGACGGCCTGCTCCCGTGTGAGGCGGGCGTTGGTGGCCGTGACGGCCAGGGTGGTGTTGGCGGGTTGAAAGGAAAGCGGTTCCGCGGTTGCGGCAAGGATTTCCAAGGAAGGTATAAAACCGGTTCCTTTGGGGTTGCGGATGCCGGCAATAATGCGGCCCTCCTCATCCACGACCTCTCCCAGCGCGTTGACAACGGCCAAGGCGCCGACAATGAGGCCGTCCGGCAGTCGAATGGAAGCGGTTCCCACGCCGCCGCGGGAGGCGTGCTCGACGCCCAACAGTTTTCCAACCGTGGCGCCGCAGCCTGCTCCCACGGCTCCCTCGGCCGGCCGGTTGTCCGCCAGGAGACATGCCTGGTAGCCGAACGAGGGGTCCGGACGGACCGAGGCATCGCCGACGACAAGGTCGAAAATGACGGCGGCGGGAACAATGGGTACACGGGCGACGCCGACGTCGAAGCCGATGCCGCGCTCTTCGAGAAACCGCTGGACGCCGCCGGCGGCGTCCAGTCCGAAGGCGCTGCCGCCCGTAAGCAGCAGGGCGTGAATTTTTTCCACCAGACGAACGGGATAGAGCAGCTCCACCTCTCGGGTTCCCGGCGCGGAACCGCGCACGTCGACACCGCAGACTGCTTCTTTCTCCGGCAAAATGACGGTGCACCCGGTACGAGCGCGCAGGTCATGAAAATGGCCGATGCGCAGGCCGGGAACATCACATATCGTGCCGCTCATTGTTCGTCGCCGACGCGGAATTTCTTAAACAGATTCCATTTCTTTTTAGTCGGAACTTCGAGGATCAGGCTGTCTTCGCTGAAGAAAAAGAGATCGCTCACGGTCAGGCCGATCTGTTTTCGCAAAGGCCGCCAGTTTTCGCGATAGCTCCGGCTGTCGACTTTGGTGCCGCTTTTGTCCTTGGTCACCAAAAAGACGCGTTCCGGATAGGAGCGGTCGATGAGGAAAGGCGAATGGGTGGTGTAAAAGATCTGATTTTTGAGCGAGAGGTCCTCGATGACGCGGATCAGGTCCTTTTGACCGGCCGGGTGCAGGTGAATGCCCGGTTCGTCGATGAGAAAGATATACTCGTTGGAACGGCCTTCGAACGTCTGTGAAATAAAGTTGACATAAAAGGAAAGATACCAGCGAAAGCCGAGGCTGCGCGCTTCGGGCGTATCCAAAACGGTGGTCGCATCGGCAAAGTCGATGTAAAGAACGCGGCCGTTGACGTTCAGCTTGATTTCGATGCTGTCCTCCTGCGTCCATACGCGGCGAATCTGCTCGGTGATGATGCGCCCCGCCTCTTCGCAGGCACGCCGTCCGCGCGTGCTGTCTTCAAAGAGCAGCTCATAATCTTCGATGCCGCCGATTTTGAGCAGATTCTTCTCGGTCAGGAAAGCGGAGCTGTTGGAGATCAGGCTGTCATAGTCGACCTTGTTCTTGAGCAGCGGAATGTTGCTGAAGTAGATAATCTTCGGCAGCGCTTTCAGCAGCAGCGCCATGTTGATGTTGTCGATCTCGCGGTCGCCGATGATCAGGTGATAATCGCTGAGCTCCGGGGCGTCGCGGCGGATCTGGAAGGATTCGACGTCCTTAAAAACGTCCGATATGTGCAGCAGCTTCTGCCGGTTCTCTTTGGTCAAGCCGGCAAACTCGAGCGTAATTTCGGGGCACTTGCCCATATAGTAGTTGTTCGAATACTGACAGGTGAGGCTGGCGTCGAAAGGGACGTCGGGCCGAAAGGCTTCGATGGCCTTGAGGAAGTTGGTTTTTCCGCTTTCGTTGGCACCGATGAAGACGTTTATTTTAGGATTAAGCTCGATCGAAAGATCAAAAATCGATTTATAGGCTCTAATGGACGCACTTTTAATGACCATAACTCTTCCCTTGGCTGAAGACTGATGTTAAGAAAATCTTTGTTTTTAATATAGGAAGCGATCTCTACTTTATCAAGCAATAAATCGGTCGATTCATCAAGACAGTCATTTCTAATTATTCTTCCTTTTTTACGGCTTTTTTTCAGAATTCTTGTTGACATTGCCCGGCGCTTTCGTAAATTAAAACGGAGCATTGAACGGCGTCGGGCAGCTTGTGGACAACTCACAGACGCAGACGCCGGTAAAACGCGACAGTCGTTGCGGTCAATATGGTTGATGTGGATAACTTGACTGATATACCTGTTGCAGTTCTCATATTTTCATCGATATAAATCTTTTCCGTCTTTGTTCGTCTCGTGTGGAAAACCGGTTGATCGATGTGGAAAAGTCGAAATCGAAAACCAAAGGTAAATCCTGAGCGGGACGAAGCGATATGTGAATAACTTTTGCGCCAAGGAGTACGAATGCCTCTGCAGATTGAGACCCTTTGGGAATCGTTTCTCGAGCAGATTCGTCAGGAGGTCGATGCCAACAGCTTCACCACCTGGTTTCGACCGCTGAAACCGGTCAAGCAGGAGAACGGCACGCTCACCGTGCAGGTGCCCAACCACTTTTACTATGAGTGGCTGGAGTCCCATTACAGCGGCGTCATTCGACGCGCTCTGAACACCGTGCTCGGCTCCGACGTCAAGATGCTCTATACGGTCGTCATGAATTCATCGACCGAGGCGCCGCCGTTAACCGCGGCCCGCCCGGCAAGCGCTTCCCGCGCGGATTTCATGTCCAATCTAAACGAACGGTTCACCTTTGACACTTTTATCGAAGGCGACTGCAACAAGTTCGCCCGCGCCGCCGCGATGACCGTCGCCAAGTCGCCGGGCGGCACCACGTTCAACCCTCTGCTCATTTACGGCGGCGTCGGCCTGGGCAAAACGCATCTGATTCAGGCGATCGGCAACTATGCCCGCAGCAACGGCAAACTGCGGCGGGTGCTCTACGTGGACAGCGAGCGGTTCACCATCGATTTCATCAATTCGATCCAGCGCAACAAAACCACCGAATTCAGCGAGGTTTACCGAAACGTCGATCTGCTGATCGTCGACGACGTGCAGTTTTTCAGCAACAAGGGCAAAACGCAGGAAGAGTTCTTCCACACCTTCAACACGCTTCACAATCGCGGAAAGCAGATCGTGCTTTCCTCCGACAGGCCGCCGAAGGAACTGAACGGCATCGAGGAGCGTCTGATCTCGCGTTTTCAGTGGGGGTTGGTGGTCGACATTCAGCAGCCCGATTTCGAGACGCGGCTGGCAATCCTTCATGCCAAGGCCAAGGCCGAAGACAGCAGCTTCTGTCTCAGCGACGACGTCCTCGAGTTCATGGCGGTCAACATCACCTCCAACATTCGTGAGCTCGAAGGCGCCTTGATTCGCCTGCTGGCCTATGCCTCGCTGGAGCATTGCGACATCACTTTGGACTTGGCGAAGCAGCTCCTCAAGGACGTCTGCCTGCCCAAGATGAAGGCGGTGAGCATCGAGTTCATTCAAAAGACCACGGCCGACTATTTCCGCATTCCCGACGACATGCTGCGCGCCAAAACGCGCAAGCAGGAGATCGTCATGGCGAGGCAGATTGCCATGTATCTGTGTAAAAAGTTGACGGACGCCTCGCTCAAGACCATCGGCCTGCACTTCGGCGGACGCGACCACAGTACGGTGATCCACGGGCTCACGGCGGTTGAGCAAATGATGGTCGAAGATCCCAAGGTTCGCGATCAGATCGAGCACATTAAAAACAAGATCGAAATTGCGATGCTCTGAAAAGATGAGTTCCGCATGAGGGCTACATGGCCGTGCCGGACCGTCAAAGCTTGATGCTCCCGCAGCTTCGTTTTGCGGAAAGAAACGGCGGAGGCTGGTGAAATTGGAATCGTTCAGCCTTGGTCGACCGTCGATCGGGCATACAGCGCGCCTTGTTTCTTATGTAGAATTTCCCTATTTTTATGCAAATCAACTTCAGGAGGCACCATGAACTTTACCATCGCCAAATCGGAGCTTTACGAAGCGCTCCATAAAGTGGTCGGCGTCGTGCCGCAAAAAACGACCATCTCGATTTTGACCTGCATTATGATGGAACTGAAGGAGGGCAAGCTGCGGCTGACCGGCACCGATTTGGAAATTTCGGTCACCTACACGCTCGATGTTGCCGGTCGTGAAGACGGAGCGGCCGCCGTGCCGGCCAAGTTGTTCGCCGAAATCGTGCGCGAGCTTCCTGATATACCGATCAACATCCGTTCCGACGGCGGCGACAAGATCATCCTTCGCACCGAAAAGGGCGAGTATAAAATTGCCGTGCAGCCTCGCGAAGACTTTCCCACCATCACCGTGGAAGAGGGCGAGCTGAGCTTTGCCGTCGACGGAGATACGCTGGCGCGGTTGGCCAACAAGACGCTCTTCGCCGTGTCTACCGACGAGCTGCGGCCGGCGCTTACGGGCGTCAATGTCGAGCTGGCCTCCGGCGACCTCGTATTCGTGGCTACCGACGGCCACCGCCTGTCGAAGATAAAGCGCACCAATTTCGCCGACGCCGACCAAAAACTAAAGATCATCGTGCCGACTAAAGCCTTTAACTTGTTGCTGCGCAACCTGGAAAACAACGACCCCATCAACGTGCAGGTCGGCGAAGACCATATTCTCTTCCGATTGCCTCGAGCCGTCATCTATTCCAAACTGATCAACGGCGTTTATCCCAACTATGAACGGGTTCTGCCGGTCGACAACGAGAAGCTGCTGCGCGTGAACCGCGAGCTGATGATCTCCACCCTGCGCCGCGTCTCCATCTTCTCGAGCTCCTTGACCAATCAGGTGAGGTTGGTGATGACGCCTTCGGAGCTGACGGTTTACTCCGAAGACATCGAGTTCGGCGCCGAAGCCAAAGAATCCATCCCTGCCGAGTTCAACAGCGAATGGATGCAGATCGGGTATAACTCGGTCTATCTGCTCGAAATTTTGCGTCACATCGACACCGATGAGGTCGTTTTCGAGCTGAAGGACAGCAACAGCGCGGCGGTCATCCGTCCCGATGTGCAAAGCGAAAACGAGCAGCTCCTCATGCTGCTCATGCCCATCCGCATCAGCGAAGAAACCGAGTAGCGAGGCGGGCGTGCTGAATGGTTCTGCTTCGGTTGGCGATTCAAAAGTTCCGTAATCTGCAGCCTGCGTCGCTGACCTTCAGCCCGACCGTCAATTTCATCTATGGGGAAAACGCGCAGGGAAAGACGAATCTGCTCGAGGCGATCTACCTTCTTTGTCTTGCGCGCAGTTTCCGCGCGCGCGAAGACGCCGAAGCCGTTCCCTTCGGCGAAGAAGAGTTTTTCGTCGAGGGTTTCTTCCGCAGCGACGAAGGGACGGACCGTCGCGTCGCCGTGCTGTACAACTCGACGGGCAAACAGATCAGCGTTGACGACAAACGGCTCCACCGATACTCGGCTTTGGTGGGTGAGTTTCCCGTCGTCTGCCTGTGGGCCGGGGACCAGGAGATTACTGTGGGCGCGCCGCAGCAGCGACGTCGTTTTTTCGACATGCTGCTGGCCCAAAGCGGCCGACGGCACCTCGATGATCTGAAGCAGTTCGACCACGTGCTGCGCCAGCGCAACAGCGTGTTGGCCGCCGCGGCCGCCGGTCGCTCAGTCGACGCGCAGCTCGAGGTGTGGAATCAGCAGTTCGTTCACTACAGTGCCCGCATCATGAGGGCGCGGCGCGAGCTGGTCGCCGAATTGAATCCGCTGCTGAGAGACGCCTATCGTCAATTGACCGGCAATCAATGGACGCTGAGCGTTGACTATCGGCCGAACGTTTCCTGGTCGGAAGACGCGGAAGCGGCCCTTCTTCACGCCGTCGATGAACGGGCTGCGGAGGAGAAAAGGCGCGGCCAATCCCTGGTCGGACCGCAGCGGGACGAGTTTCTTTTTTTCATCGCCGATTATGAGCTGCGGCGCTTCGGCTCGCGCGGCGAACATAAAAGCGCGCTCATCGCCCTCAAAGCGGCGGAACGGGAGGTTCTGTATCGACGCACCGAGCGCGCCCCGATCGTGCTGCTGGACGATCTTTTTGCCGAGCTTGACCGCCGCCGCGGCGAAGCAACGCTCCGTCTTTTCGCCGATCAGGGACAGCTTTTCGTCACCGGCGCCGATGCGGCCGACGCGGCCTCGGGAGAGGCCGTTTTTTATGTTGAAAAAGGAAACGTCGTGCGGAAGACCCATGCCCCGACCTCCTAAACACATCGGCGACGCCTTGAAAACACTGATGCGCGAGCTGGGTCTGGAGAAAAAGCTCGACCAGATGCGCGTCTACGAGCTGTGGCCGGACGTGGTCGGCGCAACGGTCGCCAAAGTCGCCGAGATCGACCGCGTCGACGGAGGCATTCTCTATGTGAAAGTGAAGAGCATGACGTGGCGAACCGAGCTTTTCTTCCGCAAGCAGCTCATTCTGCAAAAACTATCCGAAAAGCTCGGCGAAGGCGTAATCAACGACATCCGAATATTCTGAAAGCGAACAATGGCCAAAGAAAAAGAGACGCCCGAAGTTTACGACGCCGGACAAATTCAGGTGCTGAAAGGGCTGGATGCGGTACGCAAAAGGCCGGCCATGTACATCGGCGATGTATCGGTGCGCGGCCTGCATCATCTGGTTTACGAGGCGGTCGACAACAGCATCGATGAAGCGCTTGCCGGCTACTGTACCCAAATCGACGTCACCATGTGCCGCGACGGCAGCGTGATTGTTGAGGACGACGGCCGCGGCATTCCCGTCGACATCCACCCCGAGTACGGCAAGTCGGCTCTCGAGATCGTGATGACCGTGCTGCATGCCGGCGGCAAATTCGATAAAAAGGCCTACAAGGTCTCGGGCGGCCTGCACGGCGTCGGCATTTCGGTGGTCAACGCCCTCTCCGAATGGTTGTGGGTGGAGGTCACACGCGACGGCAAGGTCTATCGTCAAGAGTACCGGCGCGGCCAACCGGTCGCCGACGTGAAGGTGGTGGGACGAAGGAAAACCAACGGCACCAAGGTCGCCTTTCTTCCGGACAATGAAATCTTTAAAAAGCGCCGCTTCAGCTTTGAGATTCTTTCGGAGCGGCTGCGCGAGCTGGCGTTTCTCAACAAAGACCTCAAAATCACCATCCGCGACGAAAATTCGGGAAAGCAGGAGGTCTTTCGTCACAAGGGCGGGCTGGTCGCGTTCGTCGAGTACCTTGACCAGAGCCGCGACTCGCTGCTGCGCAAACCGATCTATATCGCAGACGAACGGGACGGTATCAGCGTCGAGATCGCTCTTTCCTACACCGACAGCTACAACGAGAACGTCTACTCTTACGTCAACAACATTCACACGGTGGAAGGCGGTACGCATCTGATCGGCTTCAAAACGGCTCTTACACGTACCTTGAACGCCTTTGCCGTTAAGAACCGGTTGTTGAAGAACGACGACACGCCCTTTACCGGCGAAGACGTGCGCGAAGGTCTGACGGCGGTCGTCAGCGTGAAGGTGGCCGAGCCGCAGTTTGAAGGGCAAACGAAGACACGGCTGGGCAACAGCGAAGTGCGAGGCGTGGTCGAGTCGATTGTAAACGAAAAGCTGATGCGCGAGCTGGAGAGCAACACGGCGCAAGCCCGGCGCATCATCGAGAAATGTCGGCAGGCGGCGCATTCGCGCGAGGCTGCCCGAAAAGCCAAAGAGCTGACGCGGCGCAAGAGCACGCTGGAAAGCGAGGGCTTGCCCGGTAAACTGGCGGATTGTTCGATTCGCGAAGCCGAGCGTACGGAGCTGTTCATCGTGGAGGGCGATTCGGCCGGCGGCAGCGCAAAACAGGGGCGCGATCGACGCTTTCAGGCCATTCTTCCCCTGCGGGGAAAGATTCTCAATGTGGAAAAGGCCCGGATCGACAAGATGCTGGCCAATGAGGAAATCCGCACCATCGTTTCGGCTCTGGGCACGGGCATCGGCGCCGGCGATTTCGACATCGAAAAGCTGCGCTACGGCAAGATCATCATCATGACCGATGCCGATGTCGACGGGAGCCACATTCGCACGCTGCTGCTCACCTTTTTCTTCCGCCACATGCGCGAGGTCATCGAGAAAGGAAAGCTCTACATCGCCCAACCGCCGCTCTACCGTCTCAAGGTCGGCAATGAGGAGCATTACCTGTACGACGATGACGAAAAGGAAGAGATGCTGCGTCGGCTGCAGAAGCAGGGGCGCGACAAGTTCGACATTCAGCGCTACAAGGGCTTGGGCGAAATGAACCCCGAGCAGTTATGGCGCACCACCATGGATCCTGCCTCGCGTACCATGCTGCAGGTGACGATCGACGAGGCCTTTGAGGCCGATATTCTTTTTTCCAAGCTGATGGGCGACAAAGTGGAGCCGCGCAGACAGTTCATCGAGGAGAACGCCAAGTTCGTCCGCAACCTGGACGTCTGATGCCTATGCGCCGATCGCTTCGAACCGTAACTCGGAACTGAACCGTCATGGCTGAAACCAGCGAAAAGATTATCCCCGTTCTCATCGAAGAGGAACTCAAGAATTCCTACATCGATTATTCGATGTCGGTCATCGTGGCGCGGGCTCTTCCCGACGTGCGCGACGGCTTAAAGCCGGTACATCGCCGCGTGCTCTACGGCATGCTCGAGCTGGGCCTGCGGCCCTCCGCGCCTTATAAAAAGAGCGCCCGCATCGTCGGCGAAGTGCTCGGCAAGTATCACCCGCACGGCGACAGCGCCATTTACGACGCCATGGCGCGCATGGTGCAGGACTTTTCCATGCGCTATCCGCTGGTGGACGGCCAGGGCAACTTCGGCTCCATCGACGGCGATCTTCCTGCGGCCATGCGCTACACCGAGGCGCGGCTGGCGCCGGTCGCCGAAGAGATGCTGCGCGACATCGACAAGGACACGGTCGATTTCGTCCCCAATTTCGACGACACCCTCAAGGAGCCGTCGGTGCTGCCGACGGTACTGCCGACGCTGTTGGTCAACGGTTCTTCGGGTATCGCCGTCGGCATGGCCACCAACATTCCGCCGCACAATCTCTGCGAGGTGGTGGATGCCCTGACGGCCTTGATCGACAAGCCGGACCTCAAACCCGAAGCGCTGCGTAAATACATCCACGGGCCGGATTTCCCGACCGGCGCCATGATTTTCGGCGATGAAGAGATCGACGAGTACTTCAAGACCGGCCGCGGCAAGCTCTTGGTACGCGCCAAGGCCCATTTCGAGGACATGCGCGGCGGCCGCGAGCGCATCGTGGTGACCGAGATACCTTATCAGGTGAACAAAGCGGCGCTGTTGGAGCGGGTGGCGGCGCTGGTGCACGAAAAAAAGCTCGACGGCATTACAGAGGTTCGCGACGAATCCGATCGCGAAGGCATGCGCATCGTCTTCGAGCTGCGCAAGGACGTTTCGGCGGAAAAGGTGCTCAAGGCGCTCTATGCGCATACCCAGATGGAAACCACTTTCGGTGTGATCCTTCTCGCTTTGGTGGACGGCCAGCCGAAAGTGCTTTCCCTGAAAGAGATGCTGCTCGAATTCCTCAACTTCCGTCATGATGTAGTTCTTCGCCGTACGCGCTTCGAACTGGACAAGGCCGAACGGCGCGCCCATATTCTCGAAGGCTATATCATCGCACTGGACAATATTGACGAGGTGATTGCGATCATCAAAAAGTCGCGCACCGTGGATTCCGCGCGAACCAACCTGATGAAGCGCTTCAAGCTTTCGGAAATCCAGGCCCAAGCGATCCTCGACATGCGGCTGCAGCGGCTTACCGGTCTGGAGCGGCAAAAGATCGAGCAGGAGTACCGCGAAACGATTCAGCTCATCGAACGCCTGAAGGCCATTTTGGCGAGCAAGGCGCTGCGCATGCAGGTGGTGAAAGAAGAGCTGACGGTGCTGAAGGAAAAGTACGGCGACGCTCGACGTACCCAGATCGTCGACAAACAGGCCCTCGGAAAAAGCATGAAGGAGCTGATGCAGGAGGAGCAGTGGATTATTTCCCTGGCGTTTGACCGCACGGTGCGGCGGCTCTCTCTATCCGAGTTCGAACGTGACAAGGCGGCGGTCAGGGAAAAGGCCGAGATGCTTTTTGTTTCCTCGCCGAGTCGCCACCTGCTTTTCTTCACCGATCGAGGCCTCTGTCATCCCGTACGCAGCGGTTTCATTCCCGCCTCCGGCGATGGAGACGGGACTCCGTTGAGCCGGCTCCTCACTCTCGCCAAAGACGAAACGGTGATCGCCGCTCTGGAAACCCGATTCGAGGAAGGTCGCTACGTGGTTTTGGCCACGCGTTCGGGACAAGTGAAGCGGTTGATGTTATCGGCTTTGTCGCGGCCGAAGGAAGGGGGGCTTCCGATCATCACACTCAAGGAGGGCGATGCCGTGATCGGTGTTGTCGAAACCGGCGGTGAAGACGAGGTGATGTTGATCACGGAAAGCGGCTTGGCCGTCCGTTTCTCCGAGCAGGAAGTCCGCGATATGGGAACGGCGGCTGCAGGCGTGCGCGGCATGACCCTTGATGAGGGCGACGCCGCAGCCGTTCTTCTTGCCGTGCGAAATCCGAAAGCGGCTCTGTTGACGGTCTCGGCGCGCGGCTTTGCCAAACGCACCCCGCTTAAAGAATACACCCTCACGCGTCGCGGCGGAAAGGGCGTACTGACGTTTAGAGTAAGCGAAAAGAGCGGCCGACTGGCGGCGGCGATGGAAGTGGAAGAAAAGGATCAACTCATGATCATCACCCGCGCCGGCAAGGTGAAGCGCCTGAAAGCGGCCGCCGTAAAGATGAGCGGTCGGGCCACACAGGGTGAGGCGGCGGTTGCGCTTACACAAAACGACGCCGTGGCGCGAATTGCAAAAGTGCCCGCCGAGCCTGTTTTGAAACCGTCGAATTAAAAATCAAAGCCGGCGGAAAGATAGAAGCAGTACCCCAAAGACCGCGCGCGGCCGTATGCGAGCTGCAAAGGTCCGGCGGGCGTCATCAACGAAAACTCAACTCCTCCGCCGCTGATGAAATCGGTCTTTTGCACGGCGCTCAGGCGGTTCCAAGCCGCGGCCATGTCCCCCCGAAGCGAAAGGTAGAAGGGCATGGTCCACACGCGTCGGAGCAGGCAGCGGTACTCGACTCCCGCCTGAAACATATATCTTCCCCAAAGCTGTCCTTCTTTCAGACCGAGGAACGAGCGCTGACCGCCGATGCGGAACTGCTCCGAAAAAGGAGCCATCAGGTCGCTCGTGCCCCAAATGATTTTGGGGGCGAAGGTATGGCGCCTCCGAAAGGTGTTGTAGGTGGCGAGCTGGTTCATCACCTTAAAGTATGAGGCGTCGGCACCGAGGATGCGGCCGGAGGAGACTTCGTAGAAAAAGATGTGATGTTTGCCGCTTGTTGCGAACGGCACCTGATCGCGGGTGTCGACGACGGTTTTGAGCCCTACCGTACTGAGCCTCATGCGTCCGCGGTCGAAGCCGTAGCCGTCCAGCGAGTCGAGGTCGATCTCTTCGAGACGGAGGAAGGCGGAAAAGGTGCCGAAGCGTTCCATTTGTCTTCCCACCTCGGCTTCCAAACCGGAGGCGATGCGGAGATATTCTCCTGTCCGCCGCAGATTTCGGTAGGCGTAATGACTTGAACGCAGGTGATGCAGGTTGAAGCGGGCGGTGAGCAGGCTTTGGAAAATGCGATCGGCGCTGTAATTGACCGCGGCCCTTACATCGCGGCCGCCGTACTGAAGATGAGCCGTCAGATCATCGCCGCTGCCGCGAAAATTTTCGTCCGCCAATTCAGCGAAAACTCGGGCCGAGCGTTCGGTGTCGAAACGGAGGCCGAATCGTATCAAAGTCGACGGTCTTTCCTGCAGACGAAGATGGACATTGTGCAGGTTCGAGCGGCTGTCGATGTGAAGATTGACGGTGCTGAAGAGGCCGGTGGCGATGATGTTCTCCAGACTTGACCGCGCCTTTTCCATTCTGAAGAGGTCGCCTCGATGGAAGCTCAATTCGCGGTTGACGACGTAGCGCCGCGTTTTTTTGAGCCCTGTAATGACGACGTCCTGAATGACCCCTTCGGAAAGATAAATGTGAGCCGTCCCTGTCTGCTTGTCGAATAAAACCCGGTCGACTCGTGCGAGAGAAAAACCGGCGCTGCGATAACGGCCGATCATGTTCTCGAAAGCGCTGCGTGCGGCGCGGACGTTGATCGGACGCTGCAGTAAAGGTTCGAAGAAGCATCTCAGACTATCGTCGCACAAGAGAGTGTTCCCGTGAAACACAACCTCCTGTAGAACGGGATTAAGGGTCAACTCGAATCGCAGCACCGTTTCATCCGTTCGGCGAAGCACCTGCGCCGAGACGTCGCTGAAATCGCCGCGACGGTACAGATTGAGCAGCAAAAGGCGGATGCGGCCGGGGTGAAGGTCGTGGCCAAGGGTATCGAGCAAATCTTTGTAATAGGACGGCGGCGCACCGCGGCATTCAATGCGGTCGACATGCAGCAGGGTGTCGGGCTGGCCGGCGACGAGCTCTTCGAAGCGACGCCGTACGGCGTCGATCTGAAGGCGGGTCTTGCGCACGCCTTCCTGATAAAGGGTGTCCAGCGCCGTATAATTTGAAGAGATGGAACGAAATTCGGCGAGGCTGATGACGACGTCGGCTTCCTCCAATTGACGGCGGTTGTGCGGCTGCTGCATAATGGTGGTGATCTGGTCGGCGATTTCCCATGGTGCGGCCAATTCATGCGGCCGGCGAAGCGGTGAGGTGGTGTCCACGGCGATGACGATGTCGGCCCCCTCGGACCGCGTCTCGGTGACGGGGATGTTGCTGACGACGCCTCCATCGACTAAAAGAGCGCTGTCGCTCTCGACCGGCGCGAAAAGCAGAGGCAGGGCTACGGTGGAACGCATGGCGAGCGCCAGGTCGCCGCTGCGAAGAAGGACCTGCCGGCCTGTAAGCATGTCGGTGGCGACGACGACAAGGCGGGTACGAAGGCGATCGAACGCTTCGGCGTGATAGCGCGCATTGAGGACCAGCTCGGTAAAAATGCGGGTGATCTTTTGCCCCGGCGTGTAGGCTTCCGGAACCACCGGTTTGCCGCGTTCGATTCTGAACTGCACTAACGATCGCCCGCGTTTTTCTTTTTCATTGAGAAAAAGTGAAGAACGCTGCGGCGCGTCCGAAAGGACGGAACCCCAGTCGACGGCGCGGGCCATGTCGTACAGCTCCGAAGGGGAGTAACCTGAAGCGTAAAGTCCCCCCAATACGCCGCCGATGCTGGTGCCGACGATGATGTCGATGGGAATGTCCTCTTCTTCGAAGACTTGAAGAACGCCGATCTGGGCGATACCGCGAATGCCGCCGCCGCTGAGCGCCAACCCCACTAAGGGGCGCTCGGGAATACGATGCGGAACGATGCAAAAAGGCGAACGGTCGAGGCCCTTAAACTGCAGGCGGAACTGCTTCAGCAGGGTTTCCTCGGCAGAGGCGCCGATCCAAGGCGTTGCAAGAAGGGTAAAGATGATCAAACGGCCAAGTCTTTGATTGACAGACATGCATCGTCCCGAAACGTTTTCAAAATGTAGGCAAGGCTGCAGGCAAATGCAAGGTGAAAGTCAAAGTTCAGTTGAAAGCAGCTACGCGAGGGTGAGGTACTCAGTATTCGCGGCGCTTTCTGCTGCCCTTACTGCGGTGGGGGCGTTGATCAAAATTCCGTTCTTTCCGGTTCCAATGACGCTGCAGACCCTTTTTACTCTAACGGCAGGGGTAATGCTGCCGCCGCGCTGGGCGGCGATAAGCCAGGTGCTCTATCTTTTGGTCGGTCTGGCGGGTCTGCCGGTGTTCGCAGACGGAGGTGGAGCGGCGTACGTCCTGCGGCCGACCTTCGGCTATTTGTTGTTCTTGCCTCTGCTGGCCTACGGTGCGGCTGTTGTTTCTGCGCGATCTCGAAACGTGTTATTCTTATGGTTTTCGTTCTGTATTCTTCAAACGGCGCATTTGCTGATCGGCACCCTTTGGATGTCTGCGGTTCTGCGGGGGACGACTGCCCTTCCTTGGAGCCCTCTCCGTCTGTTGACGATGGGGACGCTGATCTTCCTTCCTTCAGCCGCCGCGAAGGCATTTGTAGCCGCAATGTTGAGTAATAGACGAGTACATTTTAGAGCAATCTGAAGCTGACTTTTCCGCGCCGGCTGAATTTTATGTTGCTTTAAATGATGATAATTTTTATATTATTGTCCGCCGGAAGGCGTAGCTCAGCTAGGTAGAGCAGCGGCCTTTTAAGCCGTCGGTCGTGGGTTCGATTCCCGCCGCCTTCACCATATGGATAAAAGGTTCCATATCAACCGGCACCCATAGCTCAAGTGGTAGAGCAGCTGACTCTTAATCAGTAGGTTCGGGGTTCGAGTCCCTGTGGGTGCACTAAATGATGTTTTCCCTCTTCCTCAGCTTCCGCAATTCCCGCTTTTCGAATGATTTCGCAGACTTTATAAAAAGGTTAAACATGGAAGAGACTCCCCTGGTATCCGTCATTATTCCTTCATACAATCAAAAACACGTGATTTTTGATGCGCTGGAATCCGTACTGCACCAAAACACCGACTTTCCGTATGAAGTCATCGTCGTAGAATCCACGGGAGACGATACGGCCGAAATGGTGCGAAAGCGTCTGCCCGAGGTTCGCGTCATCGAATTGGCACAGCGTGCTTTTCCGGGTACCGCCCGAAACGCCGCCATAAAGGTTGCGAAAGGAAAGTATTTGGCGTTCACCGATACGGATTGTATTGTGAGAAGTGATTGGCTGCAACAGCTGGTGGACGCGCATCGTCAAGGATGGCCGGTGGTAGGGGGTAGGGTAAAGAACGGGACACCGAAGAGCGTTACGGGCACAGTAGATTATCTTTTAGAATTCAGTGATCTTACAAAGCCGTTCAAGACTACGGCCAACACCCATTTCGGCACATGCAATCTCTCTATTGAGAAAAAAATCTTTGAAGAACATGGCCTATTCATTGACCAAGTCAAAGGAAGCGACAGCCTATATTGTCGTCTTTTAAAAGAAAAGGGAGTTCCGCTTTTTCATCAACCTGAGGCGGTAATCCGCCATCGCAACCGCACAAATTGGCGTAAAATTTTGTGCAATCAGTACGAGCTGGGATACGGTGCAGCCATCAATCGGAAAAAATACGCTCTAAAAGGAAAAGTCTTTATTGACCATCCGGTGCTGATCCCCTTGCTCCCTTTTGTTCGTTATGCAGCCATCGGATGGCGTCTTTTGCGCTACAGCCCCGTCGATTTTCTTAAATTCATCGTATTGACGCCTCTTATTTTGACCGGCCTGTTTCGCTATACGGCCGGTTTCATCAAAGGTCGACGGGCGGCGCTGGGACTCGAATAACCGCTCCTTATCCTCGATAACGGCTTGTAATCGGCATGCGCCTGTCTTTGCCGAAGGCTAAGGGGGTGATTTTAGTGCCCGGAGCAGCCTGCCTTCTTTTGTATTCACTTCCATCCACCAGCTGAGCGACTTTTTTCACGATTTCTTCATCAAAACCGGCGGCAACGATTTCTGCAACCCCCTGCGATTTTTCCACATAAAGACGAATGATCTGATCGAGAAGGTCGTAAGGAGGCAAGGAGTCCTGATCCGTTTGGTTGGGGCGCAGTTCCGCCGAGGGCGCTTTCTCGATGATCGAGCGCGGGATGAGCTCGTACCCTGCTTTTAGATTTCGGTATTCGGCGAGACGATAGACCATAGTTTTCGTGACGTCCTTCAGCGGCGCGAACCCTCCGGCGGTGTCGCCGTAGAGCGTGCAGTAGCCGACGCTGATTTCGCTCTTGTTGCCGGTCGTGAGGGCCAGCCATGAAAACTTGTTGGAGAACGCCATGACCAGGTTGCCTCGTATTCGTGCCTGCAGATTCTCTTCGGTAATATCGGGTTGAAGGCCGCTGAAGGATGCAGCCAAGAGTTCAAGGTATGCGGAAAAAATGCCGCTGATCGGGAGCTCGACAAGTTCAATACCGAGATTCTTCGCTAAAAGACGCGAATCCTCCACGCTTCCGCGTGAGCTGTAAGGCGACGGCATGGTGAGAGTGTGGACATTAGTCGGGCCGAGGGCATCGCTCGCCAGCACCGCTACAAGCGCAGAGTCGATACCGCCGCTGAGTCCGAAAACGACTTCCTTAAAGCCGTTTTTATGAGCATAATCCCGAAGCCCCAGCAGCAGGACGCGGTAGATTTCCTCTTCTTCCGAATCGGGCAGCCGGCTGCCGGAAGAAAAATCGGCAGGCGGAACGACCTTCGATCGCGGCAAAGGCAACGACACCTCGAAGCAGGGGGGCAAGCCGGATTTGAACGTTGCCGCCTTTTGGCGGTAGGAATCCTCCCTTCTTTTTTCCTCAACTTTTGTCGGATCTACGTCGCAAATGATCAGATCTTCTTCTGCAAAAGCGGCAACGGCTTGAACCTCGCCGTCGGGTGCCGCATACATGCTGCAGCCGTCGAACACCAATTCGTCCTGGCCGCCGACCAGATTGGTGTAGATCATGTACGCCGCGCACTCTTGAGCGTGGCGGCGAATTAGTTCCAACCGCTGCGCTACCTTGCCCCGAGCGTAAGGAGAAGCGGAGATGTTGAGCAGAAGCTGAGCGCCTCCGGCAAAGGCTTCAGCGACGGCGACGCTGTCCTCCACCCAGATGTCCTCGCAAATGCTTATGCCGATGCGGAAACCGGAAAGATTCAGCACCAACGGCGCCCCGCCCCGTTCGAAATACCGTTCCTCGTCAAAAACGCTATAGTTCGGCAGATGAATTTTATGATAAACCGCACGAACCTGTCCCTCATAAAGAACGGCGGCGCTGTTGTAGAGCGACGCTCCCTGGGCATCGACAAAGCCGACCACGACGACAAGATCGCGCACGGCGGCGGCGATTTCGTCCACGACACGGCGTTGATCGGCGATGAATTGTCGGCGCAGAAGGAGGTCTTCCGGCGGATAGCCGGTGATGCTGAGTTCGGGGAAAGCCGCCACGCTGCAGCCGGCCGAGTGGGCCTTTTCCGCAGCGGCAATAATCTTTTCGGCATTTCCCTTCAGATCACCAACGGTCAGGTTAAGTTGAGCAGCGGCGATACGGATAAAGTCTCTATCTCTTCCTTTCATTGACTGCCCTTTATTTGCATGGAGAAAATTAAAGTATTTTTCTTCGAAATAAAATGACATTTTTCTCTGCATTCGCGCCGGGTTTCGAGTATTCTGGATCGCGAAAACATTACAAATCAATTGACTTTGAGGGTTCGGCTTTGTACATTTTTCGGGTTTGTAATTCCCGCCGAAAGAAATCGGACAGGGCAAAGCCCAACAATTCAGGAAAATGATATGAAAAAGTATCTTGTGACCGGCGGAGCCGGTTTCATCGGCAGCAACTTTATCCGATATTTGTTCTCCAAGTACGGTAACGACGTCTCGGTCATCAATCTCGACAAGCTGACGTACGCCGGCAATCTCGACAACCTTCGAGACGTCGAAGGAAGACCCAACTATCGCTTTGTAAAAGGCGATATTTGTGACGCGGATACGGTTGATGCCCTGATGGACGACGTCGATGTCGTCGTCAACTTTGCGGCCGAAAGCCATGTCGATCGCTCGATCGGCGAACCGGACGCTTTTATTCGTACCGATATTTACGGCGCTTTCGTCCTATTAGAAGCCTCGCGTCGCCGAAAAATAGAAAAATTCGTGCAGATCAGCACGGACGAAGTGTACGGCAGCATCATCGAGGGTTCGTTCAAAGAGACGGATGTATTGGAGCCGTCGAGTCCCTATTCAGCCTCAAAAGCAGGGGCGGATCGGCTAGCCTATTCCTACTATGTGACCTACCGCCTGCCGGTCATCATTACCCGCTGTTCCAACAACTTCGGCCCTTACCAATACCCTGAAAAGCTGATTCCGCTTTTCGTCACCAATGCCCTCGAGGACAAGCCCCTCCCCATTTACGGCGACGGCCGCAATGTACGCGATTGGATTTATGTGCTGGATCACTGTGACGCCGTCGACTTTCTCATTCAACATGGGCAAAACGGGCAGGTCTATAATATCGGCGGCGGCAATGAGTGCATGAACCTGGAGATTACGGATTTTATCTTGAAAACGCTCGGAAAGCCCGATTCACTGCGTACTTTTGTGGCCGATCGGCCGGGCCATGACCGGCGCTATTCCGTGGACACGACCAAGATTCGCTCTTTGGGATGGGCGCCCAAACACTCTTTCGAGAAAGCGCTGCAGTCCACGATTCAATGGTATGTGCAAAACCGCTGGTGGTGGGAAAAGCTCAAGACCAGCGAATACCTGGAGTTCTACAAAAGGAATTACAAGCGAGAACTGTAAAAATGGGGAGAGGCAATGGCACTCAGGGAAAAGCTGCAGGACAAGACGGCAAAGATCGGCGTAATCGGCCTGGGGTATGTTGGGCTTCCCTTGGCGGTTGAGTTTGCTCACAAAGGTTTTCAGGTGCTGGGCATCGACGTCGATGAGAACAAGATCGAGGCGCTGAAAAAAGGGCGCAATTACATCGCCGACGTGGAGGACGAGAAGCTGGCGCAAGCGGTAAAGGAAGGGAAACTGGAGGCCACGACCACCTATGACCGCGTCTCCGAGCTCGATGTTATTTACATCTGCGTTCCCACACCGTTTACCAAGAACAAAGAGCCGGACATTTCTTACATCGTCCAATCGGCGGAAGGCGTCGCCTCCGGTCTGCGGCCGGAACAGTTGATTATCCTGAAAAGCACGACGTTTCCGGATACGACCGAGGGCGTGGTGCAGCCGATTTTGGAAAAGACCGGCCTCAAGGTCGGAAAGGACTTTTATCTTGCCTTTTCACCCGAGCGGATCGATCCGGGCAACAAACAGTTCACCACCGCCAACACGCCGGTGGTGGTGGGCGGCGTAACGCCTTTGTGCACCGAGATGGCCTGCCTGGCCAATCAGCAGATCATCAACAAGGTGGTGCCGGTTTCTTCGCCCAAGGTGGCCGAGATGGAGAAGCTTCTGGAGAACATCTTCCGCAGCGTCAACATCGCCTTGGTCAACGAGCTGGCGCGCTTGTGCGACCGCATGGGCGGCATCGACATGTGGGAAGTGGTGGAGGCAGCGGCCACAAAGCCTTACGGCTTTATGCCCTTTTATCCAGGCCCGGGCATCGGCGGGCATTGCATATTAATCGATCCTTATTACCTCTCCTGGAAGGCGCGCGAATATGACTTTCACACCCAATTCATAGAGTTGGCGGCGGAGACCAATGAGAACATGCCGTTTTATGTGTTGGGACTTATTCGTCGTGCGTTGAGCCAAGTCGGCATTCCCTTCACCAAAGCAAAAGTGCTGATGTTGGGCGTAGCGTTCAAAAAGAACGTGGATGATACGCGCGAATCGCCGGCGCTCAAGATCATGGAGTTTCTCATGCAGCGAGGCGTTTCGAATATCTCTTACAACGATCCCTACGTCCCGCAAGTAAAGGTGGACGGTCGAGAGTTTCGATCCGTCGAGTTGACACCGGAAAACCTGGCTGCGGCGGATGTGGTCGTCATCACCACCGATCATTCGGTCTATGATGCGAATTACATTGTCGAGCACGCCCGCGCCGTGGTCGACACGCGCAATCTCACCAAGAACGTCAAGAACAAAGAGAAAATCACCAAGCTCGGATCAGGCACCCGTTTTTAGAAAGCATATCCTATGTTGATCGCCAATGTGGTGGGGGCGAGACCGAATTTCATGAAAATCGCCCCCATTCATCGACGAATGCTCCAGTCGGAGATTATTACCCCTCTTCTCATTCACACCGGTCAGCATTACGATGAAAAGATGTCGCAGGCTTTTTTCTTCGATCTTAACCTGCCCCAGCCGGACCTTTATCTCGGTGTCGGCTCCGGTACCCACGCTCAGCAGACCGCAGAGGTAATGGTACGTATCGAGCGGTTTTTGAGCGAGCAGCGTGTCGATCTTTTGGTGGTGGTGGGCGACGTCAATTCAACGCTTGCCGCCTCGCTGGCGGCGGTCAAGATGGGAGTTCCGGTGGCCCATGTGGAGGCGGGGCTGCGAAGCTACGACCGCACCATGCCCGAAGAGATCAACCGCATTCTAACCGACGCCGTCTCGGATCTGCTGTTCGTGACCGAACAAAGCGGCATCGACAATTTGAAGCGGGAGGGTACGGCGGCTGAAAAGATCCATTTTGTCGGCAATGTGATGATCGACTCGCTGGTCGAACATCTGGCCAAGGCGGAATCGCTGCCGGTGCTGGAGGAATTCGGCCTCGAGGAACGCGGCTATGCTTTGATGACGCTGCACCGGCCTTCCAATGTCGACGATCGGGAGGTGCTGCAGCAAATTTTCTCAGCCTTGGCGGAAATCCAGCGCGACCTGCCCGTGATCTTTCCCATACACCCGCGCACGCGCAAGATGCTGGCGACTTTCGGCATGGAGGAACAAGTTCGCGCTCTGAAACGCATCATCATCACCGACCCTCTGCCCTATCTTCCCTTTATGAAACTGATGAGCCGTGCCGCAATCGTACTCACCGATTCGGGCGGCATTCAGGAGGAGACTACCTTCCTCAAAATACCTTGTTTGACGCTGCGGAAGAACACCGAGCGCCCGGTAACGGTCACGTTGGGCACCAATCGCTTGGTGGGTATGAATCCGGAAGATATTCTTGCCGGTTATCGCGCCGCCCTCAACGGATCGACGCGCCGTGCGCAAATTCCGCCGCTGTGGGACGGCAAAGCGGCGCAACGAATCGTAGAAACGATCGAAAAACTGGCCTGAAAGAATGTGCGGAGCAAAAGCATGAAGTACATGGTCTCCCTCCTTTTATTGAGCATCGGTCTTTTGTCCGCTCAGGATTTGCTCCAATTGAGAGGTTTGAACGAAGCTGCGAAAGCCGCGAAAAAATCGGTCATGCAGCTTCCGGAGCCGCCGCAAATTGAAGCGCCGGTGGATGAGCAGCTTTACCGCGTCGGTCCCGGCGATGTCTTCAGCCTGACGATCGCCGGACGCGGTGAGGAACAGGAACAGCTCATGGTGACCCCGGAAGGGTCGCTGGTTCTTCCCGCCGTCGGCCCGGTGCCGGTCGCCGGTTTGACCCTTCAAGAGACCAAGCAGAAAATCCGTCGCGCGCTCGCGGGCAAGTTCCTGACCGAGGACATTATCCTTGCGCTCGTGCAGCTTCGCACTTTCCGCGTAACCGTCAGCGGCGCGGTTTACTATCCCGGCCTGGTGACGGTCAATGCCATGAACCGCGTCTCCGACGCCGTTCTCCTCGCCGGCGGACTCGTTGAACCCGAGGCGCTGAAGCTTGAACCTCAGGATCAACGCCTGCAAATACCGGGCAGCCGCAAGCCGAAAATCCAGGAGACGCTGACGGATGAGCAGAAGGAGGAGCTGGAGCGGAAAATCGCCTCGAAGCGGAATGTCATCGTACGTCGCCGCGACGGAACGACCGTACGGGCCGACCTGCTTTTATACGAACTCGCCGGCATAGCGGAGGCTAATCCCTTTCTGCTCGACGGTGATGTTGTCGTGGTGATGCCGCAGACAAAAGAAGTCGGTCAGGTGGCCGTTTACGGTGCCGTACGCGCTCCGATCGTCGCCGAATACATTCCCGGCGATTGCATCGGCAACTTGCTGCGCTTGGCGCGCGGTTTTCGCCTCGATGCCGATTCGAGCAAAGTCCAAGTGGCCCGCTTCGAGGCCGACGGCAAAACCGTTCGGCACTTCGAGGTCGCTCTGGATTGGAACGACCCTGCGGCGCTTCAGGCCGCGCTGGAAACACCGATCCGGCCGGACGACCGTCTGTTCGTGCGCGCTCGACCCGACTTTCACCGTAAACGAACGGTGGAAATTCGCGGAGAGGTCGTTTACCCCGGCGAATACCCTCTGATCGACCGGACGACCCTTACCGACCTGATCGCCATGGCGGGCGGTTTTACGCCTCAGGCCATGCTCAACGGCGCTTATGTCCAACGGCGTTCGATGGAAAATGAAAAGGACCGAGAGTTCGAGCGGCTCGACCTTATGATCAGCGTCGATATGGAAAAGGGAGAAAAGGCCTACTATCGGGAAAGAGCGCGCGAGCTTAAAGGCCTCGTTTCGGTCGACTTTACGGCTCTTTTCCTGCAGGGGAAGAAAGAGAAGGATATTGAGCTGCAGGATCAGGATCTGATCGTCGTTCCGGCCGTTGCCAATACGGTCTATGTCGTCGGGCAGGTTCGGCAGCCCGGGCTTCTGCCCTATGCGGCCGGCCGCAGCTGGGATTACTATATCGAAAAAGCGGGCGGCTATACCAACGGCGCGTGGAAAAGAAGGATCAAAATTAAAAAGGCGGGCAGCGGTGAGCTGCTGAGTCCTAAAAAGACCGTCGTCGAGATGGGCGACATGATCCTGGTTCCGGAAAAAGTGGAAAAAGACTTTTGGGAGACCTTCCGCGATGTTGCTGTAGTGACCACTCAGCTCGCCACCATGGTCATGGTGATTACGCAGATCAATTATTGGACGAGCAGAAAATAGAAGCGGCGGTTAATTACCGACCTTCAACGGAACAATCTGCTCCTGAATCGGGCCGTAAACCTCGACACGGCCCTCTTCGGTAACAAAGACGTCGATTTCACTGCGCAGTCCCATCTTTTTCTCGGGAAGATAAATGCCCGGTTCGATGGAAAAACAGGTTCCGGGCAAAATTTGCCGCTCGTCTTTGGTCTCCAAATTGTCGAGATTGACGCCGTTGCCGTGAACCTGCTCGCCGATGTTGTGGCCGGTGCGGTGGGTAAAGGCCTCACCGAATCCCGCGGCAGTAATGACTTGGCGGCAGGCGTCATCGACTTCCCAGCCGCAGACGGGTCGGCCGGCGGCGAAGCGACTGCGGATCAGCTCGAGGGCGCTGTTGCGCGCCTTGGCCAGGAGGGAAAAGAGTTTTGCCGCTTCTTCCGGAGGGTTTTCTCCGAGGTAGGCCATCCAGGTGATGTCGTAATAAATGGCCCCGGGTTCGTTCTTTTTAGCCCACAAGTCGAGCAGCAAAAGATCGCCGGGTTGAATGACATGGCTGTTTTCCGGCGTCGGTTCAAAGTGGGGGTCGGCGGCGTGTTCGTTTACGGCCACGATGGGGCCGTCTTCCCAAATCATACCCTGTTCCCGCAGCCGTTCGTGCATGAAAGCTTGGATTTCGTATTCCTTCGGCCGTTCGCCGGCGGCGACCAAAGAGGCGATGCGCGCAAAGGTCAGGTCTTTGATCCTGTGCATAATTTCTCCGGCCTCCTGGTGACTCCGGCGTTCCTTTTCCGAAAGGTGCGCCTCGAAAAGACCGACGAGATCGGCGCTGGAAACGACGTCGACGCCCATGCTGCGGATCAAATCGATAGTTCCGCCGTCCACGATGGAGACCGCAGGAACGGCGTTCATCGGCGAATACTGCATGGCGACGACACGGGCGCCCGCCAGCAGGGCGCGCAGCTTTTCGTGAAGCTCGCGCCATGAAAGATAGAGGTGCTTGTAGCCCGGGAGATGATCGCAGCGCCACGGCTCGATCTTATGCACCAGTTTTTGCGGCTTGCCGTGAGCCGGTATGTAATAGTACCAGCGCCTCGAGGCAAAGCGCGAGGTGTCCATTTGAAGAATGCGCGCCGCAATGCGGTCGCGTGCGTGAAAGTCGTAGAACAACCATCCGTCGATTTTGCGGTCGGCGAGGGCTTTTTGAATCGCTTCCAGGTCCATGGGCTCTCCGGTGTTCATTTCGTCGGCATGTTCGAACGTATTAGGCGAAGCAGCATGTGCTCGATCGATTCGATCGTCTCCTCCCAGGCGACGGCCGGTTTCAATGCCTTAAGGTCGGCCGCAAGCGTACACAAATAGTGCAGCTCGACCGCGGCATTGAACGCTTCCTGATAGTAATGAAGCTTGGCTTTCTTGCTTCGGTTTCTGAATCCCAGAGCGATTTTGGCGGGAAGGATCGATGCGACGGAACGCAGCTTGGTGACCAGATCGGCGTACTCTTTTTTCGCAACTTTTGCCTGAAAAAGCCCGACCGTCAGTTCGTGGCTCTTCTTCCAAACGACGAGATCTTTGTAGGATTCAATTTTATCGTTCATTTCATCTCCCTCAATAGGGGAAAACACCTTTCTGATTCTAAAGAAAAAGTAAGCATTTTGACGGCGAAACGCAACGCAATTCCCTTTTCACGAAAGGCTTTGCTTGGCAAAGAGGGCGAAACTGTGTAAATTCATTTCAAAGGCGGATCGCTTCGAAAAAAAGGAGAAGAGAATGGCTCCATTTAGGATCGGACTTATCGGCGTCGGAAAATTGGGCGCCTATCATTGCAACGCCGTCTCCCGACTCGAAGAGGCGCAGTTGGCGGGCGTGTACGACATCGATATGCAAAGAGCCGAGGAAGCGGCGCGTCAGCATCGCTGCCGTGCTTTTTCGTCTCGGGAGGAGTTGATCGATGCCTGCGACGTACTCGGCGTCGTTGTGCCGACCACGGCGCACCTGGACGCTGCGCGCGCCGTGATCAAGGCGGGCAAGCCGGTTTTCATCGAAAAACCGATCGCCGCCACGCTGGAGGAAGCCGACGAGATCGTGCGCCTTGCCGAGGAGATGAAGATTCCTGTTCAGGTCGGTCATATTGAGCGCTTCAATCCCGCCGTTCGCGCCCTCGAGGGGTACGAGCTCAAACCGCTGTTCATCGAATCGCACCGACTCTCGCCTTTCGATCCCCGAGGCACCGACGTTGCGGTCATACTCGACCTCATGATTCACGACATCGACATTATTCTCAGCCTGGTCCGGCGTCCGGTGACCGAAATTCGCGCCGGCGGCGTGGCGATTCTGTCCGACGAAATCGATATTGCCAATGCGCGCATCGAGTTCGAAGGCGGCTGCGTGGCCAATGTGACGGCCAGCCGCATTTCACAACGAAAGATGCGCAAAATGCGCCTTTTCCAAAAGGACGCCTACATTTCAATCGATTTTCTGTTGAAACTCACCGAGATCTTTCGTCTCAGCGACAACGGAGCGGTCACCGGTGCCGTCAATCTTGGGCAAATCGAAAAGGCCAAACGGAAGAGAACCATCGTTTACGAAAAGCCGTCGGTGCCCGAGCAGGACGCCATGCAGAGCGAGTGGCGGAGCTTTCTGCACGCCGTCCGCACCGGCACGCCGCCGATCGTGAGCGCGCGCGACGGCCGCGATGCCCTTGAGGTTGCCGTGCGCATCCGCGAAAAGGCCGAAGAGGCGGCGCGGTTGTCGCTATGAGCAGGCCGCTCAAAATCCTCATTGTTGCCGGAGAAGCTTCAGGAGACCTTCACGGCGCCAGGCTGCTGCAGGCGCTTCGTCGCCGCGAACCTCAACTTGAGGCGTTCGGCATCGGCGGCGACGGCATGCGGGCGGCGGGCATGAGGCTCCTGCGTCATGTTCGCGACATGGCGTTCATGGGCTTTGCTGAAGTGGTCACTCATCTGGGCGAAATACGCCGTACCTTTCAAACAATCATGGAAGCGGCAAAGGGCGAGCGACCCGATCTTACGGTGCTGATCGACTATCCCGGCTTCAATCTGAGGCTGGGAAAAAAGCTGAAGGCGCTGGGCATTCCTATTTTTTACTACATTGCGCCGCAAGTGTGGGCTTGGCATACCGGCCGCGCCGAAAAAATGGCGGCCTTCGTCGACCGCATGGCGGTCATCTTTCCCTTCGAAGTAGAATTTTTCGCCCGCTACGGCATCGATGCGCGCTTTGTGGGGCACCCCCTGCTGGATGGTTTTGAGCTTCGCACGGAGAGGGAAGAATTCTTCAGCCGCTTGGGGCTGTCGAACGGCCCCCTGCTGGCGTTGTTCCCCGGAAGCCGACGTCAGGAAGTGCAGCGGCTGATGCCGCCGCTCGCGGCCCTCGTTGATCGCCTCGTGGAGCGGCATCCGGACCTTCAGGTCGTCGTCAGCCTTGCCGATACTATTTCAGCCGAAATGCTGCAGCCGTTTTTACGAGGGCGTTCGATAAAGGTCGCAGCGGGCTGCAATCGTGAACTGATGGCGTTTGCTTCTGCCGCCGTGGTGAAATCGGGCACTACCACCTTAGAAGCCGCGTGTCTCGGCACGCCTTTCTGCATTGTTTATAAGGTTTCGCCTCTTTCTTATTTGATCGGTAGACAGGTGGTAAAAATTCCGTACATCGGCTTGGCCAACATTGTGGCGCAGAGGCCGGTGGTCAAAGAGTTTATTCAGGGTGATGTTCGCCCTGAAGTTTTGCTGCCCGAAATCGAGCGTTGTCTGTTCGATGACGGCTATCGTCGGCGCATGAAGGAGGAACTGAGCGAGGTGCGCAGACGGCTCGGCGGGCCGGGCGCTGCCGAGCGGGTCGCCGCCATGATTCTTGACCAGGTCGGGCGTTGAGTGATGAACAAGAAACGTCGCAAAGAGCTTTTGCGCTATGTTGCCGGGAAGATCGCCTGGCTCATCGTTCTTTTATGGTGCCGCCTCGGCCGCATCCGCATCGGCAATCGCCGCTATCTTTATCAATCTCTGAAAAGCGGGCGCCCCATTCTGTACTTGGTGTGGCACGGCCGCATGCTCGTGCCGCTCTATGTGCATCGAGGATGCGGCATCGTCGCCATGGTCAGCGAGCACGGCGACGGCGAAGTCATCGCCCAAACGGCGATTCGCTTGGGTTATCGGACGGTGCGCGGTTCCAGCACTCGCGGCGGCCGACGAGCCTTCACCGAAATGTTGAAGCACCTGCGGCGCGGCGACCATTGTACGATCCTTCCGGACGGCCCCACCGGGCCGAGAATGGTCTTAAAGTCCGGCGCCGTTTTGCTGGCGCAGCGTGCCGGCGCCGTCATCCAGCCGCTCACCTTTGCCGCTTCCAAACCGATCGTGTTCAACTCCTGGGATCGTTTCACCTTATGGAAGCCCTTTTCCCGACTATTGCTCCTCTATGGTCCGCCGATCACCATCCCCCGAAATATCGGTCCCGATCAGTTGGAACAGGAACGGCTGCGCGTGGAAACGGCCATGCGCTCGCTTCAGGAGCAGGCCGATGCCCTGGTTTGACCGAAAATGGCCGGCGCTGCTCCTCTATCCCTTTTCTCTCCTGTACTCGGCTGTCGTTCGATTTCGCAACACCCTCTATGACCTTGGATTTTTGAAGAGCCGGAGCGTCGGCTGCGCGGTTATCAGCATCGGCAATATCACCGTCGGCGGCAGCGGAAAAACGCCGGTAACCCAGTGGCTGGTGAACGAACTGAGGGCCCGAGGAGTTAAAGCGGTCATCCTCAGTCGAGGCTATAAAAGAAAGAGCCGGGGGACGGTTTTGGCGGCTGATGAAGAAGGACCGTTGGCCGGCGCCGAAGAAACGGGCGATGAGCCTCTCATGCTCGCTTTGAACTGTCCGGGGACGCCGGTACTCGTCGACGCCGACCGCCTTCGCGGCGCACAGGCCGCCGCCCGCTTTTGCCCGGACGTCATCGTGTTGGACGACGGTTTTCAGCACCGCCGCATGGCCCGCGATTTGGATATTGTCACGTTCAGGAACCGACTGCCGCTTGGAAACGGCTTTTGTCTCCCTGCAGGGCCTTTACGGGAACCGCCGTCCGGCCTTAAACGCGCAGATCTGCTCCTGTTTACCGGCGACGGTTCTTTACCGCAGGATTTTCATTCCTACGGTAAGCATGCTTTTGCAGCCGCCTATCGACTGTACGATGCGGTGAATGCCGCGGGGCAAAGCATCGACACGTTCCGGCTCGAAGGGAAAAAGACAGTTGTATTTTGCGGAGTTGCAAACCCTATGAGCTTTTATCGTCTCCTGCAAAACGCGGGGGTGTCGATTACGGACTTTAACGCGTTCCCCGATCATCACTTTTACACCGACTGCGAGCTTGAATCTCTGAAGAAAAAAGCGGAACGCCTGGGAGCCGAACTCATTCTGACCACGGAAAAAGATTGGGTCAAACTGCCGTCGGAGTTACTGGATCCACGCTGGGCTCGGGTTCGCCTTGCGCTGCAGATGGATGAAATGAGTAAAGTGTCCATTATTGAGAAATGCCTGTCTTTGCTGTCTCAACATCATACAAAAAGTGCTTGCAAAAGAGAATAAAGTTTATTAGAATGTTATAGCTGAAAAAAATTGATTGTTCAGGGGAAAAGTGTTCAAGCAGGAGACAGGAAAGTGGAAGAGCGCACAAGACCGTTGATCCTGATCGTCGACGATGACAAGAATATTTGCAAGATGATCGAGGCGAGTCTGCGGAAAGAGCGCCGATACGAGATCAATACAGCGCTGAGCGGGGAAGCCTGTTTAAAGCTGATCAAGGAAGAAGTTCCGGATCTGGTATTGCTGGACATTCAAATGCCCGGAATCGACGGTATTGAGACGTTGAAACGCATTAAAGAAGAAGAGCCGCGCATTCCGGTCATTATGATGACCGCTCACGGCACTATTGAGCGCGCCGTCAATTCGATGAAGCTGGGCGCCTACGATTTTTTGACCAAGCCTTTTGCTCGCGACCGCCTGCTGGTGACCGTTCAGAACGCTCTGATGAACAGTTCTCTGCAGCGTGAGGTCAGTGAGCTGCGTTCCGAATTGAAAAGCAAATACACTTTTCAGAACATCATCGGTCAAAGCGGCATCATGCAGGATGTCTTCAAGGCCGTCGAAAAGGTGGTCAACAGCAATGTGACGGTGCTTATCCAAGGGGAGAGCGGAACCGGTAAGGAATTGATCGCGCGAGCCATTCATTATCATTCCAAAACGCGGGCAAACAAACCCTTCGTGGCCGTCAATTGCTCGGCGCTTCCCGAATCGCTTTTGGAGAGCGAGTTGTTCGGGCACGAGAAAGGCTCCTTTACCGGTGCGGCGGGACGGCGCATCGGCAAATTCGAGCAGGCTGACGGCGGCACCATTTTCCTTGATGAGATTGGTCTGATGACGCCCGCCACACAGTCCAAGATTCTTCGCATTCTTCAGGAGCGTGAATTTGAGCGCGTCGGCGGCAATGAGCTGATCAAAGTGAATGTCCGCGTTATTTCCGCCACCAACAAGGATCTGGAAGAAGAGATGAAAGCAGGCAATTTCCGGGAAGATTTGTACTATCGAATCTCGGTATTCCCCATCAAGCTGCCGCCGCTTCGCGAACGTAAAGAGGACATTCCGCTTTTGGCCGCCCATTTTCTCAAGAAATTCAACGAGCAGGAGGGAAAACAGATCGAAGGCATTTCTCCTGACGCTCTTGAATTGATGATGGCCTATAACTGGCCCGGCAACGTGCGTGAATTGGAGAATGCGATGGAACGTGCCGTGGTTCTGGCCAACGGCTACGAAATAAGTGCGAAGGATTTGCCTCCGGCCGTGCGTGCACTGGGCGAAAAACGCATTTACGAGTCTGACAACAAGCTGGCCAGTTGGATCGAAAAGTTGGAAGAACAGGCGCTGCGACAGGCACTTTTGGAGTGCGAAGGGAATATTTCGAAAACCGCAAAGCAGCTGGGCATCGGCAGAGCGACCATCTATCGCAAGGCAAAAAAGTACGGGCTTCCGATGGTCAAGAGCAGCTGAGGACTAGGCACCGCTTGTGGTTTAAGGCGAATCCTGAAAAGGGTTCGCCTTTTTGTTTTATGCTGATACATTGTTTCGCTGTTGTACAACCTTTAAAGCAGAAAGACGAGGATGGTTCAACGGCTTTGCTGTTTTTAGTAGAGTTAAACGGCGGCACGGAAGATAAATACTGGTATAACGTTTGCGTAAGGTATAACAAATTTTTCCGTCTTTTTCAGCGGAAAAGTCCGGCCGATTCCCGACAGGAAGGGAGGTTGCGGGTGCCGCGGTGGAAACGGGAATAACACCGACGGGCTGATAGAGGAAAGCTTGATAGAATGGATACGCATCATCTGAAGCAACTTGTTCAAGCTCTTTGCGCCAAAAGCTATACCCAAGCCCAGTTGATTGAATTTATCAACTTGACGCAAAAGATTTCTCTGGGGTATTTGAAATATCAGGAGATCATCGGCAAACGTATCTGCGGCGAGCAGATCGATACCGATGTTGAGCTTCAAGATGTGGCCACGGATTGCATAGCCGAATTGTTTACCTGTGATGAAGAAGGTCATTTCATTCAACTCAAGCGATATTACGAGCCCAAGTTCGCCGAGTGCCCCGATCTTTCGGACGCCGATGTCATGATTCTGACCAGGCGGCTGGTCGTGAGAAAGACCAAACAGGAGCTTTCGCGCATTTTTCGTGAGCGGGATCCTGAAGGTGCAAAGATCGTCCGCAATATCAAGGTCGCGGTACGAACGTCTGAAAAGCTTGCGGTTTTCAGCGAATGGGGAAAAGAATTCGTCTTTTATAAAAACGGCCTTTGCCTGCCGCCGGATCAGCCTGTCGATATAGAGCTCATCGGTCCCTATCTCCGCCGTCATCGTCCGCCTATTCCGGAAGACGTACTTCATGCCCGCTTTGTAGAAATCTACAGCCCCGGCGATTCGGTTTCCGGAGCCATCCGAAAACTGATGCAGATGATCCATGATGCGGAAGAGTACCAAAATTTTCTTCCAATGGATGTGCTGGCAAAGCTCATTCGTCGCATCAAGCTGGAAGCCGTAAAGGAAAAATTGGACGCCGAAGACGCTGTTCCGACGCCGCTCGACATCCTTGAATCCAAGGAAATCGAAAACTTTGTCGATGCGGCGATGAAAAAAGTCGAAAAAAAGATCTATTGCCAGTACCTACGTTCCCAAAAGCTGGATGAAGGGAGGGCGCGCATCTACAGCAATGCGCTCCGCGACGTATTGTTTGATTTGATTCAGAAAAAAGACAACTCCTCCTACTTCCGCAATCTGCGTTACTATATGCCCCATCTTACCCAACGCGACTACCGGCAAAACGAGCGTTCGATATTTGAATATCTTGCTAAAGTCGCGAAAAGGGAGTTCCGACGCCGGCTTCGCGAATTGCTCTAATTTTTCCGTAAAAGAAAACGTCTGTTGGTACGTTTAGGGTGATTTTCGAAGAGAGAAAGATTCTCTTCTTAACCCTATTGTTCAGCGTGGATTGAATGAATAAAAGCGTATCGACGACGGGGAAGTGCCCTGCGCGAAATCTTTTAGAAGCCGCTGTTCTCCGAGAATCCGCAGGGGGTGAAGAATCGATTGAGATGTTGCGGCATGCCGAAACATGCAGGAAGTGTCGCGCCGTTGTCGAATCATTACGAATCTTTTACCGCTGCGTTGACGAGGAGCTGAAAAAGCCGATCGAAAACCGTGTTTTCGATTTGGCAAAAAGCGTCAGGTCCGATGTGGTGGAATACGGTCTGTTGATCTGCGAGTCTTCGAAGGGCCCTTCCAGCGGTCAAGGCCGCCGCTTGTACAAAGCCAAAATGGTCTTTTGCGCCAACGGCAGCCGTTTCGGCGAAAAGGAAAAGCTCGGCGATTACGGTTTGAACGAGTTGGGCGAAGGAAGCATCGCCATTCGCGCGATGAGCGATACAGTACAGAACAAGCTGCTTCTCTACCTGTGGAGCAAACAATCGTCCTCGTGGGAGGGGCAACGCCTCCGGATTGAAGGCAAAGAGGAAAAGATCGCCATTACCGCCGCGGGCCAAGCCGCTATACCGCTTTGCAGAATCAGCGATTTGGACGGTCGATCGATCTGTTTCGAAGAAGAGCAAATCGGCTGAGCAGCCAAAAAATGTGATGGTATAACAGCGGAGCGACAGAGTGTCTTTGACCAAGGCCGGATAAGTATCCGGCCTTTTTTTACGGCTTGATTTGCGGCGTGATTTTCGGTACATTTTTGATGAGGCATCATTTGAAAGACACCCTGCATGACCGAACGTCGAATATTGGTCGTCGATCACAAGCCGAAAAATCTCAAACTCTTTGAAGGTTATTTCGGTGAAGGGGGTTATCTCGTCGATACGGCCGCAGGCGATGTAGAAGCGCTGCGCATGGTCGAGGGGCGTCGCTATGACGTCGTCCTCTGCGAGCTCTCGGGCCCGGGCATCGACGGCTTTCTGCTGCTGCGCGAACTGCAACGTCGACCGGAACGGCCGCTGCCGTCTGTCGTCTTTATTTCAGCCAAAAGCGATGCCTGGACGCGCCTTCGTGCCGTCAAGTTGGGGGTAAAGGATTTTATTACCACACCTGTCCATGCTCGTGAGATCGTCGCCCGGGTGGAAATGATCCGCCGGCGCGCCGAGCGCTTCGAGCGCAGCGAGCGGGCTCCCCGTCCCTTCAGCGGACGGCTGGAGGATTTTTCGCTCGTCGACCTCATCGAACGGTTCACCCGTGAAAAAAAGAGCGGCCTTCTGCTCTTGGTCAACGAAAACGGCTTTTCCGGTCAGCTCATTTTCCGCAGCGGCTGTATCTTTCGTGCCGAAGCCGGCTTGTTGCGCGCCGAGGACGCCGTCTATAAAATGATGAACTGGCGGCGCGGCGTCTTTAGCGTCTGCTTCGGACAGGTCGATGTCGCCGACGAAATGACGCTCAGCAACATGGGCATGCTATTGCAAGGAGTAAAACGAATGGATTTACGCAACGAATTGCTGAAGCAGCTTCCTTCATTGGATGCCGTCGTTATTACGACGGCGAATTTTAAAAAGATCTTGGCGCAAAAGGAACCCAATCCGGAACTCTTGGAGTTTTTATCGCTTTTCGACGGCGAAAGAACCCTCGGTCGAATAATCGACGAATGCAGAGAGAACGAAATCGTCGCCTTGAAGCGCATCGTCAAGCTGTATCGCCTGGGATTTCTTCACGTGCTGCGCGATTTCGACGACGGGCGGATGGCGGCAACAGAGAGCGCGCCGTTGCCGGGAGAAGAGATCGAACCGGCCGACGAACTGCAGGTGCCTTTCTTTTTGCGGCCGCAGGGTGCCGTCGATTTACCCTTCACCCGCAATGAGCCCGAGCAGACCGCTCATGAACCCTTTCCATTTCCGTTCCAAGAGCCTTCGCCGCAGAGAAATGAGCGCGTCTCACAGGAGTCGGCTCCCGAAACCCCTGAGGCGGAAAGTCTGCTCAAGCGCTTTCAAACGGGCGCCGGCCCGGTACGCGCCGAGCAGATCGGCACCGTCCTGGTCATCGGCGCCGATGAAGAAAAGGCCCGCCGTACTGTGGAACGGATGACCTCTTCGCTGTTGCAGCAGGAACACATCAGCGGTCTGGATCTGCAGTACAGCACGCTCACATTTTCCGGCGGCGCCTACCTTACCCTGTTCTGTGCGGCCATCGATCGTGAGTTTTCCCCTATCGTCGATTTCGTCGAAAAAGAGTTGCTCGGCATCATCGTGGTTCTCGATGAGTATTCGCGAAACTGGAGCTATTACCGCTACCTGCTTCACGTACTGCAGCGCAAAACCGATGCGCCGCTTCATGTGCTTTACCATGCGGGCGAAGCGGGCAACGCTGAATTGGATACCGTGCGGGCACGCCTGTCGGCGGGCGAAAGAGTCTCCGTCCATGTGCAGCCGACTTTCGAACCCGCAGTTCTTCGCCGCCTGCTGTTTCTGATCGTAAAGAAACAAAAGCCCGAGGCGGCGGAATTGCTTGTCGAGAAGGATCCGTGGGCATGAGCGACCCTCTTCAATACGACATTGTGATGATCGACGACGATCTTGAGGCGATCGACGAGCTGATCAGGGTGCTGCGCGAGAATCGGCATCAAGTCCGCTTGTTCAACGATGCGGATCGGGCGGCAGTTCAACAGGCTGCTGCGGCCGATGCGGTGGTTTTCAATCCGGCGCGGTTCGACGATCTCGGCGCCGAGTTTATCGGCAGCCTTCGCCTCCGGCGAAACGATTCGCCGCTGCCTCTGATCGCAATGACCGGCGCAACCGAATTGGAAAGGCGCCTGGAGATCATGCGGCTCGACATCGACGAACTGCTGATCAAACCTCTCTATGCGGAGGAAGCGGCGGCCAGAATCGAACAACTGATCCGCGAGGTTCGCCCCTTAACCTCTTCTGCAGAATCGCCGCAGGCCTTTTTCGGCGAATTGAAGGAAATGGCGGCGGTAGACTTGATCCGCACGCTTCAGGTCGGCGGCAAGTCGGGCGTCGTCCGCCTTCGCAGAGGTGATAAGGCGGGGTCCATTCGCGTGAAAGGGGGATACATCGTTGATGCTGCATTGGATGAGCAGCCGACCGCAGAGCGGGCGTTGCTGCATTTGTTGACCTGGCAAGATGGACATTTTTCCGTGGATATCGTTCCGCTACATGATCCCGATCCGTCTGACGAACGGCAGAACGCTTTCGCCGCAATGGTCCGTCGCGTTGAGGAGTGGCGGGAACACACCGCCGAGCTCCCTGCGCCGCATGGAAAACTGGTACCCTCGGCGCAAATCATCAAGCCGCTTTCGGCGGCCGAACGCGCACTGCTGCAGCGCCTTGTTGAGCCGCTTACCCTTCTGCAGATCATTGAACACAGCGACCAGAATGAGGCCGCTACGCTCGGCCTCATCACCTCGCTCGTGCTCAAAGGTGCTCTGATACCTTCCCGCGAGCCCAGGCCGGCAGAGGAGCAGCCGAGACGGACATATGAACCGTTGCCGGTTCCTCCCGTCCGCCGCGGCAAGAGCCGTTATGCCCACATCTTTTCTCTCTATCGCCGCCCGTGCGATGAAGAGCGAAGGCCTGCCGCCGAACTTGGCGATGAACCGGGCCGTGCCGATTGGGGCGACGATGCGCAGATCATCAGCAGACCGTCGTTGACCAAGGCAGAACTTTTACTCATTCGTCAGCAGTTGAGCAAATCTTCGGTGTGATCGGCGTGCAAAAGGTAACCCAGCATATCGGCGAAATTGTCGTACTTGGGCCGAGCTTTGCGCTGCAAAAGCGCTTCTTGACGCATCTATGCAACGAAGTGATTTTGATCAAGGACGACGCCGCCTTCGGAAGACGTCGGATTTCCGATGAGCTTCAGCTCTTCTTTTATGCCCTGGGAGAAAAGGAGCAGTACGGCGGTTTTGCGTGGGACATCGTCGGCCGCAAGATACTGGGTTGGGTCGTGCTATTCAATTGGTTCGACGGCAACGCCTTTTTGGAAACGCAGCGACTCACCGACAGCCTGGTGAACCGTCTCGACAGTCTGGGCGTGATCGCCGGCGACATCGCCGAAGCTTATCTTCCTGTTCCGCAGCCGCTTCAGGAGTACGGCTTCAGCCTGTCGCCGCGGCTTCATTTCGCCCTGTGGAATTCCGCCGTTAAATCGGCGGCAAGTAACATTATGCGCATTCTCATCGATTCTGCAATTCACGCGACGGAATAGTATGAACGAAAACGGATTTGTGCGCCTCTCGGTCGGCGTTCGCCTCCAGCTTTTGCGCTGTCTTTTGACCGGCACTTCGCCTCTCTTACCGACCGAGAATATGAGCGCGCCGCAACTGGCGGAAGCGTATCAATTCATCCGCGAGAAGGCCTTGGAAATCGGCATTCGTCTCCAGGGCGAGCGCTTTTCGCAGGCGGAATTGATGCGGCGTCTGCTTTCCGCCGAGCAATACAAAGCCGACGTCGGTTGCCGTGAACCGCTGCAGCGCTGCGAAACCAACGCCTGCATGGATGAACATCCCGAATGCGCAAGTCGAAAACTGAGAGAACAGATCGATCGCCTCTTTCAATGGATCGCCGGTTATTTGGGAAACAAGGAACGCCCTCTCGATCGCTGAAATCACTCGCCCTTGTTGTTGCGGCTTTTCTCTTTCTATTCAGCGCAAAGGCCGAAGAGCGATTCCGCCTTTATTCCCGCGACCGCGTTCTGGTCTTTTACCGCCCGGAGGATGCGGCTTACTGCCGCAATGTGGCCGAAATCATCATCCGGGCGCGTGAGGAAATTGCCTTCGATTTCGGTTGTTTCGACAGCGAGACGGTGTCAGTTTACCTTGCTCCTTCGAAAAAGGCCTTTCTCGATATGGCCGCAGGATCGCTGCCCGAGTGGGCGGGGGCTTTTGCGGTTCCGGGAAACGAAGCCATGGTGATCAAATCGCCGCGTTGGCACAACGACGACGCCTTCGAACAGACGATCGTCCATGAGCTGACGCATTTGATGCTGCATTCCTGTTTGCGCGGCGCCTCTGCGCCTCGTTGGCTGGACGAAGGACTGGCCGTTTTTTACTCCAAGGACAAGCGCTGGAATACCGCTTCCACCCTTTCAAAAGCCCTGGCTTCACATTCGCTCATTCCCCTCGAACAGATCGACGCCGTGCTGGAGTATCGGCGCAGCAAGGCCGATCTCGCCTACCACCAAAGCTACTCGGCCGTGCTTTATCTGCTGCAGACCTACGATGTCGATGCGCTCCGCCGCCTGTTGGACGGCCTGCGGCGCCGCAGGCCGCTCGACGAATGTTTCCTCGAAGCCGTCGGAAGCACCTACGCCGGTTTCGAAGCCGAATGGCGCTCCTACATTGCGGCTCATGAAAAATGGGTCTGGTTCTACGAAATCGACGACTATCTTTGGCTGCTCATCTTTCTGCTTGCCTGCACCGCATTCGTCCTGCGCATTATCCGTAACCGCCGCATTCGCCGAGAATGGGAGGCGGCCGAGGCCCTTTCTGCGGCGCCGCCGGAAGAGCCTATGGGGGAAAGTTTTGTTGTTAAAGACGAGCCTAATGACTAAATTTAATCTATGATTCGGCAGAAGCATTGGGCGGAATATCGGGCGCTGCAGATTGCGGCGCGCATGTGTCAGGCCTTGGGTGCGGAACGGACCGTGCACCTCGGCCGAGTTATCGGAACGCTCGCCTATTTTCTGGTGCCGATACGAAAGAAAACGGCGCTCATTAACCTGAGGCGGGCTTTTCCGGAAAAGAGTGAAGCGGAACGAAGGCGAATCTTACGGCGAACCTACGCCAATTTCGGCCAGACTTTTTTCGAATTCCTTCGCCACCCGGTCATTACAGCAGAAGAGCTGAAGCGTCGGATCGTTTTTCACAACGACCATCTTTTACACGAAGCGGCGCAAGCGGGCAAGGGGGCCTTGCTGTTGACGGGTCATTTCGGCAATTGGGAGATCATGGCGGCGGCCATTGCCGCAAAGGGATATCCCATCGTCGCCATTGCCAAGCGGCAGCGAAATCGCCTGACCGATCGGCTGATCAACGAATATCGTCGCGCGCACCGCATCGAATCGGTGCCGCTGGGAATGGGGGTGCGCCATTTTCTCAGGGCGTTGCGCAGCAACTCTTTCGTCGCCCTTTTGGCCGACCAAGATGCTCATCGTGAGGGCGTGTTCGTCGATTTTTTCGGTCAACCTTCGGCGACGGCGCCCGGGGTCGCTCAGTTGGCCCTAAGGACACGCGCGCCGATCATTTTCGGCGCCTGCTTCATCGAACCGCGCGGACGCTATACGGTTCAACTTGATCGTATCCCCGCTGATGACCTCGATCCCGACGATGAAACGTCGGTTTTCAAGCTGACGCAGCGGCATGTGCGCCGGCTTGAAGAGGTAATTCGGCTCCGCCCCGACCATTGGTTCTGGATGCATCGCCGCTGGAAGACGCGCCCCGAAGCACAGGGCGGCGGCGCGTAAGACGCCATGCGGATCACCTTCATCACAACCGTTCGCCACAATGTCGGCGACGACTTTGTACGCGAGGGTCTTGTTTACCTTCTAAAAAGAGCGCTGCGAGGACGGCGCTTGCGCTTCGAAACGGTGCACAAGCATGCCCCCATCACCGCCCGCCGGGGGTTCGGCCGGTTGCGGCGTCTGCAGCCGCTGGACGACCGCCTGCCGTTGCAGCTGAGCGGTGATCGAATCGCCGCCGCCGATTGGGTGGTTCAGAGCGGCGCGCCGGTCTACTGGTGCCACCCCCAGGTCAACGCCCACTGTTGCGACAACGAATGGTTCGGCCCCCTCATCAGGCGAAGGGCGGTGCCTCTCGGGAAAACCGTTCTCAACATTGCCGGTGGTTCCTGTCAGACGTTTCACTCCGAGGGCAGCGATGTGTGTCCCCGTTGCCGCGACTATATCGCTGAATTCTACCGGCTCTGCCGAACGACCACCCTGCGAGACGCCCCGGCGCGCGTCATGCTGCAGAGCGCGGGCGGCGACGCGCCGGTCATTCCCTGTACCTCGCTATTCGCCGTGGAGGAGCACGGCATAAAAGCGGCAAAGGGCGAATATGCGGCGGTCAACTTTATGCCCAAAGGCGCGCATTACACCTTCGGCCAAGCGATCGATGAACAGAAGTGGTTCGAGGAATTTCGACGCTTTTATTTCGAGCTCAAACGGTTCACGCGGGTGATTTTCAGCTGCCATGATGAGCGGGAACGGCGATGGGCACGAAGGATCGACCCCAAGGCCGAGATCTTTTTTGCTGCGCCGAACTCGCGAAAGTATTTGGAATTCTACAGCCGAGCCACGGCGGGCGTCGTCAACCGCATTCATGCGGCGATGGCGCTGGCAAGCCTGGGCAAACCGGCACTGGCCGTCGGCGGCGATACCCGCGCGCAGATGGTTCGTGAGCTCGGCCTGCCGGTCCTTTTTGTGAACGACGCCGATGCCGCTCTGCTTATGGAAAGCTTTCAGTCGCTGCTGTTGCGGCAGGACTTTGCGGCGCACATCGCCGAGGTGAAAGAGAAGGCCCTGAAACAGTATGTTGCCCTCCTTGCCGTATGATCCGGTCGACGGGTCGGCCTTTCGCGCCGTCGGCGGCAGATTCCGCAGACGGCGGCTGTGGTCGAACGTCATCAGGCCGCTCTTGATGAAGAAGCAAAAGACACCGCGGGAGGTAAAACCGAAAACCTTGCTTCTCCTGCGCCTCGACCGCATCGGAGATTATCTGTTGTTCCGCAACGTGCTGGCCGATCTGCGCAATGTCGGGCCTTACTGCGACTATCACATCACTTTGTGCGGCAATGAGCTGGTGCGCGATCTAGCCGAAACCCTCGATCGCGGCCTCATCGATGATTTTCTCTGGATCGATCGGCAACGATTTATAAAAGACCGTGCCTACCAGCTTCAGGTGAACGGCATGATCTATCGCCGCGGTTTTTCCGTAGCGGTTCAGCCGGCGTTTTCGCGGGATTTGTGCGCGGATCTTCTCGTGTGGGCGTCGCAGGCGCCGGAGCGAATCGGCGCGGCGGGCGACCCGGCGGCGCAAAAAAAGCGGCAGCGTCTCGTGACTGATTCCTTCTATACCCGGCTGCTGGAGCTCGATCCGCGCCCTTGTTTCGAGTTCATACGAAACAGGGAAATCATGGAGCGCTTGACCGGCGGGCCGTCCACGGTTGCGAGGCCGCATATGTCGCTGCCGATCGAACCCGCTGTTCGGCTGCCGAAATCCCCGTACGCGGTGCTGGTTGTCGGTGCGGGGTCCTCGTACAAAGTGTGGCCCGGCTTCGGCGAAGCGGCCGAGCATCTGCGCCGTCGCGGACTCGAAGTGGCCGTCGTCGGCCGCGGGGCTGTCGTTCGCGCGGCCGTGAAAAAATATTTGCGGCCTCAACGCCGATTTCTTCACGATTATGTCGATCGAACTTCGCTGATCGAACTGGCTTTCCTGCTGAGGAACGCATCCGTGGTGGCGGCGAACGACACCGGTCCCATGCACATGGCCGTGCTGCTCGGCCGACCGACACTCTGCATCAGCGGCGGCAACAACGCCTTTCGCTTCAATCGCTATCCCGCGGAATACGGATTTTCCGTGCGCTTTCTCTTTCCGCCGGAAATCGAAGCGATGAGCGATGAGCAATTGGAAACCTATTTTGCTGAATATGACCGCATGGCCGATCTGAAGACGATCTCTGCAGAAAGCGTTTGTCGTGCCCTTGATGAGATGCTGAATGAACAGTAAACCGAAAATATCCGTCATCACCGTTTGCCGCAACGTCGCCGACGTCATCGGCGCAACGCTGTTCAGTGTTTCTGAGCAGACCTATAAGGACATCGAATACATCGTCGTGGACGGCGCCTCGACCGACGGAACGAAGGAGATCATCGAACGCAGCGGCGCCGCCGACTGTCTGATCAGTGAACCGGACAGCGGCATTTATGAGGCGATGAACAAAGGCATTCGGCGTTCGAGCGGCGACTATTGTCTCTTCCTCAACGCCGGCGATCTGTTTTGTCATGCAACGGCCGTGGCCAATGCCGTTGCGGCCATGTCGGCATTTTCTCCCGCCGATGTTTTTTATGGAAATCAACTGATGTACCATCAGCACAGCGGCAGGGCGCATATCTGGCGGCCGAAAAAACGGTCCGCGCTCGATTTCTACAGCGGCAGCCTGCCCCACGCGTCTTCGTTCATCCGCCGCGACGCCTTTGAGCGCATCGGGCTTTACGACGAAAGCTACCGGATCGCCGGTGACTATGAGTGGTTCGTCCGCGCATTCCGCCGGGGAATGGTGTTCCGCCACATCGACTGCCTGGTCGGCGTTTTCATCGAAGGCGAAGGTATTTCCACGAACAAAGCCGGTCATGAGCTTCAAGAAGAAGAGAAAAGACGACTGCGAAGCCTTCACTTCGACAAGCAAAGCCTGCTGAAAATCGCTTTTTTTTTGCGAAAGAACAAAATTCTATAAAGGTGAAAGAAAAGCATGGAATCCATCTCGGTCATCATTCCGGTCTACAATCGCCCCGATTTTCTTCGCCTGGCGCTGCTCAGCCTCAGCGGCCAGTCGCTTCTTCCCCAAGAGGTGATCGTCTCCGACGACGGCTCTGATATCGACATGATGCAGGTGCTAAAGTCGTGTCTTTCCTTTCTGCCCATGCGGGTAAAATATGTGCGGCAGGAACACGACGGCTTTCGGCTGTCGCGGGCGCGCAACAACGCGGCCCGACTGGCGCAAGGGGAGCTGTTGGTTTTTCTCGATCAGGATATCGTTTATACGAAGCACTTTCTCCGCACTTTTTTCGAAAATCAACGGCGGCGCACCTTTCTGGTCGCTTATCCCATTCGACTCACGGCCGCGCAAACGGAAAAAGTGACCGATGAAATGGTGCTTGCCGGAGACTTTTTATCTCTTTTGGAGAAGCGACAGCTTCGCAAGGTTAGACGACAATACCGAGAGGAACTGCTCTATCATTATTTGAAGAAATGGCATTTGCGACAAATCGGCCCGAAGCTCCGCGGCGGAGTGTTTGCCGTCAATCGTGAGGATTTTCTGCGCGTCAACGGTTTCGATGAAAGCTATTGCGGCTGGGGCAACGAGGACGACGACCTGGGGCATCGTCTGCATCGGAGCGGCGTCATCGGCCGCAACCCCTTTTTGACCGAGTTTCCGCTTCACCTTTATCATCCTCCTTATCGCGAGGGTGAAAAGCGGGTGAATCAGCAATACTATTTGCGCCGTAAGCTCGAGATTCACAAAGAAGGGCGTTTCCGCTGCGAAAACGGCGTCGATCAGCCGAGAGAGGAGTTTTTTGTGGTGCTCAAAGAGTGCGAAGAGGCGGCGGAGGAACGATGAGCAGGATATCCGCCGTCATCATTACGCTCAACGAAGAGCGCAACATCGAGCGCTGCTTAAAGTCGCTGGCCTGGGCCGACGAAATCGTGGTGGTCGACACCGGTTCCGTCGACGCCACGCTCGACATTTGTCGCCGCTACGGCTGCAAAATCGTGCAGAGCCCGTGGCTGGGCTTCGGCCGAACCAAGCAGGCGGCAGTGGAGGCGGCGAGCCACGACTGGATTTTCAGCATCGATGCCGACGAAGAGACGACCCCCGAGCTTCAGCGGCGTCTGCGCGCCCTCGCCGCCGCGCCCGAATGTGTCGGCTATCGCATCAACCGCCGATCCTTCTATCTCGGCAAGTTGATCCGCCACTCCGGTTGGACGAAGGACTATCCGCTCCGCTTTTTCAACCGCCGATTCGGCCGTTTCAACGACAAGCCGGTGCACGAAGGGGTAGAGCTTCAGGGCTGCGAAGGGGTCATAAAGGAGGTGCTCCTCCATTATACCTTTCCCACCTTGGCTTCACACTTGAAAAAGATCGAACGCTATGCGCAATTGGGCGCGGAAGGAAAAGCGGCTGCAGGAAGGCGCAGCGGCGTCGGTATTGCCGTTCTGCGCGGCGCTCTCGAGTTCTTCCGCATTTATCTGCTGCGTCTGGGATTTTTGGACGGTGGGCGCGGGCTGATATTGGCCGTCAATTCCGCTTTTGCCGCCTACATGAAGTACCTCATGCTTTGGGAACTGACCGAACGTCCCAACCGCCTTTATTGAGGTGCCGTCTCACGCATCGAGTCGCAAGTGGTTGATGACGGCGGCAACCACGTCGGTCACGCGGATGTCGCGCATACAGCGAAAGTGGCCCTTAGGGCAGGTGCGGCCGCCGTGTGTGCTGCAGGGACGGCATTCGAGGTCGACCTGGAAAATCCGATCGTCCTCGCGGAAGGGAGCAAAGCCGAAGCTCGGAACCGTAGGGCCGAAAAAGGCAAAGACATCGGTTTTGACGGCGTTGGCGAGGTGCATGGCGCCGCTGTCGTTGCAGATCATCAATTCGCACGAGGCCACGGTCGCTGCGGCCTCCAGCAGGGTGCAGCTCCCCGCCAGATTGACCGCATTGCCCACGCCGGATTGATTGATGATCTTTTGGCAATAGCTGCGTTCCTCGGCGCTGCCGATGAAAAGGAACGACAGCGGATAGCGTTCCAGGCGGCGCAAGAGTTCCACGTATTTTTCCGCCGGCCATTGTTTCGTGGGCCAAACGGAGCCTGGCGCAACCGCCACTTTGATCGTTTCGCGATACGGTTCCAAAAGACGGTTGATCTTGCTCTTTAGGGCGGCGTCGAAAAAGACGTCGGTTTGAGTGGAGAAGGAGCGGTTGGAAAGCGGCTTCAGCAGATCGAGATAGCGGCGGATTTGAGGCTTCTCCTTGTCGAAGGGGACGCGATCCGTGTAGAGAAGCGAGGCGGCGTTTCCGGCAAACCCGATGCGGCGCTTGACCTTGGCGAAGCGCAGCAGTTGGGCGGTCGTCATCGATTTGTGCGGCGCCAGTCCCAGATCGTAGCGTTGAGCGCGCAGCAGCCGGACCATGCGCAAAAAGGCCGTTGCTTTTTCGCCGCGTTTGTCGAACGTGTAGACGGTGCGGATGTAAGGGTTGTTCTGCAGAATCTCGGCCGTCTGCGGAATGACGACCACGTCGATGTCCGCCAAGGGGTAGAGCTCCTGGGCGGCGCGGATGAGGGGCGTGGTCAGAATGACATCGCCGAGAAAGGCCGTCTGAACGATGACAATGGAACGAACTTCTCTGTTCTTTTTCATGCTCTGTCCTTTTTTGGATACGGTCGCTGCGTCAAACGACTCGATCGTCGACCTTCATCGACGGGGCGAAAAAAAGATATGGAGTTTGCTTTTTTCTCGCTATATTTACGACGGTAAAAGGTAAGGAATTATCTTCATTTCTGCAATGCTTCCGCATCGCGCCTCGAAAGGATGAAACTGAGGGATGAGGCTCTACTTTCGCGTTCTCAAATACATCAAGCCCCATTGGAAGCCGGTCTCGCTGGGATTCTTTTTCACCCTGACTTTTGTCTTTTTTAACGCCGTTTCCGTTTGGGTTTCCGCCGATTTCGTGCGCGAATTGTTTCAATCCGAGATCAAGCAAACCGCTGCCGTTGAAAAAGAGGGCCAAAGCCGTGAGGAATGGGTTTCACAGCAGCTTTCCAAACAGCGGGTGTACGACCGGTTGAAAAGCGGCGTATCTTCCTTTCTGGTTCGCGAGAACCGCTTCGATACACTAAAGGTCGTCTGCCTGGTCATTTTCCTTTCATTCCTGCTGAAGAATCTCTCGCACTATCTGCATCGACTCTTTTTCTATTACGCCCAGCTCAAAATCGTCATACGTCTGCGCAATCAGCTTCAGGAAAAAATTCTGCGATTGCCGCTCTCTTTTTTCCACAAACAGCACACCGGCAATTTGACCTCGATCGTCTTCAACGATGTCAACGGCATTCAGACGGTGCTCGACAGCAGCTTCGTCAAGATCTTTTTGGCGCCGCTGCAGATCATTTCCTATCTGGCGGTGTTGCTGATGATCAGTTGGAAGCTGACGGTCGCGACCTTTTTGCTCCTGCCGCTCAGCGGTTATCTGCTGGTCAAAATCGGTCAGTCGATGAGGCGCAAGAGTCGCCGCGTCTTCGAGCAGATTTCCCTGGTGGTGACGGGTTTTCAGGAATCGGTTTCCGCTATCCGTGTGGTCAAGGCCTTTACGGCCGAAGATCGCGAAATCAAAAAATTCGCCGAAATCAACAGCAACTATTTTCAAAAGTCGCTGCGGGCCAAAAAGCTGGATGCGCTAACCTCTCCTTTGAACGAAACCATCGGCGTGCTCATTTTCACGGCGCTGCTGTGGTACGGCGGCAGCATGGTGTTCACGGGTCAGGGTCTCAATGCCGAAGATTTTATCCGCTTTCTCGTTTTCATCTTCATGATCTTTCAGCCCCTGAAGGAGCTGTCGGGACTGAACAACATCCTGCAGACCGGCTTGGCTGCCGCCGAACGCATCTTTGCCTTTCTCGATCTTCCGACCGAGCCCTACGGCCGGCCGAATGCCGTGCCCTTTACCGAGTTTCGTCGCGACATCGTTTTCCGAGACGTTTGCTTCAGCTATGACGGTGAAACGCCGGTTCTAAGGAACGTCAACCTGGAAATCAAGAAGGGCGAAATGGTCGCTTTTGTCGGCCACAGCGGCGTGGGCAAGACCACGCTTGTGGACCTCATTCCGCGCTTTTATGATGTGACCTCGGGAGCGGTGCTCATCGACGGGATCGACGTGCGGGATTTCGATCTGACTTCACTTCGAAACAACATCGGCATCGTGAGCCAGGAGACGCTGCTTTTCAACGACACGGTGCGGCGCAACATCGGCTACGGCCTGGCGGAGTATAACGACGAACAGATCATTGCCGCCGCCAAGGCGGCCAACGCCTGGGAATTCATTCGGAAAATGGATCAGGGTCTCGATACCGTGATCGGCGAGCGGGGCGTTACTCTTTCGGGAGGCCAGCGCCAGCGGATTTCCATCGCCCGAGCGATTCTCAAGAACACGCCCATCCTCATTTTGGACGAAGCCACTTCTTCGTTGGACACACAGTCGGAAAAGCTGGTGCAGACGGCCATCGATCAGCTCATGAAGAACCGCACCGTGTTGGCCATCGCTCATCGGCTGTCGACCATCCTTCATGCCGACAAAATCTTTGTCATGGAGCGCGGCACCATCGTGGACGTAGGCAGGCACCACGAGCTGCTGCAACGCTCGCCGCTTTATCAGGAACTGTACCACATGCAGTTCCGCGATGAATGAGCGATAATTTACTGCTGACTAATGTTCGAAGGACACTTATGGATATTCTTAAAATCAATGCGTCGGATCCTGACCCCTTGCTTGTCCGAAAAGCGGCGACCATTCTGCAAAGAGGCGGCGTGATCGGTTATCCAACCGAAACGGTTTACGGACTCGGATGCAATGCCTACGATCAGGCGGCCGTCGAGCGCATTTACGAGCTCAAGGGACGTCCGCGCAATCGGGCACTGATCCTTATTGCCGCCGATTCGATGCAGGTACGCGAGTTGACTGAAAGCATTCCCGACGCCGCGGAAAAACTGATCGACGCGTTTTGGCCGGGGCCGGTGACCATTATTTTCAAAAGCTCGCAATGGCTGAAGGCCAAATGCCCCACCGCCGCCGACACCGTGGCCGTGCGCATTCCCAATTCGCCTTTGTGTCTCGAGTTGATCAAGCAGTGCGGTTTCCCCATGGTGTCGACCAGCGCCAACCTCAGCGGCCGGCCGCCGGCAACGACGGCCGAACAGGTTGCGGAGATTTTCGGCGACCGATTGGATTTGATCATCGACGGCGGCCCTTCGCCCGAGAGCGTTCCTTCAACGGTTATCGACGCCGTTCACGAGCCGCCGAAAGTGGTGCGGCAGGGCGCCGTCTCCGCTTTGGAAATCCGTTCCATTCTCGATCTCGTTTGAGAGCGGAAAAAGTGCTTGATATTGTAGTATTATCTTTGTAAAATGTTGCGTCAAACGTTATTAAAACAGTTAACTTAACTTAAAGGGGGTACGTATGGCGTACGACAGCAAGGGTACTTTAAATAAGGTGATGCTCATCGGGCGTTTGGGCCAGGACCCTGAAGTTCGGTATACACCCTCCGGCGCCGCCACCGTTACGCTGAGCGTCGCCACCAATACAAGCTACAAAGGGCCGGACGGCAATCCGGTCGAAAACACCGAATGGCACCGGGTCGTATTGTGGCGCCAGCAGGCGGAGACGGCCGGCAAGTTTCTGAAAAAGGGAAGCCGAATTTTCGTCGAAGGTAAACTGGCGACCCGTTCCTGGGATGACAAGGACGGCGTAAAACGGTATTCCACCGAAATCATCGCCGATCATATTCAATTTCTCGATGGGCGGGAAGGGACATCGGTTCCCCCGAGCGACAATCACATCGCCGAACCGAAGCCGGAAGAAGCCGATGATTTGCCGTTCTAAACTTTAGCAGCGTAAATTTAAGGAATCCGAAGCCTGAAGTCGAGGCTTCGGATTTTTTTTAAGCGGGCGGAATCGATTATGGAAACGGATGCTCTTATTCAGTCAGCGGTGCGCGCCAAAGCCAACGCCATAGCCCCGATTTCCCATTTCGCCGTCGGGTCCGCCGTGCTCACCGCCTCCGGCGCCATTTATGACGGCTGCAACATCGAGTCGAGCTCGTTAGGGCTGACGATCTGCGCCGAGCGGGTGGCCATCTTTAAAGCGCTCTCGAGCGGTGAAAAAAACATCGTCGCCGTAGCCGTCGCATCCGACGCCCCGGACATCTGTCCCCCGTGCGGTGCCTGCCGTCAGATTTTGTGGGACTTTGCCCGCGGCGCCATGATTCTGCTGGTTACAAGAAACGGCGCGGTCAAGCGTTTTTCGATTGACGAGCTCTACCCCCATGCCTTTGATCAGGACCTGCTGCCCAATGGTTCAAAATGACCGCCGGACGCTTTTGATCGGAGTCGCCGGCCCTTCCGGTTCGGGCAAAAGCTGTTTCGCCCGAGCGCTGCAGGCGCGGCTGGGCGACGGTGCCGTGATTCTTTCTCAGGATGACTATTACCGCGATCTTGCCCATCTTCCCCTTGCCGATCGGTCTCTGCTCAATTTCGACCACCCGGACGCCGTCGATTTCGAACAACTGACTCTTGACCTCCAAGAGCTGAAGAAGGGAAAAGCGGTCGAGCACCCGCTTTATGATTTCAGCGTGCATACACGGAGGGCGGAGCGGCAGACGATCGGCCCCGCCGAAACGGTCATCGTCGAAGGCATCCTCATTTTGGCCGTCGAAGCCTGTCGACGTCTGTTCGATCTCAGCATTTACATCGATACGTCGCCGGACATTTGCTTTATCCGTCGTCTGCGCCGCGACATGCAGGAGCGCGGGCGCACCGTCGACTCGGTGGTGCGGCAATACCTGGATACCGTTCGGCCGATGTATCTTCAATTCGTCGCGCCGTCGCGACGGCATGCCGACCTGGTTCTTTCCGGCGAGGCAAGCGTCGAAAACGCGGCGGCAGCGGCGCTGGAATGGCTGGAAAAGAAACGTAAAGGAAATCGGTCGTGAAGGCATTTGTCGTGTCTCTGCTTGTCGCGCTTCTTCTCATGTCGTCGGCGGCCTTTTCTGCTGCGGATTCGCTGCTGTGCGTCGGCGCCTTTTGGAGCGAAGCAGAGGCGGCGCAACGCCTGGCGGAATTCGGCCGCAGCTATCAGACGGGCGAAGAATGGTCCCGACGGGCGCGACGGATCCGCGAACTGATCTTGAAGGGCGCCGATCTCGACCCCCTGCCTCCTCGCCGACCCTTGAACCCCATTTATCGCAATCCGCGAAGCTATAACGGGTACTCGGTGGTCAACGTGGCTTTCGAAAGCCTGCCCGGCGTTTTTGTAACCGGCAGCCTCTATCTTCCCGAAAAACGGAAGGACAAAATCGCGGCCGTGCTGTGCCCTCACGGCCATTGGAACGATCCGCAGGATTACGGGCGCTATCGACCGGATATGCAGAAGCGCTGCGCCGTTCCGGCCAAAATGGGTGCCGCGGTATTCAGTTACGACATGGTCGGTTACGGCGAGATGGCCGAATACGGCTGGGTGCATCGACACCCGCAAACGCTGAAACTGCAGCTGTGGAACAGCATGCGCGTCGTCGATTTTCTTCTCTCGCTGCCGGAAGTTGATTCGACGAGGATCGGCATGACCGGCGCGTCGGGCGGCGGCACTCAGACCTTTCTGGCCGCTGCAGTGGACGATCGCATCGCTGCGGCCGCGCCGGTGGTGATGGTCTCGGCTCACTTTTTCGGTGGCTGCGTCTGCGAAAGCGGCATGCCGATTCACCGCGACGCCGAATTTCAAACCAACAACGTCGAAATTGCCGCCTGCACCGCGCCCCGGCCGCTCCTTCTGGTCGCCTGCGGCGGTGATTGGACCAAAAACTCACCCGATGTCGAGTTTCCCTATATTCGACGAGTTTATGACGTGTTGGGCGTTCCCGAAAGGTTCGCCGAAGCTTTTTTAGCGGACGAAGGCCACGACTACGGCTATTCGAAACGCCTGCCGATGTATCGTTTTTTTGCGCGCTTTTTCGCTCTTGACACCACGGCGGTGATGAAAGACGGTGCCGCGGATGAAACCTTTGTAACCGTGGAGCCGCCGGAGGCTTTTCGAGTCTTTGATGCCGAACATCCTCTGCCTCCCCATGCCGTCCGCAACAACGATCAGGTGCGTTGGAAGTAGTGCACGGACGCTGGTTTATAAAGAACGCGAAACCTGGAAGAAAATGAATACGGTTACAAGAAGGAGATTTTCATGCTCAGTATCGTTCCCAACGATATGGGGTGGATCGAAGTCATCTGCGGCCCCATGTTCAGCGGCAAGTCCGAGGAGCTGATCCGACGGCTTCGTCGCGCGGAGATCGCCCGCCAGCGGACGGCGACCTTCAAGCCGCTGATCGACGACCGCTATTCCGCCGAGCATATCGTTTCGCACAGCGCCCAACGGATGCCGTCCATATCGGTGGAATCGACGGCGGAAATCTTGGAGAGGGCTCAGGACGCCCAGGTGGTGGGCATCGATGAGGCGCAATTTTTCGACCTTTCATTGGTCGATGTGTGCCAACAATTGGCCGACGGCGGCAAACGGGTAATCGTCGCCGGATTAGATCAGGATTACCGCGGCAAGCCGTTCGAGCCGATTCCGCAGCTTTTGGCCGTGGCCGAATACATCACCAAAACGTTGGCGATTTGCGTCAAGTGCGGGCGGCCGGCAAGCCGTACGCAGCGCCTGAGCAAGGCCTCGCAGCGTGTTTTGGTCGGCGCCGCGGACTTGTACGAAGCCCGTTGTCGCTTTTGCCATGAGGTTCCACAAGAAGAGTAAAGGGAAAAAGATAGAGGCGCTCTGATGCGATTCATCGGCGTATTGGGTTTGGCGACCATTTTCGGCGTTGCATATTTGTTGTCCGACAACCGGCGGGCCATCCGACCGCGCGTCATTCTTTGGGGTTTTTCGCTTCAGTTGCTGTTCGCCGCCGTTATTCTCAGCCGATCGATCGTTTCCTGGATCGGCATGTTTGCCTTCTTCCTCCTGATTCTCGGCTACCTTTTTCAGGAAAAGCTGCGCACTCCGGGGCGGCAGCGCTTGATCAGAGGGGGGGCGATGCTCCTTGCGGCCGCGGCGATCACTGCGGCGGCCGCCGCATTACAAAAGATCGGCGTCGCAGGCCCGCTGTTCGCCGTAGTTCTGCTATTCTATTTCTTCGCTCTTTTGAAGAAAAAGAGCCCGGCCGCGCGCGCAGCCTTTGCCGTTCTGCTGCTCATCGGTTTGGGAATATTGATCGGCAAGGGCGCTTACGGGGGGGCGGTTTTCGTGCGCCTGGCAACCTATGTCGAGCGCTTCCTGAAACTGACCGACAAAGGCACCGAGTTTCTCTTTGGAAACCTGGCCAAGACGGAGTATTTCACGCCGCAAGGCGGCTGGCCCGGCTTCGGCTTTCAGTTTGCCTTTACCGTATTGCCCACGATCATCTTTTTCAGCGCCTGCATGTCCATTCTCTACTATCTCGGCGTCATGCAGGCGGTGGTCAAAGCAATGGCCGGCTTTATGCGCTGGACGATGGGCACCAGCGGCGCCGAAACCCTCTCCTGCTCGGCCAACGTCTTTGTCGGCCAAACGGAAGCCCCTCTGCTCATCAAGCCTTTTCTTGAGGACATGACCGTTTCGGAGCTGCACGCCGTGATGGTGGGCGGTTTCGGAACGATTGCCGGAGGCGTGCTGGCCGGCTACATCCGCATGGGCATCAACCCGGCGCACCTGATCACCGCCAGCGTAATGGCGGCGCCCGCCTCGTTGGTGATGGCGAAAATGCTGTTGCCGGAGACGCAGCATTCCAAAACCGCAGGAGACGTCGAAATCCCGGACATGAACCGCGCCGACAATCTGCTCGACGCGGCCGCCAGGGGGGTGACCGACGGCCTCAAGCTTGCCGTGAACGTCGGCGCCATGCTGGTGGCCTTTATTTCGCTCATCGCCCTGGTCGATCTTTTTCTCGGCTTCGGAGACAAATGGATCGACGGCCGCTTGTTGAGCGGCGCCTACAATGCCGCCGCCGGTGAATTCAAGGGCGTGTTTCCCGGAAGCTTGAAGGCGCTTTTGGGAACGCTCTTTTCGCCGATCGCCTTTCTCATCGGTGTGCCTTGGAAAGAGGCGCTCGACGTGGGCAATCTGCTGGGCGTCAAAATCGCCGTTAACGAGTTCGTCGGCTATGCGCAACTCAGTGAATTGATCGCCCGGCAGGCCTTGTCGCCGCGCTCGATTATCATCGCCACCTATGCGCTGTGCGGCTTTGCCAACTTTTCTTCCATCGGCATTCAGCTCGGCGGCATCGGCGCCCTCATTCCGGGACGCCGTTCGGAGCTGTCGCGAATTGCCCTGCGCGCCATGATCGGCGGCGCCATGGTGTCCTGGATGACCGCCTCGATCGCCGGGATGCTCATTTAGGAGACTGTTTTGGGGAAGCGTGAGATGACGCTGAAGGAACGGGTCAACGAGTCGCTCGAAGTGGTGCGGCCGTTGATCGGCAGGCCGGGGGTTGCCGTGGTCTTGGGGTCGGGAATGGGCGGCGTCGCCGACATGCTCGAAAAACCGGTGGTGCTGCCGGCGGGCGACATTTCCCACTATCCGCAGTCCACTGTGCCCGGCCACGCCGGCCGCTGGGTGTGCGGCGACCTCAACGGCGTCAGAACGCTGTGCATTCAGGGCCGCGTTCATTACTATGAAGGCTATCCGCTGGATAGAGTCATTTATTATGTCCACCTGCTTGCCGGCTTGGGGGTCAGAAACCTCATTCTCACCACTGCCTGCGGCGGCCTCAATCCGGCCTTCCGCCCGGGCGACTTGATGCTGATCACGGATCTGATCAATTTCGCCTGGAAAAATCCGCTGGTCGGAAGACCGGAAGACCATTTGGGACCGCGTTTCCCAGATATGTCGCGGCCCTTCAACCCGGATTTGTTGAACATCGCCCGCCGCGCCGGAGAACATCACGGAATGCCTTTTCGTGAAGGGGTCTTTTGTTGGGTGACCGGCCCCAACTACGAGACCGCCGCCGAAGTGCGGGCATTGCGCCTGCTCGGCGGCGACGCCGTGTCGATGTCCACGGCGCCGGAAGTCATTGCCGCCGTACAGCGACGGCTGCGCGTGCTGGGCATCGCCTTGATTACCAACTTGGCCACCGGTCTTTCTTCGGCGCCGCTTACGCACGCGGATGTAACCGAGGCGGCGAACGCCGCGGGACGCCGCCTTCAGCACCTGTTGTCCGAAATAATCGCCGGCATCGCACTGTTTGACCGACAACAAACGCAGAGGAGCGGGCGACATGTTGAAGGACATCATTAAGGCGGCACGGGGCGAAAGGGAGGTTGATCTCTTACTCAAGAACGCGCGCGTCGTCAACGTTTTTTCGGCCGAAGTGGTGCAAACCGACGTAGCGGTGTTGGGAGACACCATCGTCGGCCTGGGTGGCGGCTACGAAGCCCGAGAAGTCGTAGATTTGGGCGGTCACTATCTTTCTCCTGGTTTTATCGACGCTCACGTGCACATCGAGAGCTCGATGGTCGAGGTGCCGCAGTTCACCCGTGCGGTTCTGCCGCTGGGCACCACCTCGGTGATCGCCGACCCGCACGAAATTGCCAACGTGCTGGGTTACGAAGGCATCCGCTACATGATGGAATCCAGCAAGTACAACCCCCTCAACGTCTTTTTTACGCTCTCCTCCTGCGTTCCTTCTTCGCCTTTGGAAACGGCCGGTTCTGAACTGCGCGCCTTTGATCTCTTTCCTTTTCTGCGCGAAAGATGGGTTGTGGGGCTGGCGGAAATGATGAACTTTCCCGGCGTTTTGGCGGCCGACCCGGACGTGCTTGACAAGCTGCGCATCGTCGACGGCAAGCGCATCGACGGTCATGCGCCGGGGCTGAGCGGCCGCGATCTGAACGCCTACATTGCCGCGGGCGTTCAGTCCGATCACGAATGCACGACCGTTGAAGAGGCGCGTGAAAAGCTGCGGCTGGGCATGTTCATCATGATCCGCGAAGGAACGTGCACCAAGAATCTGCATGACCTGCTGCCGCTGGTAACGCCCGAAAACGAGCGCCGCATCATGTTCTGCACCGACGACCGTCATCCCAACGATATCCTGGAAGAAGGGCACATCAACTTTATCGTCCGCTCGGCGATCGCCGCCGGACTGCCGCCGATCACGGCCTTCCGTATGGCGACCCTCAATACGGCCGAATATTTCGGCTTGAGCCGCTTGGGAGCTGTTGCGCCGGGCAGAATTGCCGATCTGGTGGTGTTCGACGATTTTTCCGATCTCAATGTTCTGCGCGTCTACAAAAGCGGCCGCCTCGCCGCTGCCGACGGCCGTATGATTCTCGAAACGCCGGTGCGGCCGAAAACCGGTCTTCGCAGCTCGGTCAACATCCGCTGGCTGGAGGGGGGCGAATTCCGCATTGCGGCGCGCGGTCGAAAGGCGCGCGTCATTGAGGTGGTTCCCGATCAGATCATCACCCGAGCTGCCGTAGAGGAAGTCAAAGTTAAAGACGGCGAAGTGGTTTCGGATACCGAGCGGGACATCCTCAAGCTGTTTGTGTTGGAACGGCATCGGGCTTCGGGCAACATCGGCTGCGGCCTCATTCGCGGTTTCGGCCTGCGCCGCGGCGCCATTGCTTCCTCCATCGCTCACGACAGCCACAACCTCATCGTCGTCGGCGTGAGCGACGAAGATATTTTCAAGGCGGTGCGCACGGTCAACAAGTTGGGCGGCGGCATTGTGGTGGCCGCCGACGGCGAGGTCAAGGCGGCGGTCGAGCTTCCCATCGCGGGGTTGATGTCCAACCAGCCCCTGGAAACGGTAAGCGAGCAGATGAAGCACCTGACCCGCGTCGCCCGTGAGCTCGGCGTCCGCCTTAAAGATCCGACCATGACCCTCTCGTTCATGGCCCTGCCCGTCATTCCCGAGCTCAAACTGACCGATCTCGGCCTCGTCGACGTGGGGCAGTTCAAACACGTCGACCTGTTCATTGAGTGATTTGGTTCAAAAAGGAGATGTTCATGTCCATTTTTTCCGGAACGTGGCTGTTGGTTCTGCTGGTCGCTGCTTCTCTGCAGGGCGCCGACGACTATGCGGCCGGCATCGAGGCGTGGCGAAAACAGCGCCTGGATAACCTTCGTCGCCCCGACGGCTGGCTCAGCCTTGTCGGCCTCTTTTGGTTGAAGGAAGGTGACAACCGTTTCGGCGGCGACCCGAGCAACGACATCGTTTTTCCCGGCGACAAAGCCGATCCTTTCATCGGCGTTCTGACGCTGAAGCAAGGCACCGTTACGATCACGGTGAACCACGGCGTCGACGTTCGCTGCCACGGCGAGCGCGTCGGCACCCTGCATCTCGCCGCCGATGATGCCGACCCCACGATTCTTAGCCATCGAACGCTTCTTTGGTACATCGTTAAGCGCGGCGAACGCTACGGCGTGCGCTTGAAAGACACCGAAAGCGAGCTGTTGCGCACCTTCAAAGGGTTGGATTATTTTCCCATCGACAGGCAATGGGCGCTCTCGGCGCGTTTCGAAGCGGCCGAAAAGGGACGAACTCTGGCGATCACCAACGCTCTCGGTCAGGTTACCCAAGAATCGAGTCCCGGCGCCGTGATTTTTGCTTATGAGGGGCGTGACTACCGCCTCGACGTCGTCGGAGAATCCGGCAACGAATACTTTATCGTCTTCGGCGACCGCACCAACGGCGAAGAGACCTACGGAGGCGGACGGTTTCTGTACATTCCCAAGGCGGATGCCGAAGGTCGAACCGTCGTGGATTTCAACAAGGCTTATAATCCCCCCTGCGTCTTTACGCCGTACGCCACTTGTCCTTTGCCGCCGCAGCAGAATGTTCTTCCCTTCAAGGTCACGGCCGGTGAAAAAATGTACGGTTCGGCACACCATTGAGGGCCCGCCGCTGTTTATTGTTTGCATCTTTATCGAGGGGTGAGATGTATGCGGAATGCGGCGATTCAACGTCTAACAGCCGAAATAAAATGAGAAAACCCATGACAAGGCGTCTGATTTGGAAAGCAACGGTTGTGATCGCCGGCGTTCTGCTGCTTGCGGCCTGTGAAATCGATCACGGACTGGGCATCAGCAAATCCCACATTCGCGGCCGTGTCATTCTGCCCGACATGTCGATGCGGCCCGATTATTTCGAGGCAGTCCGCATCGTTGCGTTGACAAAGACGCTGGACGCGGAAGACCTTTCCCTGAGCGACGCCGTCTTTTCCAACACCTCGGTCGATCTCAGCAAATCCGAGCCGACCTACGATCTTCCGGCGCCGCTGTCCAAGTACGAATTCATCGGCGCGGTGTGGAAAAAACGCAACGAGCCGTGGAATTACCGTCGCATCTTTGGTTTTTACGGCTTTGATCCGGACAGCTTCAAGTTCGAACACAAGACTGTATATTTGACCAAAGAGTCGCCCGTTGCCGAAGGGATCGACATCGTCTGCGACTGGATTCTGGTAACGCCTTAGAGGAAGCAGAATGTGCACAAAGTGGGCGGCTGCGGCGGCGTTTTTCGTCGCCGTCGCATTGCATGCTGAAGGTTCGGGTGAAATTGCCGGTCGCGTGACCGATGCGGCGACCGGTCGGCCGTTGCCGGGCGCCAACGTCATGATCGTCGACACCTTTATCGGCGCCGGTGCCGACGCAAAGGGCAATTTCCGCATCAGCCGCCTGAGCGAAGGGGATTACCTGCTGAAGGCGGCCTACATCGGCTACCGTTCCGAAACCGTCAAGGTTCATGTCGAAGCGCAAAGGACCTCCACGGTGGTTTTTGCGCTCAAACAGACGCCGCTCATCGGTGAACAGGTCGTGGTGACCGGGTCGCGGCAGCCGGAAAGCCTGGATGCCGCCGCCGGCAGCATTCACGTCCTCGGAAAAGATGAGCTGCAGCGGCGCGGAGATTTCCGCATCGACGAGGCGCTCACCCGTCTGCCGGGCGTTACTCTCATCGGCGAGGCGGTCAACATTCGCGGCGGCTCCGGCTACAACCGCCTCGGCGGCAGCCGTACCCTTGTTCTTCTCGACGAAGTGCCGATGCTGACCGGCGACCTCGGCGAGGCCAACTGGAATCTGCTGCCGATTACCGAGGTCGAGCACATCGAGGTTTCGAAGGGAGCGGCGTCGGCCCTGTACGGTTCCGGTGCGCTCAGCGGCGTGGTCAACATCAAAAGCAAAATGCCCAGCTCAGCGGCCACTGTTTCCTTCCGCCAAACAAGCGGCATATATGATCGTCCTTCGGTGCCGCAATGGCGATGGACGGATCGGCTCTTGGCTTATCACAAAAGCGACCTGAGCTTGTCGAAAACCTTCGGGCCGGTCGGTCTGCGTCTGGCGATGACTCGACACGTTTCCGACGGTGATCGGCAGAACGGCGACTTTGAGCGTTGGTATGCAAGCGGCAAGCTTCACGCGCAGCTCGGCGGTCGTTCGACGCTTACGCTCTTTTCCACTTACAGCCGCGAAAGGCGCGGCCTTTTTCTGCAGTGGCTGGAGCAGGATCGAGCCCTCGAGGTGCCGCCCTATGACCGCGGCAAGTCCGTAGCATTGAACGGATACCTCGGTTATGCGGTATTCAATACGCTCTTTTCGCCCGCCTCCTCGCTGAAAATGCGGCTTTCCTATAATCAGCAGTTGGTCGGCATTCCCTTCGACTTGACCGGTGTATTTACGCCGGCCGTCGGTTTGGGCGGCGAAGTCCAGTGGAATTGGAGACCGCAGCGCGCGCACAGCCTGGCCTTGGGGCTGGATTACAAGCATGACACCGTCGAATCCAGCTACTACGGACGCCGCAACGCCGACGGCATTTCACCCTACCTGCAGGAAATTTGGAAGATTTCCGATCTGCTGCAGCTCGATGCCGGCGTTCGCTGGGACAATTACGTTTTGGTCGGCGACTCGGTGGAGACGCAGCTCAGCCCCAAGCTGGGCTTCAGTCTGCAGCCGGTGTCGGGGACCATTATTCACGCTTCCGCCGGCAGGGCTTTTCGTGCTGCAACCGTGGTCGAGCGCTTTCTTCAGGCCGGCTCTTCCGATTTTCGCTGGAAGGCGAATCCGTCTTTGATTCCCGAGCGATCGCTGCTTTTGGATTTAGGCCTTCGCCAGAACTTTCAAGACTTTTATTTCGAAGCGACGCTCTTTTCCAACACCTTTGAGAATCTTATCGAACCGACGCTCTTTCCCGATTTGTCGGCCCAGTTCATCAACACGCCGCGCGCCCGCATCGACGGCCTGGAGACGTTGATGCGCGCCGTGCTGTGGGGCGGACGCCTGCAGATCGAGGCGAACGCCGTATGGATGAATCCGCGGGAACTCGATTCGGGAAGGCCGCTGGTCTATCGGCCTCGATTCACCGCGGGCATCGCACCGATGCTCACGCTCGGTCCCTACAGCGTAGAGGCCGACTATCGCTATGTGAGCCGTATCGAACGCGTTTCCGCCTACCCTCTCGACGAGCGCGTGCCCATGAAGCTGCTGGACATCCGTTTCAGCCGTCGCTTCGGCGCCCTTTTCGCCCAGCTTTTGGTGCGCAACGCGCTGAACTATAACTATACGGTTTCCGAACGCGTTCTCGGCGAAATCCGTAACTATGCCGTTGTCGTCGGCGGCAACTTTTAGCAAAGGACATTGAATGAAAGCAGGACGCTTCTTCATGCTTCTCATCGCCTCGGCCGCGATGCTGTCGGCGCAGAATAATACCATCGAGCGCGACTATGTGCCGGTCATCCAAAAAACCGCATTGCCGCCGCTTGCCGGCATGGTCATCAGCGAATGGCGCGCCTACCGCTACGATGCGCGGACCGACCAATGGAGCGCCGTTCCTTTCCAGATCGATGAACTGGACAGCCGCGGACGGTGGGAAAAGTTCTCAAACGACACCACCGACGTCGACGACGAGCTGGTGTTTATGCCGAAAAGTTTGGGCGACCGCGCCGGTGCGTCGCAATGGCTTCTCAGCGAAACGGCGCGCCGCGCGCCGCGCATCGAGCTCGAATTCGTCGACCCCTTGGCGACAGACCGCAAAGGATGGCTTTATCTTTATCGCGCCGACGGATCTGAACCCCCGCTGCCGTCGCTCTTTTCTTACGCCGCAGGCCCGGACGGCATGCCGGCCGCCGACACCGTGATGACGCCGACCTTTCACCTCGGCCGCAACCACAACGGCTGGATGGACTATTTGACCATCGGCAATAACAAAGTCGATTTGATCGATCGCTTCAAACTAAGGCTGGCGGGCAAAATGTTCTTCGGCCCCTCCTACGACATCAATGAAGACTATGTGGAAGCCAAAACCGGCGACAACGTCGTCTTTTTTATCCCCGGGCCGGTGCGCGCCCTTCACATCATCAAAGCGTCGTTTCTTTTGGAAAAGCTCAAGCTGCCGCTGATGCCAAAGCGCTCGACTTTTGACTATTACTACCAGTATTTTCCACATTCCTTCAAGATCTCTGCGGAAACCGACCTGGACGCTTCGCTGTTGGCCATTTTCGGCGTTCAGCTCATGCGGCAATCCTTGGACTTTAGCGATCAAGCAACGGGCATGCGGGTCTATTCGCCTTTTAACCGCGAAGGGCTTTTGATCGACGGCCGAGCCGACCAACCGGTGGAAACGGTCTCGGGCGGTGTGGAAAACAACTGGGTCATGGTCTCCGGCGCTCAGGGAACCGTGCTGCTGATCTTTGAGATTTCGCCGATGAAGAATTCCAAACGGCTCTTTTATCTCCACGATAAAGCGGAAGGCGGGTCGGCAGACGGAACCATGGACACCGGCGACGGTCGCTCCTACGGCGACATGGGGTTGATGGTCAAGGCGACCGGCAGCGCCTTGATCTCCGACCGGCTGACCGTCAATTACAAGGGATACTTTGTCGACCGGCCGAACCTCGATGCTGAGTTCGGTGAACAGATCGTGCGCTGGGATTTGAATCCTCTGACGATGAGCGTTCGCGAGCAGTTCTATTTGCCGAGCGCCTCTAAGAAACGACGGGTTATGCCAGATCTCTTTAAACTGTTGCCGGCGACACCAAATCCCTATAACCCGCGAAAGCAATCTTCGGTGCATTTTCCCTTCCATGCGGCGCCCGGCCGGTACGAGATGAAGCTTTATGATTTAATGGGACGTGAGGTGGCCTCCTTTCCCGCCTTTGCCGCCGAAGACGGGCACGGCGAAGTGCTGTGGGACGGTGTGGTCGAAGGAGGCGGACCATTGACGCCCGGCGTCTATTTTCTTCAACTGCGGAGCGGACTTTATCTGCAAACGCAGAGACTGATCGTTCATTAGCGTCATCCTTTTGCCGCGTTCAATTCCGCCGCGGCAGGAATTTCGTGAGACGGTGGGGCGTTGAGCGTATCGCCGAGCCGAGAGCGTGGAAGTGATGAGCGCATCGGCAAAAGGAACTTTTGCCGAAAAAAATTACAGACTCGGCTGAAAGAGCGAGAGTGGACGGCGGTGCAAAAAGGGAGTGATGTCATGCAAAGATTTAACAGATCGACGGTGCTTTTTCTCTTTACGGCGGCGATGTGCCTCGGCGCCTCGCTGATCGAAGAGAGGCCGTACGAGCCGGTCGTCTTGAAGGGCGGCGTTTTAGCCCAGTTCTACAACGTACCGGTGGACGAAATTTATCTCTATGCCTACGATGTCGGCGAAGGGCGGCTCAAAGTCATCCCCTTTCAAATCGACGAAAAGATCTTGACCGAGGATCTTTTCAGTCCCGGAAAAGTGCGGCACTATTACGCCAACCCCGCGGCGTGGGTTCGCGGCAGGCAGCAGCCCATTTTGGACGACGGCGTGCTGGATGAAGATGATGAACTGGTTTTTCTCGTGCGCGACCTGGGGCCTGAGGCACCGAAAGAAGCCTGGAGAGACATCGACGTGAAGGACGGCCTGAGACGAACCCTGGCGGTGCGCGACCCCAACGACCGTGAAAAGATCGCATTCGGCTATCTGGTGCGGTCCACGGTGAAAAAAGAGATTCCCGCGCCGTATCGTTTCACTTATGACATCGAAAACGATGTGGTCGGCAATTCGGTCTATTCGGTGCGCATGGCGCGGCCGAGCGGCCTGATCGAGGACATTCGCTTTTTCTCGCCCTACGGTACCGGCGTCGACATCTTTGACACGCAAAAGATTCGGCTCATCGGCATCGTCGATCTCGGCATGATTTCGCTGACGCCGGGCCTCAACAACCAACCGGCGCTCAACGATCGCGACAATTTTCATGTTTTCCCCCCCCACGATCCCGATCAAGGTTATCTCAACGTTACGCCCAAACCCGTTGTGCGCCTCAGCCGCGAGGTGCGTCAAACCATTCGCGTGGGAGAGCTGACCCTCAACGACGTGGCTTTTTATGTCAACACCAAGTTCTTCCCTTTCAGCGGCAGTTTGGAAGGAGGCGGCAGCCTAGACCCCCAAAAGCTGCGCGAGCTCTTCCCCGATCCGGACGATATTTTCATCAATTTCGATCTGGTGCGCCAATCGTGGGATTTCAACGAGAACGCGGCCGGCATGAAGTTCTATAACCCCAATAACAACGGCATCCTCATCGACGGCGTGCCGGATGCGGGCGTAAACAAGAAGTTGAACAGCACCGGCGTCGTTCGCGAGTGGATCATGGTCAGCGGCGAACAGGGAACCTTCTTTTCCTATTTGATGATCGAAGACACCACATATCGAAAGATCGAGCTCTATTATCACGACAGCGCCGTCGGCGGCCAGGATGATCAGAGCGTTGTTCCCGGCGGCGACACCGGCGACGGCAAGTCTTACGGCGACAACGGCCTCAAAATCCTCAACAGCCAAAGCCTGCAGCTTGGGTTTGTCGCTTATTTTGTCGAAAAGAACAAGGATCGATCGCTTGCCGAACGGTTGGCCTACGATGTGGAAAATCCGGTGATTGCCAATTGGTATCCGGTAAAGGCGGAAGAGAGAAGCGACATTGCACCGGCCGCTTTCGAGCTGCTGCCGGCCTATCCCAATCCTTTCAACGGCGCTACGGTGATCCGCTACAGACTGGAACGAAAGACGACGATGACGTTGGAAGTGGTCGATCTTCAGGGACGGCGCGTCGCCCTTCTTAAAGAAGGCCCGGAAGAAGAAGGGATGCACGAGGTCATGTGGGACGGCAGGACGACCGAGGGCGAAACGGCGGCGAGCGGAATTTACTTTTGCCGTTTGAACGCGGGTGAAAGCGTCGCTGCTCAAAAACTGCTCTTGATTCGGTGACAGAGGGACGTCTTTCGACAAAAAAAGGTGTGCCTATGAAAATGAAAGTTGCTTTCCGGACGGGGCTGCTGGTCGGTGCCGCGGCTTTCGTCTTTTGCAATGTCGACCACGGACTGGCGCCGTTGCCCGGCACGCTCAACCTCACCGTCTACTTCCGCAACACGCCGCCGAAGGATACTCAAGGCATTTATTTGATGGTGGCGCCCAAGTTTCCCCCTCATGCGATTAATGAGGTCTATCACAGTCCCAACAGCCTGCCGATCGATCAGGACACCGTGCGTCATCAACTGGCGTTGCCTTACGGTCATTACGACGCCCTGGCGCTGTGGTGGTACAGCAAGAACGTCGAGAGCAATCTGGCCGACGTGTTGGCGATTCCGATCGATATGACCACCGGCCTCAAGCCGCTGGGCTTCGACATTACGCCCGAGCAGCCGGTTGTGAACATCGAGCTGATCGCCAACTGGTCGAAGGTGGACCGCGACGCCGCCATCGAAGGGACCGTGCGTTTCAGCGGGCCGTTTCCCGAAAACACCAATATCGTCGCCGTTGCCGCTTTCAAAAGCAAGCCGACGGGTGATCTCGATTATCTCATTCAGCTCAAGTCGCTCGATTTCAGCATTAAAATGAACCAGAACCCCTATCGCTATCGGTTGCCGGTGCGCAGCGGCAGTGTGGGGTACGTCGCCGTTTTCTGGCTGCCGGAGCACGCAGGACTCAACGAGTTTTCGATCGCCGGCGAGTACCTGAACCCCGACGATTCGACGCGTCTTGGTTCGCTGCGCCTCAAGCCGGGTGAAACGGCCAAGAATGTCGACATCTATGTCGACTGGTCCAAGCTCAAACGGCTGTAGAAAGCGGTTCAAAGCGGAGAGTGTTCGAATGAAGAAGCAAATCGCCGCCTTTTTGTTCCTGGCCGCGCTGCTGAGGGCGGAGCCGAGCGGTTCCATTGCCGGCAAGGTGACCGATTCACAAAGCGGACAGCCGTTGCCGGGAGCCAACGTCGTCGTGGTCGGCAGCATTTACGGCGCAAGCGCCGACGCCGACGGCCGATTTATCATCCCCAAGCTGCCGCCGGGCCTCTATTCGCTGCGCGTTTCGATGATGGGTTACAAGTCGGCCGCTGTAAACGACGTGCGGGTGCAGATCGACCGCGAGACGCAAGTGACGGTCAAGCTTGAAGAAACCTTTATCGAAATGGATCCTGTGGTGGTCATTGCCGGCAAGAGCAAGCAGCGCCTGGACGAGGCGAATGTGTCGATTTCGGTGGTGACGGCGCGCGACATCGAGCGGCGCAACGCTGTCGACATTCGCGAGGCCCTGGAGACGGCGCCCGGCATTAACTTTATCGGCGATCAGATCAACATCCGCGGCTCAACCGGCTATACGTTCGGCGCCGGCAACAAGGTGCTGCTCCTGCTCGACGGCGTGCCGGTTTACGCCGGCGACACCGGCCAGTTCAACTGGGACATGCTGCCGCCGCCGGACATCGAGCAGATCGAGGTGCTCAAAGGCGCCGGTTCCACGCTGTGGGGAGCCTCGGCGCTGGGCGGGGTGGTCAACGTCATTACCAAGGACCCGCTGCCGGAGGGGCGCCTGCTCTATTCCTTCAGCGCGGGCAAGTACGACAAGCCGTATTACAAAGAATGGTATTGGACCGACCATTCGCGCCTGTGGTACAACCGCAGCGACGTCAGCTACGGCCGCCGCTTCGGCCCTTTCGGCATGCGGCTCTCGGCCGGACGAATGGAGACGACCGGCTATCATCAGCTTGGCGACGCTCTGAAATACAATCTGACGGCCAAGCTCGATTATCGCTTTGCGGGCGGCATCAAATGGACCGGCTATGCCGCCTACAGTTACATCGACCGGGGATTCTTTGTGCAGTGGAAAGGGCAGAACGATCCCTATGAAGTCGATCCGAAGAATTTGAACAACTATGCGCAGACCAATCAGCTCAACACCTATATGAAGCTGGCGGTGCCGCTGTCGTCCGTTTTCGGCATGAGCTTCAGGGCTTCGTTCATTCGCACCTTGATGGGCAACGATTTCGGCAGCAGCGCCGATTTCAATCCGGCCATCGGGCAAGGAGTCGAAGGCCAGGCGGATTGGATTCCTCATCCCGCGCACACCTTTACCTTCGGCGTTCAATATCAATTGGACGCCGGCAGCACCAAGTATTTCGGCGATCATCGCGGCTCGTTCATCGGCCCCTATGTGCAGAATGAGTGGCGCATGCGGAGGAATCTGCGCTTGACCACCGGCGTGCGCTACGACCGCTATCAACTGCACGGCGGCCGGCGCGAGGATTTGTGGAGCCCGCGCATCGGCTTGAACTGGCAGCCGTGGGCGAGCACCAGTCTGCGCGCTTCGGCGGGCAGCGGTTTTCGCGCCGCCACCATCATCGAGCGGTTTCTTGAGCTGACGATCATGAACTTTAAGATCAAGGCGAATCCGAACCTGAAGGCGGAATCCTGCTGGGCTTACGACGTAGGCGTACGGCAATACATCACGGAAAACTGGAACATCGACATCGCTGCTTTCCACAACCGTTACGACCACCTCATCGAGGCGCACCTCGACCTCATTCGCGGTCAAATCCAGTTCCGCAACATTGCCGATGCGATCATCGAGGGCATCGAGATGACCACGAATTGGAGCAGCTCCTTTCGGGCGTTGGGCTTGACCGTAACGCCGGGGCTCACTTTGAGCGGAACGTGGATGGATCACGAAGATTTGAAATGGCACGAGCCCCTTACCTATCGTCCCAAGACCCTTTTTACCGGCAAGGCGTCGCTCAAGATCAATCGCCTTCAGATGCAGCTTGATTATCGTTACGCGAGCAGAATCGATGAGGTCAAGGTCTACCCCATCAACGATCGCGTGCCGATGAAATTTTGGGATCTGCGGGCGTCTTACGAGTTCGGCCGCGCCTCGTTGATGCTCGGCGTCAACAATTTGCTTCAGTACAACTATGCGCCCATGGAAAGCAACCTGATGCCGCCGCGAACCTTTACGGCAGGGTTGAAAGGGGAGTTTTAAGGGGATTGGCAGCGTCATGCCGCACACGCTCAGTGTGCGGCATGAGCCTCGCTTACAATGTTTCCAGAACCTTCTTGATTCTCACCAGCGCCCAGTCCAGTTCCTTCTTTTTGATCACCAGGGGCGGCGCAAATCGGATCACGCTGTCGTGCGTTTCCTTACACAAGAGTCCTTCCTGAGCCAGCGCTTCGCAGAAGCGACGCGCGCCGCCTGCTTCCGGCTTGAGTTCAACGCCCAACAGCAGTCCCATACCGCGAATCTCTTTGATGTTTCTTTTGTCGATGCGCTCGAGCTCTTGACGAAAATAGTTCCCCAGCTTTTCGGCGCGCTGCGGCAATTTTTCGTCGATCAGAACCTTCAGCGCTTCGCGGGCTACGGCACAGGCCAACGGATTGCCGCCGAACGTGCTGCCGTGATCGCCGGGTCGAAAGACGTCCATCACTTCGCGGCGGGCCAAAAAGGCGGAGACCGGGTAAAAGCCGCCGCTCAGCGCTTTGCCGATGACGAGGCCGTCCGGGGCGACGTTTTCGTATTCATAAGCGAAAAGTCGGCCGCAACGGCCCAGGCCGCTCTGTATTTCATCGAGCAGAAGCAGCACATTCTGCTCACGGCAAACGGTTTCCACCGCTTTCAAGTAGCCTCTCGGCGGCACATTGATGCCGCCTTCCCCTTGGATCGGCTCGATGAGTACGGCGGCGGTGTTGGGCGTCACGGCGCGGCGCAGCGCCTCGGCGTCGCCGTAGGGCACGATGACAAAGCCGGGAGTTAGGGGGCCGAATCCTTCCTTGTACTGTGCTTCGGTGGAAAAGCTGATGATGGTGGTGGTGCGGCCGTGAAAGTTGTTCTCGGCCACGATGATTTCGGCGGCGTCGGCGGGCACGCCTTTTACGGTGTAGGCCCACTTGCGCGCCGCCTTGATGGCGGTTTCCACCGCTTCGGCGCCGCTGTTCATCGGCAGAACGCGGTCAAAGCCGGTCAGCCGGCACAGATCACGGCAAAGGAGCGGCAGTTGGTCGTTGCGGAAGGCCCGGGAGGTCAGCGTGAGGCGCTTCAACTGCTTTTTCATCGCCTTCACCAGCCGGGGATGGCAATGTCCTTGGTTCACGGCCGAATAGGCGCTGAGGAAGTCAAGGTAGCGCCTGCCTTCGACGTCGGTCAGCCAAACACCGCGCCCGCGCTGAAGAACAACGTCGAGAGGGTGGTAGTTGTGGGCGCCGTAGGCTTCTTCCAGTTCGATGTAGCTTCTCGTTTTCATAGAGGACCCTCGCTTTCGCTTGACGGGCAACATACGAAAAGGGCTTCAGAAAAGCAAGGTCTTCTCCGCGCCGGCGCTCCTTTGTTTTTTTTATAGAATTGCGTACATTCCAGCCAAATTCGAGAAAGGAGAAACACGCTTGAGAGTTTTGTCCGGCATTCAGCCTTCGGGCGCATTGCATTTAGGCAACTATTTCGCCATGATGAAGCGCATGATCGAGTATCAGGAGCACCATGAGCTCTTTTGCTTCATCGTCAACTACCACGCCTTGACCACGGTGCAGGACGCCGAACTGCTGCGGAAAAACACCTTCGAGGCCTGCGCCGATTTTCTGGCCCTCGGCATCGATCCCGAGAAAAGCTATTTCTACGTCCAGGCGGACATCCCCGAAGTGACCGAGCTGATGTGGATTCTTTCCAACGTAACGGAAATGGGGCTTTTACAGCGTGCCCATTCGTACAAAGACAAGCTCGCCAAGGGCATCGAGCCGAATCACGGCTTGTTTGCCTATCCGGTGCTGATGGCCGCCGACATTCTGCTTTACGGTGCCGAACTGGTGCCGGTGGGCAAGGATCAGAAACAGCACCTGGAAATGACCCGCGACATTGCGCAAAAATTCAACTATCGCTTCGGCGAAACCTTTGTCATTCCCGAGGCCGACATTCAGGAAGATCTGTCCGTCATTCCCGGCGTGGACGGCCAAAAGATGAGCAAGTCTTACGGCAACACCATCGAGCTTTTCGCCCCCAAAGAAGAGCTGCGGCGCAAAGTCATGTCGATCGTTACCGATGCCCGCGCCGTGAACGAGCCGAAGGACCCTGATCACTGCACGCTGTTCGCCATCACTTCTCTCTTTTTGGACAAAGAGGGGCGAGAAGAGCTGCGCGAGCGCTACCTCAAGCCCGGCCTCAAGTACAGCGAGGTGAAGAAGGAGCTGGTGGAGCTCATTTGGAACTATTTCGAGCCCTACCGCGAAAAGCGCGAGCGCCTGATCAACGACCCCCACTATCTGCACGACGTGATGCGCGAAGGCGCCAAAAAGACGAGGGTCATTGCCCGAAGCTATTTGGAAAAAGCCCGGCGCGCCGTGGGATTGGACTATTAGGCCCGTCCATGATCATTCGCGCTCTGTTTTTCGATTTCGACGGCGTTTTTGCCGACACCCTTCCCGACCATTTGGCGGCGTGGGAAGAAGTGTTGAAGGATGAGCTCGGCGTGCCCCTGGTGCGCTCGGCCGTTCTGTTGAATGAAGGACGGCCGGTTAAGGAAATCGCGCAAGCGGTGCTTCGAGCGGCGGGCGTAACGGAGGGGGTTGACCTCGAACGGTTGATCGAGCTGAAGAACCGCCGCTTTCGTGAACGTCAGCGGGCTGCGATCTGGCCGCAGAATCTGCGCATCATGGAAGAGGCTGCGCGGCGCGACGTCGCCGTGGGGCTGGTTACCGGCACCAAGCACGAAAACCTCAAGGCGGTGATTCCCGAGGCTGTCCTGGCCGCGTTCAGCGTCGTCATCGGCGACGGCGATGCCGCACGAGGAAAGCCGGCGCCCGATCCTTATTTGACCGCTGCGGAGCGCTTGAGGGTCGAACCGAGCCGATGCGTGGTGGTGGAAAACGCGCCCGCTGGCATCAGCGCCGCCAAAGCCGCGGGCATGTTCTGCGTCGCTTTGACCACCACGTTGACGGAGGAACATTTGCTCCAAGCCGACGTTATACTCCGCACCCATGACGAATTGGCTGCCTGGTTCGAAAGTCAAACGGCATGACGGCGAGGAGGTCTGCTGAGATGCTTTATTTCGGGGGTAATCGGCCGTGCAAGGTTGCACGGGGTCGTTGCTCCCTTGAGGAGGTTTCATGAAACATCGGCGGTTGACACCGCTCATTCTGTTCCTGCTTCTTGCCGCCTGCACACGTGAACTGCCGCCCGCCTTGAACGAGGACGGACCGCTCCGACTGCAGCCGCACACGATTCCTTCGATCATCAACCCCGGCGGCGTCTATACGGCGGCCGTACGTTTGCTCGGCGGTAAAGCGGATTCGGTTCGGTTGACAATCCTCGGGAAAGATCAATCCCCGCTGATGACGCTGGGTTTGTTCGATGACGGCGGGGCGGTCCGCCGCGATTCCGGCGATCAGGTCGCCTTTGACGGCATTTACACCGGCACCTTTCAGTGGACGGCGGCTGCCGCCGGCGAGGTTGACTGGAAATTCGAAGCCGTCGACCGGCGCGGCATTGCTGCGGAACCGTTGCTGCTCTCGGTGCCGATCATCAAGAACAGCCCGCCGCAGCTTCTTGCCGTGGAAGCGCCCGACTCGCTGCCGAGCGGCTTTGCCGGCACCCTGCGCTTTTCCGCTTCCGTTTCGGATTCGAACGGCCGAGAAGACGTTCTTTACGTCCGTTGCACCGGCTCGCGCACCGGTGCCGCCTCGTTTGTCGTTGACCTTTTGCCGGAACCAGAGGACGACCGTTTCGGCCTGCTCGTCGACCGTACCTTTGCCGTCGCCAAAAAGGGCGACTATTCGCTTCTCTTTCAGGCCGTCGACCGCTCGGGCGCGCGGAGCAACGCGATCGAGCGCCGTCTTTTCATCGGCAATAATTCGCCGCGGCTCGTCGAGTTCAGCCATGTCGATTCCGTCGCTCTGCCGCCGGTCGGCATGATGACGGCCTTCCTCATCGCCGTTCGCGTGGAGGACGATCAAACGCTCGCCGATGTCAAGTCGGTCCAAATGGAGTGGAAAAAGCCCGACGGAACCTATTCGAAAAACAGCCCCTTTACGCTTTTCGACAACGGTCTGCCGTGGAACGAAGATTTTACCGGCTGGGACGACGGCTGGCGCGGCGACAAAACGGCCGGCGACGGCGTTTATTCGATTACCGCCATTTTCGATCCTTCACAACCGCTCGGCGACTATGAATTGACCTTTTGGGCCGAAGACTTGGCGGGAAACGTCAGCAGCCGTGAGACACGAATCGTTACCCTTTATGCGAAAACCTCGCTGCAAAAGACATCTCTGCCGTTGCGCCGGCATCCTTTCGAGGGAAAATAGATGAAGATTCTACTGATTCTGCTGAGCTGCAGCGTCTGCCTGTCGGCCAAGACCATCGATTCCTTTTCACTGAACGGCGGAACACCGGCCCGCGGCCCGGCCGGCAACGGCATTACCGATCTGCAGCGCGGCAGGGACTGCTTGTGGATCGGCAGCGGCGGCGGCCTCAGCCGGCTCGATTTGAACAGCGAAGCCTTTTCAAGCTTTGCCGAGGCCGAACATATGCCGCGCGGCAGCATCTCCGCCGTTTGGGTCAAAGGCGATACGATCTGGATCGCCGCCGCCTCGGACAGCTTTGTGGCCTCGGTTCAGCAGACCCTGCCCTTCGGTACCGGTTTCGCCGTCTCAACCGACAACGGCGAAACGTGGACGTCCTTCAAACAGCCGGGCATCACGCCCATTCAGAACCTTTGCTACGATATTACGGTGGTCGACGGCGTTGTGTGGGGCGCGTGCTTCGGCGGCGGACTGGTCAAATCCGAAGATTGGGGCAAAACCTGGAAGCAAACCGCGCCGGACACCCTTGTTTTCGACCCCAACGCCTATCTTAACCATCGCGTTTTTTCTCTGCTCAACGCCGACGGTGTGCTGTGGGTCGGCACCGCCGGCGGCGTCAACAAGTCGCCGGACAACGGCCGAACATGGGTCAATTTCAACGCCCGCAATCAGGCGCAGGCCATCTCGGGCGATTTTGTCGTCGCCCTGGCGCAGCAAAAGGTCGAAGGCAAGGAAATCATCTGGGCCGCCACCTGGCGGGCAGAAGGACAGAGCGAGTACTATGGCCTTTCGAAAACCGAGGACGGCGGACAAAGCTGGAAGGTCTGTCTGAAGGACATCAAAGTGCAGAACATTGCCGTAGACGGCCGCACGGTCTATGCCGCGACCCACGACGGCCTCTACAAGTCGCCCGACATGGGCGAAAGCTGGTATCGCTTTGCCGACGTGATCGACACTGAGAGCGGCGAGCGGATTTACACGTCCGAGTTCTACTCCTGCTTTGCCGAGAACGGCGTGGTGTGGGTCGGCACGGCCGACGGCATGGCGCGGACGGCCGATAACGGCTTTACTTGGAAGATCTATCGCGCCTTCCGGCCTGCAGGATCCGCCGGCGAGCCGAAGACCTATGCCTACCCCAATCCCTTCTCGCCCAAGCGCCATAATCAACTGCACGGCGACGGTTATGTGCGGCTCCAGTATTCGGTGCGCCGCGACACCTATGTGACGGTCAAGATCTACGATTTCGCCATGGACCTGGTGGCCGTGGTGTGCAAGGACAAATTCCGCCCGGGCCCGGGCGATTATGCCGAAGTATGGGACGGCAAAAACGAGTACCGCGACGAGGCGGCCAACGGCGTCTATTTTTACCAAGTGACCATCGACGGCGAAGGCACTTTCTGGGGAAAAATTCTGCTGGTCAACTGAGTCGCCGTTTTGGAGAGGTTATGATAAAGCAAACTGTGATGCTCATCCTGCTGCCGGCCGCAATGATCATGGCGGCCGGTGCCGACGGCGGTTACGCGGGCGCTTTTCTGCGTATGGGCTTCGAAGGACGCTCCGCCGCTTTGGGCGACGCCTTTACGGCCGTCCCCGAAGGCGCAACGGCCGGCTTTTACAACCCCGCCGTGCTGCCGCAACTGCCCAACCGCCAAGCGGTGATCGCCTTTTCCTTTCTGCCGCTCGACCGCAGTCTCGATTTTGTCGGAGTCGCCGTGCCGGTGCGCCCTTCGGCCGGCGGCGGCAACCCCATGAACGCCGGGGTCATGCTCGGCTGGCTTCACGCCGGCGTCGACCGCATCGACGGCCGCGACTTTGCCGGCAATCATACTCAGGACTTGAGCAATGCGGAACATGCCTTTATTATGGGGGTCGCCCTCAGCCCCTCGCCGCGCCTCAGCATCGGCTTGGCCGGAAAGGTGCTCTACAACCGCATTCCCGACATCGCCGAACAGGGCGGAGCGCTGACGGCGAGCGGATTCGGCATAGACGTCGGCGTTTTTTTCCGCCTCTTGAACAACCTTACGGCGGGTGCAACGCTGAAAGACAACATGTCCAAATATACCTGGAACACCGACAAGGTATACGAGCGGGGCACATCGACCACCTATCGTTTTCCGCGCCGCTTGCGCATCGGCGCGGCATGGCGAACATGGCAGCAGCGGCTCCTGATTCTCGGCGACATAGAAACCTCGGACAAGCAGAACCCCCGTTTCCATTTCGGCGCCGAGGTTGCTATCCATCCGATGGCCGCATTGCGCCTCGGATGGGATCACGATAACCCCGCCTTCGGCTTCGGCTTGACGGCGCAGCTGTTGGGAAAAACCGCTGCGCTCAACTATGCCTTTTTGCCTAATAGCAATGCTCTGTCACCGGATCACGTGCTCTCTTGGACGATCGATTTTTGAGTCGTTTTCACGACCCCCTTTTTTTGAAAGAAGGACCCATGACCTATAAGCCGCTTTTCGTTTTGCTGATGATCGCCGCTTGCAGCCTGCAGGCAGCCGGTCGAAACGGCCTTGCCGCTCTCAAGATCGGCGCGGGGGCGCGCGCCGCCGCTCAGGGCGAGGCCTTTGTCGCCGCCGCCGACGACGCCTCCGGACTGTTTTGGAACCCCGCCGGCTCCGCCTGGCTGAACGGCGCCGAAGCTCAGTTTACCTTCAACCGCTGGCTTCAGGACATCCGGCACCATACGCTTTCGCTCTGCGCAACGACCCAGTACGGCACTTTCGGCCTCGGTTTGATGCTCAACGCCGTGGACGGCTTTGAACAGCGCACCATTGCCTCGGCTGAGCCCCTGGGTACGTTTTCCGCTCAAACGCTGCGCTTGACGGCCAACTATGCTCGGCGCCTGGATCGAAAAACGTCGCTCGGCATAAACGCCGGTTATATCTATGAGAAAATTTATGTGGAAGACGCCTCGGGCTGGAGCGTCGATCTCGGCGTACGGCGACAACTGCTGAACGATCTCTTTCTGGCTGCAGCCTTTCAGAACATCGGCTCCACCACGCGGATGGCTGCCGAGCGCATACGGCTGCCGCAAACGCTGCGGCTCGGCCTCCGCGGCCGATTGCCGCTGAACGCTTTCCCGCTCTACGTCGGTGCCGAATACGTGCGGGTTTTCGACGAAAGCTCGGGCATCAACCTGGGAGTCGAGGCTTATCCGCTGCCGCACTTGGCTTTGCGGCTCGGCCGACAGACCGGCTGGGAGGACAAAGGATTCAGCGCCGGCTTCGGCGTCGCCGCCGGTCGAATAAAACTGGATTATGCCTATGTTCCTTTCGGACACGATTTGGGCACCTCGCACCGCTTTACCGCAGGCCTGCAACTGTAACGGTCGGCGAGTGCCTATTGCAAAGATGAAGGAATGAACGATATGAAATGGAAGCGAGTCGGTTTTTGGATGTTGACGGCGACGGCGGTTTTGGCGGTGCTGCTCTTCAACCGCTTCGACCGTCGCGACGCTTTTTCCTCGGACAATGTGCGTGAACAGTTGATGCGCTTTCAGGAGGTATTCGCGCTGATCAACGCCGAGTATGTGGAACCGCCGAATCGAGAAAAGCTGATTACCGGCGCCATTAACGGCATGCTGAGCGAGCTCGACCCGCACTCGGTCTATATTCCCAAGTCCGACCTCGAGCGGGTTACCGAGCAGTTCGAAGGTTCGTTTGAAGGGATCGGCATCGAGTTTGTGGTGCTCAACAAGGTGCTGACCGTGGTGGCTCCCATCGTCGGCGGGCCCTCCGAGGCGGTCGGTCTATTGCCCGGCGACCAAATCATCCGCATCGACGGCGTTTCCGCCTACGGCATCACCGAAAGCGAGGTGCTGAAAAAGCTGCGCGGCCCTGCCGGTACGCAGGTCAAGCTGACCATCCGAAGGCCCTCTCAAGAGAGCGAGTTCGAGGTCACCATCACACGCGACAAAATCCCCATCTACAGCGTCATGGCTTCCTTCATGCTCGAAGACGGCAAGACCGGATACATTTATCTCGGCCGCTTCTCACGAACCACCTCGCAGGAAGTCGAAGAGGCGCTGAAAAAGCTGGAAAAACAGGGGATGAAGCAGCTCGTCTTCGATCTGCGGGGCAACTCGGGCGGTTACCTCGATCAGGCGGTCGAAGTGGCGGATAAATTCATCCCCGGCGGCTACAAGATTGTTTATACCAAGGGCCGGCAGCGAAGGTCGGATCAGGACTTTTATTCCACCCACGGGGGAACGCATCCTCTTTTTCCGATGGTCGTGCTCATCGACCACGGTTCGGCCAGTGCTTCCGAAATCGTCGCCGGAGCCGTCCAGGACCTGGATCGCGGGCTGGTGCTGGGGCAGACCAGCTTCGGCAAAGGATTGGTGCAGAGCCAGATTCCGCTCTCCGACGGCGGTGCTCTTCGCTTGACCGTGGCGCGATACTACACCCCCAGCGGCAGACTCATCCAGCGGCCGTATGAAGACGACAACCTCATCGACTATTACAGCGAAGCCTACAGCGACTCGGCCGACACCCGCAAGCCCGATTCCACCAAGCAGTATCTCACGCTCGCCGGGCGTACGGTTTACGGCGGCGGCGGCATAACGCCCGATTCCATTTTGACCCCCGAAAGGATCACGCGCTTTACCAATCGACTCATCAGCAAGCGCCTCTTTTTTGAGTTCGCCGTCGACTGGGCGGCCAAACACCGCGGCGAATACTCCGACTTTAAGCAGTTTAACCGCACTTTTGTTTTCAGCGACGAAATGCTCGCCGCTTTTAAGGAGCTGATGAAAAAGCACGACGTTGAATTCGTCGAAGAAGCTTACAAGAAGGATGCGGAATACATCGCGCTGCTGATCAAGGCAGAGATTGCACGTCAATTGTGGGACAGCGAGCATTACTACATGGTGCGCATTCAGGGCGACAAAGAGGTGCAGAAGGCGGCGGCGCTGATGCCGGAGGCCGAGCGCATTAAAAATCTCCATGCGTGGAAAGGGGAAAGCCGCTGAATCGGCGGCCGGCGGATGGTTGAACCCCCCTATTCGCCGCATAGGCATTTGAAACGATACAAGGCGCGCTTCAGCGGCTGAAAAAGCCGTTGGAAATCGCCTTTTTTTTTAATAAGTTTTGCCGCTTTTGAAAAAAGGCCTATGCCCCGTATCCGCTCGGAGGCATGAGCAGAATAATGTTATCCAAGAAGGACGCTATGAGGGCATTCAAGATAAAAAGAGGATTGAACATTCCCATTGCCGGCGATCCTGAGCAGAAGGTATACGATGCCCCGGCGGTTCGTCGGGCGGCGTTGCTGGGACGCGATTATGTCGGGATGAAGCCGACGTTTGCCGTTAAGGTCGGTGATCGGGTCAAACTCGGCCAAGTACTTTTTGCCGACAAAAAGATGCCCGATGTGCTTTTTACCGCTCCGGGTGCCGGTAAGGTGGCGGCCATTCACCGTGGCGAAAGGCGGGCTCTGATTTCGGTCGTCATCGATCTTGAAGGCGATGAGGCGGAGACCTTTGACGCCGTTTCGTCGGATCGGCTTGGTGTATTGAGCCGCGAACAGGTCAAAGGGCAGCTTTTGGCCTCCGGCTTGTGGACGGCGCTGCGCGCCCGTCCTTTCGGAAAAGTCGCCGATCCCGCCGTTGTGCCGCACTCTATTTTCGTGACGGCGATGGACACCCGTCCGTCGGCGCCGAACGTGGAGGTCATTCTGGCGGGCAACCAAGAGGCCTTTCGCAACGGGCTTGCGGTGCTCTCGCATCTGACCGACGGCAAGGTTTTCGTGTGTCGCGCCCCGAACGCCGCGATACCGGTTCAGGAAAACGAACGCGTCGTCGTTGCCGAGTTTTCGGGGCCGCATCCCGCCGGTCTGCCCGGCACTCACATTCACTTTCTCGATCCGGTAAGTCGGCAAAAGACCGTTTGGTACATCGGCGCCCAGGATGTTGCAGCCGTCGGTCGGCTTTTTACTGAAGGTCGGCTTTATACGGAACGTATTGTGGCGCTCACAGGGCCGGCGGTCAAACGGCCCAGGCTGCTGCGCACGCGGCTGGGCGCTTCGCTGAACGAACTGCTCCAAGGCGAATTGCTCGACGGCAATAATCGCGTCATTTCGGGCTCTGTGCTCGACGGGTTTACTGCTGCCCAAGAAAGCGCCTTTTTAGGACGTTATCATCAACAGATCTCGGTGGTGCGCGAAGGCGGCGAACGTCGTTTTCTCGGCTGGCTGAGTCCGGGAACAGATCTCTTTTCCGTTAAAAACATCGTCGTCTCCAAGCTGCGGCCGCGGAAAAAGTTCGCATTTACTACGGCGCTCAACGGCGGAACGCGCGCCATCGTTCCGATCGGAAGCTATGAAGAGGTGATGCCCCTGGACATTTTGCCGACGCATCTTTTGCGCTCCTTGGCCATCGCCGACGTCGAGCAGGCTGAGCTGCTGGGCTGTTTGGAGCTGGAGGAAGAAGACTTGGCGCTCTGCACCTATGTTTGTCCCTCCAAGATCGACCACGGCCTCAATCTTCGAAACACATTGACTCTTATTGAGAAGGAAGGATAGTGAAGGCGTTAAGACGATTTCTCGATAAGCAGGAAAAGCATTTCACCGAAGGACGGTTGAAGGCGCTTTATCCGCTGTGGGAGGCGATCGACACCTTTGCCTATTCCAGCGGCGCCGTCACTCGTTCCGGCGCCCACATCCGCGACGCCATGGACCTGAAGCGCATGATGATGATGGTTATCTATGCCCTCATCCCCACGGTTTTAATGGCGTTATACAACACCGGCTATCAGGCTAATCTGGCGATTGCCGCCGGTGCCGAAGCGACCTCGTGGCAGGCGCAATTGATCCGTCTCCTGAATATCGGCTTTGATCCGCACAATGTGCTCGCCTGTGCAGTGCACGGCGCCCTCTACTTTCTGCCGGTCTACATTGTCACCTTGGCCGCGGGCGGCTTTTGGGAGGTGCTGTTCGCGGTCGTTCGCCGACATGAAGTGGCCGAGGGCTTTTTCGTTACCAGTCTGCTCTTTCCGTTGATCTTGCCGCCGACGATTCCCTTGTGGCAGGTCGCGCTCGGCATCAGCTTCGGCGTGGTGCTGGGAAAGGAGGTGTTCGGCGGCGTGGGAATGAACATCCTCAATCCGGCATTGACCGGGCGGGCTTTTCTCTTTTTCGCCTATCCGGCGCAGATCTCCGGCGACACCGTTTGGACGGCGGTGGATGCCGTCAGTCGCCCCACCATGCTGGCCCAGTTGGCCGATCCGCTGCTCGATCTGACCTACACCTGGAAGCAGGCTTTTTTCGGACTGATTCCCGGCTCTATGGGCGAAACGTCGACTCTTGCCTGCCTCATTGGAGCGGCTGTTCTCATCATCTCCAAGGTGGGCTCGTGGCGCATCATGCTCAGCGTGGTGCTGGGAATGGTTGCCTCCTCGCTGCTCTTTAATCTCGTCGGCAGCCCCACCAACCCCATGTTTCAGGTTACGCCCTGGCAGCATTTCGTCGTCGGCGGTTTTGCCTTCGGCACCGTGTATATGGCCACCGATCCGGTCAGCGCCGCGGCGACCCGCACGGGACAATGGATCTACGGTCTGCTGATCGGCGTGCTGGTGGTCATGGTGCGCGTCGTCAACCCCGCTTTCCCCGAGGGCATGATGCTGGCGATTCTGTTCATGAACGTCTTTGCACCGATCATCGACCACCTGGTGGTGAACGCTAACATCAAGAGGAGACTCGCGCGTAATGTCGTCCAATGACCGTACATCCAAAATTTTGGCGGTTGCCTTGGGCGTCTGCCTGGTCTGTTCGGTGCTGGTGTCGATCTCGGCCGTTGGCCTGCACGCCCGGCAGGAGCGCAACAAGGAGCTGGATAAAATAAAAAATATCCTCATCGCCGGAGGCCTGCAGACCGAAGGCATCGATGTGTTTCAGGTTTTTCAACAACGTGTCAAGCCGGTCGCCGTGGATCTGCAGAGCGGCCGCATACTTTCTGCGGAAGAATTGCCCGGCGGTTTCGACGCCGTTCGCTTCAACATCAAAGAAGCGGCGGACAGCCGCGAACAGGGGAGGGCCCTGACGCCCGAGCGGGACCTCATCAAAATGCAGCGCATACCCAAAGTCATGCCGATCTATCAAATCACCGATGACGAAGGCCGGCGTTTGCTTGTGCTGCCGATCTACGGTAAGGGGCTGTGGTCGACCATGTACGGCTTTTTGGCCCTGGACGAAGACTTGACGACCGTCCGAGGCCTCACATTTTACGAGCACGGCGAAACGCCGGGATTGGGCGGCGAGGTCGACAATCCCAACTGGAAGGCCAGGTGGCCGGGCAAGAAGGTTTTCGATGAGACGGGGCATATGCTTCTGCAGGTGATCAAGGGAAATGTCGATCCGGCGGATCCTTCGGCGCCTTATCAAGTCGACGGCCTTTCAGGCGCCACTTTGACCACACGAGGCCTCGACGCCATGATCCGTTTCTGGCTCGGCGATGACGGTTACGGCCCTTTTCTGCGACGTATGAAGGAGGAGCTGCAACATGAAAGCTAAAAAGCTGCTCTTCGACCCGATTTTCAACAACAACCCCATCGGCCTGCAAATGCTGGGCATCTGCTCGGCGCTGGCGGTCACCTCCAAGCTGGAAACGGCTACGGTCATGGCCTTGTCCGTAACGCTGGTTGTCGGCTTTTCGAATCTGGCCGTCAGTCTGGTGCGCAATCACGTGGCGAGCAGCATCCGCATTCTGGTGGAAATGACCATTATCGCCTCCTTGGTCATCGTTGCCGATCAGTTGATCAAGGCCTATGCCTTCGACATCAGCAAGCAGCTCTCGGTGTATGTCGGCCTGATCATCACCAACTGCATCGTGCTCGGGCGTGCCGAGGCGTTTGCGCTCAAGAATCCGCCGCTGCCCAGTTTTCTCGACGGCATCGGCAACGGGCTCGGCTACAGCTTTGTGCTGCTGGCCGTCGCCTTTATTCGCGAGCTCTTCGGCGCCGGCAAGCTCTTCGGGCACCAAATCCTGCCGCTCTATACCGAAGGCGGCTGGTATGTGCCCAACGGCCTTCTGGTTCTGCCGCCCAGCGCCTTTTTCCTTATCGGCTTTTTCATCTGGATCGTTCGAACCTTCAAGCCCGAGCAAGTGGAAGAGGAATAACCCATGTTCGAATACTATCTCAACATGTTCATCAAAGCCGTTTTTGTGGAGAACATGGCGTTGGCGTTTTTCCTCGGCATGTGCTCCTTTCTGGCGATTTCCAAGCGCGTCGAGGCTGCCTTCGGCTTGGGGGTGGCGGTCATCGTCGTGCAGACGATCACCGTACCGGTCAACAATCTCATCTACACCGGTATTTTGAAGAAAGGTGCGCTGGCCTGGGCGGGGCTTGAAAACGTCGATCTGACGTTTTTGGGCTTGATTTCCTATATCGGCGTCATCGCCGCCATCGTGCAAATTTTGGAGATGACCTTGGACCGCTTCCTGCCCAAGCTGTATCACGCCTTGGGTATTTTTCTGCCGCTGATCACCGTCAACTGCATCATCCTCGCCGGTTCCTTGTTCATGGTCGAACGCAACTATACCTTTACCGAAAGCGTGGTCTTTGGCTTCGGATCGGGAGCCGGCTGGGCTCTGGCCATTGTGGCCCTTGCGGGTATCCGCGAAAGGATGCGCTACAGCAATGTGCCCCAAGGTCTGCGCGGACTGGGCATCACGTTCATCACCGTGGGGTTGATGGCGATCGCATTTATGCTCTTCTCAGGCATCCAATTGTAGAGGGACTGAATGTCGAATACGGGACTGGTCATATTAGGTGTGGTGATGTTCACCCTCATTGTGCTGGTGCTCGTCATCACCATTTTGGCGGCGCGCCGACGCCTGGTCAAACAGGGCGACGCGCTGATCGTGATCAACGACGATCCGAACCATACTTATCGCGTTCCGACCGGAGGCAAGCTGCTGAGCGTTCTGGCCGATCAGGGGGTCTATCTGCCCTCGGCGTGCGGCGGCGGCGGAACCTGCGGCGAATGCAAATGCATCGTGGCGGCCGGCGGCGGTGACGTGCTGCCGACGGAGAAGAGCAAGCTCACACGCCGCCAGATTCGCGAAGGCTATCGCCTCTCGTGTCAAGTGGCGGTGAAAAACGATTTGAAGCTGATCGTGCCGCCGGAAGTGTTCGAGATCCGCAAATGGACCTGTACGGTACGCTCGAACCGCAACGTGGCCACCTTTATCAAAGAGCTGATTCTCGATCTGCCGCCGGGAGAGAACGTCGATTTTCGCGCCGGCGGCTATATTCAAATCGAGGCGCCCCCCCATCACGTCCGTTTCGCCGACTTTGACATCGATCCGGAATACCGCGCCGATTGGGAAAAGTACAACCTTTTCGCTTTGGAATCCAAGGTCGAAGAACCGGTGGTTCGCGCGTATTCCATGGCCAACTATCCCGAAGAGCGCGGCATCATCATGCTGAACGTGCGCATTGCCACGCCGCCGCCGAACAAGCCGAACGTGCCGCCGGGGCAGATGTCTTCCTACATTTTCTCGCTCAAGCCCGGCGACGAGGTGACGATTTCCGGCCCGTACGGGCAATTCTTCGCCAAGGATACTCAGGCTGAAATGGTCTTTATCGGCGGCGGCGCCGGTATGGCGCCCATGCGGTCGCACATTTTCGATCAACTAAAGCGCCTGCATTCAAAGCGACGCATCTCTTTTTGGTACGGCGCCCGCAGTCTGCGCGAAAGCTTTTATGTGGAAGAATTCGAAAAGCTGGCCGCCGAAAATCCCAACTTTACCTTCCACCTTGCTCTCTCCGAACCGCTGCCGGAAGACCATTGGACCGGCTACGTCGGTTTTATTCATCAGGTTCTTTACGACAACTATTTGAAAAACCACCCGGCGCCCGAGGACTGCGAATATTACATCTGCGGACCGCCGCTGATGAACCAGGCCGTGTTGACCCTGCTCGACCGATTGGGAGTCGAGCCGGAAAATATCCTGTACGACGATTTCGGAGGTTGAAGCTCAAGCTCAACTGTGAACGGGTTGTGAGACCTATCAAGAGACCATGTACGGAACGAGCGACGATCGTTTTCTCTACGTGCAAAGGCGTAGAATAGAGCACGACAAATGGTGCGAGGGGTGCGGTATTCAGCGTGACCCCGGAAGCGAATACGTCATGGAGTGGATCCGCAAATACGCGGGCACCTTCCGCATAGCGTGGAACAACTCGCTGTGCTGCCGCTGCCGGCAATATCACGAGTGCGGCCTTTGGGTGGCGACCGAGTGCCGACGCTTCCACCCTATCGACGATGCCGAGAAATAATCCCCTCTTCGGCCGTGTTGCAGATTTCCCCGGTCGAAACCGAAGACGTCGAGGTCTGCGGATCTTCGGTTCGAACAGCAAAAGGAGATCGAAACATGAAAACCGCCGAGGACATTCTACAGAGCAAAGGGACGGATATCTATTCCGTTCCCCTAACCTCCACTCTTTATGATGCCGTTGCGTTGATGGTCGAAAAACACGTCGGCGCGGTGCTGGTGCGAGACGGCGACGCCATGGTGGGCATTTGGACCGAGCGCGATCTGTTGAAAAGCTCGCTTGCCGAAGGATTCGACCTGCGCCGCGAGCCCATCGAACGCCACATGTCCAGGCCGCTCATAACGGTTCCGCATACGGAGACCATCTACCGTTTGATGGACAAGTTCCTAGGGCTGCGCCTGCGCCATTTACCGGTCGAAAAGAACGGCAAGATCATCGGTGTGCTCTCCAGCGGCGACGTCATTCGCGCCGCGCTGGTGGAGAAAACGCGCGAGTATGAAGAGCTCAATCAGATGATTAGTTGGGAATATTATGAAAACTGGCGGTGGAAAAAATAGACTCCTTTTCTTTCTGTTGACGGCGGCTGTTCTTTTCGGCTGCAACCGAAAACCCTCGTTCGAGCTTTACGGCCTGCGCGGCCGCACCATGGGCACCACTTACAGTTTGAAGGTGGTGCAGGAAAAGGGAGGACAGTTGGACGCTTCGGTTCTGAAGACCGAGGTGGACAGCCTGCTGCAGCAGATCAACCGCATTATGTCGACCTACCTTGAAGACTCGGAGCTGTCGCACTTTAACCGTGCTCCGGCCGGAAAGTGGATTCCGATCTCAGAAGAGCTGTTTTCGGTGCTGCGCGAAGCGCGACGCGTGAGCGAGTTGAGCGGCGGCGCGTTCGACATCACCGTAGGTCCGCTGGTCAATCTGTGGGGTTTCGGCCCGGAAATGCGTCCCGGCCGCATACCCGAGGAAAGCGAAATTGCCGCCGGCCGCGCGCTCGTCGGCTATGAAAAGATCGAGCTGCAGGAGCAGCCGCGGGCGGCGAAAAAGGCGGTCGACGGTATGTACTGCGACCTTTCGGCCATCGCCAAAGGATGGGGCGTGGACCGCGTAGCAGATTTTCTGGAATCCAAGGGTTTTGACAACTATATGGTCGAGATCGGCGGGGAGATACGCGCCAAGGGCGTCAACGGCAAGGGTGAACCGTGGCGCATCGGCATTTCTTCGCCCGATGCTCAAACGGCCATCCAACGGATCATCCGCATCGGCAACAACGGCGTCGCCACGTCGGGAGACTACCGCAACTATTTTGAAGAAAACGGCGTTCGTTACTCGCACACCATTGACCCGGCGACCGGAAGGCCGATCACCCATCGCCTGGCTTCGGTCACCGTCATTCATCCGTCGTGCATGACCGCCGACGCGTTCGCCACCGCCATCGATGTACTCGGCCCGGAGAAGGGCATGGCGTTGGCCGAGCGTGAGCGACTGCCCGTCTTTATGATCGTAAAAAGCAGCCACGGCTTCGAAGAAATCATGAATTCGGCTTTCAAGCCGTTCCTGAAACAATAGTTCAAAGAGGTTTTAATGTCTTTTCTGATCATATTCGCATTCTTCTTTATAGCTTTTGTCCTGTTTGCCGCCGCCTTATCGTTCAGCCGTTACAAGCAAAAGCCCCGTTCGTGTTGCGGCAGCGGCTGCTGCGAGGGCCGTGAGGCTGAGCCGTCTTCCGGCTGCTGCGGAGGCGAGGCGCACTGAACGACGACGAATCCTTTTGACCAAGACCGCTTATCGGGCCCGTTGCACGGCCATCATCGCCAAGGCCGAAAAAGGATCGCGGAATCTTCCCCAAAGAGACTCTTTTGGCAGCGGCAGTGTGGCGCAAGAGCTTTTATGTAAAGCGGTGAGTGGGGGGTGCGTAGCCCGCTCGGTACTTGACGTTGCTCCTGCGACGGAAAAAGCTATGCTGGGGTATCTTTACAGTCATCTCGGTCACGATTGCGAGAAGTGATGATAAGATGGGCGTGCGGCCTGCGACCGCCGCAGTGGGAGGCCGCGTGCTGATTTCCCGTGCTCTAACGGCATGCCGTATGGAATGACCCTACGGTCTTTTTTTTCGGCAAAAGTAACAGTAAAACCCCCTGGTTCGGTTCTGTCACTTTTTTCCTTTTAAAAAACCATTTAAAAGCCATCCGCTCGGAATATATCGCCTTTCGGCTCTGTTTTGCAGTAGCCTTAAATAGGACTAATATAGTCCGAGATGAATGAAAAGACATGTTTCGACTGAACAAAAAAACCGAGTACGGCATCCTGGCGCTGCAGTATTTAGCGGCGCTCGGGCAGGATAGGCCGGCGAC